>PPYE01758472.1_pt1 | contig 181509 bp, 137 predicted proteins | sample 1559881 | NCBI WGS metagenome assembly PPYE01 (sample SAMN08240022, study PRJNA423297) | Human gut metagenome, whole genome shotgun sequencing project.
TAATGCTTCATTTTTATACATAGCAAAAATATAAGAATGAAAAAAGGGCGACAAGATAGAATCGCGGAGACGCTTACCTAATTGGCAAAAACAAAAAAATCGAAGAAATTTTCATTTGTTCTAACTAATTGATTTTCAACAGTTTAATCTTTTGCCTACGCGCGTATGCGTACAGAGTTGATTTTAAGGGGTTTACCTTCGATATTGATAGAAAATATTTCTCTTTTTATTTGGTTGTTCTATAAATATTTCGTTTTGTTGTATGTCCTCAAACGGAAACGAGAGAGGACAAAAGCAAAAGCAAAAATCGTTCTTTCAAATTTTTACTATCGACTTGAAAAGGTTCTTTATCCGCAAACGGAAACGAAACGGAACAAATAAAAAACTTTGTAGAAAGTCACCCGCAAAGATAAGTACTTTGCATTGTGAGGCTGAAACCGTAGTAAGCTGAATTAAATTTCACTCACATAAAACGAAACGTTCGCTTATTGAATAATCCGTTTCGTTTGGCTGAATGTATTTTTATACGTTCGTTTTTCCGTTACTCTGTAAACGAACGTAAAATATATTTCAGTTTTCAATTGCAGAGTATCATAATTTACGCTATCCTGATACAACGTACATAGTATGACGATTCATGAGGAAAGTTCGACTCTTTCCTTATGAACAAATACACTTTGGGCAATGTCGCACAAAGTAAAAACTGTACTATTATGAAAGCAACAACAACTTCAACATCAACAACAGCGTCTAATTTTTCAGTAATCGCTCCAACTTCAACGGTTAATAACAACGTAGATTCTCAAAACGTATGTGTATTAACCACAGTACAATTCCTGGGATTAATCGAAGCTATGCCGTTATCCAACGTAGTTTTACGTGACAAGAAATCCGACAGGTTTATTGTGCTCAAACGAGTAGAATTGTTTGCCGCAAAAGCTATCCCCACAAAGGACGAGCTTCTTAACGCTTGGAAATCCATGTATTTCAACACGTGGAAAATGAAGTTTGAGATTGAGAAATGTTCGCATGAGAGCTTGAAAAGCGGTAACTTGTTCAGAAACTTAGACCGCTTCGACGTCGCTATGTACCTTGCAGGAAAAAAGGTCTTTGATACAGCCGAATACAATTTGGATTTGGTTGAGGGGAAAGTCGGACTTACCCCAAAGTCAAAGGTGCGTGAAGATTTCACAACAAACAAGGAACTGAAAGCGCATTGCTATAAAGTGGCTGAAAGCGCATGGAAATTGTTAAATATTGATACGCTGATTTCTAAAGCTTTGGTGGATGCTGATAAAGAGAACAAGGAAGCTAAGGTAGCCGAAGTTAAGGAAGTCAAGAAAACCACCAAAACTAAGGCGAAACCTACGGCGAAAACCACGGTGGAAGCTAAGACGGAAACGGAACAAGTTCAGGTACTTGCGGAAGTGGCATAATGTAACCTACCCACACACGGTGAACATACCGGATACCTCTTATCCGGTGGTGCGGCATAGCCCGGAGGTTCGATTCCTCCGGTGTGTGCAAACAACAATAATAAGCTATCATGGATTACAAAACATATTGCGTGGGAGACTACATCTCCCAGCTTGGACGTGTCAAACGTTCGTGTAAAGCAAAGCCTAATACATTCAACATACACTCGCGCCAGAAATATCTGGGCGTAAACACGGTGAAGTATAGGGTGAATAATGTCCTGTTCTATGACGTGTTCCACGTCGATGTTCAGGCGGATTACGTCGGAATATTGTGCTGGGAAGACATAGAATCGGTACGCCTAAAGTGTGACGCCCTTAACCGCATCGGTGACGTAACAGCCACGTGCGGTGAACTGGACGGGCGAACTGTGGTGAAGCTTGTACCGATAAAGTTCCTGCAAGTAAACCGCTTCACCCAGGACAAACACGGGTGCACGGTGAAGAGCGAAATATACCACATGAGGACACGATGACGTTATTCTTGTGTCCTGTTTTATGAAATATATTTACAATTCAATCACCTTCTTTAGCTTCTAATTTACTTCAATATACTTCTTGGCGTCGTGAGGATGCCGCATCCACTTCATAACACGGCTGGCATAGTGCGGTAGGACCGCTTCAATCACACTTAGCTGTGTGAGCTATGCCCCGGTGTTATCCTCCCGTTTGGCGGGGGTACGGTGGCAATAACGAGTAACAACAAAGAATTAAAAACTTAATACGATATAGCAATGGAAAGAAATTATCCGGTAGAGCGGCTTTGTCACCAGTGTGGCAAGGTCACTGTAATCTATGTGCATGAAGAGGACTATAACAAGCGAGTAAAGGGGCGCAGTCCGGCGCAGAACTGCTTCCCGTATCTAACTATGCCTGAGCGTGAGACAATCATATCGGGTATGTGCCCTGAGTGCCAAAAGAAGCTGTTCCCGCTCAACTACGACAAGAACGGCAATTGGGTGGGTTACCACGACATACCATTCTAACCACCCGCAATTCCTCACAACCTCTCACAACGCTTCAAAACGGTGTTATATGTTAATGAATACTAAACATCGTATGCTGTGTCACCTAAACGGTGGCGGGGTATTCCTACACCTGATAAACAGCGAGGAAATAACAAGAATCATAACTAATCACCAATTAATAATTAAAATCAAACAAGTATGAAGACAATCGTAAATGACGAGCTGAAAGCACGTCTTAATTTCGCATCAATCAACGGTAGTGTAATTGCAACAGACATTCTGGAAGTACTCAGACAAAACAAGGATGTGACTGAAGTTATCCGTGGTACAGCTAACTACTTCAACTCCAAACGGGTTAAAAACAATGCCGGTGAATATACTAAAATGAAAATCGTATTTTCGGCTTGTACCAAAGACCTGGGCAATGAGAACTTCCCGGACAGGCAGAATCCCCGTGCTCCGTGGTTTGAGGAAAACAGAACAAACTTGGAGCCGTCCACTTTCATCTGTTATTTCAAGGACTTGCCTGAATACTCCGGTGAGGACATAGAATATTTCGCTAACGCTATCTGTGTCAGCAGCAAGGTGGAAATTAAAATGTACGACAAGATGAACGATTTCATTGATGCCTATATTGCCGACAACTATGTTCCATTCGCCCAATATGGTGACAACAGTACGTTACATAATTCCTGCATGAGATATCCCAGCCTTGTATACAGACTGGGAGATTTTTACTCCAACTTTGCCGGGGCAAGCATCCTTGTTGCCAGAGATTCGGAAAATAATGTGCTGGGACGTGCTATTGTCTGGAAGAAGGCAGTCGGAAAGTTTGATGGTGAAGAAAAAGAAGTGTCCGTATTAGACCGGGTGTACTATTCTCACTCTTTTGTGATGAAGCTGATATACCAATATGCCCGGAAAAACGGCATCAACCTGAGAAAGACACATAACGATTACTCCCACAAAATACAGTTTACTGTGCTAAATCCCATAGAGGGAGTAGATATGAAAGTTGGCGATAAAATAGACCAAAACCTGAATATTTGCGTACCTGCCACCAAATGGCATAAGAAAGGAACGCCCTACCTGGATACCTTCTGTTATGTGAATATTACTGAAGACGGCAAAGTACAATTATCCAATCAATCTACAGAAAGATGTGTAGTTACGTGCCAGAATACTTCCGGTGTCGCCACTCAATGCAGGTATATCTGCCCAAACTGCGGTGATGTGCATACCGATAGTGAATACTTGTGTGATACATGCAGAAAAAGACTTATCACAAAAACCATATTCGGCGACATGCTGATGGATAAAGTCAAGAGCTACAACGACGTGAAATACCCCGCCAGTTTCTTCGAGAAAGGCAGACCGTCCGCACATCTGGAACTTAACCTCCAAATTGCCAAATTGTTCATTACGGCTTAGTCTCCCACAGTTCAGTTAAATAAGAATCCTCACCAACAAAAATAAATAAAAATACATACATCATGGAATTATTGAAAGAACTATATGGCATCTCAGCCCGCACGCATCAGGAAAAAGACATGATCGCGTTCGTTTCCCAAAGATTATCAGACCTCGGCGTAACCTTTACCGTAGACGAAATTGGTAATATCTATGCCACCAAAGGCAACGCTGATACTTACCCGTGCATTGCCGCCCATCTGGACGAAGTGCATGAGGCGAGGGAAAAAGGTTACGAAGTCCTGGTTGTCAGGGATGAGTTCATTATCGGCTTCAACAGCGGAAAACGGGAGTTCAACGGTATCGGAGCTGATGACAAGAACGGCATCTGGGTATGTCTGAAATGCTTAGAGAAATTCGATAACCTGAAATGTGTATTCTTTGTTGGTGAGGAACAAGGATGTATCGGCAGTCATCAGGCGGACATGAAGTTCTTCGATGACTGCCGGTTCGTACTCCAATGCGACCGAAAAGGGAACAGTGACTTTATCAGCAGCATCTACGGAAACTCCCTTTGCTCATCCCAGTTCATAAAAGATGCTTCCCTTGGGGAGCATGGATATAAGGAAGAACGCGGGATGCAAACCGATGTCCAGACGTTACGCCAAAGAGGGCTGGAAATATCATGCGCTAACATCTCATGCGGTTATTATTACCCGCACACTCCCCACGAAATGACAAACATAGCCGATCTGAAAAAATGCCTCACGCTTGTGGAGCATATCGTTGAGAATTGCCGTGATGTATATACCCATAAGGAAGTACGTCCCCAGCGTCGGGATTACAGATCCGATTTTTTCTCCGATGCTTTTCTCCCTCGTTCGGAAAAGCGGTATGCCGAGCCAAACACACGGAAGCAAAACAAACCCTCCAAGGCAATCAAGGAAGCTGCCGAAGCTTGCACCCGGAGGCAACTCGCAGAAGCAAAAGATAGAATGAGAAGTTTCTTCTCTTTGAATCCGGACGGCAGGCTTAGCGTATTCGAGGTTATCTATGCGGACTTCTTCCCACGCTTGAAGAAAGAAGACTTTGACAATATTTACAAGGCGGTCATGAAGGAGATGGCATCCGGTCGTAAGAAACGGAGCACTCATCCCTTATATGGCAACTTGCGTAAAACTGCAAACAAATAACCAAATAACAGTTATTTGGAAGTTCTTCAAATTTAATTCTATCTTGAAAACAGTCACGAAGATAATATTGCGCAGGGCTTAGTTTTCGATGCAAACCCTTTGAGAATGTGCCACCGAAAGGAAATCTGAAAGAGGTTACGGGATTGGTGAAACCTTATTCACTCGCAGGGTTGCGTTACGCCTGCCTCAGTATGACATGAAATATGGGTCTGTCCGCGAAGGAGTGCTGAGTGACAACGTATAAATCAGAACTTAAAAAATTAAACAAATGGTACTTAATATCGTGAAAAATAAGCTAAGCGCCTCTGATATTGCCGATTGCGTAAAAAAAGTTTTCGATAGTTCAGAAGTTGAAATACAAAAAGAATACTGTGTATCTGTAGATATCTCAGTGACTGGAAAGAATGTTCTACATAGCTTGGAAGGGTTAAAAGAACTGGAATACTATTTCAAGGACTATGATATAAGAATTTGTTGATAAACCAGAAAGGAATAGACCATGAAAAGTAAAATGTCTTTAAAGAAGCAACTGGCAAACATATTAGACACTGCCATAATTTCCGGAAGCGGGAAGGTTGGACGCACCCGGTATACGGCTAACAATCATGATATATATGTTGCTGAAAGGGTAAATGAATACGGGTATAAATGTACGTATCATTTTGAGGGAGACTATAAGGAAGAACTGTTGAAACGTGCCGCCTCTATCCAAAGGGGAACGCCCTGCAAACTTAAAGAGTGGCAGAACGGGAACAGCACACAAAAAGTAATGCTCTTCCTGAAAGAAAACAAAGAGGTTTTGCAGGTATTGTCTGACATTAATTATCTGATGAGAAATTACAACTACGACGCACAAGAGGCTTGTGGCATTTTATTCAAGGATAAAAAGAAGCTGCCTTCCTGTTTTCGTCTGGATGGTAAAAATGGACGCTCTAAAACGCCTGTCTACCGCTTCGATATGAGCGATTACTACGGTAATAGAAATATCGAATATCTTATCGGCATAGTGAGGATTCTGCCTAAATCATACCTGAAAGGGATTGATGGCAGCGATGATAGCAATGGTAATTAACTTATAAACAAATAATACAAAGAAAAAGAATATGAATGTAATATGCACAAGATGCGGCGGCACGGATGTTTCCTGTGAAGCCATGATAAATCCCAACACTAAGGAATTTCAGAATTATACCGATGAAGCATTCCTGTACGGTTGGTGCGAGAACTGCAAGACGGGAGTCATCATATCCGACACGGACGAGATACAGGTGGAAATGCAGAAGAAGTTTGATGAGTTCGTCAAGAATAACGGCAAGGAGCCTCATTATGCCAATTGCCACATTGTATGGAAGGACACAAATGATAACTACGATGTCAAAATCCAGCTCTCGGGAGATACCGGCGAGGATGATGACATATTCTTCTATTGCAACTCCCTGAATGCCCTGAAATCGTTGGCAACCTTTGGCTGTGAGGATTTCATCGTAACAGAAATCAACAGTTTTGAAAGTTTTGAGTAACAAGGATGTACAATGTAAAACAATACAAAAATGAACAACTTCTATATATTGATAAGTATAATATGGATTATCATCGGCTGTATTGGTATCGTGGAAACGATAATATACCGGAAATCTAAAAAAAGACTGGAAGCCAATAAGCCCACGAGTGATTTTCAACGGTTTTATGTATATAAACTACATCGAAGATTGGAGCGTATCCTGTTAATTACCTGTCGGATATGCAATGTTATCTGGTTTATTACACTATTCTACATCTGGAGACAAACTAAATAAAAATAGGATAGAATACGAACTATGACAGAGGAAAATATTAAAGAAGAAAGGAGTAAAAATGGACAGGGAAACCCATATCGCAATCAAAAACATCATCAAGAACGAACTTAGGATCACCCGTGAAGACATCATCGGGATTATCCGTGAAGAGGTCCGAAAGGAAATCCCCAGATTCCTGGGCAACACCTACCGGGACGAAGGCATTAAACAATTGATTGACAACCTGATTGCCCGGAAGATAGATGATGCCTTGAAAAACAAATTAACAGATGGTGTTTCAGCCGCCATAAGAAAAGTGTTCGATGAAAATTATAGTATGCAAATAGTCAAAAAATAATCAAAACAGGAATGAGTTATAAGAAAAATTTAGAGCAACTTGAAAGCTACTTCGAGAGAAAGGACAGGCGTTCTACTATGGAATACAGAAGAAGTGTCAAGAAAGGCCGGAATAAATGGATACGGCGTTCCACATTACCAAACGCCAATAAGATACGCAAAGGATGGGAATATTAACATAATCAAAGCAATATGCAAATAAGGAATCTAACCAGGAGGACATTGTCACATACAAAGCTTCGAGATATTATGAAATAACGAATAATAAGTGAAAAATGAAAGAAATTAAAGCAAAATTGGCATCAACTAATGATACACAAAGATATTATGAACTATCCTCACCGATTTCTATTGGTCGAAGATTTGGAAATAATGTTGATATTGCCGCAGAACTTGAAGAGTGCAAAGAGAAACGAATGAAGCCGGAATATAAGCACCTTCTCCGAACAGACGGATGCCATATTGTATGTGTGTCGGATGCGCATACCCACATTGAGAGGCTTGTGTTCGTTGGTGAAAAGTTTCCGTCAGGTTATGGCCGTACCGATATTCAAATAGACGGCTCCCATACCATGAAAATATACGGCGGCGATGAAAGACATGTTTATCCCGATGAAGTGTATTTAAGGCATTTGGGGATGGTCAATGGAGTGAGAATAGTCTTAGACAAGAGTGATATTACAAAAGAAACCAACACTACGGATTATGCCAGACAAGATAGATAAGGTTGATAAGATTTTACAGATGTTCTTCGATATTGGCCGGTGGACGAAAGCCATAGAGAAAGGTGTAGGTAAGGACATCCGAAAAGACCAGCTCATATTGCTGACCGATGAAAACACCCGGATAGCGATTGCTGATGCCATGAGGAAGGGTAAGTATGAGATTTCACCTCCCCACACCGCCCAGATACCAAAAGAAAACGGTGAGTTCCGCACGGTTTACGTGAATGAACCTATTGACCGGGTGATATTAAGCATCGCCAATGACTTGCTTTTCGATCTGATGCCCGAGATGGTTCATGTCTCCTGTAAATCCTACCAAATAGGGACCGGATGCGGTAAGGTCGTGACCGAAGTAAGTAATAAAATGGTGACTATCGAAAAGGATGGATATTTAGGATGGAAATCTGATCTCAGCAAGTATTTCGATAGCGTACCTATTCAATACATAGACGAAGCGTTCGACAAGGTGGAAGCGCAGTATGGTCATTCCGCTTTGATTGATGTGCTGCGGAAATACTACCACTGTGATTTATACTTTGATGAGGATAACAACCTCCTGCGTCAATACCAGTCCCTCAAGCAAGGGTGCGCTGTGGCAAGCTGGCTTGCTGATGTATTGCTGTATGACCTTGACGAAGAACTGTCTCAAATGGATGGTTTCTACACACGATACTCGGATGACATGTTATTCGTCGGGAAAGAATACGGGAAAGCCATGAGCGTGCTCCAGAGCCGGTTGGAAGAGAAGACGATGAAGCTAAACCCGAAGAAGGTTGAATATTTGACTATGGACAAGTGGTTCAAGTTTCTTGGGTTCAGTATTAAAGGCAGCATGATCTCCTTATCCTCCAGCCGTATCAAAACGTTTCAGCATGAAATAGAGAAACGCACAATCCGCAAGCCGGGAATAACGCTGGCAAAAGCCATCAACGCAGTAAACCGCTACCTCTACAAAGGTAACGGGGAGTTTAGCTGGGCTACGCAGATACTTCCGGTGTGCAACGTGAGGAAAGACCTCGATGAACTGAATAAGTTCGTTATGGACTGCCTGAGAGCGGTACAGACTGGAAAGCGCAAGGTGGGCGGCTTAGGGTACGTCAAAACAAAGAGTGACGGTTGTATAGTCCGGGGACTGGGGCGTAACGTTAAAGCCAACCGTGGTAAGACCGTGGGGGACATCCCGGGGTATCTGACCCTTGGCTGTATGCAGAACGCCATATTGACAAGACGGGCTGTGTACAATACTTTGGTCGCATCATTATAGGAACATTATAGGAACTTACCGAACACATGGTGGATGATGAAGGTGCAAGGCATTTAATGTTACAGGCTTAGTATACCAGAATTCATACGAGATCAACCGGTTTAGCTCCCGGTCGATCTCAGTTAAATTCTGGTTCATTCCTGTAAATATCAAGAATTTAAAGAATTGTGTCGCTTGCTTGACATCATAATAAATAATAATACTGAAACACATCAATGAAGCTCAAGGAACAACAATTAATATCCCGCGTGCGGAATCCAGCTCATGCAGAGTCTTGAAGGCCGTTAATCCACCGCCTTCAGACTCTTTATGGAGCTGGAATACGCGGGACATATCAAGAGCGTATAGCAATGTGTCGCTGTTATGAGAGCTTTCTCTTCTTAGCACAAAAGAAGAAAAAAAATAAGAAAAGAAGTATGGTTCAAGGAATAATATTTAGTATGCCGTGTACAATAAGCCTCCTTGGCGCCGGCGGAACTCTCTACTGAGCACTCCGTCGGCGCCGTTACGGCTTCCCAGCCACGGCAAACATCAGATGTATAAAGAAATGTGCCGGTATTTTGAGAACCGCAAATAAAAGTAAGCTTAGCACAAAGCAACCAGTCAAGATCAGGGCTTTAATAGTCCAGCCTGAAAACTACTGGGGACCGACTCCCGATTGTCGTGGTCCGCCAGTATTTACACGCTGGACATATCGAATCAGTAAAGTTATGTGTCGTCCTGAATGAGACTGAATGATAATGATTTTAAGAAACATAAGACTTAGCACAAAGCAGCCAGTCAGGATTAGGGCATTTAATGGTCCAGACTTTAATTGCGGCCACCACGTCATCTCCGGCTATTGCAGGAGATGACCTTTAGGCCAGCAGATACACGCTGGACATATCAAATCAGTAAAGTAATGTGCCAACCTAATGAGACTGAAAAAAGAAGAGGTATGGTAGCGCAACCAAGTATTGCACAAGGGATCAGATTCAGCATACAGTATTTCATTTGTATCCTGGCACCTGGTTATAACCGAGGTTCCAGGATACAGTACATCCTGTATTCATCAGAATTATAAAGTAATGCGCCGTGACCTTGAGTGTAATAATTAATAAAATTGACAACCGAGAAAATATGGACAATAACAGCAACAATCAATGTCAGTGTATCTATCAGAAAGCCATCCAAGCCGTCGAAGGTGGCACAAGCTTCAAGATTGATTTCCGTTCCCGAAGCCTGAAACTAAACGGTAAGCCTATCATACAAGATGGCAAGTACGAGGGCGAACTGGGCGTGCCATGTTGCAGCGAGGACGAGTTTCTTGCCAATGTGGAAGAACTCTACCGCATCTACAAGCACTCAGTCCCTTCAGAACGGAGCGAGAGCAAGTCACGGCGGTACTTCATGGCATTGCCTGAAAAGAGTCTGAACGACGATGCCATGCTCTTCGGTGAACGCCGTGACAAGGCTCAAGTCGAACTTGAATTATATGTCCTCTGCCAGATATTGGGTGGAATCAAATGGAATCCGGAAACGATGGGTAAATGGTTCTGGCAGAGCAGTAAGGATAAAGACCTTGTGATACTAAGAAACTGGATAGAAAAGATAGAATCCAATAACAATTAACCAATCAATAATTTAACAAATGAACAGTAAGAAAAAAGAAACAAGAGGAACGAAAGCGACCAGAGGAACGAAAGTAACCAAAGCGACCAGAGAGACTAAGGTATTGTGCCCCGGGTGCGGCACGGAGTTCGCTATTGCGAAGAACGAATTTACGACCGTGGCAACAGTGATCGGTGAAGACTCGGGCCTGGGAGTAATCTTTCCGGCAGTCGTCGAAAAAAAGACTGCACCTGCCAAGCTACCTGAAAAAGCGGACGAACGCATCGAGGCGCTACGCAATGCAGGTGTGGATGTAAGCTGCCTGTTCGCCATGCGGGGAGCGAATGGCGGCGAGTGTATCGCATCCAACAAAGGCGGCAAGCTTGTCGTGCTGAATGACAACGACCCGCTTTTCGACATAATCATCTCCCAGGGAACGGTTCCGAACGGTCACCTGTTCCGCCGTTGGGTAATGTCCAAGATGTTCCACATGATGTCGTATACGCCGTACCGTTCCAAAGAACCGCTGGGCGTGACTGAGATGATACATCGCCTGGGCTATGAGTATCAGTGGAAGATGCTGATGAACGAGTTGTACGCACAGATGAAGATGGAAAGCAAGGACCCGGAGAGCTTCATCGAGCGTAACCGGTGGTTCAACGCCAATGTAGTGGAGGCTATGGCAAGAGATTATACAATACAGCTTAAAGAGCGTGTGGATGCTTTGAAAGTCAGGAATTGTAAAGGCATTCCTTACAAACGTATATGCAGCCGCAATATTTTCGTGTCGGATTTGGCAATCAAACTGTATTACCCGCTCGATATGGCAATGGCACGCATCAGGCAAGCGAAGAATGCCGCCCAGCTTTATAATGCCGCCAGAATCTTTAATAACCTTCGCATCAAGATGGCGTTCGATACTCCGCAAAGTAAAGCATGGGTAGACGCCTACAAGGGGGCGGGGGCATACTTCACAATGCAAAATCTTATCCGTTTCCATGGGTGTGTAGCTTACGATGATGGAGAAAACCGTCTGGATAAAACTCAGTCTCTGGATTTCCTCCGGATTAAGGCAATGATGTATGCGAACGGTGAAGGATGGCGTTTGCTGGCAGTCCTGAAGAAGATGCTGGCTGACAACAACATCGACATCAAGAAGAAGATGGCCGAGTGGCGTAAGAAGAAATAATAAATATCTTCATTGCTTGGTAAGCACGATGTGACGGGCCAATATATTTCAGATCGTCTTCTTTAATAAATCAGGATACAAAGCCTACAGGCTTGTTGTCTCCTGATTCAACAGAAGACCATGCATCTAATCAGTAAAGACATACCCCGATTGTCAGTCACATCCTTTCTTATGCCTGGCAGACATAATGTGAGGGACCGGGAAATTTAGTTGCTGCCTCCATATATTCAGGAGGTGCCCACTGCAAATGCCAGGGCACCTCCATCAAGCTGGAGGCATCAAATCAAGCCGATAAAGCCATGCCCCCGCCGATAATCACATTGTTCTTGAATACCGAGAAAATATCTGAATTTCAAGGGAATACATACGCCCTCAATCAACATAGTTTGGTGTGGTAAAGAAAATATTAACTATATAATTATTAAGAATATGAGTGTAACTTATGTGTGCGAATGTTGTGGTGAACCTATCACAAGAGAAGAATATGACTCACAGGGCTTTATCGCCTATTGTCAGACATGTAAAAAAATGCCCCAAAAAAAGAGAATGCAAAAAGCACAAAAAGTATGGGAAGCAAAACAAGCATTAAAGGCTCAAAGTAAAAATAACGTAAAATAATCAAAAAGCATAATATGTATAGATTAAGCCAAGACTATCAGTTTCTTAGAACACTGCTGAACAGCGGCAATGAAATTGTGTGCTTCTTCAACGAAGAGGTATGCAAGGGAAAGGTCATTGATAACAAGAGGTATTATTTTTCTTCGCACAAGTTATGTTACAGCGACTTCTCAGTGAATTGCTCCGATAGCTCGTTCTCAGAAATGATGAGTCAGGACAATGTAAGGTTCATAGTACCGGCTGACTATGTGGTAAATTCAAAAGAACTCACTACTCACCAGCGGGGCGTGATTTTAAGGGGTATCTGCAACGGAGCCGCAATAAAAGACAAGAATCCCCAAATCTCTGATGACAATACCGTCATAACATGTGACAATCCATTAAGTATCTGGGATATTTGCTGTATTAGCTGCGATGCGGAAGCCTTTGGTATGAAAGTTAATTTTCATCACGAGGGCCATAGTAAAATAATCTTTTCCTCCAAAGAAGAACCCAAGCCGCAGGGCATAAAAGCCTACTATATGGATTATCTATGCAGGGAAGTCTTCCTGCTTGACGAGGATATTGAAGCCGTACCGGAATCGGGTGCTGCGGACAATGCCTGCTTTTTAATTGCCGACAAGCCATACGTCAAAAAACAGTTTGAAGATATTTCATTCGAAAACTTGAAAGATATAGTCTGTAAGTTATGCGACAATCCGGAAATAAAAAACCGCCACGATGCAATCATGTACATTGTCTGGTTAGCGGCTTTATCAATAAAAGAAGAAACCGAGCCTGAAGTTAAATCTTAACAATTAGAGAAAAGAATAAAATGAAACCAACAGGAACATTAAGATACAGCCATTATAAAGGAGTCAGGCACTTAGGGATGAAAAAGTCCATAAAAGGCAAACGTCCAAAAAGGAACAAACAGTGGAACAGAATAATGAAAAGAAGCGGAAAACAATCGTTCAAAATTTTCATGAATGAGTATTTGTTCGACTAATTTAGAGAAAATGTAACTAATCATTAAACAGATTAATAACTTAACAACAATGAATCAACCTATCTTATTAACCGCCCAAAACGCACACCGCGTTAAAACCGTTCGCCCTGTGGATAACCTGCAAAGCGAACCTTTCCAGTTTAATTACAGAGGACAGCGATTAGGCTTCCGCAACCACCTGCATACCATAGGAGAAGGCAGCGCCGCCACTCCGGTGTATAAAGACAACTATCCGCAATGGGAAGTCGTGGAGTTCCATCACCCCGATTATCTGGGATGTTATTGGCAACAGGCGCAGGATGCGTATCGCAACACCTCACAAGACCCGGATATACTCGGCGAAGACTCCATTGTCGCATACGAAAAGACGCTTCACGATGATCTGATGAAGATGCCGGAAGGTGAGCGCGAGCAATATATTCAGAACTTCAAACAGCATTACTCCGCCATGCTTGCCGCCAGTTCCCGATGTGCAAGCACATTTGTCACCGGTGCTGCAAACTTCAATCACCGCAGGAATGACAAGGCGAACGAGTCCTACCAGAAGCGGTCAGAAGAGTTTACCGAGTGGCGCGAGCGTGCTTTGAAAGCTATCGCAAAACGTATCGAAGCAGGGAAACCGGAAGAGCAGAAGAAGGACGAAGACTGGAAAAGGCTGCGCAATGCTATTGGCAGTAGCGCGTCCACCATCCATGAAATCAACACCGGTGTAAACAGATGTTCTTCCAAGGCTTTGTTCGTCTCCAGTATCTACAACAAGGTGAGCACATTTGCCTCTCACGGTGAGGTGGAAATTGTAGACAAGGCGCTGGTATACATCCGGGAGTGGAACGCAAGGGAAAAGAAACCGATCATCACCGAACGCCACAAGTTCTTCCAGCTTTCAGAGGTGGCACGCAAGGTAAAAGAGCAACAGGAAAAGCTTGCCGGCATGGGGAACAAGGAATGTCCTTTTGACGGTGGCAAGGTGGTGCTCAACTACGGAATGAATCGTATCCAGATATTCTTTGATGAAAAGCCGGACTACACAATGCTCAACAGGCTCAACCGTGACTTTTCATTCAATTGGGCACCGACCAGTGGGGCATGGCAGCGAATAATAACGCCCAATGCGGTGGATGCCACCAGAAGAGCGCTGGAAGGACTAAACCTAAAGGGGATATAACCTATCAATTACATACTAATCCATAAACAATTAAAATTCAAATCAATGAAGGTATCAGACAAGCCGACAGCAGAAATTCTAATCAGGGCAAATACGAACAGCGAGTGGGATTGCTGCGATTTTGCAGTTATACACTTGTCGGAAGAATGGAGGAAGCTACAGGCAACGAGACTTGAGGCCGTCAAGCCTTTCAAGGACGATTGCAATTTCCAGTCAATAAGGTTTTATGACGGTTCGGTAGAATTTTTCCAATCCGGATTGGACGATGAGCTGGTCGAAGAGCCGAACATAGAAGAATTGTTGGCAGACAGAGATTGGGTATATGTGGAACTGGATGACGATGAACTGGACAAACTGGCTTCCCCCGAAAACAGATTGGACTTTTTCAAGATCGTAATATGTCGTGACGGTAATGCCAGATACGTGGTGTTCGGCAAACATACAAATGAGGAATTTTATACAAACCAGTTTTCGCTGCAACAGCTAACCGGGCAAGCTACCGAAATTTAAAGAATCAAGAACCTACTAATATATTAAAGAATCTATGGCAAAAGAAGTAAATGAAGCATTCCGATATGTGGTGAATCCTTTCCGTTTTACGGGGGCCGTTATCGCAACCATGTCAGACGGAATACACAACGACTATGATAAGAAGGAAACCCTTGACATGTTGCGGAAACGCCATAAAACTCCGTGGCTGACTACAGTAACCGTTGAAGAAATCCATGCAATGATAATCAAGTACCAGGCATCTCTCCAGACGCCCTTTGAAGAAATTACCGAACATGAGTTTTGGGATTTACTGGGCTGTGTCTCTCCAAAAAGACATCACTCCGCAGCTTCTTTGTTGGCGAATCTTATTACGGTAGTATTTACCGTTTCTGCTTCGAACTAAACGGCAAGTATTACTCCGCGCTTAGAAACATCAGGCTGACTGATGAAGAACTCTACAAACAGAGACGTAAGTTTGCCCGTATGCTCAAGCGAACGGAAGGGCGCATCCGCAAGCGTCCGGGTGGCCGGACAAGACTGCCCCGAAAGGAGAAGAAACGGAACTGCGGGAAACATCGTGACGGGCTTGTCCGGTTGTTGGAAAACGCCTTGATGGATATGGGTTACGAATATGACATGATCCATGAGTTCTTCAGCCACCACTACAGAGGCAGGCTGAAAATGAATCCAGCCAAACAACTGTTTACCGCATGGTACTACGAAAATGAAAAAGAGTTCTATCCTGACAAGTAATATAAAACAATAATACATGTAGCTTATGGCACAAGTAACAGAAAGAAAATCGTTGTCTGTAAAGCCGTTATCTTTTTTTGAACAACATAGCGACTATTGCGAACTAAACCGTTACACAGCGGATGGCGTATTCGTGGATACTTTAGGTTGTTTTGACGAAAACATGCTAACTCTTTACAACAGTCAATTTGCGGATAAAACTGTATTTGGAGAAGTATATTTATATGATTTGTATGAGTATTGAACAATCTTAAAAAGAAGAAATATGAAACAAATACAAATACAGCTTATTCATACTAATGATGGAAAGGTGAATGCACCAGCGCACATTTTACGCTCTGCATTATCGCTACTCTCTGCCTTTGATACTAAGTTACATTTGCTGGCAATTCATCGCTTGCAGATAATCCCTAATCCGTTTCACCCTAAAAATGAGAAGGAACGTCTGACTGCTCCAGAGTTTCTGGTAATGGTTCTTGATGGTGGTATCAAAATGATGTATTGTGATATGCATATTTGTACTATACCAATGCTGATGCTCAAAGCAGACGAAATATTTATTTTTCCTGGTCAGGATAGTGTTGACCTCAGCCGAGATAAAGTTCTAATTGATATGCTACAAAAAATGTGACAAATATAATCGAAGGACAGCTATTGTCTATGAACGGTCTGATTCTGGAAGTATGCAAAGTCGTAGACTACCAATGCAGCTACTGCGCTGGCTTTAAGAAAAAAGCATTATGTAAAAAGCTGCCGGATTGCTCGGACACCTCCGGCACTTTTTACTTCCGGAAACTGAACGCCTTTGAAGTAAGAAAAGCGAAGAAGGCAAAGAAAGTAATACAAAAGATTTGAATAAAGAAAATAATCGAAATGAAAAACCTACTCAATCTCGGCATCGAATTTACCGACCCCGATACGCTCCAGTTCTGCCTGCCTCTTTCCGATAAGGAGTTCTGGTATTGTGAGCCAAACTGTTGCCACGACAACCTGTTACCGGAGTCGGAGTCTACCGAGCGAATTATTTATGACTCGCTGTGTGGCTATCCGAAGGAGTTGATCCGCCTATCTTCGGTAGTCACAGAAGTAAAGGAATTTATCTCCAACAGGCGGTTCTGGTGCTCCGGTGATATTAGCATTGATGACATAGACGAGGAAGAGCGGCTTGAATTAATGCAAACTTACGGATACTTACGGGATAGTTTGGGTAGTGACGCCGAATGGAATCAAATCATTTGTGAGTGTTATTTTGAAACGTATTGCACAACGGACTTTTGTGATTAAACCAAACAATAGAAATGAAAAGATCGTTTAATTGGTTGGAGTAATAGGCTGTAATAATAAAATTGTGTTTATATAATTACTATATCCTTCTATTATGGCGCATTTTGCCCAAACAATAAATAAAGAAGCTACGAGCGATATAAAATAACTGGATATAGTAATTAGTACATATTTAGCAATATATTGCAAAGGATTCTCATGTTTTAGCAATGTCATAGCAAATAACTTCGTACATTTAATAATGGTGAGTACAAATCCTGATACAATAACAGGCACCACTTTTACAGTAATCAATATCGTCACTGCGGGGATAATATATTTCATTATTGTATTATAATCATGTAATCTTTGGGATAATAATAAGTCACTGTCCAAAAGTAATATATACATTAGTGTCATTGTCATTACAAAAAATACGTCTTTATTGCTGAAACGTAATAGTCTGTCTAAGGAGTCTTTAAATAGATTTGGAGAAATGATAATAAGAAATATTGAAAATATTGTGGGGCTAAGAATGTCCAGTATGGGTATCTTTATATATGCCAATAAAGCGCAAAACATAACTAATAGTAGAAGAACTATACGCAACCATTTGCAATTGGTTTCTATATCACTTTTACTATATAAACTTAATGCAGCATTGACCATTTTACTACTGTATCTGGAAAATCTGTATTTGGAAATATGAGAGATTAAAACATCAGCATATTTGTCCTGAAGAAAAGTGAATGCAAAAGTAAATATTACGGTGAAGAGTATATAATATCCCGATAATGCTTCAATCATATTTGCAATTTTGTTCTGTATGTTTATATTCTTTTATCTTGAAAACAACGAAAATAACTGTTTTCTAAAAAACAGAAGAATAAATCATGCAGAATTTTATATTTTTAAATATACCGAATTAAGGACAAACAGAAACCTTTTATAAAACTAATCAATAACCCTCTCGAAGCGGTGGAGCCAAAAACTTCACCGCTTTACTTTTATTAAACACCAAAGAATAGATAATATGACACGTATCAAAGGACAACTCACCACCTCAGATTACCTGCCGATTGAGGAATTTAACCGCCTGTGCGATTGCCTGAGAAAAGACAAGCAATATACCTGGGAACTTTATTGCCGGGTGGCGTTCTGCACCGCCCTGCGCATATCCGACCTTCTGACTCTTCGCTGGATAGACGTGCTCGACACGGATGAACTGGTAAAGATTGAACATAAGACAAAGAAGACGCGCAGCATCCCCCTGAACCCGTCGGTCACTACTAAATTGCAGGAGCTTTACGTACTCATGGGGCAGCCTGAAAAAAATATGCCTCTCATTTACAACTATCGCCGCAAACGTACCTATTCTTTGGAGCATATCAACGACAAGCTGAAAGACTTCAAGCGGGAGTACGGACTATCCATCAAGCATTTCTCCACGCACTCTTTCAGGAAGACGTTCGGCAGGTTCTTATACGAACAATGTGGCAGAAGTGCCGAATCCCTGCTGTATCTCAATGAGATTCTGGTGCATGAAAGCGTACGGACAACAAAGAGGTATATTGGACTGAATAAGGATGAAATCAACAGCATCTACCAGCATATTAAATTTTAAACCAAGAAATTAGATTATGAAAGATTATCAACAAAAGGTAAACGAACTGAGAAAAAAGATTGTGAACAGCATTATCAATCTACTGAAGGAGCATGGGCTTGAAGAACTGGAACTGGACGACGATCTGGACGACTTGTGTTATGTCGTTTGGTTTGACAATAATGGGAACGCATACGATTCTCCGGTCAGGAAAGTCTCCCTTGACAAGGACGGTATCAGTCTGGATGTCGAGGATGAAGATACAGGTTTTGCGGCCACCTTATACAGCCATGACTTAGGTTGTCAGAACCTCGACTGGCTGTGCAGATTATACGAAAATATGCTTGATACATTTGAAGACGAACTGGGAAATAACGAATAAAACCTTATACAGCATGATAAAAGCAACAGTAATTTGCGGCGGTTCAGCCGTCAGGGAATATGACGAGACAGGAAAAATTCCTTCAACCAAGTGGCTCAACGCCCATGGTGGCGCAGTCGATGTGAGAGAGTTCAGAACTGTGGGCGAGTATAAAGCCTATTCTATGGGACTTGCAGATTCCGACGGCTGGCAAGCGGTGGTACTGACCGGCAAGGTGTTTACCAAGAGGAATGACGCATCAACGGATTGCAAGCATTGCAAGGAATGGCGGGCTATCTTTTGCGACCGTGAGCACGATGTATATTGCCCTGATTGTGGGAAACTGATTCTTCATCCGGAAGAGGAAGGGCATGAAGGGGAACAAGAATGACGGGCCATGTCCGGTATGAGTCCCTTGCTTTCTCAGCAAAGGGCTCATGGCTACAAGTATTTCGCAATACATCAAGTAACCTAACATAAACAAAACAAACAATAAGATTCGTCGCCTCGCCTGGCGGAATATTGCTTGACATACTAAATAAATTCCAATTCTTTTACCTACCGCTAAAGCCCCGATTCCAAATGAACCGGGGCACGGCTTTGAATTTAAGCGGCAATCCATTCAAGCAAGGTCAGATTATTCCTTTATGATCTCTCCCTTTTCGTTCAATAAAACCGTTACTTCCTGAGTTGATTGGTCCTCCAGTGTCACGGTAAGTACGACCTTGTAAACCTTGCCGGTTTCTCTCTCTGCCATATAAGCTTCTTTGATAACAGCACCTTCGTACTCTTTGCCCAAGGTTTCCATAACTGCCTGCGGAATGTCTTTCACCTCTATTTTGGTAAACTCTTCCTGCGGGTCTTGCTGAGTCTGTTCTACATCTGTAGTTGATTTCAATACGTGGGCAAATGCTACTGAAGTGCCCATTCCCATAATCATTGCTAATGCTACCAATACCTTCTTCATAATCGTAATTTTTAGTGTGATTAATTAAAACTCTTGCTTTCATTAGACATAGTGCAAAGCCCGTGCCAAACACCGGGGATATTTGTAAAGTGCGATTAGCAAGCCATTCCGGTAATTTGCTAAAAATCAAACATGTAGAAAAGTGTGGAGCATATTCCACAGAGTTGGGGAATGCATTCCCCAATCAGACCCCGGCAAAACAAATAAGATAAGTCGAATAACAAACAAATCCATAATCCATAAGAACATGAACTATAAATTCAGTCCCAGCAAAACCAAGAAAGAATTAGGCATCAGCTACCTGGGCGGCTGCAACTCCTCGAAACTGGAGAAGAGCCTGAAACAAAACGTAATGACCTATGGCGTTTATTTTGCGCCCCATACGATAAGCGGATATAACGTCTGTCCCCAATCGGACAACTGTTGCAAGTATTGCCTACACGGTTCCGGCAGAAACAAACTAGAACTGCTTTCCAACAGGGAAGGTGGCCCGATTACCAAATCCCGCATCAAGAAGACCAGACTGTTCTTCGAGGGCAAGGAAACCTTCATGCAACTTCTTATTCACGAGATAACCCAAGCAAAGAAGAAAGCCGAAGCCGCCGGAATGAAGTTCGCCGTCCGGCTGAACTGTACATCCGACATTCACCTGGAACAATTCACTCTTGGCGGCAAGAACATCCTCCAGCTTTTTCCGGACACGCAGTTCTATGATTACACCAAGGTATTCGCTCATACCGGATTGTCTGAAAAATACAGCAACTACGACATTACTTATTCCTTCAGCGGTGAGAACTGGGACGAGTGCGAGGTCTTGCTAAAGAAAGGTTACCGTGTCGCCGTCGTGTTTGAAGATGTTCTCCCCACAGAGTTCAGGGGGTATCCCGTCATCGACGCCAACGAGTATGACGCCCGCTTTCTTGATGACGGCGGCATCATTTGCGGCCTGACGTATAAGAGGGTGGCGAATGACTATATCAACGGCAAATTCCAGCGTCCCGATACCACATTCGTAAACCGGAACAATAAAACAGCATAAAGATTCATAATACACTAACTTAAAAACCAAGCCGCCATGACCAAAGAAGAACTAAAACAAGAACTGATTGACACGGAAGAGTTCACCCGTGAAGAAGTGGACAAAATGAGTAGTTACGACTTGTTCGACGCCATCCTCATCTGGGAAGGTATCCAAGGTTACACCCGTAAAATCATCAGGTGGGTGCAAGCCGCCTACGAACCCGGCAAATAGTTTTATTAGAAACGGAAGTTTTTTATTTAAATAACTTGTCGGGTGATATTACGTTGCTGGTATCTTTTTCGAAAGACTGATCAGATACTATATGCGTTTGAATTGTATCTATAAGTCCAACCTTTATATCCTTATTTAATAAAGTGATGGTGTTTGAATCTAAATGATGATCTACCCAACATGTTATTAGAGGAATAAGTACAGCAGCTACAAGTGTTAGTCTTGTCAATAGAATCTCCCTTTTATGTTGTTTACGTTCTATGTTAAGTTGTGTTTCGAATCTAATGTTTTCCGGAGTTTTATATCCATTTTCTACGAATTCAATAAGTTCTGGCGTAGGATAAATAAACGCACTTGCATACTTCAATATTAATTCATAAGCATTTGTTTTACGCATTCCGCAACGTTGAATAGGCCGAGGTAATTTAGTATCATAAAATTTATGGCAAGATGAATATATCATATTTTCAGGTTCTGATTGAATTGTTTTTTGAACTTTTGACTTCAATAGAATGTCCTTATCTACACTAATATATTGTTGATAAGATAGATTGGAATTTTCTTTCTCTATATAAATTAGATGATCTCTTTCAAGTTTATCTAATATGACTAGACATTGAATGAACCTCTGAGATATCATATTATCCCCAGTTATAGAACTATAAAAAACAACTTCCTTCTTTTTGCGATTAAACTCTATAACACAAACACCCGTTATTTCCATTATCTTGCGAATAATAGTTGAAGGGACACAAATATCGTTAGTAGATGTAATGTATTCCAATAGTTTTTTTTGTGATTCTGAGTATACCATAATATGATTTTTCCACAAAAATACACAACCTGAAAGTAATTGCCTTAGATAAAAACAAAAAGTTATTAACAATCAGAATAGCGGTTTATCAATTTAGACATCACATCCTAAACTTCATCTTGCCAACCTTACTAATCTTTCCGGAGAACCAGTATGAAAGACACAAAAATCCACCCTCTTTTCAGCCGTTCTTTTGCCTGTAAATTACTCGGAAAGCCGTATATTTGCCTTGTCATTGCACATGTCAATGTGGTACGGTAATAACAGACTAATTTACAGCTATTTATTAACCTACCGACTATAAATAGGATGCACTTCGCTGCCTGTATATAGTCTAAACCATTTTCTACCGCATGAAAAAGACATTGACCAACCGGGAAAAAGAGAAACTATCCCGCATCCTGGAGATTGACGGTCCTGTGATTGAAAAGCTCTCCGAACACGACGTATTGGACACCTCCGCCTGCCGTGCTGCCATTATCCGCAGCGAGTACATGGAAATCAAAAATCAGGGCAGGCACCACGGCGGACACATCGCCCGCGCTTTGGCGGAAGCCTACGGATTATCCCTGAGTGCCATCGAATTGATTATTTACAAGAAAGAAGCCAATAAGAAATTCGCCTGTACCTGCTGCGGCAGTCCTGTGAGCAAGTATAAGTTCACCCGTTATGGCGGGTTGTGCGATGCGTGTCTTGTCAGGCAGGTAAAAATAGAATGAAGTTTAACTGACAACAACTAATAAATAAAGAATGAAAGAACAAGAAATCAAAGTTAGTGCCGGCTATATACACCATATCGTCGGCGTAATGAAAGAAAGGTTCGGGAAAGACACGATAGTGCTTTTCCATGTAGCCGGTAATTACGAGTGTTTCCTGGAAGACTCCGCCCTTGTCTCAAAGGCTTTGGAAATCCCGCAGGAGCTTTACCTTGAAGAGGACGGGGCGGTCGTCCATGTCACCCGCTTTCCGGCAGGAGAACTGGAGAGCTACCGCAAAAGGCTGACCGCTTTAGGGTATGCCACCTGTACCAATGAGACACGCGACGAAGACGGAACCCACATACTTAAAATCTATGAGCCCGAAGAATAACGACAACGCGCAGGTATGGATTATCCTTATAGCAAGGTTCTCCGTACCTATCATGGTAGTTCTCGGCGTCACTATCATCTGCATCAAGGATTGCGCCGATACCACCGACCCGATAGACGATGCCTGGAAAAGGGTGGAACACCTCTGCAACCTCCATGTCACCGACAGTGGCGGTGACGGGTTCCGGATAGCCTACGTGACAAGTAAAGCGGTTACCCCCGCACGCCTGAAGGAAATCGAATCCCGCAAGCCCATACAGGAAGCCATGGAACGCTTGCAAAAGGAAGCGCCCGAACACTTCGGTGGTAGCTTGTATGAGACGGATATTTACGAGTTCGCGGCATTCGCCCGCAAATATGATGTCGATCCGATCTTAGAAATTCACTGTATATTTGTGGAAGGCCGTGACAAGTGCAACCTTTATGCAGGTCCCAACCCCAAGATTCCGGACAGTCCCACATATATAGACAGGAACACCGAACAGGGGGTGCAGTGGATAGACCATAACGACGTGTATTACAGGACTTCACCCGAAGATAGAATCTACCGTTACTGGAAGTGTGAATTTCCGTTCAACACGTCCCGTACGGACGAGCGTTTTGCCCACTTTTCGAAGGCCCAAAGGCTGCGTTAAGGAACGTTAAATCCCTATCAATACAGGGCTTTGGAGCCGGAAAATAATCATCCCGATTATTTGGAAATCCGGTTTCAAAGCCCTAATTTTGTTCCGCTGGAAAGCATTAATTGATTGAATCCATATTGTTAATTGACTGATAAGATATTGAACCTATGACATAGGCATAATGACTGATAGGACTGAGAAGACACAGTTGAAATTCGTAAAATCCCCCAAAACGGGCAAGCTCGTCGGATTTGTTTCCAGAACCAAAGACAACATACTTAAAGGTGTCCGTGAGGAATCCGTTTACCGGAAGAGGATCTGTATCCTTTCCGAAGAACTGGAAGGGATGGTTCTCCCCGATACCCTGTATGATGTAGAACTCAAACCCATGCACAGAAAAAACGGATACGTGGTCACATCCGCCGTCCGGGTACTCTTCAACGCTACCGTTGAATCTTTCGTCGTGCCCGGAAAAACATACCAGGTGACTGTGCATTTCGGTGGCAAGACTGTTTATTTCGACCCCTTAAATGGCAAGACCTCTTCCAGCCGCACCAAAGCCGGAGTGCTGGCGATACTGAACAAAAGGAATGATATTTCCAACCAGAGCGGCGTTATTTCCGACTTCCTCGACCGTGCGGAAGAGGTAATCCGGCAAATGCGTGAAGACGGTTATGACGTCCGGTAGCCGCCCCACTGAGGGCATCGCCACCGACTGCGCGCATTCCCACAAGAACGGCCTGACCGAATACCGTGCCGTAGACCTGAAAACAGGTGAAGAACTGTTCTACCGTTCCCTCGGCAACAAAACCGTGAATATCGGCGAGTTCCTGGGTGTAATCGCGGCGGTGAAATACATATTGGAGCATGACTACCGGCCCCGGACTGTTTACACCGACAGCTTGACGGCTATCGTCTGGTTCCGTGACAAGAAGACGGCATCCAAAAAGCCCGTAACGGACCTGCTGCGCGCCGAGTGTTTCCTCAAAGTCATGTCGGCACATGTGGCTACTGTTCAAATAATTCATTGGAAAAATGACGAATGGAGAGAAATCCCCGCCGATTTCGGACGGAAATGAACTGTTGAAATAAGCAAAAACAGAAGAAATCAGAAGATTTTTATATTGTTTGTTTATTTACTAGCCTGCCCGCTCGTGAAAATAGGCAGGCTTCCCTTTATCCACTCTCTAAAATAAAACTCCCTATGGCAAGACTTAAAACACAGGAAGACAGGCGTATTTCCATTCCTGAGGACGAATATCTCCGGTTCGTGGAAAACACCATGATTGTAGAAGCTTTAAAGATTGCGGGGGTCGAAGAGCTGTCCGTCTGGAAAGCCATGAAGCGCATTCTCGACGACAAACGTGTGGAGATTCACGTGCGCCCTGTACACAAATGAAAACTGGTAAGCACCTCCTATTTCTTTTTCTTCCCACCACCTTCCGGAGAAAGCTTTGCAGGCTCGCATTCCTATCCAGCTCGCATTTGCTCTGGATGCGGCTTCTCATGGTGGTGACTGCCGATATGGCTGTTATCCATCGTACTAGCTATTTCCAAGCTCGACATTCCTTTTATGATGTAGTGGGCGGTTTGTCAAAGAAATAAATTTTATTGAATCCATTATAATAAAACCGTCTTTCTAATCCCTCTTGAATCAATGCATTAGCATACTTATAGAATTTCGCAAAACGCAACCTGACTATGAAAGCGCTCTTTGACGTATTACGATAATACATTCATTCATTTTCAACTATATCAGATTATTCGAACACTTTCAGAAACGACATCCTGTCCTCTTCTTTTTTTACTCGGAAGTAATTGCAGTAGTTGACGAATCCAGCTTTTAGTATCAGCTCCATGTTGTCCCTGCCACTATACCGCTCCGAGAGGCGCAGGTGGTCGAGCTCCTGCAAGCGAAGACGATTGGATCTTCCTCTTTAGGGAATTAAAAATACTATGGCTTATCTTGGAAGGATATTAGTTTAACAGTAGTTCTCATCAGAACGGTCGATGATTCCTATTTCTTTGCGATCATTGAACTTCAGCTATCTGCCTGAGGACTCTGTCATTTAACTGGATGATATTTAGATGGATAATAATCTTTAAGAGCATGCTCCATGTTGATGAACAAAGGACTCCGTTCTACGACGAGTTCCCCACCGACTGTTCTTTTAAAAGAAAGAGCTATCTTGCGGGTACGTCTGTAAATAACGACGATATCAACTATTTTATCTTCTGCCAGTCGGTACATGCGCGAATTACCAGCACGCTGTTCCATAATGAAATCTTCTGTGCCGAAGAAGTGATGTTCGTCCCCCGTGGAAGCGAATGCAGCGGAACCTCATTAAGCGACGTCATCCTGCTGATGCGTAAGTTCAACAACACGGTCACCCGGGCGGAGAAATGTATTCTCCTCATCTCTACTCGCATAAGCTGCCGGGTTTCAAAGTCTATTGCTAATTCTCGATATCTCATTGAGAGTTAAATCTCCTTCACAAGAGCTGTTCAATAAGAACAATTTTAATGATGTCAAAGAACAATTTAATCCCCTTATTCCGGGATTGTTTGATTAATTGATAACTCGTCCCGATTTTAATTAGACAATAATGTTTTGCGCTTTAATCATATATTAATCTATACAACACAGCAAATTATTGAGATGTAATTATTTTAAATATAGAATAAATAATGTAAAAATCGACTTAAGAATAATGTTATTATATTTATCTTTGCAAAGAAATATTTTGTTTCGTCTCTTTTCAAAGTGATATAAGATACGCTTCGTATAACATTCTTTAACAACGTTAACGATAAACAAACAAAACATCATGAGTTTTTAAATCAAGACACATGAACAATATATAAGTAAATATAATGCAAAGAAAAACGTTTTTCATCCTCCTCATTCTGATTTCCATCGTTCCATACTTACGGGCTCAGGATATATCCATAAAAGCAAATTTACTTTACGGAGCCTATACCTATACTCCGAATCTTAGCCTTGAAGTAGGGCTGGGCAGAAGAAGCACACTTGATTTGAGTGGTGGCTACAATCCGTGGAATCTTAATGGCACTGCTGAAAACAATAAAAAACTGGTCCACTGGTTAGGGGAAATAGAATACCGCTATTGGTTGTGCCAACGCTTCACCGGGCATTTTTTCGGAATACATGCTCTCGGTACCCAATATAATATTGCCAAACAAGAATTACCATTGTTATTCGAAAAAGGTTCTAAAGAATACCGTTACGAAGGCTATGGTTACGGGGGCGGTATTTCCTACGGATACAATTTCTTCTTGGGTATTCGATGGAGTCTTGAAGCCAATATAGGCATCGGGTATGCACGCTTGCATTATGACAAATATAAATGTTATAAGTGTGGCGAAAAAGTCGGAACGGAAAACAGAAATTATTTTGGGCCTACCAAAGCCGGAATATCATTGATATACTACATCAAATAAGCACACGAATATGAAAAGAAAATATGTACTATTCGTAATAGCGTTATTGCTGGTTATGAGAGTTTCAGCACAACAGAAAGAGTATACCGGAGAAATATATGTCACCCTGCAATCCTTACAACAAGAGGAAGATTCGGTGTATGTGAAGCTGAGTTTTGATATTTCCGGAGTAAATGTGGATTCGCGCCGGTCAATCAGTTTGGTTCCAGCTTTGGTAGGCGCAGACAACAGGCTGGACTTACCCGAAGTGGTCGTTAAAGGACGGGAAAATTATAATGTATATCAACGGGAAATCGCTTTGATGAGCAATCGGCAAAAAGCGGTGTATGCTTTGAAAGCTCCGTATGCCGTTATACCCGGCTTCAAATCGAAAAAATCAAGAACAATAGATTATGATGTGACTGTCAAGTACAGCTCATGGATGGCGGATGCAAAGTTGGACATGTACGAAGACCTCTGCGGCTGCGGTAATCCTGCACGACGATTGGGTATCACAATGCTTGCCAATCAAATAACTCTTGATAAAATAATAGAGCCTTATGAAATAACTCCGTATATGGCATATATCCAACCTGACACAGAGCCTGTGAAGAGACGTGAAATCGTAAGTGAAGCTTTTCTGGACTTTGTTGTAAACAAGATTGATATCCGCCCCTACTATATGAACAATCCGCACGAATTGAAGAAAGTGACCGATCTTTTATCCGAGGTGAAGAATGATAAAGATGTCACAGTTCGTGCGATTAAGGTAATCGGTTATGCTTCACCTGAAGGCTTGCTGTCCAACAACCAACGATTGTCCGAAGGCCGGGCTAAAGCACTGACCGATTATCTGGCTTCACGGTTCGATTATCCGCGAAGTTTATATAAAGTCGCTTTCGGGGGTGAGAACTGGGACGGACTCAAAGAATGTGTAGAAGCATCCCAAATGCCGTATCGCAAAGAGGTATTGGAAGTTATCGGGGCTTTTCCTGCTGAAAGCGATTATGCTGCTCAGGTAAGACGCAAAAAAACAATGATGCACCTGAAAGGCGGTGAGCCATACAAATATATCATCCGGGAGTTCTGTCCCTTACTTCGAAAAGCGATTTGTAAAATCGACTTTGATGTAAGGAATTTCAGTATTGACCAAGCTAAAGAGGTCTTTAAAAGCCGCCCTCAAAATCTTAGCCTGAATGAGATGTTCCTTGTTGCCAACACCTACGAAAAGGGTTCGCAAGAGTTTGTCGACTTGTTCGAGACTGCTGTCAGGCTGTATCCTGATGATATTACCGCCAATCTGAACGCAGCTGCCGCTGCATTATCGCGCAGAGATATAACCTATGCCAAACAATATTTGAGCAAAATAAATAAACCACTTGATATTCCCGAATACTACAATACAATGGGAATACTGGAAATATTATGTGGTGATTATAATGAAGCAGCTTCACACTTAAACAAGGCAGTAGAAATGGGACTATCGGAAGCGAAACATAACTTGGCAGAGATGGCTAAAAAACAAGAGAACGCCAGTCTGATCGAACAACAAAAATTAAAGAAACAGAGATAAATAAAAGAATTTATAAACATAAAAAACAGAAGAACAGAACAAAAAGCAATCCTTGAACTGATTAGGTAAGCATTCACCTGTAGTTTGATTAGGAGCAAAACTATTGAATGGGCAAAACAAAGACAACAGTAAATACTGACGCAATTTATTAATATTTTATTATAGAAAAAATGAAGAAAATTATTTTCATGGCTTTATTAGCCACAACTATCTTTGCTTGTTCTAATGAGGACAGCGAAACTACTAAAAAAACGAACATAAAATCATTAGATTTTTCTTTTGATGTCGCTTCTCTAAAAACGAGAATGAGCGATGATGAAGTTCCATCGTCCGGTGCATACAAAGAGGTTAGGAAAAACATTAAAAGTATTACTATTGAATACTTTAATGCATCCGATATGTCTCTTGGAACTCATGATTTTACAAATGACGAGATTACGATAGTAAAAGGTGACGATCAGGCTGCTGATGCTGCAAAACGTACTGCTGTTCGCATCAAAGAAATTCCTAGTGCTACTGCAAAAGTAAATGTTTATATGAACGTTGATAAAAGTGCTACTGACATCAATGATTTGCAAATAGGATACCCGAAAATGGAATATCGCGGCGCACCTACAACTATCACTCTGAAGGAGGCCGGAGGAAATACTGGAGGTGAGGATCTTTATGGTGTTGAAGTTGAAGTGAAACCAGTGTTGTCTCGCTTTGAGTTCCATGGTACAAAAACAGATATCCAGATTAACAGTAGTTCAAATGGTGGTTCATTACCAACCGGAGTTACAGATGGAACAAAAGAAGAGGCTAAAAATCATGTGAACGATGCTACCATTGCAGCCGCAGAAAAAGCCGCTCAAGAAGCATGGAGAAAAGCTAATGCGGGATCTCCTGACCCAACACCATGGGTATATACATATACTGTCACATATCAATACGATGCTGCATACATAGTTGAAGGTATTGATGGATATTATATGAATAATATTCCTCTAACCAAAGGCGGTAGTCTGGTTTTAAATGGCAACGATGGTGCAGGCAATTGGGATACAGCCGCTTTAAATAATTATAAAGCAGGCGGTGATATGGAAAAAATGTATGATACAAATGTAGATGTTGACAAGGTAATCGCATACAACTTATTCCCTCAAACAGCGAAAAGCGGTGCTTCATCCACAGTTGCTGAAGTGAAAGAAAGCATGCCGCACTTTATCTTGAAACTTGAAACTAAAGAAGGCAACGGAACATCCTCAGTTCGTTGGTTAACAATCCGTGCATTGAAGTCAACAGAAACAGGAGAACCATTGATTACCTCTTTCGAAGCCGGTAAGGTATACGTTTTGGATGCTGCCCAGATTAATATTAATCAATATACAGCCTACCTGAAAGTTACTGCTAACGGTGAAGCGGGTCCTGAAATACCGGAACCGGTTGACCCGACAGATCCAAATCCGGAACCAGTAGGTAAAGATCTTGACGTTCTTGTTAAGATTAAGGAGTGGACCATTGTTAAAGTAAAACCAGAGTGGTAATATTCACTACCAAGCGTTAAGCAAATCATAAAGGGGGGACGTGGCTGATTACCACTTCCCTTCACAAATCCGCCTATCAATAGCGGCAACGGGTGATAGCCGCACCGTGCAGCGGTTAATATGAGATTAATATTTTGATGCAGAATTAATGAGAAAAGTCTTTTTCGTAGTGTTGATTGCAATGCTGATAAGTTGTAGCCAGGAGAGTAACATGTCTTCTCCGGGAGAATCCGACATAGAGCTACAAGTTAATTTATCGTTAGGCAACGTCTCTACCAGAGCCGTAGACGAGTCTATTATTGCCAGTGACGGTAAAGGATATGTATTGCCCTTTACGGAAGTAAAGACACTGACAGTTGAATTATACAAGTCGCTTGAATCCGATCCTATATTCACTCATACAGCCACTGCGGCAGAGATTACGGATATAAAGAATACAGCCACCGGACAGTTGGCTAAACTTTCCATATCCAAAATTCCAACAACAACCCAGTATGTAAAAGTAGTAATAAATGAGTTCACGCAAACAAATCCAGCTATAAATCAGCTACAGGTGACAAATTTGGATGATTCCCCGGCTCCAACCATGAACCGTACAGAAGTTCCTTACGAAGGAGTTTCAAAAGAGATTATTGTTATCCCTGAAGAGACAACTCTTTACTCTACAAAAGTGAAAGCTACCGTAGAGATGTTACCTGTATTGAGTCGATTTGAAATCATGCCGGGGAAGATTGTAATAACCGACCCTGCGGACACAGGTGCCACGTTTGACTGGGCAGATGGAACAGCAGGTAAAGACAAAATCACAAACTTCACCGACGACGAAATCGCCGCAACTGAGGCAAGCGCACGCGAGAACTTCAAGAAGAAATATGGAATAGACGCTTCTGCCACGGCTATATATTCTTATCGCATCCGGCTGATCCGGTCGCGTTTCCCAAACGATTATGATATAAACAGCACGTCAACAACCTTTTATATGAATAATTTCAAGCAAACCCTCAATGGTGCAACCATCGTAAATAATATAAATGATGGTATCTCCGACTGGAGCGTTTTGGCTGAATACAGGAAAGGGGGAGGACAATCCAACATGTATGATACAAGAACATCAGACACCGGAAAGGTAAATGTTTTTCATCTTTTTCCGCAATCTGTAGCGGCAGACGCCACTTTGCAACAAATCAAAGACGGAATGCCTCATTTAATCATGAGCTTTAGTACGGGGAATAAACGCTGGCTGACGATCAGGGCATTCAGCGACAAAAGCAATGATAAAATTATCAATGCATTTGAACCGGGATATTGCTATTCACTCGATCTTGATGATGTAGTAATTACCCCATGGTCATTGGGGTTGGAAGTTCGCATTACCGACAAGGACAAAGAGTCGGAGTCGGATCCCATCATCAAAGATTTCGATCAGACGTCTCACGTGCCCGAGCCCGAAGGATTAGGACTCACTCTGGGACTTAAAGTTTCCCAATGGAGAAATAAAGATTTAGAAGTAGAACTTTAACCGAAGAAAATAGAATACATAGAATGAATAGAAAATATTTCATAGGGATATTCTGTATGTTCGCATTGCTTTTCGCAGGATGCATAAAAGAGAATATGGAGGATTGCTTCTCGGGACTTAGACTTGATTTCTACTTTACCCTCCATACGGATATTGGCAATCTTTTTGGCGATAAGGTACATCGGGTTCATACGTATCTGTTTGACGAGCATGGAGTGCTTCAACTTCATGCGATGGATAACGGTAACAAACTAGAATATAGTTACCTGCAAAATGGCCGGATAATAACAGTATCCAATCCGAATCCTTGGGGCGGTCTGTCCAATGAATATGTGATGGATCTGGATAAAGTGCCGGCCGGTAAATACAAGATAATCTCATGGGCTGACAGTGGGCAGGAAGATAACACTACCTACTTTCATGGACAAATGAAAACTCCCGGCACTCACAGCTTTGAAAAAGATATCGTGTTGGGAGCAACGACAATGAATGACTTTTATATGTTTTTAAAGTGCAATACAGCATCCGGATCTGCTGAAGAGATTGTTCCGGAAGCCAATAAGATTGACGACCTGTGGTATGGTGCAGTCGGTACCCGCCACCCGAAGACCAATATGTATGCCAGTGAAACTGTAGAAGTCAAGAATGGCATCATCACTGAACGTCATATCGAACTGATTCGCAATACGAATATACTGAAAGTTACTTTAAACGGTATTGAGCATCTCACATCAGGAGCTGAAAGTGCGCCGGGTACGAAGCAGGAAACAAACTTTAAGCTGTGGGTAGTCGCCTCCGACGGAAGATATAAATCCGACAACACATTTGACGAGTACGTCCCTTCTATTCGTTACCTTCCTTACAACACGTCAATGAATGAACATACGCTCTTTGCCGATATCAAGGTATTACGATTGGAAATGGGACGTCCGGTGCTTTTATACATCGAAACACCTGATGGGCGCAGAGTTCCAAGCCAACCGATCGACATGGTCGGTATGTTGCTCAAGGCACGCAATCCGGAGACCGGAGAATATATCTATAATTCTCAAAGTGACTTAGACAGAATATATGAACATCCGATAAAAGTACGTATCGGGGCTGATCTGGAGATTCGGATTTTTATCGGAGAGTGGGAAATTATAAATGTGAAACCTGCTGAATAAGAAATGAAAATGAGAGTAAGATATATTACGCTGGCACTGGTTGCCATTACACTCCTGTTGTCCGGGTGTACAAAGGAAGCTGTCATCAATCAACCGGAATGCGATAAAGTGACAGTACAAATAAAAACCAGAACCTTTGTCGGCAGTGCAGCGGAAGGCATAACGATTGAAAAAGTACGTTTCATGCTCTTTGAGGATGGAGCTTTACTAAACAATTATACCACTTCCAACGGAACCTTAAATATAGATGATAACGGTCAGTTCAATCTTGCTATCAGCCCGGGGCTATATTCTTTTGCCGCTATCATTAACGAGACTCCTGAATTGACGGAAAAACTGAATAATGTATCAGTGAAAACTGATATTGATACTATAAAATACGACTGTCAAAACAGTATGTTGACTTCCGCCAATGTGCCAATGGTTAATCTGGGAGAGATAAAGATACAACCGGATGGCACTTCCGGACAGGGGCTGGCGCAATTACGCCCGGTATACAGTTCGGATGGCAGCAGATATACTGGTGATTTCACTGTAGCATCATCAACCGCAAGTATCGATATGCCTCGTGCGGTGTCTCAAGTGTCCTTATTTCTGCGACAGGACCCAGCTGTGAAGGAAGAAATCAAAATCAGTAATGTACAAATTGCCAATCTACCGCGTTACAGTTATTTAGTGGACCAACTAGACACCGATGATACAAAGCAAAATCTGTTCAGCGGTTCCGAAAAAATAATTTCGGCTTCGGGAGGGGATAAAGTGTACAATAACAAACAGTATCACTCCTTCCCGAGTGCTATTATTCCGGAAAAATCGTTCTATGATGCCGCCGGACTGGATGACGAGATAAAAGCCATAGACCCGGAGTACGCCGCCTATTTATTTATAAATGCAACCTACGGAGGCATACCTACCACTTACAAAATATTGCTCCGGGAAAAAGATGCCAATTACAGACTACTTCGTAATACTAATTATAACGTATATGCTACTATCACACAAATTGGCAGTAAAGGTATATATGTCATTATTGAACCTGTGAAACAGCACAATATCACGGTAAACTGGAATCCGGTGGAAGGATTGGTTATCGTGAGTGACCGGGAGGCGGACTTTGATAAAAATGTCAATGTATGGAGCGACTATACTGTTTATTCCGGCATACTTAAAGTATATAAAGGCGATACCTATTGGGATGCACTATTTAAATATGGCAGTCTGATAGCTACCAAGAATGATGTGAAAGCCAGCTCGAATCTAAGTTTTACTGCACCGACAGATGCGAGTACCACGAATGACGTACTCTGGTATCCCGGAAATTTCAATGTAACGAACATTACCGATTGGGGCAGCATTCCTTATATTGCGGATAGAAGCGATATTGAATCAGGAAATACAGTCGAATCAGTTGAACAAGGCAAGGGAGATCCGTGTCGCTTGGTTGCATTATCCCCCCACCAGATAGGCGTCGAGAAGAAGATAGACAACCAACAATGGCACATGGCTACTGAGGCAGAGTACAATCTTCTGATGAAAGCTGCCAACGGGACAGGCAGTGAGAATACAGATGGATATCGCTCTTTTCATGAATTACTGATACCCAACGTGACGTATCGGGATGAAAGCGGTGTGTTGCAAAGTGCACACAATAATCAGGGAAACTATTGGAGCACGAAAGGCAATCAAACATTCTTCTTCGATAGCCAGGACTTGGCAAAAACAGTACTTACTACCGCTTTTCCCGAACGAGGTCATGCCATTCGTTGTGTAAGAAACAACATTCCTGCCGCTAATATTACAATCAATCCGTTTCTGTCCGTTGAGTACACCGGAGCAGCCACCAACGGATTGCCTTTTTATGTGGTTAGTAATGTGCCATATTGGAAGATGGAACTGATTAAGAGCGGAGAGCATGCAGGTAGTTCTACAGATTACAATAACTTCTCATTTACTCCCTTAACAAATGGGATAAAACATGAAATCGAAGGTTCCTATACCCAGACACCTAGGGCATATATCGCACGTAGAGAATCAAGTACCGAAGACCGCACCTTCGGAGTTAAGTTCACCTCCATGCACTTTACCGGTGAAGAGAACACTTTTTATTTTACGATCACCCAGTTTAAATACAAAATCCAAGGTACATTGGTTATCGATGGTCTGGAGGCTAATAACAGAATAAAGAAAGAGGGAGGTGAGTATACAATCCGTATTAATCTCATTCCTGATGACGTACCGATGCCTGTTGGGGGCAAGCTCAAGGTTCAGTACTCTTATCTTGGCATTCCTCGTGGTACAGAAAGTACAATTGCCACCATTACAGATAAAAACCAATATGAATATGAAGTGAAACTAAATATCATTTCTAATGGCACCCCGGATGTTATCGGATTAAATTTTAATATATATATGGATGAGGATGATAGTTCAGGATATCATAATATTACAAGGTATACTTTTAATTATTATCAAAATAATTAGTAACAATGAAATACAAATTAGTCAGCGTAATTACCGCAATCACAATAATGGTTCTTACGTCATGTGTCAGAGAGGAGCTGTTGTCATCCTATTCTAATGGAGAAGAAGGAGAAAGAGTGAAAGTGGAATTAAGTTTCAAAATATCACCGGCTTCGATTCCGCAGCCGGTACAATCGAGAAGCCAATCTGCCGACAATGGTTTTTCTGTCGAATTCTTCAAAGAAGAAACATCTTCGGCGGAAACACGCTTGGGAGATGCGACATCACTGTACAATCTATGGTTGTTTCAGTTTCGCAGTGATGGTTCGATACATGGTTCGCCCCAGCAGGTGTCCGATCAGGTTAATATGGTAAATGACATGGCTTTGTTGGATGTGACACTACGTGTGGGCACTGACCAGACATTATATATCGTAGTGTTGGGCAAAAAAGTCACAGAGGTAAGTAGCCTGATGGATGTACGTACTATAAAGGAACTTGAAAACATACAGTTGGACTATATTGATAATAAAAGCGGACTTTACTACTCGCGCATAACCAATGAAAGCGAAGTTCCGTATGCCGGTGCCGCCAAAGGCGTCAGTATAAAAAAGATTGGAGAAAGTGACAGCGGAGAGATTGTTTACGGTACTCCGGACGGGTTTTCCGGAGGCATTGAAATCAAGCGTCTGGTGTCTCGTATTACACTAAAACACAAATTCGATATTACAGAAAACAAACTTGAAGGCATGAGGTTGCTAAAAGTGCCGACTAAATTATGCATCAACCCGGAATCAGTGGACAAGGATGTAATAGATAATATTTCAATGGTAGATTTGGAAAGTGACAATGCTTTCGAAGATGCAAACCTGGATACGGATGGTTTCTTCACATCGCAATGGTATGTTGCACAGAATAAACAAGGAACTGTACCTAAAATAATGTCAGAGAGAGACAGATATAGAAAAGTGACTGACGGATCGGGATATGCACCCGAATCCGGTACGAATATTGAAGCATGGTCATATTCTAACACTAATCGAAGCCTCTACACAGTACACCAAATATATGTTGGAAACAACAACACAGACAATTTCGATGTAGAAATAAACAACTACTATGATATCCGTACCATCATCAATTCCAGTGACCTCAAAGACGGACGGATTCGTTCATACACTGCTACTCAGAAAGTTTATCTTTCGGCATCAACACGCTCCAAGTCTTCCGGAAGTGCAACAGGTACACTAGAAGGAACAACCGGTGTTTATTTTGATGCTCACTATGGATGGCGACCTGTCATTATATATGCACAAGGGCGTAAAGTAACTGTCGGTATATATAGTGATGCTAAGTGTACACAACTGATTAATATGAGTGTTCCAACAGAAAACTGGCTGCAACTTTCCTCTTATCCCAATTATACAGAGGTGGTACGCAATGGGGGAAAAAATGCACTCACCAATCAGATAGAAACCAACATTTTCGTACCTACCCGATTTAAACTATACCTGTATGCAGATGAGTATATCACAGATGAAAACGGGGCGATTGTAGATCCTGAATTCGATAAAAAGAAAATTTACAAAGCTTCTATAAAAGATAATACCTTTTTGCCTGAACGAACTCTCTATGTAAAAGTAAGTACCGAAGAGATTACCGCCGAAAGCACTCCCAAAAAGATGGAAGGAATATATACCATTACACAAAAAAGAGGATATTATGTCGGATTGTTTGGTGGTGAAATTCAAGATGGTCAGTACACTGAAGGACTCATTGTTGATGCTGTTAATGAATATTCTTTTAAAATTGACGATGAAATACCAGAAGTAAGTTATAAATACTGGGGATATAACAATGTCTTTACCAATTATACGTGGAGTTCAACTAATACTTTGGAACAAAACTATTGCAGCTTTATGAACGGAAAGGAAGCCACATTAAAATTAGCTACGAATCCTGACAATTACGTTGTTAATACGGGCCTAGAGAGTTTCATTCCAAGTATGCGGAAAATCAATGGCAAAATAGATTTATATCAATACAATTATTATAATAGCTTCCATGCCAGATTCTGTCATGATTTAAATAGAGATAAAAATGGAAATGGTGTGATAGATTATATTCCGGATAACCCTGAGGAAAATGAGCTTGAGTGGTATTTGCCATCTTCCTATCAAGTATTTGGACTATTTGCTTCTGCAGGAACTATATACTATGATGATCCGATAGCATTAGCGCAAGAAAGGAATAAAACCTCTGCAACAGGATGCTCAGTAGTGTCTGGTGGTTGGACTTCCGGCAACGGCGATAAAACCGACTGGAAGCCTGTTCGCTGTGTCAGAGACATACCTGTTCCTGCTGAAAGGAAAACAGGGACTAAAGTAACCACCTATACAGATGGAGAAGACAAATATGCGATGGTAGACTTAACGACTCTCCCTTATGGAACCACGGATAGAACTACCGCGGAAGGAAAACAAGAACTATATGAAGATTTGGATTTATACAGTTACTCTACAACAGGTGCGGAATATGATAGAAATAATCCTCAAAAGGATGCATCTAAACCATTGAATAAGACTGTTTCACGTGTGAGAAGAAATCATCCAATAGATTATTATATAAAAACTCCCACACCCGAGCTTCTAGTTTCTTCTTTTTCATCTCCTAAATTCATTATATCACCTACAGATGTATATAATGATGGTGATACGCAAAGTAACTCCTCAAGTGATATACTTCAGGATGCTGAAGGTTCTCCACGAAAAAACAGTATTACCATGACTTGGGCCGAAGCAAATGGAAGGCTCAATACTGCCAATTCACAGGGGTGGGATATTCCATCAAAAGCAATGAATACCGGATGCTATGCTTATAAGGGGAAAAGTGGAAAAGATGAGCCGGGAAGTTGGCGCGTACCGAATAGTCGGGAGCTGTCTATGATTCTGGTATTCGCTTACGAATTAGAACAGTATTCTTCTGAAACAGGCTTTAATGCACTTAAGAAGTCTGATGCGACATATTACACCTACGGATATTGGAGTTCTACAGAACATTTGGATTATGCAAACCAAGCAACAAGTGGCGCTATTGATGTTAATTATGGTATCACCATATATGAGCGTTCCTTTAAGACTTCTACTTCCTCTATTAGATTACGTTGTATCAAAGATATACCAGTAAAGTAATATAATACCATTAGTAGTGATGCAATAAGTATATACGTTTTGGAATTTGCGTGGTGACATTCTGGCTTTCATCCTAATAACTCATGTTAAATGGCACGATAGTAATATACTTGACAAAAACAGTACAAAGAGTATGAAAATAATTACAACGGAAGTTTTGATAAGAAGACAAATAGAAGTTCCCGTTATCACCGGGGTGTATGACCTAATGAGCAAGAAATACGACGGAACTATTACCTCACAGGCTCCCATCGTTATATCGGGTAAGCATCTTAACATTCTGGAGCTCGAGAATATCAGGCTGTGCCTTGCTTCGGCTGTAGATTATGACAATGTGATTGCAATACCTCATATCTATAAATATTCACACAATCAAGTAATTGTCGGCTTGCCTTTCCTGATACCGGGAGAGTATTTTCCGGCAGTGAAGAGAATAAAAAAGAAGTGCGAGGATTCTGTTTATATCTTTCCCGTATCATGGATGGTGATGCCTGAAGGGCATGAAAGGGGAGATTATTATCCTTGAGCACAGACATTGCGAAATGAAGCAGAGAATAATGATAAGAAGACTAAAATGAGAAATTGTTTAAAGAACAGGCTCAAATATTTTGTAAATGAATATGTTACATAGTTACTGCATGCCGCACATCCCCAACCAAATATGATTTAATCAATAGGAAATAGTAATTATGACAAGCAGGCAAAGAATATTATCGAACAGGTTAAAGCGTTTCATATTGAGCGTGTTGAAAAAAATATTACTCTATACTATTGGAGTGGCATTGGTTCTGATAATCTTTATCAGCATCATTTTACCTCTGATTATATACCTTCTGATAGGAGATTATAGTATTAACAAAAGGTTGTCAAGGAATACAGACTATCCATAAATCACTCCAATGAATAAAGAGCAGTTGATAGCCAAAGCAGCGATTAGAGCCGGAGTAACCCAAAAGGAAATCCGCAACGGGTTGAATGCAGTTATTGAAGTTCTGGTAGAAGCCTTTGAAAGTGACACCAACGTTGCAATAGCCGGATTGGGAACTTTCCAAATCAAGAAGAAAAGCAATGTGAAGAAATACCTGCCGGAAGATGGCGGAGGACCGGTTAAAGGTGTGAGAGGTGGCAGAGTTATGTGCATCGTCCCTGACCGGAGAGTCATCAAGTTCACCCCGGCTCCTTACATAGAGCGAAGATATTCAGATGACAAACAACTACGTCCCGTCAAGCTTGAGGATAAGGAAAAAGATAAAGAATCCCCGAAATGAGTAAGAGTCAGTTAAGCCTACATGAATTTACATCGTGCCACTTTACATTACTTTATATATTATTGAAAACCAGTTAGTAACATATATCCATGTGCCCCAAAAACGGGATACATGGATGTCTTTTGTAGCCTCAAATGTACCCTACATGAGGTAGTGAGTACCGTATAAATGCACCTACCCTCGAAAAACTTCATTATAAGCATTTTATATTAAAAAATATTGTCTATATTTGCATTCGGAAAGAAATCAGTATTAACCCTATCCATGTAGGGCTGTATGTAGGATTTGGAGGAATCAACTAAATACATGCACTGATAATCAATAACTTATCCTCGAAATCATATCAAAAAACGTACCACTCTTGTTATCCGCAAGGGTAACTATAGTGTACTTTGCGGATAACTATAGTGGAACGAAAAAAGGATAGCGATCGGAATGGAATCGATTAGCAAAAGAAGGAACTAAAAATAGCAGTGAAAAACTATCTATACTATAGCAATTGGTCAAGTACGGCACGGAACACCTTATCGGCATGTTCTTGCATAATCTTAATATAATTAAAGATAGGACGGTTATTTTTCATACTGTGTCCGATACAGTATTCTATTTTTTCAATTTGAATGCCTAAATCATATCCGTGTTGTGCAAATGTCTTTCGGGCGGAATAGTAAGTAACCTTTTTCTTTACCCCCGAAAGTTCTGTTACCTTATTTATATGTCGGAAGACTAAACTATATATTTGTTTATAAGATGAATATTTACCAAACTGCAAATGCCCATTTCTCGACATATATTTATCTATGAGCACTTTTGCTTCAGGCTGCAAAGTAAATACAATTTCATTTTCTCCCTTCTTGCTATTACGTGTTTTGTGACGCACATAACGCATATCGTTCTTATTTTTAAAATCATATACTAATAAATCTCTCAGGTTGATACCGCCTAAATAATAGGTAAGCATAAAAATATCTCTCACCATGGATAAAGAAGGCTTTAAAAGCCGGACATCACGTATTCTCTTCAGTTCATCTATTGACAAATCAAGTTCCCGCACATTACTTGCCGGCATCTTAAAGAGGACAAAAGGATGAATGGAGTAAGATACATAATTCATCTTACCGGCATAATTTAATATCACCTTTATCAAAGTCAGATATATTCTGATAGTTGTATCTGCCAGATTCTCCTCGTGAAGAACTTTGGCAAATTCTTGGATATGTATAGGTGTCAATTGAATTAAAGGAAAATCCCCTTTCATATATTTGACTAATCTTTCGGAAGCTATCTTATAAAGTTTATAAGATTTCTCCCGCTCTTCTCCTTTCATGAAATTCATGTATTCTTTTGCAACAGCTTGAAAGGTTATACCTTTTTTCTTTTGTTCATAAGTAATTATACGTATAAGCTCGGTACATGAAATTGCTGGTAAATAGCTGATCGATGTAATAATTTCTTCATACTCATTGATTAGTTTCCGAAGACAAGCATTCATATTCGCTGCATTCTCATGCCTTACTACTCGACCATTTTTTAGTTGACTGGCAGAATCCAAAGTAAATTGGGTAGATATATATCTGGTTTGAGAATGATGTGCTACGGCTATCCTTATTCGATGTCTGCCATTTGATAATTTTTTAGTTGGAACAACTACAATTGAAAAATTCGCCATATCATTTTTAGGTTTATAAATTACTATTTTCCATACAATAAAATAGAAACAAAAAGGTTCATAGTCCTTAGGAACTAATCGAAAATCGCTCCCACAGCATGGAATATCGTGCAAAAGACGGTATTTTCCATGCATTTGTACGATTCTGCATTGCTATATCTTGATTAAGTCGTTATGTTTGCAACACTTTTTCACAGGTAGAGTGTGAAAAGTTATGTTTAAAAAGAGAATCTAACTTTTGTTTAACTTAACAGATATAACTAATGAATATGGAAAACAACAAAAAAAAGGCTTCATTTATTTCAATTGCTGGTTGGAAAAGAATGCAGCCATTGTCTTTTTTACTTTACGACGATTTTACTAATCAACAAAAATATGTTTAACTTTAAAAAACATGGTATGAAAAAAAACTATGTCACAACTGCTGTTGCCTTACTACTTTTAGCAGGATGTAGCAACGATATTAAAGAAACTGATATTCAGTTTACCGGTGATACGGGAGCGAAAGTTTCTTTTAGTGCAGTAATAAACAATCATGAGGCTAGCAATCTTGTTACAAGAGCTACGGAAACAAACTGGGAGGCAGAAGACTCGGTAGGAATCACTTGTGGTACGGAACAAGTGAATATTCATTACAAATACAAGGGCAATGGTCTTTTTGCAGCAAAAGGAGGAAATGCAGAAGAAATTTGGGTATTAGGTTCCGGAGAGTATGATGTAGTGGCATACGCTCCATTTTCTGGTACATCAGGTGAAGAACAACCTGCATTAGAAGTGACTACAGCTAGTGAAAATCAAGCTACAGCAGAAGAACGTGCGAAGATAGATTTTCTTTTTGCCAAAGGGAAGGCTACATCACAAACCCCGAACGTGACATTAGCATTCAATCATGTGATGAGTCGTATTAGATTGGAGTTTCAAGCTGGCGAAGGTGTGGACTTGGCAGATATAACTTGTTATCTTATTGGGCTTAAGAATAATGGTACATTTAATCCTAAAACAGGGGAGACAACAGTCAGTGAAGACCCTGTTACGGATAAAGATGATATTTATTGGGATAAAATAGGAGAGCAGGATAATTATACAGTACAAGCTATTTTACTGCCACAGAAGGTGCAAGGCAAAGTAACTATCCAAGCTAGAATGAACGGTTATCTTTATGAAGCCGAGTTTGCTAACTTGACAGAATTGAAATCAGGATTTTCTTATAATTACATCATCAAGACAAATAAATACGAGGACAATAATTATGTGTTGACAATTACAGAACAAACGCAAATAATAGGATGGGAGGATGAAAACCACGATCCTATAACATCCGACCCGAGTATAGCTGAAACTGGAACAGAGATAACTAATCCTAGTTGGAATATTACAGAAGAAACCGTAACTCCACAGCCTGTTGTGAAGTGATCTGTTTACCAATCTAATATAGATAAAAATGCTAAAAATATAAACATGAGATTTATGAAAATATATAATTATATATCAATGCTTTTTCTGGCTGGCGCAGCCATAGTTGCGTCTTGCTCGCAAAATGAAGAACTCACCGGAGAAACACCGGATTCTTTGCAGGGATTTCAGATTAGTGTGTCTGATGAAGGATTTATGGACGAAAGTGGTAAGACACGTGCTACAGAGAATGGATATACTACCCGATTTTCTAACGGAGATGCTATCGGTATATTTGCGGTAAGAGGAGAAACGGTGGTAGAGGATATCAAGAATCGGAAATTCACACTGACAGATGGCTATTGGGAATTGACTGATGGAGGGGATCCTATTGAATACAAAGGTTCACAATTTCAGCGGATGACTTTTTATGCATACTATCCGTATAATGCGAATGTGACTTTTGATCCGACGAAGGTGGATCCTTTTGAAACATACGTCAACAATTGGAAAATAGGCAGTGAACAAAATGAAGGAAATTATACACAATATGATTTGATGACGAGTACGGGTAGTGTTCAGGGGGATCGTTTGAAAGGACAGATCGCTTTTACTATGCAACATCGGATGGCTCTTGCGGTAGTGAAGATGCCTAATTTGACCTATAGCTTTACAAATGGCGGTATAGATGATTATTTGTTACCATTAACAGCCGGTTCGTTTACAGTGAACAATACTCAAGCAACTCCTTATTATCAGGAAAGTACGGATACATACCGTTTCTTGGTTAATCCGAAGAAGGAATTCTCAATTAAGGGTACTTATTCTGGAGTAAGTGAGATGGAATATGAAGCTAAAGGTACGCTGGAAGGAGGAACGGCGAAAATGTATACCATCGAAGATAAAAGTAAAATCAACCATACTTTGCAGGTAGGAGACTATTTTTGTGCAGATGGAAAAATAGTTTCAGTAGATGCGGAAACGGTGCCGGAGAATGTGATTGGTATTGTATGTTATGTAGGAAATTCACAACCCAGTGTAACACATACTGAACTCTATTCAGCAGAAGTTGATGCTTTGCGTCGCGATTTCCCTGCATGTACGCACGGTATAGTGCTATCTATTAAGAATTCTGTGGTAAAAGATAGTGAACAAAATGATGTTGCTTTGAAAATGTTCCATTCAAGTAAGTCCGGTTATTATTCAGACTGGTTTACTTCAGATGAGAATTGGGCAAACAAGTTTGTAGGTTGTAACACAGAGAAGGATGTTAACAAGAATGATGCTTCATTGGTTTTCCCAGCACTAATGGGATACAATAATACACAGTTACTTACTATGTGTTACGAAGGTATGGGTAGTCCTTCTACTTGCGACCATGCTTATGCGTATATCAAGGCTTATCGTGAAGCGGAAGCTATTCCGGCAAATGTGACTCCTTGGTATTTGCCCTCTATAATGTGTTGGGATACAGTCGCTAAGAATTTGAGTGTTATTAACCGTTGTCTCAAGAATGTAAATGGTGATGAGATGACCTCTGTCGAGTCAGGAACTAACAGTGGACACTATTGGAGTAGCACACAGCGTTCTCCAGCCAACCAATGGACACACGGTATGGCTGGTGGAAGATATCACATAATTTGTGAACGTGATTCGCGTGCCGGTTATTTCCGTATGATGCTTGCATTCTAAAATAATGACGGTATATAAAGTCCGTTAAAATTATACTTATATCATGAACATATACATATATGAATAAGAAAAACTTTATAAAGGGGACAACCTTACCTGTCGCTCTGTTTTTCACTATAGCAACTTTTGCACCTGCATGGGGATTGCAAACAGCTTCGGCAGCCATCGAAGTTGTACAGCAGCAAAGTACTATAAAAGGAACAGTAGTAGATAGCCAAGGCGAACCGATAATTGGAGCAAGTGTACTTGCGGAAGGAACATCTAATGGTACAATTACCGATATTGACGGTGTATTTAGAATAAATGTACGTCCCGGTGCGAAATTGAAAGTATCTTTTATAGGTTATACCGATAAAAAAGTAGTAGCGAAAAATGACATGAAAGTCATTCTGGTAGAGGATGTGACAGCACTTGAAGAGGTGGAAATCGTAGCTTATGGTACGCAGAAGAAAGTGACCATGACAGGAGCTATCGCTAGTGTGAAGGGAGAAGAATTGACCCGTGTATCTGTAGGTTCGGTTTCCAATGTATTAGGAGGGCAGATGACAGGTTTGACTACCGTACAATATTCCGGTGAGCCGGGAGCGGATGCCGCTGAAATTTTTATTCGTGGTAAAGCTACTTGGGAAAATTCTTCACCGTTAATTCAGGTAGACGGTGTGGATCGTGAAAGTATGAGTGATATCGACCCGAATGAAATTGAATCCATTTCTATCTTGAAAGATGCTTCGGCAACAGCCGTATTTGGTATTCGTGGAGCAAATGGGGTCATTTTGATTACAACTAAACGAGGAAAGGAAGGAAAGGCGAAAATTTCGTTTACTACTTCTGCTTCTGTATTGATGCCTACAAAAATGGTAGAACAGGCAAGTTCCTATGACTATGCCCGTTTTCATAATCAAATGATGTCCGGTGATGGCAAATCTGCCTTATTTAGTGATGGCGTGATTCAAAAATTTGCAGATGGTTCCGATCCTATTCGTTTCCCAAATATACAATGGGCTGACTATATTATGAAAAGCTCTACGCTTCAGAGCCAGCATAATCTGAACATCTCGGGAGGAACAGATAAAGTACGTTATTTCATCTCTGCAGGTGCTTATACGCAAGGAGGACTTTTTAGTGAGTTTGATCTTCCTTATAATTTAAGCTATCAGTACCGTCGGTTTAACTATCGTACAAACTTGGATATGGATGTCACTAAAACGACTACTTTGTCATTCAATATTAGTGGTAATGTGAATAATTCAGATCAACCGCGTACGAGTCAGGGATCTTCCGGATTGATTAAAAATATGTATTATGCTACTCCTTTCTCCAGTCCGGGAATCATAGATGGAAAATTGGTAAATTCGAGCGATGAGACTTATTCAGACGGACTGAAATTACCATTTACAGGAGGTACAGGTATGGGATATTATGGAAATGGGTTCAGCCAGACCAGCAACAATTCGCTGAATGTGGATGTGATTCTGGATCAAAAAATGGACTTCTTGACTAAAGGACTTTCTTTTAAAGTGAAGGGATCTTATAACAGCTCGTTTACAGTTAATAAAGTCGGTTCTGGTGGGTCTATTGCTACATACACTCCTGTATTGATGGATGACGGTAGTATTGCTTATCGTAAGTTTGGAGAGAATACAGATGTGAAGTATTCGTATACTACAGGCAAAGCACGTAATTGGTATATGGAAGCCAGCTTTAATTATAATCGTACTTTTGGTGATCATACGGTGACAGCCTTAGTTTTGTATAATCAACAGAAAGAGTATTATCCGAAATTATATTCGGACATTCCTCATGGATATGTCGGATTAGTCGGACGTGTCACTTATGATTGGAAGAGCCGCTATATGGCAGAGTTTAATGTGGGTTATAACGGTTCGGAAAACTTTGCGTCCGATTTGCGCTTTTCTTATTTCCCGGCTGGTTCTATAGGTTGGGTGATGAGTGAAGAGAAGTTTTTCCGTCCTTTGAAGTCGGTGGTTAGCTTCTTGAAATTACGTGCCAGTGTCGGTTTGGTAGGTAACGATAATATTGGAGGATCGCGGTTTATGTATATGGCTGATCCATATAATGTCGGTTTAGGTGACTTGGCAAATCGTGTAACGGCAAGTGGAGGAGCAACTAACGCCTGGGGATATGGATTCGGAACAGATAATGGTACTGTTAGTCTGGGTGCGCGTGAGGTAGCTAAGAATAACCCTGCTGTGACATGGGAAAAAGCTCTGAAACGGAACTATGGTGTTGATATTAACTTCCTTGATGACCGTCTGAAAACAACCTTTGAATATTATAAAGAACGTCGTAATGACATCCTTTTGCGTGACGGTACAGCTCCGGGAATGTTAGGGTTCATTACTCCCTATTCAAATTTAGGAAGTGTAGACAGTTGGGGCTGGGAACTTTCTTTAAAATGGAACGATAAGATTGGCGATAATTTCCGTTATTGGGCGGGTATTAACCTTTCTTATAATCAGAATGAGATTCTTGAAAAGAAGGAAGCACCGCAGAATAATTTATATCAATATCAGAAGGGACACCGTATCGGTTCGCGTAGTCAATATGTTTTCTGGCGCTTCTATGATGAGGATACACCTGCGCTATATGAGCAGACATTTAATCGTCCGTTCCCCACTCACGAGAGTATTCTTCAAAATGGAGATGCAGTATATGTTGACTTGAATGGTGACCGTAAGATTGATGCAAATGATGCAAGTTATGACTATGGCTTTACAGACGATCCTGAATATATGCTAGGTATTAATTTAGGATTCAGTTGGAAGAATCTGGAAATAAGTACTCAATGGACAGGGGCCTGGAATGTAAGCCGTATGATTTCGGATGTATTTCGTCAGCCGTTCTATTCATCTTCCAATAGCGAGCAGGGAGGATTGTTGGCATACCATCTGGATCATACATGGACACCGGAAAATCCGTCACAATCTTCGGAGTATCCGAGAGCTACCATTGATAATGCAAAGAATAATTATGCTACCTCCACTTTATATGAGAAAGATGCCAAATACTTGCGTTTGAAAACTCTTCAGGTGGCATACAATTTTCACTTCCCATTAATGAAGAAACTTGGACTGAATACATGTCAGTTGGCTTTTGCAGGATATAATTTGTGGACGATTACACCTTATTTGTGGGGTGATCCGGAGGCAAGAGCTACTAATGCACCTTCTTATCCATTGTCCAAGACTTATACGTTGAGCTTGAAATTAGGATTCTAAAATAGATAAAGGAAAGATACAATGAAATTACAAAATAAATGGTTCATCGGTGCGATGTTGGGAGCGGCGGTTTGTTTGGTTTCCACTTCATGTGTGGACGAAATTAAATTCGGAAACTCTTTTTTGGATAAGGCACCGGGCGGAAATGCTACTATTGACACAGTGTTCAATAGTGCGGAATATACGCGCCAATTTTTGAATACCTGTTACAGTAGACAGTATTACGGATTACCTTATAATACGGACAGTAACGGTAATATTCCTGATTCTTCCAGTCCTTATTTAGGAAAGAAGGATGCGCTAACAGACTGCTGGTCACTTTATTTTAGTGACGCAACTGTATATCAGCAGTATTATTTGGGTTCTCTCAATGCCAACTATGGCACGCGTGGTAATATTTTCCCATATACACGGGAAATGGTATGGGAAGTAGTGCGCTGGTGCTGGTTGTTAATGGAAAATATAGATAGAGTGCCGGGCATGGATAGCACTGAAAAAACTCAGTTGGTGGCAGAAGCTAAATGCCTGATTGCGGCACGCTATTTTGATATGTTCCGTCATTATGGAGGTCTTCCATTGTTATATGCTTCATTCACCGGTACGGAGTCAGGTTATGAAATCCCCCGTGCTACGGTAGAGGAGACTGTTAACTACATGATAAAGATGTTGGATGATGCTATCAATTCCGGTGGATTGGTGTGGGCTTATGCTGATGCCGATCTTGCCAGCAAGGCCGGACACTGGACAAAGGCCGGTGCGATGGCATTGAAATGCAAAATCTGGCAATTTGCCGCTTCTCCGTTGTTTAACGATGTCAACGGATATGCAGGAGGAAACTCAGAGGCTGAACAGCAGCATCTGGTATGGTACGGCGGCTACCATGCGGAACTTTGGGATAACTGTTTGAAGGCTTGTGAAGCATTCTTTAAAGAGCTGGAGAGTCAAGGCGGATATAGCCTGAATAAGGCTTCGGAAGAAACACCGGAACAGTATCGGCAGGCATATCGTATGGGATATATTCGTCAGAACAGCAAGGAGGTCTTGCATTCTGTCCGCACGAATATGTCGGACGCTTTCAACTCAAGTTCTTATATGTGGCATTCCTGGGCTGTTCCGTCACTTTGTCGTACCGAATATCCGCCTACACAGGAATATGTGGAGATGTTCCCATGGGCCGACGGTACTCCGTTTGACTGGAAAAAGACGGAAACAGAAGGTAAGTTGGATGCAATGTTCCTGACCGGAACATTCAAAAATGGAGAACAACTATTGTCGGAAATCGTATTAACCCGTGATCCTCGTCTGTATGAGCATTGCATGGTAAACGGATTGCCGAAGATGTTAGACTGGAGTGCAGGAACAATGTCCGGTTTACCTTATGAATTGTGGGTCGGAGGATACGATGAAGGACAAAATGCTGCACTTGAATCAGGTAACTATGCGACTGGTTATAAAAATATGAAATATTATTTGGGAACAGAGTACCAACGTCAGTATACGCATTGGGTATATCTTCGTTTATCTGACATTTATTTAACTTATGCAGAGGCCTTGCTTCAAGCCAAGAATGATCACCGGGGTGCTATTGACCAAATGAATATAGTACGTGCCCGCGTAGGATTGAAGAAAGATTTGGCGGAGTGTGTTACAGATAAGAATTTACTTTCTGACAAAGCAGCCTTATTGGAAGAATTGCTGTGCGAGCGTGTTCGGGAATTGGGGCTTGAAGATAGCCGTTACTTTGATCTTGTCCGTTACAAGCGTGCCGATCGTTTCGAGAAGCGCCTGCACGGGTTGCTCGCCTATCGTTTGGATGATACCGGTAATCGTATAACGGGAAATGCTAAATGGAATGAAGGAGATAAGAACAAGGGGGCATTGCAGCCTACTCGTTTTGAATATGAAAGGTTTGAGTTATCCAAGCCGGTCCGTCGGTGGTGGACATACGGATTTGATCCCAAATGGTATCTTTCTCCATTCCCGCAAACGGAAATTAACAAAGGATATGGATTGATTCAGAATCCGGGTTGGTAATGTGAGACAGCGAAATAGATTAAAACAATATTGAATATTGATTTATATGAGAAAAAATAAGATTCTGATACTGGCTTTACTGGTTTGTTTGAGCATTCCGGTCAGAGCACAGAATACAGACAACAACATTATAGGTATTGTTGTTGATAAATCGGGAAACCCAGTCTATGGAGCGTCCGTTAATGTGGAAGGTGGCGCAGTGGAGACCCGGGTTGAAACTGATAAAGATGGTAAATTCGAGATTGCGGTCGAGAAAGGACAACGTTTGAGTGTCGTTTCTGTCGACAAAGGCTCTACCACAGTTGTGGCAAAGACTGATGGTCCGATGACTATTGTGATGGGATATGCAGCTCAGACTATTGATGTGGGAGCTAACCGGACATTCAGTCGTCATGAATCAACAGCAGCTGTTTCTACCACCTATAACGAAGAGTTTAATAAGCGGTCTTCCCGGAATATATCCAATTCTTTATATGGATATGGATTGGGCCTTACTACTTTGCAGAATGCGGCCAGTACCGGGTTAATGGCAGATCCTACCTTTTATGTACGTGGTTTGCAGAGCTTGTCAAGTAGTACACCGCTTGTGCTGGTTGACGGTTTGGAACGAGACATGAGCTTGGTGAGCCCAGAAGAAGTAGAATCCGTTTCCATCCTGAAAGATGCCGCGGCTGTGGCATTGTACGGATACAAAGGGGTGAACGGTGCGATCTTGATTACTACAAAGCGTGGTAAGTACAAAACAAAAGAGATAACTTTTACGTATGATCATATCATTAACACTCAGTCTCGACGTCCGGAATTTGTAGATGCAGCTACGTATGCTTCTGCAGTGAATGAAGCGCGTGGATATGAAGGTTTGGGAGCTCGGTATACTCCGGAAGAAGTCGATGCTTTCCGTAATGGAGTAGGTAGTGGAGGGGCTTCCCGTATGTACCCTTATCTCTATCCTAATGTGAACTGGATTGATGAAACCTTTAAAGACAGAGGAGTTTCTAATAAATATACGATCGAATTCCGTGGGGGAGGAGCAAAGTTCCGCTACTATACTATGGCGAATTTATTAACAGACAAAGGGTTTATCAAAACCCCGAATGCAAATGACGGATATTCTACACAGAATATGTATTCACGTGCTAATTTGCGTACAAATCTGGATATTGATTTAACCGCCACTACCAAATTGAAGTTGAATCTTCTCGGTACCTTGTCCGAATCTCGGATTCCGGGGGCTTCGGTTAACCTATGGGATATGATTTATTCGATTCCTTCTGCAGCTTTTCCGGTTCGTACGGAAGATGACAGTTGGGGAGGAAGTACTACTTGGGCGGGAACATCGAATCCTGTCGCACAATCGCAGGGAGCTGCTTATTCTAAAGGACACTCTCGCAGTTTGTTTGCCAACCTTACCTTGTCACAAGATTTATCTGGTTTGCTGAAAGGATTGGGAGCAAACTTTCGTTTAGCTTATGACAACTATTCCAATATTCTGGAAGACCATAGCAAGACTTATACGTATGCCGGTTATGCAACAAGCTGGACAACTAACGGTCCGTTTTATACTGCCATTTCAGGTGGCGAATCCAGTGAAATGGGTTCGGGTGCAGGTATTGACAACTGGGCGCGCCAATTTAACTTTGCAGGTAGTGTCGATTACAATCGCTCGTTTCGGAAGTGGGATGTGTATTCTCAATTCAAATGGGATTATGAGTATCGTGATTCATACGGATTGAACACTACTATTTATCGGCAAAATGTATCCTGGTATAATCATGTAGGTTTCTCTAATCGCTATTATTTGGATCTGGCATTGGTTGGCTCGGCCTCCAGTTTATTGGCACCGGGGCATAAATGGGCTTTCTCGCCTACCATTTCTGCTGCTTGGGTGCTTTCGGAAGAAAAATGGTTGAAAGATGTGTCTTGGGTGAACTTCCTGAAATTGCGCGCTTCGTTTGGAGTGATCAATGTTGATTATCTGCCTAAAGACGGAAGTACTACCGTATATGACTATTGGGATCAGATTTATACGACTACCGGTACGCAATATAAGTTTAACAGTAGTTACGACTCTGAATTCGGAAGTACTATTATCGGGCGCCTGGCAACTGCTAATTCGACACATGAGAAAGCGTATAAATACAATGTTGGTGTTGATGCCGTGTTGTTCAATGGACTGGACGTGACGGCAGAAGGCTATTACCAACGGAGAAAAGATATTTGGGTCTCTTCCGAAGGAAAATATACCGATGTGTTGGGCGTAGATGCTCCGTTCGAGAATGCCGGAATCGTTGATAGCTATGGCGTGGAACTAGGACTTAACTATACGAAACGGTTAGGAGATGTAGTGTTCAACCTTGGCGGTAATTTTGCTTGGAATAAGAATGAAATTAAGGAACAACTGGAAGAACCGCGTTTGTATAAGAATCTTGTGCAAACAGGAAATCGGTTGGGACAAGTATATGGAATGGTAGCTGAAGGTTTCTTCAAAGATAAAGAAGATATAGCAAACAGCCTTCCGCAAAACTTTAGTACGGTAGTGCCGGGAGACATAAAATATAAAGATGTGAATGGAGACGGAATCATTGATGCCAATGATAAAACAGCTATCGGTTATAGTACGACGGCTCCGGAAATTTATTATTCTTTCCATTTGGGAGCCGAATGGAAAGGGATTGGAGTAGATGTAATGTTTCAGGGAACAGGTAACTATTCTGCTGTCTTGAATACGAAGAGTATGTTTTGGCCGTTGATAAATAATACGACACTTTCTACTCATTATTATGAGAATCGTTGGACACCGGAAAATCAAAATGCCAAATATCCTCGTTTGAGTTCACAGAGTAATGCCAATAACTATCAGGCTAATACAGTTTGGTTGGCGGACCGGTCATTCTTGAAGTTACGTAACGCGGAGGTGTATTACAGATTTCCGGAAGAATGGATGAAGAAGACTAAGATATTGGGGAGTGCCAAGTTATATGTCAGAGGAACAGACTTGTTCTGTTCAGATCATATTGATGTGACAGATCCGGAATGTTATGGTGTAGCGACTCCGCTGAATAAGAGTGTAGTAGTCGGTGTTACGATTGGTTTTTAATCATAAAAACAAAGCGAAAGAATGAAACTGAAAAACATTATCTACGGAATGATGTGTGTAGCCGCACTCGGTTCCTGCTCAGATAAGATGGAATATCATGAGTACAATAATTATGATGAGGATTTTGTGAAGCTCAACTTCGGTAATGTAGGAGGGCTGATAACAAATATCTATTTGTCCATGGATGTGGACTTTGGAAACTATAGCGGGGCAATTCTTGGTTCTGCTACCGATGAGTCCGAATATGCTTATTCGGGAAATCAGATTGAAGACTTTTACAATGGTTCTTGGAGTCCGTCGAATGCTAAAAGTAGCATGTGGACGTCCTGTTATGAAGGGATAGCCAATTGTAATTTATATCTGGAGAAGTTTACCGGACTGACATTTCCCGAGTTGGCTTTGAACAGTGATTATGCACAACAGATGTTCCGCTATACCAATTACCAGTATGAGGTACGTTTCCTTCGTGCATATTTCTACTTTAACTTGGTACGGCAATATGGAGATGTGCCGTTTAGCGACCATATATTAACAGCCGAAGAATCGAATACGTTATCGCGCAGACCGGCACAGGAGATTTTTGATTATATCATAGCCGAATGTGATGATATTAAAGATAAGATTATCGTCGATTACAGTAAACTGGGAGATATGGCATTGCCTAGTAGTCCGGCGGAAACAGGACGTGCCAACCGTAAAACGGTATTGGCCTTGAAAGCTCGTGCAGCATTGTATGCGGCAAGTCCTTTATTTAATCCGACTGATAATAGAGAACTGTGGTATCGTGCAGCTAAAGCCAATAAGGAAATTTTAGATGACAGTAATGGGTTTGCTGAAAAGGCAAAACTCTTAGTGGAGGATTATTCATCACTTTGGAGCAAGGACAATTACAATGACGCTACTAATGAATTGATTTTTCTCCGTCGTGCCACTACTACCACTAATTCTTTTGAGGGATATAACTTCCCGGTAGGGTTGGAAAATTGTAAAGGTGGAAACTGTCCCACACAGACACTGGTGGATGCGTATGAGATGAAGGATACAGGGTTGCGTCCGGACGAGTTGGATAACTATGATCCTGCTAATCCTTATTATACCAACCGCGACCCTCGTTTCTATCTGACTATTGCCAAGAATGGGGACGAAAAGTGGCCTAACTGGAATACTGTTCCTCTGCAAACCTATCAGGGCGGACTAAATGCGGAGCCTTTGAGTGGCGGAACTCCGACTGGCTATTATCTGAAGAAGTATTGTCAGACGGCAGTAGACTTACGTGCCGGTACAGCTTCAAAGACCTATCATTCATGGATTACATTCCGTTTTGGAGAGTTCTATTTGAATTATGCGGAAGCTGTATATAAGTATCTGGGTAGTCCGTATGCAACGGATAATGAATTTACAACTTCGGCTGTGGATGCTATCAAAGTAGTTCGTACGCGTGCCGAGATGCCCGGATTCCCTCAAGGGATGACCAATGATGCTTTCTGGAAGAAATATCAGAATGAACGTATGGTAGAATTGGCCTTTGAAGGACATCGTTTTTGGGATGTACGTCGTTGGAAGGAGGGTGACAAACATTTCAAGAACATTGTTGAAATGAAGATTACGAAGAATGGGGATGATACTTATACGTATGAACGTAAGGTAAAAGAAAGAAGTTGGGATGATAAGATGTATTTCTTCCCGATTCCGCAGAGTGAAAAATCTAAGAATCCTAATTTGGAGCAGAATCCGGGGTGGTAACCCACAACCGGAATGCTGATGAATAGTGATAGGATATTCTTGCATAGAACGGATGTTTATAGAATAAAAAAACGAAAGAAATGAAGAAACATTATATAATACTGGGGCTGTTTTGTCTGCTGGCCATAGTTGCCTGCTCGGATAATGACCCCGTCGTTGAAGTGAACAATGGCAATCAGACGGAAGAGGAGTTGCCGCCTCTGCCTACTGAAGTTATAACGGGTAGCCGTGCAATGTGGGTTAGTTACGACCCGGCACCAAATGTTGACGCCAATAACTCTTCCGGCATATCATCCGCATTGATTAGCTGGAGATTACTGAAGACCGATCCGTCTAATGTTGCTTTTGATATTTATAAGTCGGTAGACGGCGAGACGGAAGTGAAATTGAATGAGAAACCTATTTCGAATACTACTTCTTGGGTGGATGCGGATATTGATGTATCAAAAACGAATGTATACCGGGTCACTCTTGCCAATCAGGCTGAAACGCTTTGCGATTATACCTTTACCTCTGAAATGGCAGAAAAGTTTTATCATGAGATTAGATTAAACATGAATGTACCCGATGCGTCGATTACATATTCTCCTGATGATATTCAGCTAGGTGACTTGGACGGTGACGGTGAATTGGAGATTGTGGTGAAGAGAGAACCGTATGATGGTGCCAACCAGGGGGGATGGAATAATGGTTCGACCTTGTTGGAAGCTTATAAGATGGATGGTACTTTTTTGTGGCAAATTGATTTGGGAATCAATATTCGTTCCGGTTCACATTATACTTCATATATTTTATACGATTTTGATGGAGATGGTTTATGTGAAATAGCTTTCCGCTCTTCAGAAGGTACAAAGTTTGGGGATGGTAAGGGCATTACCGATGCTTATGGTAATGTGAACGATTATCGAATTCGTCAGACTGACGCTGTGGGCTGGTATTCGGGAGCAAGTATTAATACAATTTGCGGTTTGATAATGGAAGGTCCCGAATATATCTCTATTTGCCGTGGATATGATGGACGTGAAATTACCCGGGTGGATAATATTCCTCGTGGTGGAAGTGGTTCAAAAGCGTCGCGTGCTAAATATTGGAGTGAATATTGGGGAGATGATTACGGAAACCGCATGGACCGTTTCTTTATCGGGGTGGCTTATCTGGATGGTATACCTGACGAAGCGACCGGAGTGAGAACAAGCAACCCCAGTCTGATCATCAGTAGAGGTATTTATCATAATTGGCAAGTATGGGCACTCGATTTGAAAGGGAATAAACTGGAAACCCGTTGGAAGTTTGATACAGCCGAACATTCTTCAAAATGGTTGTCCATGTGTTCGCATAGTTTTCGTGTAGCGGACTTGGACGATGATGGAAAAGATGAAATCTTGTATGGTTCTGCGGCTATAGATGATGATGGAAGCGAATTGTGGTGTACCGGAAACGGTCATGGTGACTGTTTATGTGTTGGCAAATTTATAAAAGACCGTTCAGGATTGCAAATTGTTGCTTCATTTGAAGAACCGGGCAATTATAATGGACAAGGACACGGTTATGGATGTCAAGTGATTGATGCAAGAGATGGTGGCTTGATTACCGGCCATGGAGCGGGTTCGACTACTGATGTCGGTCGTTGTATTGTGGCAGATATCGATCCGGATAGCCCGAATTTTGAGTACTGGTCTTCTTTGCAGGAAGGGGTATTCAGTTGTAGTGGCAGTGGATTGGTATCCAGTACATATCCTACAGGTATTGGTGGTGGAGTTTTGTATAATGTAGCCATTTATTGGAGCGGGCAGCCGACAAGAGAAATGCTGGACCGTGCTTGTGTCGTGAGCTATAAAGAGAACCCTGATGTAAACAAGACGAATAAGACTCGTTTGGTATATTTTGGAACTTACGGTAGCAATGACGGTAACCATAGCACCAAATACAATCCTTGTTACTATGGTGATTTTCTCGGTGACTATCGTGAAGAAGTAATAATGGGTTCAAGTGACATGAAATCTATTTATATATTCTCCACGAATCATCCTACCGAATTCCGTCTTCCTCACTTGATGACCGATCATAATTATGATATGTCTCAAGCGATGCAGAATATGGGATATAACCAGGGAACTAACTTAGGTTACTATGTAGGTGCTGAAACTTTGAAAAAAGCAGAATAAAAAGGTTTTTGAATAAGAAATCTCTTATTTGATATGAGTTTGTTGAAAAAGAACAATCCGGCTAACTGTCGGGTTGTTCTTTTTTTCATAGTTGAACGAATCGCCATATATATGGATAATATTCTATTTCTTAATTGATCGGCTCTCCCTACCTTTGTAAGGTGAGATAGCAAATATACATATGAAAAAACTCTTTATCCTTTTGTTCCTCTTCATCACTTTAGGAACAAACGCACAAAACAATAAAGTTTCCGGCCTCAACGCCCGCCAGTTTCATAAATATTGGAAGGTAGAGTCGGAATCTCCGGATTATAAAGTGACATTTCAGGGTGATACCGCTGAAATACTATCTCCTAAAGGCCTTACCTTATGGAGGAAAGAAAAGATGAGCGGGCGGGTAACCATTGAATATGATGCGTGTGTAGTTGTAGAAAAAGAAGGAGACCGTTTGAGTGACCTGAATTGCTTTTGGATGGCTTCGGACCCCAAGCATCCTGATAATATATGGAAACGTGAGAAGTGGCGTAGCGGAATCTTTCTGAATTGTTATTCTTTGCAACTCTATTACATGGGATATGGTGGAAATTATAACTCTACTACACGCTTCCGTCGTTATGACGGCAATGAAGCAGGAATCACAGATCCCAAAGTACGTCCTGCCATATTGAAAGAATATACAGATACCGAACATTTGCTAAAAGCGAATCACTGGTATCACATTAAGATAACAAATGAAAATAATAGGGTTAGTTATTACATAGACGGCAAGCGACTGGTGGACTTCCGCGATGCCGAACCTCTGACAGAAGGATGGTTCGGCTTTCGTACCACCTTATCCCGTACCCGCATTACAAACTTCCGCTATGAATGTTTGCCGCCCCAAACGTCTACTGTTCCTTTACATTGGATCGGCAATACTCCTGAACAAGACAAAGCTGTAAGCTTCGGAGTTCCTTTTGATGAAGGCTACCTATTTCCAGAAACTTCATTGCGGTTAAAAACAGATAGAAATCAAGAGATTCCGGTAGATACTTGGCCATTGGCTTACTGGCCGGATGGTTCCGTGAAATGGAGCGGAGTTGCCGGAGTCATTCCTGCCGGAACAGAAAGACTGACATTAGAAAAAGCCCCCCGGAAAGCAAAAACTATCAATAAACAGCCTAATACTTCTATTGCAATCACTGAAACGCCTGAAGATATTCAAATTGAAACAGGGCTAATTTCCGTATTTATTCCCCGACGCGGAGATTTCCTGATTGATAGCCTATTATATAAGGGAACTAAAGTAGGAGAGAAAGCGCGTCTGATTTGTAATACGCAAAACGAGCCGATTCAAGAAAATACATCTCAAATATCTTTTACTCATTACATAGGAGAAATAAAATCAGTAACCATAGAACGTCTGGGCTCTGTACGGGCACTTGTAAAGTTGGAAGGGATACATCGGAACAGGAATAAGAAGATTGATACGAATCACTCTGAAGGGGAAGGGAACTATGCGAATAACTCTGATATGAACAAACGGAATAACCGTGAGTGGCTTCCTTTTGTGGTACGTCTCTACTTTTATGGTGGTAGTGAACAGATCAAAATGGTACATAGCTTCATCTATGACGGAGATCAGAAGAAAGATTTCATTCGTAGTTTGGGTATCCGTTTCGATGTTCCTATGCGTGAAGCTCTGTATAATCGTCATATTGCTTTTTCGTGTGCAGATGGAGGAGTGTGGAGCGAGCCGGTACAACCATTGGTAGGGCGTCGCATACTCACTTTAAATAAGACAGATAATAAGAAAAACAGTAATGAAAAGAAAGATGCACAACAGATGCCGACTGATGAACCCTCCCTGCAACAGCAGCAAATGGAAGGCAAACGTATTCCGCCTTATGAATCTTTCGATGAAAAGAACCGCTCTCTGCTCGATAACTGGGCTTCATGGAATGACTACCGTCTGTCTCAACTCACTGCCGATGCTTTCTCCATTCGTAAACGTGCCAATAACGATAATCCCTGGATAGGAACCTTTTCCGGCACACGTAGCGATGGATATATTTTTGTCGGAGATATTACCGGAGGATTAGGACTTTGTATGCATGACTTTTGGCAGTCTTATCCCTCTTCTATTGAAATTTCAGACGCACGAACCCCGGTAGCTACCCTTACCGCCTGGTTGTGTAGCCCGGAGTCCGAACCTATGGATTTACGGCATTATGATAATGTAGCCCATGACCTGAATGCCAGTTATGAAGATGTTCAGGAAGGCATGAGCACGCCATACGGTATTGCCCGTACAACTACTCTCACACTTATTCCGCAAGGCGGTTATACCGGGAAAAGGACTTTTGCTGATTGCGCCAAACAATTTTCTAACCCTAGTCTGTTAATGCCAACCCCGAATTATCTTCATGCCCGCCAAGCTTTCGGGATATGGAGTCTCCCTGACCGTACTACTCCATTACGTAGTCGTGTAGAAGACCGCTTGGATGCTTACATTGACTTCTATCAGAAAGCAATCGAACAAAACAAGTGGTACGGTTTCTGGAATTATGGTGATGTGATGCACGCTTATGACCCCGTTCGTCATACCTGGCGTTACGATGTCGGAGGATTTGCCTGGGACAATACGGAACTGGCTTCTAATATGTGGCTATGGTATAATTTCCTGCGTACCGGGCGTATGGATATTTGGCGTATGGCAGAAGCTATGACGCGTCATACAGGCGAAGTGGATGTCTATCATATCGGTCCCAATGCCGGATTAGGCAGTCGGCATAATGTAAGTCATTGGGGATGCAGAGCAAAAGAAGCGCGAATCAGCCAGGCCGCCTGGAACCGTTTCTACTATTACCTTACTACGGACGAACGTTGCGGTGATTTAATGACTGAAGTGAAGGATGCCGACCACAAACTCTATGACTTGGACCCTATGCGCCTGGCCCAACCCCGGAGTGAATATCCTTGTACTGCTCCCGCCCGTTTGCGTATCGGTCCTGACTGGCTGGCTTATGCCGGTAATTGGATGACAGAATGGGAGCGCACAGGTAACACAACTTATCGTGATAAAATAATAGCAGGAATGAAAAGCATTGCCGCCCTGCCTAACCGCCTTTTTACCGGCCCCAAAGCTCTAGGATTTGATCCGTCAACAGGAATCATCACAACCGAATGTGACCCCAAATTGGAAACAACCAACCATTTAATGACGATTATGGGTGGATTTGAGATAGCCAATGAAATGATGCGTATGATTGATATACCCGAATGGAAAAACGCCTGGCTTGATCATGCTGCACGTTACAAGAAGAAAGCATGGGAACTTAGCCATAGCCGTTTTCGTGTCTCCCGTCTGATGGCTTACGCAGCTTATCACTTGCGCAATACCCAAATGGCTGAAGAAGCCTGGAAAGATTTGTTTACCCGGTTGGAACATACACCTGCACCGCCTTTCCGCATCACTACCATACTTCCGCCGGAAGTACCGTCTCCATTAGATGAATGTACGAGCATTAGCACGAATGATGCTGCTCTTTGGAGCTTGGATGCTATTTATATGCAGGAAGTTATTCCGAAGGATGAATAGCAGAAGCATTTATTTCTTCACATTTCACCATATCCCAACCTTGGAACTGAATTAATAATAGGTGAAGTGTCGTTCCAGTAGCCAGTTTCTGCACAACTTTATCCTTACTGTATCGCAACAGTTGCTGTCTTCCTTCTTCTGCTTGGGCTTCAAGTTCAGCATTGGTAGCTGTACGTGTAGCGTATTTCAACTCCAGGATATAGCTGTGTTCTATATCGGAATAACGCATTTTGTCCGGCAATAGGAAGAAGTCACAATAGCCATAGTTCATTTCCAGTTCCGGCTGTACGAGATAATAAGAAGCAATGGCAAGATAGGCTTTTAGGAAACCTTGCAGGTTTCTTTCCCCTTCTATCGCATCACGTATGGAAGAGTTCTCCCGATAGGCACGGGCGATGGTTTCGAAGAATGGTTGCCAATGACCATCGAAGGCGAAATCATCTATCAAGTCTTTCAGATGTGAAAGATTCAGGGTATGGGCCTGTTGATAGTAGTCGCGCAAGAATCCAAGGTACTGCTCGCGCACACAATTGTTAGGTATGCACATTTTCAGACGGTCGCCACGGGTGCCGCACATGGTAAGTAAACCATAATAATAGAGCAGGCTTCGGAAGTTCTCTATATCTGCTATCTTTTCTGACGGGAACGAAGTATGTAAGTCTACCAGTATTTCACCTTTTGCCGCAATTTCTTCGATAGTACTCATGCGGCTTCCCTCATGGGTGTTGTCGTGGTCAATGCGTGCCAGCATTTTCAGTTTACTGTAATCCGTACGGATATTCTTGTCTACCATATTTTCGGGTGGACGGTGAAAATCAATTTGGTTACGTAAATAGTATAAAGTCATATCGCAATTAAACACACGGTCGTTGTCCAAAGATGTTCTGGCGAAGCAATAATTGTCATACCACGGTTTCATTTCTGTAATCATCGCTTCTACATCACCGACCAGCTTTCCATTTTGTTGGTAATAACGGAGCATTTCACGTACTTCAGTTTCATCAAATCCTATCATGGCATTAAAACGGGAATCAGTCGATATATTCCAGTCAATATTATACCCGCTAGATAAATCATCCAGTGTGATAGGGCTGACTCCCATTAGGAAAATTCGGTCAAACATACCTTTGAACTGCTTGAAGTATTCACGGTAGAAGCCGCTGGCATGAGTCAGGTCATGGAACATTTTCTGTCCGTGTTCGCTCAATATGACGTTGGTAAAGTTGTCATATTCGTCAATTATCAGATAGAGAGGATATCCTTTTTCTTTAGCCTTTACTTCTATATATGATAATTTTGCTTTAGCGCTTTCAATGCTTTCTACTGTTGACTTGAAATCTTCATCATAATAAGATGCGTATGCATGGGCAAACTGGTTGATGATGATACTGCAATATTCATTAAAGCTACTCATCAAATCTGCTCCCGGCAGTGAGCAGCCTGCTTTTGAGAAGTCGAAGAAAAGGACTTGGAAACTGTTATGTTGTTTGGTTGGACGGCTTCCTATCCATAAGTCACCGAAATACTTGTCGAAGTTATCCTTCTGTATTATGTCGTAATAAGTACGCATCATGCTTAGGAATAAGCTTTTTCCGAAACGTCTCGGACGAATAAGGAAAAGGTAACTGGGCATTTCCTCGATAAGGGGCAGATACATGGTTTTATCGACGAAATAGAAGTTTTCGTTCCGCATCCGGTTGAAGTCGGATATTCCGTATGGTATTCCTTTCACTTGGCTCATATTGGCAGGCTTTTAATTTGTACAGGCAAAGTTAATCTATTCCGTGGAATAAATCAATGATTTGCGACTGTATTATGTTGGATACGAACATTCATTTTTCCCTTGAATGGGGATGAACATATCCTGTCCAGATGTTCTGTTTTTAAGATTATATTAGAAAATAACCGTTGCGAAATTGATGAATCAGAGAAAAAACTGCATAAATAAGTGCAATAATATGCAGAAATATAGGCGAAAAGTGAATAATATCAGACAGAATATGCGTCTTTTCTAACGGAAAAAGAGTTCGTTAGGTTTAAACCAACAGGGTGATCCTCACCGATGAACGCTATCTTCCTCACCGATGAACTTGTCCTTCATCGGTGAGGAAGATATAAATGTGCTTTTTTAAGCTAGTTTTTCTCTGATTTACCTGGACTTTTGAATAAGAAAATAATAACATAATGGAAGATTAATCCCTGAATCGATATCGACTTGCAAGTGTTGTAGGATAAAATAGGTGTGAAATGCTAGATAAACTCTATAAATGATAAGAATGAGGATTTGCGTGTTGACAAATGTCGGAGCTTTTTTATTCTTCTTCATCTGCTATGCTGTTTTCTCCATTCTGCACTGCTTAAATATTCCTTTTTTAAGATAGAATATTTAAACAGTCCGGATAGTCTATATTTCCCTTTAGTCCTTTGCTATCTTTACAGGATTCTCTTTCGTATTATTTCAAATACTCTTTTAATGGACAATCGGTCTTTTTCAACCCTTTAGCAATGCTTTTCGCATTCATGTGCGCTCCTTTCAAGGAAGTGTGCGTATGATCATGATTATAGTAGGTAATCGCTTTCTTGATACCAACCTTTTCCAATTTATCGGCACTAATTTTATTTAAATCAATGAAATAAGCCCCGGTAGCTTCAGCTGCTTCACGTGTCCATTTACCGAAAGACTCTGTGTTGCGTTCTATCTTTCCCTCTTTCCATTTGTTGCGTGGAGTATGGCTTAAAACGATGGGAATGGCGCCTTTCTCCTGAACGTCCATGATGAACTTCCGAAGATACCAGCCAAACGTATAAATAACCTGATACTTACTGGTCTTTTCCATTAAAAATACTTTGCTCTCGTCACCGGAACCACGTAATTCGGCACGGGCCTTTCCTACATTAATATCTCCTGCATCATTATGTCCGAACTGAATCAGAACGAAGTCTCCCGGTTGCAAAGCATTATATACCTTATCCCAACGACCTTCGTCCAGGAAAGTGCGGGCACTGCGTCCTGCCATGGCACGGTTTTCTACAGATATTTTATTCAGATTGAACTCGTCGGCGATTACGCTTCCCCAACCCCACATACCATTTTTGTCTTTATCCTCATTTCGGACCGTACTGTCTCCGATGGTAAACAATACCGGACGTCCATCTTTACGGCTGGAACCTGTTACAGTATCTTTCTCAATGGGCTTTAGATAATTGGCCAATTCCAGTCCCTCATAAGCACGTATTCCATCCGCAGCAGATTCCGCATTGACTTTAGCACCGAAAGCACTTGTGTGTATACGGTCGATGTAGAACATATATTTCACCTTATTCTTACCGAACTTCTCGAATTTGCGGGCACTGATATCATTCAAATCAATAAAAGGAACCCCCTGTTCTTCGGCTACTTGCTTTGCCCACAATCCGAAAGTCTTGTTGACACGTGTGATGATGGTGCTGTCTTTATCTTCCCAGGCATTGCGGGGAGTAAGCGAGAATAGGATCGGATGAGCACCTTTTGCTTTTACATCCTGAATAAAACGGCGCATATATTCCCCGTATGTATATACGGTTTCTTTCACTCCGGTCTCTTTGATGGTTACGTTCAGCGTATCTTTGCCGATTCCCGGAATAGAGGCGCGGGCACGTCCGCTGTCATAAGGACCATTGTCATTGTGTCCCAATTCGATGATAACCCAGTCTCCGGGGCGTACACCTTTGATTACATCCGGCCAAAGACGGTTGTAGAAAGTACGGCTGCTGGTACCTCCCAACGCATGATTCTCAACAGTAATCCGGTTGGAATCGAAATATTCACCAGCAAAATAGCCCCATCCCCATTGTCCGTTGTTGCCATTGCCTAAAGTTCCGGTACGCATGGTCGAATTACCTACCAGAAACAGAACAGGGTTGTCACCTTTCCGGCTGGAACCGGCTTCCGGTCGCGAGGTACGTGCTTTATTCAGGCTATCCAGCGTGTTGTCAACCACCTGATTGACATCTGCCATGGGAGCGGAAACTTTATTTTGCGCTTGCAGTTGCAAACTGAACGTAATGGCTGTCAGCCAACATATATACGGGAATAATTTGTTTTTCATGAATCTGTTTTCTTTGAAATCCCTCACTGACCGGTGTCTAAACAGTCAGTGAGGGAACTAGCTACTAACTAACCTCTAACTAAACCTAATGAATGATTATCTTTAAACCTAATGAAAAAACTGTGTATGTTATTTTAATTTATAAACTTCTGTTCCGGCAAGCAGGAAACAACCGACTCCGTAGTCTTCAAAGTCGGGCACACTCTTATAAGTAACCGGCTGTCCGTCTTTAGGCTCTTTGCCTGTTCCCTGCACATATCCCAGGAATCCGTTCGGATGTACGGCATCTTTCACCATAGCGTTCCATGCTTTTAAAAGGACGGGAAGATACTCTTTACGGTCGAGCAATCCGTTGCGGACTCCCCAAGCCATACCATAAACAAATAAGGCTGTACCGGAAGTCTCTTTTCCTCCGAAGTTCGTCGGGTCGTGAAGACTGACATTCCAGAAACCATCTTCACGCTGACATTTCTTCAAAGCCTTGCTCATGGTCAGGAAATCATTGATATAGTCCTGACGGTGTTTCTCATCAGAAGGAATCTCATCCAATACACGTACCAAGGCAGCATATACCCATCCGTTTCCACGACTCCAATAGCAATCTTCGCCATTCGGCTCTTTATATGGAGGATTAAAATCCTGATCGCGCCACCACAGGCCGTCTTTGGGGTTGAACATACCCGTTTTATCGTGTTGGCTGCGTGTGTAGTAGTACATATCCCACATCTTATCGTAGTATTTCTGTTCTCCGGTCATCTTTCCGAATTTAGCGAAGATAGGCATTGCCATTTGCACAGCATCAATCCACCACCAGTCGTTCACCTGCGGGGTGTTCACCACCATATCGATACTTGCTTTGATATTCCGAATCATGTTCGGGTCTGACGGGCAGATTTTATAGATATCAATGTACGCCTGTCCGCAACAATGGTCGTCCGCATTACGGGTAGTATTGCCGTTGCGCATTCCCCATTTGTGGAAATCGGCCCAGTCGTAAGTATACTTATAATAATCCTCACGCGGATAAATAGAATAGAGAGCCATCAATCCTTCATAATATACACCACGCGTCCATATATTGCTGGGACGTACACGACCGTAAAAACTGGGAGTAGTGTAATCGGCATACTTTTTCATAAAGTAGTCATTAACCTTTATGATATTCTCTAAAGTCTCTTTTTGTGTCGGGAGTTCTTGTGCTGCGACCGTATGGACTGGTATCAGACAAGAAAGAAGCAATCCTGTAAAGAGTAAGAATAGTGGTTTCTTCATGGTACAATAGTTCTGTTTTATTAATTTGCTGTTTATACTAATTTCTATGGCAAAGGTAAGAGACGTTCTTTTCTTTTTCAATGGATTTCCGTGCAAATGTCTTTAAATTCGTTCACGAGACGACAGAAAATAGTGTTAAAAGTACGTCTAATGATGATTTCTACATATATCTGTACAATATTCTATTTTATCAATGGGCTGCGTCCTTTACTTTTGTGTTGTAATTTGATTAATCGATAAAACTATGAAGTGCATAACTCTTTTTTTTAGTTTCTGCCTGATAGCTATCTTCTCGATAGCCCAGCCAAACTATGACTTTTCGAAGTTGAAACGCGAACGTCTGGGACGTGGTGTAATTGCTATCCGAGAGAATCCGTCTACTGTGGCTGTTTCCTGGCGTTATTTGTCTTCCGACCCGATGAATGAATCTTTTGATATTTATAGGAACGATGAAAAGATAAACAAACACCCGTTGAAGGATGCCACTTTCTTTCAGGATGCCTATGCAGGGACAGAATCTGTACTTTATACCGTGAAAGCAAGGGAAGGTAAAACGGAAAGTAGCTATCAATTACCGGCAAATGCCCCATTGGGTTATCTGAATATTCCGTTGAACCGCCCCGAAGATGGTACGACTCCGTCAGGGCAAAACTATTTTTATGCTCCGAATGATGCCAGTATCGGTGACGTGGACGGTGATGGCGAATATGAGATTATTCTGAAATGGGACCCGAGTAATGCACATGATAATTCACATGACGGCTATACGGGAGAAGTATATGTTGATTGCTATAAGTTGAGCGGAAAACTATTATGGCGTATTAATCTGGGACGTAACATACGTGCCGGTGCACACTACACCCAGTTTATGGTGTTCGATTTCGATGGTGACGGCAAAGCGGAAGTAGTGATGAAGACCGCGGACGGAACGGTGGATGGAACAGGAAAAGTGATTGGGGATGCGCAGGCTGACTATCGGAATGAACAAGGACGTATCCTGACCGGACCGGAATATCTGACAGTTTTTAACGGATTGACAGGAGAAGCGATGCAAACAATTGATTATGTGCCCGTAAGAGGAGACTTGATGGGTTGGGGAGACAGTCGTGGTAATCGCAGCGACCGTTTTCTGGCCTGCGTTGCCTATCTCGACGGCATACACCCAAGCGTAGTGATGTGTCGTGGATATTATACACGTACTGTTTTGGCTGCTTTTGACTGGGATGGAAAGGAGCTGAAACAACGTTGGGTATTCGACAGTAATAATCCCGGTTGTAAAGATTATGCCGGACAAGGAAACCATAACCTGCGGGTAGGTGACGTGGACGGTGACGGATGCGATGAGATCATCTACGGTTCATGCGCCATAGACCATAACGGTAAAGGACTCTACACCACGAAAATGGGACACGGCGATGCCATTCATCTGACTCATTTCGACCCCTCTCGTAAAGGGCTGCAAGTATGGGATTGTCATGAAAATAAACGTGATGGTTCTACCTATCGGGATGCAGCTACCGGAGAAGTTCTATTTCAGATTAAAGACAATACAGATGTAGGGCGTTGTATGGCAGCTGATATTGACCCGACTCAACCGGGCGTTGAAATGTGGTCTGTTGCTTCCGGAGGAATAAGGAATGTGAAAGGAGAGGTGGTAAAAGACCGGGTAAGAGGTTTATCCTGTAATATGGCTGTTTGGTGGGATGGAGATTTGTTGCGTGAATTGTTGGATAGAAATATGGTCAGCAAATATAATTGGGAAAAAGGAGTGTGTGAGCGCATAGCCATTTTTGAGGGAACTCTTTCCAATAATGGAACCAAAGCGAATCCTTGCCTTCAGGGAGATATCGTAGGTGACTGGCGCGAAGAAATACTGATGCGTACAGCTGATAATACAGCTTTACGGCTTTACGTCTCCACTATTCCTACCGACTATCGTTTTCATACTTTCCTCGAAGATCCGATTTATCGTATAAGTATCGCTACCCAGAATGTGGCTTATAATCAGCCTACACAGCCCGGATTCTATTTCGGACCGGAGCTTCAGGGCACTGTATTCAGAGGATGTAAAATACCTAAAAAATAGATTATGAATATTCGTATCATAACCATTGCTTTATTGCTGGCAACTTTGCCGGTTAGTGCACAGAAAAAGAAAACGGTAGTGAATGATTCAAATACTCCTTTGCATTTGCTGCAACCTGCTTATCAGGGCACTTATGGTGACCTGACACCCGGGCAGGTCAAGAAAGATATAGATCGTGTATTTGCTTATATTGATAAGGAGACTCCGGCACGCGTGGTAGATAAGAACACAGGTAAACTGATTACCGACTACACCACGATGGGAGAGGAAGCGCAACTGGAACGTGGTGCTTTCCGTCTGGCAAGTTACGAATGGGGAGTAACCTATTCAGCCTTGATAGCAGCTGCCGAAGCCACGGGCGATCAACGTTACATGGACTATGTGCAGAACCGTTTCCGCTTTCTGGCGGAAGTGGCGCCTCATTTTAAACGTGTGTACGAAGAGAAAGGTACAACAGACCCTCAACTGCTGCAAATCCTCACTCCTCATGCCCTGGATGATGCCGGGGCTGTGTGTGCAGCGATGGTGAAAGTCCGTGTGAAAGACCGCTCACTTCCTGTAGACGGATTAATTGAGAACTATTTTGATTTTATTCAGAATAAAGAATACCGGTTGGCAGATGGTACTTTTGCCCGCAATCGTCCGCAACATAATACACTTTGGCTGGATGATATGTTTATGGGTATTCCGGCAGTAGCACAAATGAGTTATTATGACAAGGAGCAAAAAGATAAATATCTGGCAGAAGCGGTGAGACAATTCCTGCAATTTGCCGACCGAATGTTTATCCCTGAAAAAGGATTGTATCGTCATGGATGGGTAGAAAGCAGTACCGATCATCCTGCCTTTTGTTGGGCGCGTGCCAATGGGTGGGCTATGCTGACAGCATGCGAATTGCTCGATGTATTGCCGGAAGATTACCCCCAACGTGCGAAAGTGATGGATTATTTCCGGGCTCATGTACGCGGAGTGACTGCCTTGCAAAGTGGAGAAGGGCTTTGGCATCAATTGCTCGACCGGAATGATTCTTATCTGGAGACGTCTGCTACGGCTATTTACGTATACTGTTTGGCGCATGCTATCAATAAAGGCTGGATTGATGCCATTGCTTATGGACCTGTCGCTCATTTGGGATGGCATGCCGTGGCCGGTAAGATCAATGCGGAAGGTCAGGTGGAAGGCACTTGTGTGGGTACGGGGATGGCTTTCGATCCTGCTTTTTATTACTATCGTCCGGTCAATGTATATGCGGCACATGGATACGGACCAGTGCTTTGGGCAGGTGCGGAAATGATCTCTCTATTGAAGAATCAGTACCCGCAGATGAATGACAGTGCCGTTCAGTATTATCAGGTGAAACAGAAGACGACTGCACCTATTTTTGCCATCGATACAGAAGAAAAGAAAGATTAACTTTAAATAGATAGAACCATGAAACGAGAAGCTTTTAAAATGTATTTAAAACCCGGATGTGAAGCTGAATATGAGAAAAGACACGCTGCCATCTGGCCTGAATTGAAAGCATTGCTTTCCAAAAACGGAGTGTCGGACTATTCGATTTATTGGGATAAGGAGACCAATATCCTGTTTGCTTTCCAGAAAACGGAAGGTGAGGCCGGTTCGCAGGACTTGGGTAATACGGAGATTGTGCAGAAATGGTGGGACTATATGGCGGATATCATGGAAGTGAATCCGGACAACTCACCGGTGTCCATTCCTTTGCCGGAAGTATTCCACATGGATTGATTTTTTAGTAATTAGGTGAGCCGTTTCTTTCATTATCTCAACTATCTTGACTATTTTTGTCCAACATTTATTATTAATCTTGGAATCTATATGATGCAAAGACACCTTTTGATCTTTACCTTTCTTGTTAGTTTTGTGTTGAATGCTTATAGTGCAATTGAGCTTCGTTCTACACAAATGAGAACGAGTGACGGCCTTCCCAATAACTCTATTCGATATATTTATCAGGATAGTAAAGGTTTTTTGTGGCTGGCTACCTTGAACGGGTTAAGTCGTTATGATGGCAACTCTTTTCTCACTTTCCGTCCGGAAATCGGTGATGAGGTATCTTTGGCAGACAACCGTATTTACGATCTGACAGAAGATAAAGATGGTTTTTTGTGGATTTCTACTACACCTGAATTATATAGTTGCTATGATTTGCAACGTGCCCGTTTTGTGGACTATACCGGTTGTGGCGAGTTAAGGCAGAATTATTCAACGGTTTTTGTCGCTGCTAACGGAGATGTCTGGCTTTCCCATTCGGGAAATGGCTGCCGGAAGATGGTACATCAGAAAAATGGTGAGATGACATCTACCGTATTCAGGACCGAACGTGGAAATCTGCCGGATAACCGGGTGAAATTTGTGAATGAGGATGCCAGTGGCCGTATCTGGATCGGCACTCAATGCGGACTGGTTTCTGTCTCCAACGGACAATATCGGATAGAAGACCGATTAATCCACTTCACTTCTTCGCTGTCCTATAAGGACGATATGTATTTCCTTACAGCAGATGGAGATATCTATTATTATCAGGAGGCTACTCAAAAGATGCAAAAGTTGGCTTCTCTTGCCACTGTGGCAGGGGCGACATCGCCAACCGGAAATTTCCTGTTGAAAGATAAGTGGGTGATCCTGACTACTACCGGAGTATATACTTATAAGTTTGCTACCGGAGAGATGGCCGCAGATCCTCGTTTGAATATTAAAAAGGGAGAATTGATACGTGATAATCGTGGAGATTATTGGATATACAATCATACGGGACGGCTTACATACGTGCTTGCCGAAACCGGAGAGAGTAAGGATTTCCAGTTGATTCCCCAGGATAAGATAAGTTATATCGACTTTGAACGTTATCATATCGTCCATGATTCTCGGGGAATTATTTGGATTTCGACCTATGGAAATGGGCTTTTCGCTTATAATACCGCCGAAGATAAACTGGAGCATTTTGTGGCGAACATTAATGACCAGAGTCATATCAGTTCGGATTTCCTGCAATATGTGATGGAAGATCGTGCCGGTGGCATCTGGGTAGCTTCGGAATATTCAGGCTTGTCCCGTATTTCCGTATTGAATGAAGGAACTTCCCGTATCTATCCCGAATCCCGTGATTTGTTCGACCGGTCGAACACCATCCGTATGCTTACCAGAATGTCTAATGGGGATATCTGTGTAGGTACGCGTAAGGGGGGATTATACACCTTTGATTCGAGCCTTCATTCGAAAATGACCAATCAATATTTCCATTCTAATATCTATGCTCTCACCGAAGACAAACAGGGACGAATGTGGATGGGAACTCGTGGAAATGGTCTCAAAGTGGGGGACACCTGGTATTATAATAATCCTTCTGATTTGACAGCCTTATCCGATAATAACGTTTTTGCCATTTATCGCGACCGTAAAGACCGCATGTGGATAGGAACATTTGGCGGTGGGCTGGAACTGGCTGAACCTACTCCCGACGGTAAATATAAATTCCGTCATTTCTTCCAGCAAACATTCGGGATGAGAATGGTGCGTGTGATAGAAGAAGACGCAAATGGGATGGTGTGGGTAGGAACCAGTGAGGGTATTTGTATTTTTCATCCGGATTCATTGATTGCAGATGCTGATAATTATCATCTTTTCAGTTATACAAACGGAAAGTTTTGCAGTAATGAAATCAAGTGTATCTATCGGGATACGGAAGGGCGGATGTGGATTGGTACGTCCGGTTCGGGACTGAATCTTTGTGAGCCGCAGGATAACTATTGCTCTTTGAAATATGAACATTACGGAACTTCCGAAGGATTGGTTAACGATGTAATCCAGTCTATTCTGGGAGATAAAAAGGGGAATCTCTGGGTTGCCACCGAATATGGTATTTCCAAATTTAATCCGGCTACCCATTCTTTTGAAAACTATTTCTTTTCTTCCTATACATTGGGAAATGTGTATAGTGAGAATAGTGCCTGTATGCGCGAAGATGGAAAACTGCTTTTTGGCACAAACTACGGATTAATAGTGATCGATCCTGAAAAGATACAGGATAACGAAACTTTCTCCCCGGTTGTTTTCACGGATTTATATGTCAATGGAACCCAGATGAATCCGCAGATGGAGGACTCTCCGTTAAAGCAATCGTTGGCTTATTCGGACGAAATAACCCTAAAGTTTTTTCAGAACTCATTCTTGATAGATTTCTCTACTTTTGATTATTCGGATAGCGGCCATACCAAATATATGTATTGGCTGGAAAATTACGATCAGGGATGGAGTGCTCCTTCTCCTCTGAATTTTGCTTCGTTTAAGTATCTTAATCCGGGAACTTATATACTTCACGTCAAGTCGAGCAATGGATCAGGTGTTTGGAATGATAGCGAGACTACACTGAAAATTGTAATTGTCCCTCCATTCTGGAAAACGACTTGGGCAATGCTGGGTTATGTGCTGTTATTAATCATAGCCTTGTACTTTGCTTTCCGTATCGTTCGTAACTTTAACGGCTTGCGTAACCGCATCAATGTAGAAAAGCAGTTGACAGAATATAAACTGGTGTTTTTTACCAATATCTCTCATGAATTCCGTACTCCGCTTACCTTGATTCAGGGAGCATTGGAGAAGATTCAACGTGTGACTGATATCCCGCGTGAATTGATATATCCGCTGAAAACAATGGATAAGAGCACGCAGCGTATGTTGAGGCTTATCAATCAGTTGCTGGAATTTAGAAAGATGCAGAATAATAAGCTGGCACTCTCTTTAGAGGAAACGGATGTCATCTCTTTCCTTTATGAAATATTCTTGAGTTTCGGCGACGTGGCGGAACAGAAGAATATGAACTTCCGTTTCTTGCCTTCGGTGCCATCTTATAAGATGTTTATTGATAAAGGAAATTTGGATAAGGTGACTTATAACCTGCTTTCAAATGCATTTAAATATACTCCTTCCAACGGAACGATTATTCTTTCGGTGAATGTGGACGAAGGGAAACAAACATTGCAAATTCAGGTTTCGGATACAGGAGTGGGGATTCCTAAAGAGAAACAGAACGAATTGTTCAAGCGGTTTATGCAGAGTAATTTCTCCGGTGACAGTATTGGGGTCGGTCTGCATTTGAGCCACGAACTGGTGCAGGTACATAAAGGCACGATTGAATATAAAGACAATGAAGGTGGCGGTTCTGTATTTACCGTATGTATTCCGACAGATAAGACGGTGTATTCGGAGAAAGACTTCCTTGTTCCGGGCAACGTATTGCTGAAAGAGGCGGATGGTCACGCACATCATTTGTTACAGCTTTCGGAAGAGCTTCCTGACCCGGAAAAGATGGTTGCTCCTTTGAATAAACGGAAAGTGCTGATTATTGAAGATGATAATGATATCCGTGAGTTTCTACGGGAAGAAATCGGCGCATACTTTGAAGTGGAAGTGGCTGCCGACGGCACGTCCGGATTTGAAAAGGCCCGTACGTATGATGCCGACCTGATTATCTGTGATGTTCTGATGCCGGGTATGACCGGATTTGAAGTAACCAAGAAACTAAAAACAGATTTTGATACGAGTCATATTCCCATTATCCTTCTGACTGCGTTGAACTCACCGGAAAAGCATCTGGAAGGAATTGAGGCAGGTGCGGATGCATACATCGCCAAACCATTCAGCGTTAAACTGCTGTTGGCACGTGTATTCCGTTTGATCGAGCAGCGCGATAAATTGCGTGAGAAGTTCTCCAGTGAACCGGGTATTGTGCGTCCGGCTATGTGTACTACCGACCGGGATAAAGAATTTGCAGACCGTTTGGCTGCCATTCTCGAACAGAATCTTGCCCGCCCGGAATTTTCTATTGACGAGTTTGCGCAGCTTATGAAGTTGGGACGAACTGTTTTTTATCGGAAATTACGCGGCGTAACAGGATATTCGCCTAATGAATATTTGCGTGTGGTGCGCATGAAGAAAGCGGCGGAGTTATTGCTGTCAGAAGATAATCTGACGGTTGCGGAAGTCTCTTACAAGGTAGGCATCAGTGATCCTTTCTATTTCAGTAAATGCTTTAAAGCACAGTTTGGGGTAGCACCATCGGTTTATCAGCGTGGTGTGAATAGTGAAGGAGATTCCATGTAGAACAGATTTTTATCCATTTCGCTTCCGGACCTTTATATTGAATAATAGTCCTTGTATTTGTGTACAATAGTCCATTGTACAATAGGGAAGGTACACCTATCTTTGCAGGGTAAATAGTGTGTGACTATGGCTTTCATATTCATATCTTTAATCATTTAATAGAATCATGAAAACACTTTCTTTATTTATTCTGACTTCTTTTTTCTATATTTTGGGTATAAGTACCCTATCAGCTGCCAATTGGAAAGTTTACGTTGCCAAATATAAGCAGGACAAAACTTGTGCTATCACCTATACTTTTGATGATGGTTTGGCAGAACATTCCACAGTGGCTGCGCCGGAATTGGAAAAGCGTGGCTTTAGAGGAACCTTCTGGGTTTGCGGTTTTTATACGGAACAAGGGGCATCATCCAAGTTACCTCGAATGACTTGGGATGAACTAAAGCAAATGGCAAAGAACGGACATGAAATCTCCAATCATAGCTGGTCACATCAGAATGCGAAGCGTTTGACCTTGGAACAAGTGAAATCTGAAATAGAGAAGAATGATAGTGCGATTTTTGCCAATATAGGTGTGATGCCTGTCACTTATTGTTATCCATATAACTATAAGACAGATGAGATCGTTGCGCTGGCTTCTAAAAACAGAGTGGGAACACGTACCAAACAGATTTCGATTGGCGGAAAATCTAGCCCTCAACGATTTGCCAAATGGCTGGATGATTTAATGACGAAAGAGGAGTGGGGAGTAGGTATGACGCATGGAATCAATTACGGATATGATGCTTTTAAGGAACCTTCGTTGTTTTGGGAACACTTGGATAAAGTGAAAAGTCTGGAAGATAAGATTTGGGTAGGTACGTTTCGTGAAGTGGCTGCTTATATAAGGGAGAGGGATGATATTCGATTAAACGTTTCCACACATAAGAGGGGATTGACGATTACTCCTGAAATGACATTGGACAAGAAAATATATACAGAACCATTAACCATGGTGCTTGTGGGAGAAGCAGTAGAAAAGGTGTCTGTGAAACAAGGTAAAAAGCAGCTTTCCGCACATATTTCCGGAGATAAAGTTCTTTTCGATTTCAATCCGTATGCAGGGAAAATTAAAGTAAGTTTCAACAATAAATAATCTAAGAATGTACATGAAAAATAAATTAGTACTATTACTCTTTTTCATATTGACAGGTGCTGTCAGTGTAAATGCTCAAAACTTGCCCGATCAAAAGGAAACATTGGAGGTCATGAAGAAAGTGAACGGTTACTTTATGAAAAAGTATGCCGATTATACTATCCCCAGTTTTTATGGTCGTGTACGTCCCAGTAATATCTGGACACGTGGCGTATATTATGAGGGGCTGATGGCGCTCTATTCTATTTATCCGCGTGAGGATTATTATAAGTATGCCTACGATTGGGCTGATTTTCACAAATGGGGAATGAGAAACGGCAATACCACCCGTAACGCCGACGACCATTGCTGTGGACAAACGTATATCGACTTATATAATATTTGTCCGTCAGACCCGAACATGATCCGGAATATCAAAGCAAGTATCGATATGGTAGTGAACACCCCGCAGGTGAACGACTGGTGGTGGATTGACGCTGTACAGATGGCAATGCCTATTTTTGCTAAATTCGGAAAGATGACTGGGGAACAGAAGTACTACGACAAGATGTGGGATATGTACTATTATACACGCAGTCAGCACGATGAAACCGGTATGTTCAATCAGAAAGACGGTCTGTGGTGGCGCGATCAGGATTTCAATCCTCCCTATAAGGAGCCTAATGGAGAGGATTGCTATTGGAGTCGTGGAAACGGATGGGTATATGCTGCTTTGGTGCGTGTCTTGGATGAAATTCCCTCTGACGAAAAACACCGTCAGGACTATGTCAATGATTTCCTGACCATGAGCAAGGCATTGAAGAAGTGTCAGCGTGAAGACGGTTTCTGGAATGTCAGCCTTCATGATCCTACGAACTTCGGAGGCAAAGAGACTTCCGGCACAGCACTGTTTGTTTACGGTATGGCTTGGGGAGTTCGTAACGGACTGCTCGACCGTAAAGAATATCTTCCCATCCTTTTAAAAGCGTGGAACGCTATGGTGAAAGATGCCGTACATCCGAACGGATTCCTGGGATATGTACAAGGTACGGGTAAGGAGCCCAAAGACGGTCAGCCGGTTACTTATAAGAGTGTACCCGACTTTGAAGATTACGGTGTAGGTTGTTTCCTGCTTGCCGGAACGGAAGTGTACAAGCTGAAATAATAGAATAATATACACTTCTCCATGGGTAATTATACTCCGGTAGCCTTACTTCCCTTGAATGGATAATTGCCAAGGTATTTGCGTACAATCGTCCATTGTATACTTCAATAAGTACGTCTACATTTGCAGGAGTAAAAAACTAAAAAAAACAATAACTTAAAATGAAGACATCAATGAAAAACATGTATTTAGCTGCTGCTATGGTAGTGTCATTAGCTTTTTCTGCTTGTAGTGATGAAGAGTCGGGAAAGGCGGATCGCGCTTATAAACCCATCGAAATTTATGGAAATATCAATGAAGTGGTGAATAATGTACAGGAAACTCGTGCTGTCGGTGCGGCATGGGGCTCGGACGACCGGATTGGAGTGACTGTTGAAGCGGATGAGGATAATGCGACCGCTAATGCAGTGGATACCTATATTAATATCCAATATCGCAATGAAACCGGAGGTTCGTTCCGTGTTGTGAACGAAGGCTCAACAGACAATAATATCCGTTTGAAAGGAGAAGGTGAGTTTACTTTGAATGCTTATTATCCGTATCAGGGAGCGAATGGTACATTGCCGGGTACAGAAGGAGTGATTGCAAAAACAATCAGCGGAGCAGACCAGACAACCGACAAACAGCCACAAATAGACTTTCTATTTGCCCAGGCTACCGGAGTTCGTGCAGAGTCTCCTGTTACCTTCGACTTCTCACATAAAATGACTAAAATCATATTGAAGTTTAAAGCAACCAACGGAGCTACATTAAATAATATGAAAGTCTATTTGAAAAGCCTGCAGTTGGAAGGCTCTTTTAATGTGACTACCGGTGAGGCTGTTGCCAAAAGCGGTGCTACTCCAAATTCAGAATTAAGCATGGATATTGCTAAACCGGCAGAAGGTGAAATGACTGCATCCATTATTTTATTCCCACAGGATATGCCGGAGAAAGTTTTGCTGGAAGTGAGAATGAATGATGAGACCTACACGCAATACATGCCTGTTCAGAATCTGGAGAGTGGACATGCCTATCCTTATAATGTGACCTTCGAAAATCCTGCAATGACAATCACCAAAGCGGAAATAGAAGACTGGATCGTAGAAGATGATAAAGATGTAACTGCTTCGGTTACTGAATAAACGACTGACAAGGATTCAAAAAAAGAATGATATGAAAAGAAATGAATTATGGCTCGGCTGTTTATTGGCAGTAGCAGGTTTCTTCGGAGCTTGTACCAATGTAGTGGAAGACGAGTCTCAAAATAATAAATATCCGATGGAGCTAATGGCGGAAAAGTCAGCTATAACTTTCACGCGTAGCATCGGGGAGAAGACTGAATGGGATGGAGGAGAGCTTGTTTCCCTATACGATGGTTTCTCACAAAAGTTGTATGAGGTTTCTCAATCAGGAGAAATGAGTGCTAAAAATAACGATCCTCTTTATTGGTATACAACGACGGAAGAAGAGACTTTGTTTGCCTGGTATCCTTCTTCGGAAACTTTGTTGACAGAGTGGACCGTAGCTTCCGATCAGACTATTGAAGAATCATATAAAAACTCGGATTTCCTTTATGCCTATGAGAAAATGAAATTCCGTAGCGAGCGGAAGCTTAAATTCCATCACGGAACGGTGAAGCTGATTATCAACGTGAAAGGTGACGGAGACACTGTATCGGAAGAAGATTTGAAGGATATTGTGTTCACTGTAAGTGCTGTAACAAAGGGCAGTATGGCAGAAGGCAAATTACAGTCTGCCGCAGGAGTTGAAGCGACAGTGATGAAACCTTATTTGTTGGAAAATGCCAGAGAAGGATACGCTTATTCTTTTCAGTTGCTGATGATTCCGCAGGATATGTCCGGCAAATTATTCTTTAAAGTTGCGTTGAAAGACGGCAGGAATTTCGGTCATACGCCGGGCAATGGTGAAGGCATATTAGAAGGTGGACACCAATATACATACAATGTAGGAGTTGGTAAACCGGGATTGAAAGTGACAATAGAAAAAGATTCTGTTTCGTGGGACGGTGATGACGAAGAGGTTGAAGGAACTGATAGAGAATAATATTCAAAATTTGAAGCGAAGATGAAACAATATAAACTTATGCAAGTGGCCTTGCTGGCAATCCTATTGTTCGGTTGGGCTGGTTGTTCTCAAAATGAGGAAGAAGTTCCGGGAAATGTACGGAATGGGATTGTACTGAACGTGACTGATACAGGGATAATTAGCAATGAACCGTCTACGCGTACAGAAGATACGGGATTCGTCACGACCTTTACACAAGGCGACCAGATTGGACTGTTCGCCGTGAAAGACGGTGCGATATTGGACGAAATCAATAATATGCCTTTCACTTTCAATGGTTCGAGCTGGTCGGGTAAACCGATATTGTATGATGATCGTCTGGTGGGAGTGAATTTCTATGCTTACTATCCTTATCAATCGGAAATGACAGGAAAAACGGATTTGATAGGTGATGATTTTTTTGCTCCTCTGGCAGCCGGTTGGGAATTGACAACAGAACAAAGTGATCAGAAAGCATATGCGAAACAGGATTTGATGACCTCAAATGCAACTGCATTGATTGGTGAGAACGGAAACTACTCATTGAGCTTTCAGTTAACACACCGTATGAGCTTGGTTGTTGTGAAGTTGCCTTCCACTCGTTATATCTTTACAGATGCCGAAGGAGTGGCAATGCCGGAAGAAACTCCTTATGTTGCTATGTCTGTCGATGTAGCTTTTTATCTTGATAATGTGGAGGAAGGAACTAAAATTTCTCCTTATTATGACGCAAAGAAAGATGAATATCGTTTGCTAAGAAAACCGTCTTCGGAAAATCAGATTATCGGTCATTATAATGATAAGCAATGTACGCTTGATACGGCTGAAAAGATGAAAGAAGGAAAATACAAACGTTTTGTTGTCGATGGTGGATATAAAGAGGTGACCCATCATCTGCAGGTAGGCGATTATTATTATGCAGATGGAAGTGTGGTAAGTGGCAATGAAGCAGAACCTGCAAAGGATAATTGTATTGGAATCGTTTGTTGGGTGGGAAATCCGATGCCTTCTGTGTTGTATAAAGATGTGGCGGGAACTCCCTATACTGCCACTAATGATGCATTGCTCCGTTCGCATCCCAATTGTGTTCATGGGTTAGTTATGAGCCTCTATACAGAAACGGGCAAATTCTCTCCTGCTCTTACTCAAAGTATACACGACTGGTTTATGACTACTTCGTTTACTTCTTCTTATGTATCTGTTACCGGATATTATGATGCAAATGAAAATAATAAAAACAAACCTCTTCGCTTTTTGGGATATAACAACTCGGAAGTATTAGATTTGTACTACGATACTTTCAAAACAGATTTTGAATGTTTCCAATATCAGGATGATTGTGAAAGTAGCTTCCCGTCTCCGTCTATAACTACCGGTTGGTATGTGCCTTCCAGTGGGGAACTTGTTGCTTTGCAGGATAAAGATAATTCTTTAGAGAGTAAGCTGAATACTAAGTTGATAAAAGTATCGGATAAAACAATGGATATATCTGCTACCTATTGGAGTAGTACGGAACGGAATAATAAGAATATGTACATTGTTACTTATTCTAAAACAGCTGGCTCGGCAGGAACCGGTGGTGTCAAGACCAATACTTACACTTATCGTTTTTTCCTGGGATTCTAAATTAAAGATATTTGTATGATGATGAAGAGAATACTATTTCTTATTAGTCTTTTGTTGGTAACCGGTTGCCTTTTAGTACGTGCGCAAGTCTATAAATTCGACTTTACTTCCGACAAAAAGGTAAAAGAGGGATATACTAAAGTGACACCCGAAACCTTGTTCAATGACGAACAAGGTTACGGATATGATTTGCAACCGGCATGGGATGGAAAAAGTAATCAGCCTTTCTTCTTCTCCGTCAATGTTCCCGATGGCAATTATAAAGTAACCGTCACCCTTGGCAGTAAGGATTCAGCCGGAAATACTACGGTGCGTGCCGAGTCCCGCCGACTGTTTATTGAAAATCTTCCGACTAAAAAGGGAGAAATGATTACCGAATCTTTTACTGTCAACAAGCGGAACATGAAAATCAGCGAAAGAGAGAAAGTCAAAATCAAGGCACGTGAAAAGAATAAACTGAACTGGGATGAAAAACTGACTATTGAATTTAATGGTGATGCGCCCCGTATCACTTCTCTGGTCATTGAACGTGCAGATAAAGTGCCTACCATTTTTCTTTGCGGCAACTCCACCGTGGTTGATTATGATAACGAACCTTGGGCCGCTTGGGGACAAATGTTTCCACGGTGGTTCACCGATCAGGTAGCTATTGCCAATTATGCTGAATCCGGAGAATCTGCTAATACCTTTATCGGTGCCGGACGTTTGAAAAAAGCCCTGACACAGATGAAGAAGGGCGATTATCTCTTTATGGAGTTCGGACACAACGATCAGAAACAGAAAGGACCCGGCAAAGGAGCTTTCTATTCTTTCATGTATAATCTGAAGATTTATATTGATGAAGCCCGTTCCAGAGGTGCGTATCCTGTATTAGTGACTCCGACGCAACGTCGTCGTTTTGATAAGAACGGTAAGATTGTAAACACTCACCTTGATTATCCTGATGCGATTCGTTGGTTGGCAGCCAAAGAAAACGTACCTTTGATTGATTTGAATGAAATAAGTCGTACACTTTACGAGGCAATGGGCGAAGATGGCTCTAAACATGCGTTCGTGCATTATCCGGCTAATACTTATCCGGGACAGACAAAGGAACTGAAAGATAATTCCCACTCCAATACTTTCGGTGCTTATGAACTGGCTAAATGTATTATTGAAGGAATGAAGAAAGCTGATTTGGATGCGGTGAAGTTCTTGAGGAAGGATTATAAAGGATTCAATCCAGACCATCCCGACAGATTCGAAGACTTTAAATGGAATCTTTGCCCGTTTACGGAGATAGAGAAACCGGATGGTAATTAATAAATGGAAATATAATAGCGGATTATTCCGGTTCAATATCAATAAATAACGTAGATTAAAAACATAAAATAGAAGAGGGATTATGAAAAAAGTGTTTGTATCAATGGCGTTGGCAGTTCTTGCATTGGGAAGCCAGGCACAAGTTTTGAAGAATGACCTGTTGAAAGGTTATAAGGTAGGCGATACTTTGGAGAAAACGGTTTATGATGATAAACGGGCTCCTATTAACGTAGATACTTGGTGTGGAGCATTTACTACGACATCGGTTGAAGGAGTGGTAAGTCCTACTGTTGGAAAGGCTTTGACTTATGACGGATATAGTGAGGCGGGATCATCTATCAATTTTGGTTTTCCGCAAGGTGTGAAAGGTTCCCGTGTCAGCGTATATTCTTTGGTAGAATCAGGAAAAGTTTACTCTAAAGGAACTTATTACCTGGCTTGTCTGGTGAACTTTGCTAAAGTCGGTTCAAGTAATTTGGCAGATATCTTGGCTGCCAGTGCCAGTTATGTTGGCGGAGGAAATCGTGGTCAAGTATATGTCAGACGTGAAGGAAATGATAAAATCAAATTTGCTGTAGGCTTGATGAAAGAACGTAACGAAGCTCCTATGGTATATGATTATAATACAACGCATCTGCTGGTATTGAAAGTTGATTATGACAAGAATGAAGTTTCTTTATTCGTTGATCCTGATTTAAATCAGAATGAACCGAAAGCCGATGTTGTAGTGGCTGGTGAAGAAGGTGCATTGAAAGCTGGTCTGAAAGCTATTTCGTTTAGAAATCGCAGTGGCTTTAAAGGAAATATCGGTAATTTCCGCTTTGCCAGAGATTGGGCTGGCGCTATAGGAAAATAATAGAATATATTAATCTATTAAATAGAAGAGGGGGAGAGTTGCATTGTAGACAACTTTCCTCCTTTTTGAGTTGTGGTAAGCTATATTATATTCTTGAATCACTGCTTGTCTTGTAATTCACGTAATACATCATTTATAATATAAGTATCGCTCATTAGATGCAGACCGTAACGGGAGTCATGTAACATGGCACATACATTTGTTTCATAAAACAGATTTAATGCTCGTTCCGGGCTTATCTCCAATCGGACCGATAATAATAGGATGATACGACTTATTTTTCTCCAAAGTACTTGTTCTCTCATTTATTACCTCCTTTTCTGTCCATTGTATCCAGTGGAAAACTCTTATCAAAATGTAGCTGTGTATCAATGAGTTGCTGATTGAGCAAACATTACCGAAATCTAAATCGGCACGTCCCACTTTGGCTAAAGGATGCTCTATAGAAAGGGTGGAACCATGATAAAGTGTTATTTTCATACTTTTCCGCCCTCCTGTGCTTCCCAGTTTTTCAAAGCTTCAGCCACATCCTCGCCTACATGTTTTAGGCTTTGTGTGTGCATCACTTCGTAATTGTCCAGTAGAAGACGTTTGATTAGGTTCATTTTCTCTAAACGTCGGCGCATTTCCATAGGAGAAATTCCCATTTCGCGTGCTCCGGCTTCTATCGCCATGACTGCAAAGTGAATCTTTTCACTTTCTAGGATATCTGGTTGTTTACACATAAGCATTAAAATTCAGTTTATAAACAAAGATACTTGATGGCAGGCAAATAAACAACATTGCCGGAACTTTTTTGTATATACAAGTAAAAGTCCTCCAAGCTGCCGCCGGAGGACTTTCACTACTAACCTTCAAACAAATTTATAAATAGTATTATGTCGCTTAATTATATCCTTTATTCTGTTCGTACAATCCTTCTTTTACTTTCATTTGTGAATCCGGTATCGGGTAGATGTATGAGTCTTTGGTGACCAGTTTGTATAATTCGTACGTTTCCGGCTTGGTGATTACTCCGTTGGCATCGGAACCATTGCGCTTGAACATATCCTGCAATACACCTACATATCGGTTCTGACGTACCAAATCGTGCCAGCGGATTCCTTCAGATGCCAGTTCACGGCGGCGTTCAATATCTACAGAGTCTGCAAAATTCTCGATGGTAATATCATCATCCAAAGCATCCAGTCCGGCGCGTGTACGAATCTTATTCACCATTTCTTTCCCTTTGCCGGTAGGTCCTACAATTTCAGCATACATCAACATCACATCTTCCAGGCGAATTAGTGGATAATTGATGGGGAAATAGGTGCGGTCGGCAATCTGGTCATCGATGTCTTCGTATCCTAAAAGTTTGCGTTTCATTTTGTGCTCGAAGAATTTCAGGAAGAAATCCCCTCCTGTATATGGAGTTCCGTCTTCGTCGACAAATTCACTTGTATTGATAGTTCCTGCACAACGTTTGTCAATGAAAGCACCTGTTTCGTCGGTTTGCTTGAAAATACCGTCCAATTGGTTCTCACACCATATTCTGTTACCGGACATTTGTATCTTCGTATAAGAATCGTTGACAGCCGGTACAGAGTTGAATACCATTGGATTACCATAGTTCTTGGCTGCAATATACTGGATCTCGAAAATATGATATTTGTTGTCGTTGTCACTGATCCATATTTTAATCCATTCGTCGGCTGTGCTCGCCCAATATTTATTGTTGGCGAAAGAATAATCGATCACCTCGCTAAATAGTTCCTCGGCCAACGCCTTTTTAGATGCATCCTGTACGGGATATCCTGCCATTGTCAGATAAACGCGTCCTAATAAAGACTTTGCAGCCACTTGGGTAGCACGCCCGGCTGAAGCGCTGTTTCCCATATAATTCAGCGGAGTGTCTACCAGTTTCTTTACTGCGTCCTCCAAATCCGGGACGATTGCTGTCTCATATACCTCCACCGGTTCAGACTGTTTGATCGTCATCGCTTCATTCACAGATACCGGTTCCAATACGATAGGAATACGTCCGAAGTAGCGTACTAAGTCAAAATAAGCCAATGCTCTAAGGAATTTGGCCTCGCCGATAAACTGGTTTTTGATAGCTTCTGAAGAGAAAGTAACCCCGTCGGTTTTGCTAAGAAACATATTGGCACGGGCTATAATCTCGTACAGATTATTCCAGGCTCCGGAAAGGGTACTGATGGTAGAAATGTTGGGATTGAAAGTTCCTATATCGATATAGTCACGTTGTTTATCCGTCGTTTTATCCACCCACGCATTGTCTGAACGAACTTCCGACATAAGCCAGGAATAGTCCGAAATAGGAAGCAGGCCGTTGTAGATACCGATAATGGCTTGTTCCATTTCACTGGGAGTTGAATAGAAATAGTCCGTGGTACGTGTGTCGTTAGGCTCCACTTCCAGCCAACTTTCACAAGAGGACAGTGACAATGTCAGCGCTAATCCTCCACTTATAAGATATTTATATAGTTTCATAGTTTCTTTCTTTTTTTATTTAGAATGTAACATTCACTCCTAACGTAATGACTCTGGCTTGCGGATATGAACCGTAGTCATAGTCTCCCGTTGAACCGCCATTGTTAGCTTCAGGTGAGAAACCACCTTCGTATTTATCCCACATCAGAAGATTTTCCCCTGTCAGATAAACACGGGCATTCTGTATGAACTTCTTTTTGAATGGAATACGGTATCCCAATGTTACGTTTTTGAGTTTTATGAAATCTGTACTGTATAACCATCGGCTGTCATAGAACTGTCCCGTATTGGCGTTGTCGATACCCGGAGTTTTTCCGTCGCCCGGTTCTGCTTCCGATTTCCACATATTTTTCCAATGAGACAATACATTACCGTTGGCTCCCATACCCGGACGGTCCATGGCACGTCCCAGGACGCTGTAAATCTGGCCTCCTGTCTGTGCGGTAATCAGGAAAGATAAGTCGAAGTTTTTATACTTGAAGGTGTTTGTTATACCGAAAGTATAATCCGGATCGGGTTTGCCCATCAAGGTGCGGTCGCTGTCATTGATAACTCCGTCGCCATTTGCGTCCCGGTAGCGTACGTCGCCCACTTTGCTGTTCTGCATTACAGGATATTTTTGTAAGTCAGCTTGTGTCTGATAGACTCCGACAGCATCGTACATATAAAAAGATCTCAATGGCTGGTCCACCATAAACACCTGTGTGGTGCTGTCATATCCTGTAAATACAGTGCTGTTATCATCTCCCAGGCTAAGTACTTTGTTCTGATTGTAAGAAACGTTCAGAGAAGTGCTCCATTTCAGTCTGCCTGTCAGATTCTGCGTAGTTACTTCCAGTTCGAAACCTTTGTTACGGATAGAACCGATGTTTCCCCATGCTTTGGTAAAGCCGAGCAATGCGGGAACAGTCACCTGGTATAACAAGTCTTTGGTTGTTTTCACATAATAGTCGGCAGAAAGGAAGATACGGTTGTTGAACAATCCCATATCGAAAGCAACATTCCAGCTTTCAGTCTTTTCCCAGCCAAGATCAGGATTGGCGAGCGATGTCGGTGCAAAACCGTTGATAATACTTCCGGATGAATAATTGGCACTGCTTAGTTTGGCAAGCGCTGTATTTGTAGGAATGGAGTTGTTACCATTTGTTCCCCAGCTGGCACGCAGTTTTAATGAATTCATGACGAAATTTTTCGGCCAGAATTTTTCGTTTGAGATACGATAAGCACCGGAAACAGCCGGGAAGATACCCCAACGGTTCGCTTTTCCGAAACGGGAAGAGCCATCACGGCGGATACTTGCCGTCAGCAGGTAGCGATCGTCATATTCGTATTGTAAACGTCCGAAGTAAGACATCAGGCGGGATGGAGTTGATAAGGACGCTGTAGCAGCAGTGAGTACGACGTCGGCCATATCGATCACTTCCAGAGAGTTGTCCGGAAATTGAGTGGCTGATAATCTCATGGAAGAACCACCGGAACTTTCCATAGAATAACCGGCCATTGCTCCAACAGTGTGCCGGCCAAATGTCTTGTTGTAATGCAACACCCCTTGGAGAAGGAATTTATTACCACGTGATTCGGTACGACTTGCTGTCGTTCTGTAGCCTTCCACATCCGTCCGGTATTTGGTGATGGTGCTCGGTACGAAAGAACGGCTTTGGGCACTATTAAAATTATACGAACCGGTCACTTCTGCTTTAATGCCATTCCATATATCCGCTTTAATATAGGCAGATGAACTGAATTGCACCTTTTCTCCTTTGTTTTGTACATGTTCCATATAGGCAACAGGACTGATTTTGCTGGAACTGGTCCAACGATAGTAGCCGTAAGCCCCTGCACCGGTATAGATGCCATCTTCAGGTTCTGCAACCGGAGCCATGGTAAGTACGTTCGTTGCCTGACGGTCTTTACCATCTACACGTCCTCCTTCATTCCAACTGGCAGATGGTGCCAGATTAACTCCGACAGTAATCCGGTTGAATACTTTCGATTCTACATTGGCACGGAAATTCAAGCGCTTATAATTACTTTCGATAGCGATACCCTCCTGATCTGTGTATCCCATTGATACACGATATTTAGTGTTACCGCGACCACTTGAAAGAGAGAGTTGATAATTCTGTATCGGAGCCAGACGGAAGAATTCATCCTGCCAGTCAATCAATTTCAGATTGCCGTAACCGGGTTCTGTCCAGCGGGGGTCATTCAGGAAATAATAACTTTCCTTTCCACCGATCATTGCCAGACGGGTAGCGTAATCATCTTCAATCGTTGCCCCTTTACTCCCGTATTGAGAAATATATCTGTTATTATTATATGCGGTACGGAATTCAATCCATTCTTCGGGCGACAGTACATCTACTTTTCTTTCCAATGACTGAATACCGAAAGAGGCCTGGAACTGTACTCTCACTTTTTCATCAGTACCGGCTTGTTTGGTGGTAATCAAGACAACCCCATTGGCACCGCGGGAACCATAGATAGCCGATGAGGAAGCATCTTTTAATACTTCAATAGACTGTATGTCTCCGGGGTTGAGGCTACCGAGGTCATCGACAGGAATACCGTCTACTACATATAAAGGAGTAGCATCTGCGTTGATAGAAGCAGCTCCACGTACACGAATCTGTAATTCGGAACCCGGTTCACCGGTGGTGCTACGAACTTCCACACCTGCCAGTTGTCCTTGCAGGGAAGAAGCGATATTGGTTGATGCCCGGTCTTCCAGCTTTTCGGCATTTACTTTGGCGATAGCTCCGGTCACATTTCCTTTCTTGGCACTACCGTAGCCGATTGCTACGACTTCATCCAGTGCGATAGCGGATTCCGACAGTTTGATTTGCAGCGTTTTATCGGTAATGGTTACTGTTTGAGTGTTATATCCGATAAAAGACACTTCCAGCAGTTTGGCACTTTTGGGAGCGGAGAGTACGAATTTACCGTCTAAATCAGTAATCGTTCCTTTGGCGGTTCCTTTCACAGTGACGTTTGCACCGATAATCGGTTCATCTTTCTCATCTACGACTACACCTGTCACCGTCCGGTTTTGTGCGAACGACAGGGTAGATTGTACTACGAACAGAGTCATTAAAAGGAGATATTGAATCTTCCTTCCCAGACTGCCATTTCCATGCAAAATGTTTTTCATGTTAATATCTCTAAGTGATTAAATTAGTAAATAACGGAAGATGCAGACATGGTTTGTTTTTCCATTTGTCTGACTTCCTCTGCAAAGGAAGTGTATTAGGAGAAATTACGCTCAAGTATTCGTACGGAAAAGATGTAATTTCATACTAATTGCTAAAAAACACATTTGGCATTTGTACGCCACCCCCTATGAACGTACAAATATAGCCTTTTCAACGGATTGCCTTTATCTGTTCATACATCTGTTTGCCCAAATATTCGGCAGAATTTTGGTTGAAATGCAAACGGTCGCCCATCAATTCCGCATCCGACATGTCTATCAAATATGCGTTCTTATCTTCTTTAGCAAAACGTTTCATGGCGGCTTCCACTTCGCTGCCATACTGTTTGTTCTTCTTGGCTACCGTACCGAAAATAAAAGGTAGGTTGGAGTAATCTTTTCCTGTTTTTTCGCTTAGATGGTTGCGTACATAAGTGACTACTGCTTTCAGGTTTTCATAATATTTATCTCCATGTGCATGGTCACTTTCTCCCTGATGCCATAGGAATGCATCAATCTGATAACCGTTTTTCAACTTGGATAATGTATTGTCGATGCAGCCGTCTATGTCATTGATGAAGGACAGAAGTAAAGAACGTCCTTTCTCACTGGTTGCCGTATTATTTGCCAGCCATTCGGGATTTGCCGACCAATGAATTGATTTGTCCGAAGCATTGGAAGGCTCGATAGAAGTTCCGCCGATTGCCCATTTGATAACATAGAAAGGCTCTTGCCACCATTGTTCCAGCCAATAGTAGGTAATAGCATCGTACCCCCAGGTATTGGGTTTGGCTCTTCTTTTACTCTTAGGCCAGAAGGGACGGAATTTCCCGTCTGTACGGTTCTGGGCAATTCTGCAATACTTGTAGGCTCCTGTCGTAAAAGCCGTATCTGTTGCCATTGTTTTGATGTAATCCGGCAAACGGTCGTTGGGTACACGTCCGTCGGTATTCGATTGTCCGGCGGTGATAATCACATGGGCAGGTTCGTTGTTGCCCGCCATACAGTTGCAGCTGAATGCAAGTATGAAAAGGATCAGTAAATTCTTCATGATAGAAATATGCTTTATGATTTTATAAACTATGGAGGTAATAAAAAGTCCTCCTCACGTTTATTATCGCTCGGGAGGACTTCTTATCAAACTAACAATCGTGTGAGAAATCTAATACCTGTTGAGAACTATTTATTTGATTGTTTCGAGAAACTCTACTTCGATGATTCTTAACTGGTTTTTGCTGCTGCTTTTTTCCAGTTCCATTTTATTGGCGGCCTTAGCCTCTACTTCGATAATCTGTCCGAAAGCATCTTTGTCACTAGTGTTTCCTTTCAAGCGGATGGTTATCGTATTGGCACGTACGGGCTTTTCTATATTGAGATGAATATATCCCAGGCTTTTATCCGTGTTTCCGCTCCAAATCAAGGTGTTGCCGGCATATACTTCCAGCGGGTAACTTCGTGAACGCCATCCTTGCAGTTTGATGCATATATCGTCTATTTCGGCATCTCTTTCCAATGTATAGGTAATCCATGCAGTGCTTAGTTTGCCGTCATTCTTCCATTCGGTCAGTTCGATATCATCGTAGCTTTTTTCAGCATCATTATTGTTGGAACCGGCTTTTGCCGAAACGATTCGTACGCCCTTTTTGCTGTCTTTGTAAGAAGGGGTAGAAGGTGTTTCGCCTCTGTCCAGTCTGCCTTTCAAGGTAGACTGCGGAAGATAGGAACTCAAACCTCCAGTCACTTTTACAGGCACCGTTTCCAATGTGAGAGAGGCACTTGGAAGTCCTTTAGCCTGTGCTGTCAGAGTTACTTTTCCGGCAGTCGTCGTACTGCGGATCAGTGCGCGGTTGATACCACATTCTACCGGAAGGTTTGTATCAAGAATATGATTGTTTTCACCTTGAGCAATACCTCCGCGCCATTCCGCATGACCGTTGAGTGTGAACTGAACGGTGCGGTTGTCCAACGGACAGCGTTTTCCGTCTTTATCTACCACTTCTACCTGTATCAATGCCATATCCGCACCGTCTGCATGAAATCCTTCGGGGTTTTGGATAGCGGTAAGTTTCAGACTGGCAGGTTCACCGGCTGTATTTAGAGCATAGCGGCTGATTTCTTTCCCTGCTTTATTGTAGCTGACAGCTTCCAGCTTGCCCGGTTTGAAGGCTACGTTGTCGAAAGTAAAGAGAAAATTGTATTGGCGTTTGCCTTTACCCAGGGAGTTACCATTCAGGAAAAGTTCCACCTCTTCTCCAGTAGATACTACCTGCACAGGTTTTACCGTATTTTCCGGATAGTTCCAATGGCCGATGATGTAGGTCTGGTCTTTTTCCGTATCTACCCATCCGTCCCACATTACCTGATGTGCGTAGAAAGCATCTTTTTCGATACGCATCGCGTCCGTCACTCCACTTCTTCGGTAGTTTTCCGCACCCCGGTAATGAGTGTTAGTGTCGGAGAAGATAATTTTAGTACCGCCGGAGCTGACTCTGTTACCCGTTCCGGGACGCTCACGCCAATAATCATACCAGCGGGCTATCATGGTGATGGCAAGCTCATCTTGGTTGCGGTTATAGTCAGTGGCCGGTTGTCCTTTATAAAGTGGTCCGTCACCTTCTTTATGGAAAGGATAGCTGTATTCATCCCAGTACTTTCTTAAACCTTCGTCGCGGCAATATTCGGTCGCCCACATCGGATGATGTTCGCTTCTGTTAATGTACAGCATTTCGCCGCCGTATTCTGCTTCGCGGATATCCAACATTTCACGTGATCCGATGGCACGTCCGCCGAACGGGTCGTATTTGTCGCGGACAGCTTTCATTTCTATCATGTGTTCGCGGCTGATGGCTTTGTTGCCACATTCGTAGAACAGGATACTCGGATTATTACGGTTGTAGATAATCGCGTCTCGCATCAACTCTACCCGTTGTTCCCATTGACGTCCTTCACGGTCTTTTTCAGCATCTCCGGCAGGCATTGCCTGTATCAGACCTACACGGTCGCAGGATTCTACATCCTGTTTCCACGGAGTAACGTGCATCCAGCGAACCAGATTCGCGTTTCCTTTCACCATCAGGTCATTAGAGAAATCGCTCAACCAGGCAGGTACGGACAGGCCTACTGCCGGCCATTCGTTGCTGGTACGCTGTGCATATCCTTTCATTTGGATAATACGGTCGTTCAGCCATATCTTTCCTTCTGCAAAACGTGTCTTGCGGAAGCCGGTGCGGGTACTTACTTCATCGAATACCTGATTGTTGTCATCTTTCAGAGCGGTTTTTACCGTATACAAGTAACCATATCCCCAACTCCAGAAGTGAAGATTATGGAGGGTGGCGGATGCTTTTACCGTTTTAGTCTCTCCGGCTTTCAAAGTCACTTTATCACCTTGGAAAGTTTTCATTAGTTTGCCGTCTGCATCAAGTACACTCACTTGATAGCTGAATTGCCGGGGAGCTTTACTGTCATTTCTGACTTCCGATTCGGCATGAATCGTAGCTTTGCGTCCTTGGATGTCGAAGTCTTGGGCATAGACGTATACGCCTGTCGTTTTCAGGTTGCTATATAGGGGAAGAGTCTGATATACATTATCAGTAACGTACAAGAAGACGTTTTTAGGAATACCGCCATAGTTGGCATTGAAATTGCGGTCGTTCCACTGGAACTTAGAGTTAGTTCCTTCTTCTCTGTACATCCAGTCGTTGTCGGTGCGAACGGCAATCACGTTCTCACCCTCTTTGATATGTGGAGTCAGGTCGAACCCTACCGCCATAACACCATTTTCGTGTCTGCCCAGATAATGTCCGTTGAGATAGAAGTCTCCGCGTTGGCGTACTCCTTCAAATTCGACGAATACTTTCTGATTACTTTTCAGTTCCGGAATCCGGAAATTCTTGCGATACCATACCACTGTATCTGTCAATTGTTCGATGGAAAGTTTGAATGCTTCGTCTTCATTGAAGGCATGAGGCAAAGTCACTTGTTTCCATTTACTGTCGTCGAATTTTGCGTCTTTGGCTTTAGGAAAGTCTCCTATCCGCAGCTTCCATTCGCTGTTGAAATTGTATTTTTTGCGTTCGGATGCCTGTCCGTTGATGACAGACAGTGCAGTCAGCAGAAATACGAAAAGAAATAATTTGTGTTTCATGATAGTCTATTAAAATGTTCTGCTGCAAAGGAAGTACATTGAGAGAAAACATACATATACTACCGTACGGAAAGGATGTAATTTTTATCTCATGATGAAAAAAAGCGACTGGTATTTGTACACAATTTCAGATAATAGTACACATTCCCCGTTGATAGGAGAATGAGATACTATTATCTGCGGTTAGCACATGTTCTTTTTAAACATCCGTTTCATTCTCTTCTTCTTTTTCTTCGGAAGCTTGTTCTGTGTTCTCTGCCGTATCATTGGAAGCCGGAGCTTTACCACCGTTCTTCTGATAAACAGAAGGGGCTATTCCGAATTGATTCTTGAAGCATTTGCTGAAATAATAGGGATCGTTGATACCTACTTTGTAGGAAATCTCGGAAACAGTCAGGTCTTCGGTTAACAATAATTCCGCAGCTTTCTTCAAACGAATGACACGCAGGTATTCATTGGGAGAGTATCCGGTGACACCACGTACTTTCTTGTAGAATACGGTACGTCCCAATCCCATCAGGTTGGCATAGTCATCTACGGAAAATTCCGTTTCCACCATGTGCTCGTTCAGCATTTCATTCAGTTTTGCCAGGAATTTGCTGTCCTTGTTGTTCGTACAGATAGCCGCATGAACCATTCCCGGTTCGTTGGAGAATTTTTCACGCAGTTTGTCCCGCTGTTCGATCAGTTTGGAGATTCTGGCCAGTAATAAGGAGATGCTGAATGGTTTGGTGATATAAGCATCCGCGCCGGATTCGATACCTTCCAGATATTTTTCTTCCATATTGAGGGCGGTTAGCAGAATGATGGGAATGTGGCTGGTGGCAAATTCATTCTTTAATTTCTTGGTCACTTCGAATCCCGTCATACCCGGCATTAATACGTCGCAGATAATCAGATCTGCATCATAAGTTTGTGCACGTTCGAAGCCACTGATACCATCCGCTTCTGCCACTACTTCGAAGTAATGACTGATTTCTTCTTTCAGGAATTCGCGGACATCATTATCATCTTCAATGATTAATACTTTCCGCTTGTTCAACGGTACGGGAGGTGCTGCCTGTTCGTCCGTATTTTCGTCTGTGACAAACTCTTTATGGCGTTGTTTCTCTTCTTCAATCAATAACTGGTTAGGAACCAGGAAATCTTTTTCTTCATAAACACTGGCGTCCGTTGGTAGTTCGACGGTGAAGATGGAACCGCCGCCTTCATTCTCATTATAAGAAATCGTTCCTTTATGTATATTGATCAGACCGTATGTCAGATGAAGTCCGACGCCTACACTGCTGTGTGAGAAGCTGCTTTGCATAAAGCGTTTGAACAGTTCGGCACGCTTCTCTTTCGGGATGCCCAGTCCTGTGTCGATCACTTGTATGCAGAGCTGTTTCTTCTGTTCCTGTACGTCTACTTTGAATATAATCTTTCCGTTGGAAGGAGTATATTTAAAAGCGTTGGAGAGCAGGTTATAGATCACTTTATCAAGATTCCCCTTATCCACAGGCATCTTGTAAGAGTTCTGTGAGGGCTCGAAACGGAAATCCATGTTTTTGGATTCGCTGACGTCCTTGAAACTAAGGAATATCTCATAGCAGAAAGCGACAACATCCGTTTCCTCCAGGGAGAGGGCGAGTTTGTTTTTCTGCATTTTCCGGAATTCCAGTAGTTGGTTGATAAGCCTCAACATTCGTTTCGTGCTCTTGTCCATGATCTTCAGGGAGTGTTGCATATCCTTGGAGTGGTTTCCCATGTTGACAATTCTTTCCAAAGCACCTTGAATCAGTGTCAACGGAGTGCGGAATTCATGAGAGATGTTGGTAAAGAATTCCAGTTTATACTCCGTCAACTGGTTTTCTACAGCGATACGGTTACGCAGCGCATTGAAATTTCTGATAATACGGAAACTGAAGTAACCCGCTATGGCTATTAGAATGGCATAGATCAGGTAAGCCCATCCGGTTTTCCAGAAAGGAGGAGCTATTACGATTTCCATCACATTTTCTTCTCCCCAGATACCGGCGGCGTTGCAGGCTTTCACATGTAGTTCATATTTGCCCGGAGGCAGATTCCGGTAAGTGGCAAAGTTCAGGCTGGAGGGCGAACTCCATTCCGTATCGTATGGAGGAAGACTGTAAGAGTATTTGGATACCCCGTCCAGATAGTTGAAGGTAGAGAAAGAGATCGTGAGTGAACTCTGATAATATTTCAGGTTCAGTTCGTTGATGTAAGGCATTGCTTCTTGTAAAGGCGAATCCTCCACTCCCGGAAGCATGTGCGCACCGTTGATTTGAAGTCCGGTGAAGATAACGGAGGCAGGCTTGTCCAACGTCTCTATCTTGTTGGCATCCAGTACTACCAAGCCATAGTTTGTTCCGAACAATAATTTGCCGTCATTGCTGACGCAAGCGGTGTTTTCACTATATACATTTCCTAAAGTGTAGGAAGAGAAAAAGTAATTTTCTATCTGTTTGGTAGCCGGGGTGAAACGGGAGATGCCATATTCGGTTGCAATCCACATTTTATGGTCCTTATTCTGGACAATGGATTGTACGACTGCATTGGATAATCCGTCTTTTATATCATAGCAATCGAAAGTCAGGTGTTGATAGCTGTCTCCCGGGTGGCAGACTGCGAATCCGGCCCCGGAAGTACCAATCCACATATTACCTTTATCATCGTTCATCAAACAACGGATCTCGTTGCTGGGGAATGTGCCGTTGGCATGATTGTAAATCACGTAATTCTTGGGTGATGCAATCAGTGAATCCGGATGGAAGATATAAATACCGTTGTTCGTGCCTACCCACATGCGTCCGTTCTTGTCCTCTTCGATGACACGGATGCGTTTTTCACCGTAGTTGTCTTGTAAGAAGTGTTTGAACTGGTAGCCGTCGGTAGTTTTAATTGCTAAATTTAATCCTCCACCGAAAGTGCCTAGCCACATACGTCCTTTTCTATCGCGATAAATGGAGTAAACCTGGTCGTTGGATAGAGAGTTAGCGTTTCTGGGGTCATTCTTATACCATTTGTTTGCGCCGATGCGAAGGCCGATCCCTCTCATTCCCAGCCATAAGTTGCCTTCCTGATCTTCGTTCATGCTGTAAACGTTATGGGTGAAGTCCTCTTGCCGGATCACTTTGGTCAGGGCAGAGTTGTATTCGTAAAGGCTACCCATGCGGTTGGCCATGTAGATATTGCCGTTTTGAGTCTGAAAGAGCATGCGGATGGTATTCGAGCGGTCGGAACTGTTTTCACCGCTGGGATGAATACGCTGTGTTCCTTTGTTCAGAATTTCCAAATGAGATAAACCCGAGAATTCGGAGCTTACCCAGATACCTCCGGAACGGTCTTCCATTACAAATTGAAGATAGTTGGAGTTGATGTGGCTGGATTGATTGACTTCGAATGTGAAGTGTTGCAGGTTACCCGTCGATAATTCATAAGCGTAAAGCCCGTTGCCGTAAGTCGATATCCAGAGAATGTCCCGTGAGTCGTGTACGATGCTGTAACGTTCCACATCGATGTAACCGATATGTTTGGAGGAAAGGAACTGGAAAGGTTTGATTTTGCCGGTGGTTATATCGACGTACCATAAATTGCCCGTATAGTTATGTACCCATACATTTTTCTTATTGTCCCTGGTGACAGCGCCATTTTTGATATTCAGTTCCGAGTAACGACTTAGTTTACCGGTCGGAATATCCAGTATATAGCTGCCGTTGACGGTAAACAATACCCATTTATCCTGCAAGAGGAAGTTGCCTGTGACGTGGCCTATATCATCAAAGCCCTCGGCTAACGACGCAACCTTTTCCAGCTTGTCCGTGGAATAGGTATGACGGTAGATTTCATTTTTATCGGTAATGATACAAGTGTATTTATCATAAGAAATGATGTGTTCCCAGTTCTGTTGTTGCGGGTCGAGGTTGTTCGTTTTACCATTCTGATACTTCAATAACCCTTTGTCCGTACCAATCCAGACTTCTCCTTTTGCACTTTCCAGAACGAATTGTACTTTATCGGAAGGCAGGTTGCCTGATTTCTCTTTATACGCTTGCGATGAAAATTTGCCGTCCTGATAAACGACTCTGCGGCAACCGTTTTGATTATGCCATAACCAAATAGAGTTGTCGGAAAGGATAATGAATTTGGAATAGTTTTCCTTGTATTCCCCATTTCCGGTGAAATCTACAAAACAGCCATGACGCAAATCATAGCAACTGATAAAAGAAGAAATTGTTGAAATCCACATGAAGCCGTTCGGGTCTTCTTCCATGCTTCGGATGCGGGAATCGGCTAATGAGAGCGGGTTATTTATATCCGGATAGATATTGACGAAAGAATTGCCGTCATAATAACTTAATCCGTTGAGAGTTCCCAGCCAGATAAATCCTTTACTGTCCTGCATCATATAGCGGGTCGAATTATTTGCTAATCCATCTCCGGTAGTCAGCTTATTGGAGCGAATTTCCACGGAGGCCGACAGTGGATAGAGATAAAGCAATAAAAGCGATAATATAAGGAATGTATTCTTCTTCATAGTGGATTTATATGTGTTATATGCAGGCAAAGATAGTTATTTCTTTGGATTTTAAACAAATCTGCCCTTCGTATAGTAAAATACCAAGGGCAAGAGATGTGTATTTGTGGTTGGCGCTGATACTTTTAGTATAACACTTACTTGATTTGATATCCTCTGAAAGTACCTTTCATCTTTATAAGGTCCGGTCCGAAATAGAATCCCGGTTGTGTTGGCTGGTTATAGCCTACATTTTGGGTAGCGATACTGATTCTGTATATCGGTTCTTCAAGGAAGGTGTGGAATCTGTATTCGGTCGGGATAGTCGATACGTAGAGCCGGAGAGAAGCGTTGTCCTCGGAGCGTACGAGTACTTCTTCCCGCCAGTCGCCTATAATGTCACCTTGCAGACAAGGATTCGATTTCGTTCCATTGTTGAAAAGAGTTCCTGTGAATTTGACAAGCGGAACAAACTTTTTATTTTCCCAGTCGTATTTAATAATCATGCTTCTATCCAGTAGTTCGCGCAATAGGTCTCCATCCCACCAGACAGCCATATTGGTCGGCATATTTCTCATTTTGGGGGCTATGATTTCTCCTTTTACGTTTCGAATACCTTGTGAATCTCCTGACCACATTTCCACACCCGGATGAGTCGGGTCAATGTCGGCGGCCATACAACGTCCTACATCGGTATTGCTTTTTAGCTGCAACAACACTTCTCCCGTTGCAGCATCTCTATAAGTGGAGCCGTCACGTTTGTTTTCATGGCAGTCCCACACTTGCAGACCTTTTCGTGAAGGGTCAAAATGTGTCAGGTGGATGGCGTCTCCATGTCCCATTCGGGTAGAATAAAGTCCTTTGCCGTTGTGGTCGATAGCACAGGAACCGTAAATGATTTCGTCGCATCCATCACCATCCACATCGCCTACACGCAGATTGTGGTTTCCTTGTCCGGCGTACTGCTCACATCCGGGATGGTTGCTGTCGAATACCCAACGGTTCTTCAGTTCTTTTCCGTTCCAGTCGAAGGCAGCCAGAACAGTACGCGTGTAGTAGCCTCGGCACATGACAACACTTGGGTGTACTCCGTCAAGATAGGCTACACAAGCCAGGAAGCGGTCGCTTCGGTTACCTTTTGCGTCTCCCCAGTCGGCAACGTTGCCGCGGGCAGGGATATAGTCGATGGTATGTAAGGCTTCACCGGTGTCTCCAGAAAAAACAGTCAGGTATTCTTTGCCTTTCAGAATACGTCCTTGTTTCATTATCTGATTTCTGCTGGGATCGAAAGTTCCCTCTTCGCGATAGTCTGCATTTGCATCTCCTATCACTTTCCCTTTGCTGTCTATTGTTCCGTCGGCAGTCCGCATCACTACTTCCGCTTTGCCGTCACCATCCAGATCGTACACCATGAATTGAGTATAATGAGCTCCTGCACGTATGTTTTTACCCAAGTTGATACGCCATAGTTGTTCTCCGTTCATTCGGTAACAATCGATGTATACTTCGCCTGTATAGCCTTCATGTGCATTGTCGTGTGAATTGCTGGGGTCCCATTTGAGGATAATTTCGTATTCGCCGTCACCGTCTACGTCACCGATGGAAGCATCATTGGGACTGTACGTGTAGGTATCACCTGCCGGAGTTATTCCGTCCGCCGGTTTTTGCAGGGGAATTTCCAGATAGCCGAGAGGCGCGTTTTCCGGGAGTGTGTATGTACCGTCAATGTGATGCGTCTCCTTGCCTTTTAGAACAGGACGTACTTCGTAAACAGCCGTTTTCTGACTGTTATTCTTATCACGGAACAAGGTGCTGACTGTGATGGGAGTGTCTGTCAGTTTCTTCCCGTCTCTGTACACATTGAAACCGGTCTGTATCGGATCGGAAGAAAGATACCTCCACGAAACGATTACTTCTGAAGGGTTTTCGCGAATGGCAACTACGCCGCGGTTTAGTTTCTCCCGTTGTAACTTTGAGTAGTTATAACCAGGTTGTGCTGTCATTGTTGCAACAGGCAGCAACATGAATATGCACAATAGATAAATTGCAATTCTTCTCATATTTGTTTCATCGGTTTGGACCTTATTATATTTATTCACTCGCAAAATTACTCCTTTTTTGAATGTATGAAATGGAGAAATGTACAAAGACTATATACAATTGTGCACCCTTTCAAATTAATTGTCCGTATGATATAATATTCTATCTTTTGCGTACATCCGTCCATTACCTCTTTGATGATATGCGATAATTTTGCAACATGAACTAAAAGAAGTAATTATGAAGTATCTTTTATCTATTGTACTATTGGCCTTGATTGGTGTTACAACTCCGAAAAAGACAACTCCCGCTTATGATTGGGGAAGTGTGTCTGCAAAGCCGGATTTATCGTGGGCCGATCAGGTGGGGGCGCAGAGGACTCCGAAAAACACAGAATGGGATGCCGGAAAGTTCGGGTTGCGGAATGACACTTCCGTATTTAGTACTCCTGCTATCCAGGCCGCTATTGATGCTTGTCACCAACAGGGAGGAGGCACGGTAGTTGTTGCCCCGGGGTATTATAAAATAGGTGCTTTGTTTATCAAGAGTGGTGTGAACCTGCATCTTAGTAAAGGTACTACCTTGCTTGCGAGTGATAATATTCAGGACTATCCGGAATTTCCTTCCCGCATTGCCGGTATCGAAATGACATGGCCTTCGGCTGTTATCAATATAATGGATGCGGAAAATGCCGCTCTTACGGGGGAAGGCTTTATCGATTGCCGCGGAAAAGTATTCTGGGATAAATATTGGGCGATGCGGGAGGAATATGAGAAGAAGAATCTGCGCTGGATTGTGGATTATGATTGCAAGCGGGTGAGGGGAGTACTGGTTTCCAACAGCAAGCATATCACGTTGAAAGACTTTACGTTGGTGCGTACGGGATTCTGGGCTTGTCAGATTTTGTATTCGGATCATTGTTCGGTGAGCGGACTTACTATTAATAATAATGTAGGAGGTCACGGACCAAGTACGGATGGCATTGATATTGATTCATCCACCAATATTCTGGTAGAAAACTGTGATGTGGATTGCAACGATGATAATATTTGTATTAAGGCAGGGCGTGACGCGGATGGACTGCGTGTGAATCGTCCGACGGAGAATGTGGTGGTTCGTAACTGTATTGCCCGTAAAGGTGCGGGCTTGCTGACTTGCGGAAGTGAGACTTCCGGTTCTATCCGCAATGTACTGGCTCATGATCTGATAGCGTATGGCACAGGAACGACATTGCGTCTGAAATCATCCATGAACCGTGGCGGAACGGTCGAGAATATCTATATGACGCGTGTTGAGGCTGATAGTGTGACTCATATTCTGTCTGTCGATTTGAACTGGAATCCGAAATATAGTTATTCTGCCTTGCCGAAAGAATATGAAGGAAAAGATGTTCCTGAACACTGGACTACTATGTTGACTCCGGTAGAGCCGAAGGAAAAGGGGTATCCTCATTTTCGTAATGTGTATTTCTCTCACGTAAAAGCAGATGGAGCAAAACGTTTTATTTCCGCTTCGGGATGGAGCGCAAGTCATCGCATCGAGAATTTTTATCTGTCTAACATTAATGCGGAGGTGGAATCTGTCGGAAAGATAACTTATGGAAAGAATTTCCAGTTACAGGATATTCATTTGACGGTAAAAGATAAAAGCCGATTGCGGCAAACGGATAATATAGATAGTAAGATTGAGATTAATTACAAATAATTCTCCTTACAGGCAGGAAGCTCTTGACAAAGCCTTTTTTATGTTGTATATTTGTAGGTGTGAATATCAATGGATAAAAGGTTTGATTAAAAAGAATGAAAAAGAAACTAGTACAATATGATGACAATATATCAGGGAGTCCTTACAGTAGTTAAGCTGTGAGAGTTTCTGTATGAGCCAAAGGCTGTGAATCTTTATGGGATTTGCAGCCTTTTTTGTTGCGAAAAATCACGGTTATATCCTTAATTCGGAGATTCATCGTTTATAATAAACTTGGATACCGTTTATAATAAACTCTTCAATAGTTTATTAAGAACGTTGACGAAGATTATGAAAGAAGAGTCATCTTTTTTCTTTTTGGTTCAAGATAAATTATGCTTTATCTTGGATATGTTATGAAAAGTAAATGATATAGACGTCGTTGTCACAAAACTCTATTCTTTGCGTACGATATTACAGCTCCTATGGTATAAAAAACAGTAGCTTTGCTGCTACATAATACTTGATATACCATGAAACGCATTAGCCTTCTTCTTTTTTTTATAGGATGTTTCCTCTTTTCTCTTTCGGCTACGAATTATTTTGTGGCTACTAATGGAAGCGATTCAAACAGTGGGACGATTGATAAGCCTTTTGCCACGTTGGACAAAGCACAATCAAAAGTGATGGCAGGAGATACTGTATATATCCGGCAAGGTACATATCGAGTGACGGAAGCAGAGATAATGGAACATTATACTGCGGGAAGTACTACTTGGAGCCGGGTATTTAAAATGTCAAAGAGTGGAACTGGACCGGACAAACGAATTTGTTACTCCGGTTATAAAAATGAGCGTCCGGTTTTTGACCTTTCGGCGGTAAAGCCGGAAAATGAACGTGTTATTGTGTTTTATGTAAGTGGCTCTTATTTGCATTTCAGAAATATAGAGGTGGTGGGAACACAAGTAACTATTGTGGGACATACCCAGTCCGAATGTTTCCGCAATGAAGGGGGAAGTGATAATATCTACGAACATCTGTCGATGCATGACGGTATGGCGATCGGTTTCTATATAGTGACGGGTAAGAACAATCTGGTGCTGAATTGCGATGCCTATAATAATTATGATCCTGTATCCGATGGCGGTAAAGGTGGAAACGTCGACGGATTCGGTGGACATCTCACTTCTCCCCAATATACAGGCAATGTATTCCGGGGGTGTCGTGCGTGGTATAACAGTGATGATGGTTTTGATTTGATTAACTGCCAGGCGGTTTTTACCATTGATAACTGTTGGTCTTTCTTGAATGGATATACGAAAGACGGTGGTAAAGCTGGTGATGGCACCGGATTTAAGTCCGGAGGATATGGGATGAGTGATAATCCTAAAGCACCAAGTGTGATTCCTATGCACATTGTTCAGTACTGCCTTGCTTATATGAATAAGAATAAGGGGTTTTATGCCAATCATCATTTAGGAGGGATAGCGTGGTATAATAATACGGGTTATCAGAACCCGTCCAATTTCTGTATGTTGAACAGGAAGACTGCATCGGAAGCGGTTGACGTGCCGGGATATGGTCATATTATAAAGAATAACTTGTCGCATACACCAAAGTCTTCGGGAAAACATATCATAGACGTTAATCAAGCGGAATGTGAAATAGCAAACAACTCTTTTCTTCCGGTAGATATGGCTGTGACGGATGATGATTTTGTTAGTTTGGATGCTTCCCAGCTTGCCTTACCTCGTAAGTCAGACGGAAGTCTTCCTTATGTAGAATTTTTGCGGCTGAAGACGAATAGTAAATTATATAATGCCGGAATGGGTTGTTTTCTTGCCGGGGGCAGTGAAGATACTAGCTATGATTGGCTGGAAGATGCGGCAATACTTGTTGAGGGAGATGTGGCAAAGATAGTAGGTCATGGCGCAGAAGCATTTGTGTACTTCTATATTAATGGTAAGGCAGTTTCTTTCTCTGATAGACAAGTGGATTTATCGGCCTATAAGGGAGAAATTGATTTGAAAGCGACGACAGATAATGGTGGCGTAACTAAATTGAAACAGATCAGGTGACGCAGAAATATAGAATTATGAAACCGATTCATAAAATAAAGAGAATATGAATAGAGAAACGATAATAAACAGACCATTGGATATATTTAGGAAAGCAATGCTTTTCCTGCTACTTTGTGTTCTTATCGCATCATGTAGCAAGGAAGATACTATTACGGAAGAAACTGGTATAACCGGAACTCCTCATTTCACCTGGGATATTGCGATCGAACTTGAACAGCCCAATAACTGGTGCATGACTTTGGCTACAGAAAAAGTAGCAATAACCAATCTAACAGAAGGAAAACAATATATACTCACTTGGAAAGGAGGACTTTCAACTGGGCGGAAAACAGGAGGGGTATTAAAAACGGTTATACGCGGGGAACAAACAAAGAATACGGATTTGGATCTGCTGAAAATAAAAGAATCAGGAAATAGTACTTATGAAATCTTTCTTCGTGGTGGCGGACGTAAAGGAGAGATTGTGTTTACAAAATAATAGTCTACCGGATTGTTCATCCCGGAATAAATGATATAAGAAAAACTTAACTCTATCGTAGCGTGTCTTCTTTTATAAAGAGGATGCGCTTTTTTGATACTGTAGAGAGCGTTTTATTTTAATTCGATATATGTACAAAAATAAGTCTGAATATGGAATATTGTATATAGATAAATAGTATTTGAATCCTTTGTATAGAACTCCATAAGAAAATCAATATCTCCATATCTTTTGCTTTGGGGCAAATGGAAACATGCGGTACTTTTGCAAAAAAGTAACGAGATATAGAAAATGATAAAGTCAGCATTTTTAATAGTAGCGACATGTTGCAGTCTGCAACTGTTTAGTCAGGAAAAATTTCCCGATGGTAAAATTATACCGGATTGGTTTTACAAAAATGAAAAAACTGATATAAATGGATTAGGAAAGAGTCTCTTGATTACCGACTATGGAGTAGTGAATGATAGTACACTGTTACAGACAGAGAAAATTCAGGCTGTTATAGATTTGGCGTCTAATAATGGAGGCGGAGTCATTGTTATACCTGAAGGTACTTATCTTAGTGGTGCGCTGTTCTTTAAGCCGGGAACACACTTGCATTTGGAAGAGAAAGCTATATTAAAAGGTAGTGACGATATTAGCAACTTTCCTGTAATAGAAACACGTATGGAGGGACAGAACCTAAAGTACTTTTCAGCTTTGATTAATGTTGATAAGGTAGATGGTTTCACCCTTTCCGGAAAAGGAAAAGTTGATGGAAACGGTGAACGATATTGGAAGTCATTCTGGTTGCGGAGGCGTGTTATTCCTAAATGTACTAATATGGATGAATTGCGTCCTCGTCTACTTCATATATCTCATAGCAATAATGTACAAGTTTCAGATGTGCGACTTGTTAATTCTCCGTTTTGGACAACTCACATTTATAAGTGTGATAGCGTAAAACTTTTGAATTTGCATATCTTTTCACCTTCTTTTCCCGTAAAGGCTCCAAGTACGGATGCAATCGATATTGATGCGTGTAAAAATGTACTTGTCAAGGGATGCTATATGTCGGTTAATGATGACGCAATTGCATTAAAAGGTGGCAAAGGACCATGGGCTGATCAAGATCCCGATAATGGTGGCAATTGTGATATTATCATTGAAGACTGTACTTTTGGATTCTGTCACGGAGTGCTGACTTGCGGTAGTGAATCGATATATAATCATAATATAATTCTTCGACGTTGCAATCTGGATCAGGCTAAACGCCTGTTGTGGTTGAAAATGCGTCCGGATACTCCCCAACAATATAAGTACATCCTCGTTGAAGACATAAAAGGAAATGTCCGCAATTGTATCTTTATTGCTCCTTGGACACAGTTTTATGATTTGAAAGATCGCAAGGATATGCCAGTCTCGTATTCCAGCTATATTACAATGCGTAATATTCATCTGGATTGTGATTCCTTTTTTGCTGTAGAGAAATCAAAACAATATAAATTATCCAATTTCTGTTTTGACAATTTGACTATTACGGCTAAAAAAGATGTGAAGATAGATGAAGATATTATTGATGCATTGGTTATGAGAAAGGTTGAGATAAATAAAGTGAATTAAAAAAGAATGGTAGAAAGACTGGAAAATCGTACATAGCCTGTAAAATCGTACAAAATAGGCGTGTGATGGGCTGTACACATATGAATTTACATAAGAAAGTCGAATTCTCCATATTCCTTTTCTTTAACTCTACCATGTAATGCGGTATCTTTGACATGTGCTTATTCAGTAAAATATTGAATCTAAAACTATAAAATACAATGAAATTCTGTAGAATTATTTTTTGTCTGTGGTTATTGGTCTGTTTCTTTCCAATAGGTATTCATGCAGATATACAACTTCCCTCTATATTATCAGATAATATGGTACTTCAGCAAAATGCGAAAGTACGTTTTTGGGGAAAAGCACGTCCCGGAGAAAAGATTTTGGTAAAGACTTCATGGGATCATAAGAAATACAAGGTGACTGCTTTAGCAAACGGTCATTGGGAACTGATGATACAAACACCGGCTGCTACTTCCGGACAATCTGTAATGTTGAAAGGTGATAATAAGATCCGGATCAATAATATATTAATAGGTGAAGTTTGGCTTTGTACGGGACAGTCAAATATGGAATTTCCCGTAGCCCGTAATCCGCAAGTGAAATGGAAAACAGGAATGTTGAATGAAGCGGAAGAAATGAAAGATGCTGATTTCCCGGAAATCCGCCTGTTTCATGTAGAGCATCAACTGGCACCTGATGATGAAAAAGAAGATTGCGTTGGAAAGTGGGTGGTTTGTAATCCGGAGAATCTGAAAGACTTTTCTGCTGTAGGATTTGTCTTTGGACGTAAATTGTATAAAGAATTGAGTACACCGGTTGGATTGATTCAGTCTACTTGGGGAGGAACACATGCTGAATCTTGGACAAGTATGAAAGTGATGGAAAACAATCCGCTGTATGCTGATGTCTTAAAACAATATTCAAAAGAAAAGGTGAGTAGGGAAAAAGATAAGTGTAAGGTTCCGGCTACTTTGTGGAATGGCATGATTGCTCCTATGGTAGGGTACACTGTAAAAGGAAATATCTGGTATCAGGGAGAATCCAACTCTGTTCGTTATGAGAAATATCAGGAAGTATTTACTAACCTGATTAATAGTTGGCGGAAAGAATGGAATCAGCCGGATATGCCTTTCTATTTCGTACAGATTGCACCACATTACAAGCAACCGGCAGGTATTCGTGAAGCACAATTAAAAACATGGTTAAGTGGACTTGAAAATATTGGTATGGCAGTAGTGACGGATGCAGCCGATTCTACCGACATACATCCACGAAATAAAGTTGCACCGGGCGAACGGCTGGCAGCTTGGGCATTAGCAAAGCAATATGGTAAAAAGATTGTTTATTCAGGACCTCTCTACAAATCAATGAAAGTGAATGGGAGAGAAATTACATTAGATTTTGCATTTGCGGAAGGTGGCCTGCAGACACCCGGCAATGAACCGGTAAAAGGATTTTTTATTGCCGGCAATGATGCGCGGTTTTATCCGGCTGATGCTGTGATTAATGGAAGTTCGATAACACTTTCTTCAACTTATGTCTCTGCACCTGTAGCTGTACGCTACGGTTATGGGACTTTCTTTAGAGTGAATCTGTTTAATAAAGCTGGACTTCCGGCAGTTCCTTTCCGTACGGATACTTTTGCTCCCGACACTTATTATCGTCTGTTTGCCGATTCGGAAATTCGTCGTTTCCCGGAAGCGTGGCAACTGGATCATGGAAAACGCCTGTATTTTGGTTATGCGCAAGGAGTAGGTTGTTGTGCGATGTTACAAGTTTGGAAGAAAACAGGAGACCGTAGGTACTTTGATTATGTAGAGGCATGGGCTGATTCTTTGGTAGACGATAAAGGAGAGATTCATTTATATAAGAAAGAAACCTATAATTTGGATTATATCAATTCCGGAAAAGTTCTGTTTGATTTGTACAATGAAACCAAAAAGGAGAAATATAAATTGGCTATCGAGAATTTGATAGATCAGCTAAAAAAGCAACCTCGTACAACAGATGGAGGTTTCTGGCATAAGAAAATATACCCTAATCAGATGTGGTTGGATGGATTGTATATGGCTTCTCCTTTTATGGCTAGATATGGAGCTGAATTTAATCGTCCGGAATGGATTGATGAGGCTGTTAAACAGTTCACTCTCTGCCATCAGCATACATACGATACCAAGACGGGACTTTATTATCATGCATGGAATGAGGACCGGAGTCAGCGCTGGGCTGATCCGGAAACAGGCCATTCTCCTAATTTCTGGGGACGTAGTATTGGTTGGTGGTTTATGGCTTTGGTAGATGCTTTGGAATATATTCCCCAAGATCATTCAGGCTATGCTGATATGATTAAATGGACGAAGGAATTAGCGGAGACTCTTTCAAAATACCAAGATAAAAATGGCTTATGGTATCAGGTGATTGATCAACCTTCACGTACCGGTAATTTCCCGGAAGCTTCTGTTACGACACAATGTATGTATGCTTATATGAAAGCAGTGAATAAAGGATATATTGATAGTCAGTATCGTGCCATTGCAGAAAAGGCCTTTAAAGGTCTGTGTGATAAACTACTAATCTCAAATTCGGACGGAACATTGACATTGACAAAATGTTGCCAAGTGGGTGGATTAGGTGGTAAGCCTTACCGTGACGGCAGTTTCGAGTATTATATAGGAGAGAAAATGAGAGATAATGATGCTAAAGCAACAGGACCTTTCATTATGGGATGTATTGAGTTGAACAAATAATATAGAAGATAGAAATAATAAGAGATTTTCGACTATTGTTTCAATTAATGAACTAATAAAATGTAATACCATGAAAAAAGAACAAATTATCAAATCGATGTTATTTTTAATTATTCCTTTGTTTGCTATCTCATGTGATGGTAATGGTTTTATGGAATATGAAGAGACTGCATTGATGCAAAGAGATGCGCAGCAAGGACTGTTAAGTGATGGGGCAAGTGATAATATATGTATGGTTAATCTGAACTTATTCACAAAACCTTATTTTGATTATCAGTATAATACAGGTAAACATGTGGATGAATGCTTTGTATATATTGATAATCAGGAGGATTTAACAGGGCGTCTTTCTTTACGTGGCGATGAAAATGTGAAATCTAATATTCCAATATCTTTTGGGAAACATCAAATTAAGTTGGATATACAAATTGATGGTGGAAAATCATACACGTACCCATTTGAGAGATGCAATGCGTTGGTCACTTTAAAGACAAAGGGTTCAAGTATTGTACTTTTCAATGATGTCGTTTCTCAAGAGAAAGGAGGATCTATAACAAATGCTTCTTTTGAAGTTAAATTTGATGTAGATTTTCCTTATGCTGAAAGCAATGACTACGTACTAGATATTACATTAGGATTTTATGATGAAACATATGATGACGGCTCTTCTGGTCCTTATGTAAACGGAAACGTTAGTGTGTATACTTATTATCAATGGACAGACATTACATCGGCACAAACTGTTTATTGTGACTTTATTCTTGGAGTTAGATACAATTCTACTCAAAAAGAGTATTGGTATAGTAAAGATTTTGAGCAAAATCTTTTTATTGATAAGAATGGAATGCTTGTTAATAATGTAAATTGGCTTGATAAAACAGTTAGATTACCAGATGGTGATGATATTGGTTATAAATTATTTCTGTTAACGGAAATTTGGGCCAAACTATACTCTAGTATTGGCGTTATGTCTGGCGAAACGGAAGTTTCATGGTATTCAGTTTATTATAGAAACAAAGAAAATGACGGAGAATATTCAGAATGGTATCCGGCTGACGAATTAGATACTTCCCTAGCATGGGTAGATGCTACCATTGATTTTTATTCAAATCTGGAGATTGTATGTTTTAAAACTAAAGAAATTCAAGATGCTTATGCATCTCAATGGGGCATTGTACCTTATAACTAAAAAGTCTTGATTTTTTATAAAAAGGTATGGGGCCGTATTATAGCTGAAAGATGATAAATTTCATCTAATAATTTTTGGGGGAGGAAATATTAATTCAAAATTGTGAAACAACGTAATTTTAGTGTAATCATTAAATAAAAATATTGATGGTAGTTTATTATTTAATTTAATTATATATGAAAAATATTACATTATTAAAAGCAAAAGTAGGAATATTGGCAGTTTCCTGTCTTTCCATTACTACTTTGTTTGCATGTGTTGATAAGGATGCTAGAAGTGATTTGAGTCCCAATTTGCCAACAGATCAAGCGCAAAATGGGGATTTTGGTGATCAAGGGGGAGGTTCGGATCAGGGGCTTAATTTCCCGGTTTTTGATGATGGAGTACTTGCTTTTCCTGGTGCGGAAGGATATGGGAAAAATGTAACAGGTGCTCGTGCAGGTGAGGGACGGGAAATTTATCATGTGACTAATTTGAATGATGCGGGTCCTGGATCTTTTCGTGATGCAGTAAGCAAACCTTGGCGCATTATTGTCTTTGATGTATCTGGTGTTATAAAATTGAGTAGCAATCCTATTGTTTTGAAAAGTAATCAGACAATTTTAGGACATACTGCTCCAGGTGATGGGATTGTTCTTTATAATGGACGTGTTTCTGCTTCAGGTGCACAGAACTTGATTGTTCGTTACTTGCGTATACGTATGGGAGCTGCATATCCTTCGGAACTGGATGCTTGCGGAGTAGCTAATGGAGCAGATATGATATTCGACCATTGCTCTATGACTTGGGGAAGAGATGAATGTTTTTCTATCAATCCTGATGGTAAGGGAACTGCCCCAAAGAATATAACAATACAAAATTCTATAATCGGGCAGGGTTTGCAGAATCACTCGTGTGGTGGCTTAATGCAAACTGATATATCGAATGGGTGTACAATCTTCCGCAATTTATATATTGACAATAAAACTCGAAATCCGAAAGTTAAAGGATTAAACCAGTTTGTTAACAACGTTGTGTATAATTGGGGAAGTGGAGCTGCTTATAATATGGGTGGTGATTCTTCAGGTAAATCGGAAACAACTATTGAAAATAACTATTTTATAGTTGGTCCCTGTAATAATTGGCAAAATGTGGAAATTGCACCTAAAGTATATGAGGCGCAACAGGTACCAATGAATCCTGCAAGACCATTTACTGGTGGTAACAGTGATTTTAGAAGTTATTGTAAAGGTAACTATTATGACTATGACAAGGATGGAGCATTGAATGGAATAGAGATAACAGAAGTGAATTGGTCACAATATTGTAGTGGCTCTCCTACACTTCTTGAAGCTCGTTCTGATCTACATCCAATTATACGCAGTCAGAAAAGTGCACAGGAAGCTTATGAATGGGTAGTTGAAAAAGTGGGTGCTTATCTTCCGGTACGTGATGAAGTAGATAAATACTTGATAGATGAACTTACTTCGTTGGGAGGAAAAGGAACGATTATTCAAGATGAACGTAAAACAGAACAATTTCCGTTGGGAGGTCCTGGTACAATAAATGCTGCACAGAAACCTCTGGATTCAGATAATGATGGGATGCCGGATGCTTTCGAAGATGCATGGGGACTGGACAAATATGATCCGACAGATGCGGTAAAAGAGGCTAAAAATGGCTATTTGAATATAGAAAATTATGCCCTTTCGTTGGAATATCCTGATGAATATGAGTATGAACTTAATAAGAATAAACAATAATCAATTTGTGTAATATGAAAAACATGACATTTACAACAGTACTACTTTGTATACTGTTCATGCCTTTCTTTATCTCCTCATGTACAGATAAGATAGATGAACATTATGAAGAACCTGAATGGTTGAAAGGTAGTGCTTGGGAAGTCCTGGAAGATAGAGGGAACTACTCGCTATTTTTGCAGGCAGTAGAGTTGGCAGGTTTTAAGCCTATTATGGAGGGAAAAAGTATCCTGACTGTGATGGCTCCGGATGATACGGCTTTTTCGGCCTATTTGGAGAAGCACGGCTATTCCGACATCAGTGAAATAAATTTGGATGAATTGAAAAAAGTGATTGGTTTTCATCTGCTTTATTATTCTTACAATAAAAATAAGTTGGTGAATTTTCGTCCGGAAGGTGATTTAATAACTGATGAGGAAATGAATAAAAATGCGGGTCTGTATTATAAGTTTCGTACACGTAGTAGTAATGTTCCTACTATGGAAGTAGAGGCTTCTACGGGTAAACGACGCATGGTTTATCATCTGGACCGTTTTATTCCGGTTTTCTCTTACCGTTTTTGGGATACAAAAAAATTGGATGCAGCATCTAATTATACCTATTTTTATCCTAATTCCACATGGAAAGGGACAGGGGGATTCAATGTTTCCAATGCTGCTGTTAGTGAATATGAAATTTTGGCAGATAATGGTTATGTATATATTGTTGATCAGGTAATTGAACCTTTGGAAACCATTTATACCCAGTTGGAATCAAATGAAAATTATTCAATTTTTTTCAACTTATATAATGAAAATACCACTTATACGTATGACGCTACCTTATCTAAAGATTTTGGAGCAGCCTTGGGGGCCGATTCACTTTTTATTCATACACATGGTACTTCTTTGCCTGCTATAGCAGTAGAATGGTATTCAACGAAATATTCGGATGTAGCCAATAATGCTTCAAAAGCATATAGTGTATTTGCACCGTCAGATGTGGCTATGAATAATTTCTTTGATAATTATTGGGAAAAGGGTGGATATGAATCTTTGGATGATGTAGATGATTTAGCAATGAAATATATGTTGAATCAATTTATTTATAAAGATGGAATTGCATTCCCTGATGAAATTACGAGTGGAAAAGTTAAGAATATGTATGACATGGTCTTTAACTTCGATCCTTCTAAGGTGACTGATAAATCAATGTGTGTCAATGGTGTCTTTTATGGATTAAATACAATGGATACACCTATTTTGTTTGCTTCTGTAGTCGGACCGGCTTTCCGTAACAAAGATTGTAATTATTATCTTTACATGTTGGATGGGACTGGACTGATAACTGCCTATTCTTCACAAGATACGAAGTATGTCTTGTTAGTGCCTACTAATGAACAAATAGAGTCAGAAGATATTTACTTGAGAACTTATGCGGATGGAAGTAAGTTACAACAAGAAACCGAGGATGGATTGGTAGATGTTTCTTCTTCTGTAATGAGAACTATTGTAAACATACATACGGCTACAGGTGTAGATGGACTGAAAACAAATGGGACACAGGTTCTAGCTACACAAACCGGTTTTAATTATTGGTATGTGAAGGACGGGAAGATAACAAGTAGTGCAGCTTATAATCAAATTTTGGAACCGGATAATAATGTGGAACCTTTCTCTGAATTTACAGAAGTAAAGAACGGCAATGACAACTGGAATAATGGAAGAACTTATATGTATAGTGGAACAGCCTTGTTTCAAGCGCAAGAAGGTGATGGGTTACAACATAAATTAAGCGTTTGTAATGATAATCGTTATGTTTACTATCAGTTTGCACAGCTGTTGCAGAAAGCTGATATGGTAATGTCTAGCAACTATATATTCGGACTAGCAGGAGCTTCTCATGTTATAGGTTTTATTCCGACAAATGAAGCCATTAGTACAGCAATAGCTGCAGGGCAAATTCCGGGCATGGATGCGACCGGAGCGGTAACTAGTAGTTCGAAACTTCGTCAATACCTGCTTTCATATTTTATACGTGATAGGGAAAATGCACTTATTTCTTATCCTTATCCGGGGTCGGCTATGAAGAGTTCTACATATGTTACTGCTAGTGGAAAGTCTTTGACGTATACAGATTCCGGAAGTTCATTAAGCATAATGGTAGATGGAAAAGTGGCAAACGTGATATCTGATTATAATTTCTTCCCGTTTGCGTTTGACGACGGATGTTTTCAGTTGATTGATACAGTCCTTTGATATAACCGAATTTAATATGAATATGAAATTAGTAAAATACATGCTGATAGCGATACTTGTTCTGGGGACAGGGGAAGTAGCCGCACAGGTACAAGTCGTGTCCGGTAAGGTGACCGAAATGCTGGGAAATCAGATCGAACCGATAGTAGGTGCGAATGTGAATATTGTGAACGCTCAAAACCGTTCTGTAGGAGGTGCGGTGACCAATTTGGATGGTGACTACCGTTTACAAATTCCTGCACAAGAAAACAATCTGACATTGGTATATTCATACATTGGTATGAAAACGAAACGAATCAAATATACTGGTCAGAAGGTATTGAATGTAAAACTGGAATCCAATGTGGAAACATTGGATGAGGTTGCTATCACTGCTAAACGTATCGAACGTAATAATATGGGTATCGGACATAAAGAGAATGTATCTGCGACCCAGAAAGTGATGATGGAAGATTTGATTGCTACTGCTCCGATAGCTACGGTAGAAGAAGCTTTACAGGGGCAGTTGAGTGGTGTAGATATTGCATTGAGTGCTGATCCGGGAGCGCGGAGTTCTATCCGTATTCGTGGTACCAGTACACTGAATGGCTCTGTCGAACCATTAATTGTGATTGACGGGGTTCCCTATACACAAGAGTTAGATGACGACTTTGATTTTTCTACTGCCAATGAAGAAGATTTAGGTGCTTTATTGAATATTGCTCCTACTGATATAGAATCGGTAGAAGTTTTGAAAGATGCGGCTGCTACGGCTATTTGGGGAACGAAAGGTGCTAACGGTGTGTTGTCAATTACGACTAAAAAAGGTAAGACTGGCAAGACTACATTTAATTTTTCTTCTAAGTTCACAGCAAAATTTGAACCGAATAGTATTCCAATGTTAAATGGATCGGAGTACATTGCTATGGTACAGGAGGCTTTGTGGAATAGTGCTAATTATACAGGTTTGAATGCAGATACTTATTTAAAGTATTTGTATGATACACCTGAAATTAACTACTCGCCCAATTGGAACTATTTCAATGAATATAATGTAGATACAAACTGGTTGGACGAGGTACGTCAGAATGCATTTACTACAGACAATACATTTTCTATGAGCGGTGGTGGTGAAAAGGCCACTTATCGTCTGTCACTGGGATATTTAAGTGAAGGAGGTACAACCATCGGTACAGGGCTGAAACGTTTCAACTCATCTTTGCGTGTAGACTATAATTTCTCGGATAAGTTGAGGTTTGGAGCAGATTTCTACTTTACACAGTCAGATAAGGATGATAACTGGGCACCAAAAGATAGCAACGTACGTTCGGAAGCGTTTAAAAAGATGCCAAATAAATCTCCTTATTATATGGATGATAATGGAAACCGTTCTTCACAGTATTTTTCTTATCAGACAAAGGATTGGGAAGGTGAATTTAAGGCAAGTAACAATAGTGCCTCTCATTTTAATCCGGTAGCTATGGCAAACGAGAGTTATAAAAATACTATGTCACGTGATAGCCGTGCTAATTTCCGTATTGATTATAAAATACTTCCGTATCTGACGTATTCGGCTTATGCTTCTCTTAAGATGTCGACTACTACAACAGACAAATTCCTTCCTCAAGTTGCTACGGGAGTGGCTTGGACAAGTGAATATGCCAACCAAAGTACTGCTGCTTCTTCAGAGAGTCTAACGTTGCAAACGGAAAACAAATTGATATTCAATAAAAACTGGAAGGATAAACATAATTTGATTGCAACTGCTGTATTCCGTACTACGCAGGCTACCAGTTCTAGTGCTACAAGTACTTCTTATGGTAATGCTTCATCTGGTCTTGCAGATCCGATTACAGGTAGTTCTGTTTATAGTCTGGGTTCAGGGGAGTCGGAAGCACGTAGTATTTCCGGAACCGGTTTGATTAACTATACTTTGTTGGATCGTTATGTATTTCATACTTCTGCAACGATGGATGCTAATTCTGCAATGGGTAAGTCAGAACGTTTGGGTATTTTTCCTACTGTGGGAATTTCTTGGAATATGCAAAATGAACCGTTCATGAAAAATACAGAAGACTGGCTGGATGAAATCAAACTTCGTTTCAGCATCGGACAAAGTGGTAATGCTCCCAAAGGGACGGCCGCTTATTATGGAGCTTATAGTTCACGAGGAGAATATATGGATATGTCTGCTATTTATCCTAGCAGAATGCAGTTGAACAATTTGAAATGGGAAACTTCAACAGAATATAATTTGGGTGGTGATTTTAGCTTTTTCCATGGCAAGTTAAGGCTGACTTTTGAGTGGTATAATAAATATATTAAAGATTTGCTGCAGAAAGAACCGAAAATGCCGACTACTACAGGATTCTCTAAGAATAAATGGTACAACTCTGGAAGAATGGAGAATAAAGGATGGGAGGCCCGTATCGATGGTGTATTGTATGAAAAGAAAGATTGGCGTGTTAGTGCCTATGTTAACTTGAGCCGTAACACGAACGAAATTACCGAACTGCCTGAAACAATGAATCCGGAGCCTTATACCTTTAAAAATGGTGAGTATGCTATTCGCATTGAAGAGGGACGCCCGTTTGGTTCTTTCTATGGTTATCGTTACAAAGGAGTCTACCAAAATCAGGAGGCTACTTATGCACGGGATAAAGAGGGAAATGTTATGAATGATGTGAACGGTAAACCAATTGTTATGAAGAATGGTGCTAAGCAGGTATGTCCGGGTGATGCTATTTATGAAGATATTAATCATGATGGTGTGATAAATGAATACGATATTGTTTATCTGGGCAACTGTAATCCGATTCTTACTGGTGGTTTTGGCTTTACCGTTAAATATAAGCGTCTAAGTTTGAATGCATTATTCTATGGTCGTTTTGGACAGAAAATTATTAATGCGACTCGTATGGATAATGAATCTATGTATAATGCCAATAACCAAAGTAAAGCGGTTTTGCGGCGTTGGAGAAATGAAGGAGATAATACGGATATTCCACGTGCTTTATATAATGAGGGATATAACTATTTAGGGTCAGATCGTTTTGTAGAAGATGCTTCTTATGTTCGTTTAAAGACTTTGTCGTTGAGCTATTCCTTGCCTAAAAAGGTGTGCAATTATTTAGGTATCAATACGCTTAATTTCTTTGTTACTGGTTATGACTTGTTAACTTGGACTGGTTACACAGGACAGGATCCAGAAGCGTCTCTTCCTACTTCGGCTTCTAAACTGTCGAAAGATAGTGCAAATACACCTTGCTCTCGCCGTTTTTCTTGTGGTTTAAATTTGAATTTCTAATACATTTACAGACATGAAGAAACTGATTTATATAGGGATAATGGCAGGTAGCCTGCTGCTGAACAGTAGTTGCAGCGATTGGTTGGACTTGCTTCCCAAAAATGAACAAGTGACTGACGCTTACTGGAAATCGAAAGAAGATGTAGAAGCGGTCATTGCTTCCGGTTATTATTATATGCGTTCCTCCTGCCAGTCATTGCTAAAATGGGGAGAACTGCGAGGAGCATCTATTTGTACCTTGACAGGTGATAAGGATGGAATGAAGTTGCAGAATTTCCAGTTGGATGGAACAGAAGCTATTTGTAAATGGGAGAACATGTATCAAGTGATCAACATGGCCAATGTGGTCATCGCTCATGCTCCGGGAGTACGTGAAATAGATGACACCTATACAGAAGGTGCAATGAATGCACATCTTTCCGAAGCTTATTTCATGCGAGCATTAATGTATTTTTACTTGGTACGCAATTTTAAAGAAGTGCCTTTGGTAACAACTCCTTATGAGGATGACTCTACTCCGTTTTCTATTGCCAAATCTTCAGAAGAAGAAATCTTGAAGCAAATTAAGGCGGATGTGCAAACAGCTCTTGACTCTGGAGGTGCGAAGGAATTTTATGATAATGATAATTGGAATGCTTCCAAAGGACGGGCTACTAAATGGGCTTTGTATGCATTAATGTCGGAAGTTTCCTTGTGGACCGAAGATTATGATACTTGTATTAAGTATGCAGACCTATTAATCAACGCTACTGCATCACGTCGTCCGGCATTTATTACAATTCCGGAGAACTGGTATACAATTTTTAATCCGGGGAATAGTAATGAATCCATTTTTGAAGTGAACTGGGATGGCAACACCTATAGCCAGACGGGAGGGCCAAGTGCTATGTATACGACTGGTACAAATCCCAATTATCGATATTCTACTAAAATGGGTGAGGATTTGGTCAATGATTTTGAAGAGGTTATGGCAGGAAAAGATGCAATCCGTAGCCAATTTGGTGCTTTTATAGCTTATACTGATGGAGAGAACATCGTTCATTGTATATGGAAATATGAGATGGGCGATACCGACCCAACGAATCCGGATGCAATACGTTTGAAAGATGATGCTAACTGGATTATTTACAGAATGGCAGATGTCATGTTGATGAAGGCGGAAGCATTAATTTGGAAAGGAAAGGAAAATTGGCAGGAGGCTGTTGATATTATAAATCAGATCCGTACTCGTGCTAACTTGCCTGAAAAAACTATAGCTTTAGATGAGGAGGATGAAAGCTCAATGATGGAAAACTATTTATTGCCGGAACGTAATATTGAATTGGCGGCTGAAGGTAAGCGTTGGTATGACATGATACGTTATGCCAAAAGTAAGAACTATGCTCATAAATCAGCTTTTATTGCTTTGGTTCAGCAATACAATACAACAGCGAATGCTAGTTGGATACGTTCAGTTCTTCAGAATGAATATGCATGGTATTTACCAATTCACGCGGATGAAATTGAAAATAACAACTTATTGGTACAGAATCCATATTATGGAATAACAGGTAATAATTAATAAACAGCCATTTATGAAGACTTTAGGAAATATATATTTATTATTATTGGTTGCATTATTCAGTGCATGCAACGATCCCTATGAAGACTCTACTTATCAGGTTTATGATATGAATCCGGTATCGTCTTATCTGGAAACTCGTTCTGATGAATTTTCCGAGTGGATCACCGTATTGAAGTATGCAGATTTGTTTAATGCCGTGAATCAGGCTTCGTCTTATTTTACGGTATTGGTTCCTACAAATGAAGCTGTGCGCAGTTTCTATACTAAAAAGAATGTATCTTCTATTCAGGAATTGGGAAAAGACTATGCCCGTAGTCTTGCTGAATATCATATCGTGAATGATTCTATCAATCTGAATACTTTTGTTCAAGGAGGTAAACTGGAAGCTAAAACTCTTTCGGATGATTATCTTTCCGTTTCTTTTGATGAAAGTTCGGAGGCTGGAGGATTTAATTCAATTTATGTGAATAAAGAAGCGCATGTAAAGGAACTGGCTATCCAAGTGTCTAATGGATATGTGTATGTATTGAATGATGTGATGTCTCCTTTGGTGGAAAGCCTATATGAACGTATCAGTGAAAGTAGTAATAAATACTCCATTTTTGTTGATGCTTTGGAACAAACAAGTTGGAAAGACAGTTTGAGTACTATTTACGATGAAATAAGGCAGGAAGATAATACGGTTATTCAGCAAAAACGGAATTATACGTTGCTGGCTGTATCAGATGATACCTATCGTTCTGAAGGAGTTACTTCTGTTGCTGATCTGGCTGCTAAAGTAGGTGCAATAGGAACAGACTATAAAGATAAAGCAAACGAATTATTTCGCTATGTGGCATATCATGTGATTGGTGGAAGTTACTCTGTTTTTGATTTCAACAATTTTAGTGGAGGTGCAACTACACGATTGTGGACTACCAAAGCAGATGCAGTATTGGAAGCATCTATGCAGAGTGGCAATAAGTTGTATTTTAATTATAAAGGAGAAATTGATGGTCAATCGGTGAAAGCGATGTTTGTTGAAGACGGTTCCGATGTACAGGCTAAAAATGGTATTTTACATGAAATAGATAGCTGGTTGCCTTTGTGGGAATCCGAGATTCCGGTGCGCGTAGAATGGGACTTTGCTGATTATGAGGAGGTAGCTTCTTGGGTGAATGGTGGTTATGGTGATCCGGACCAAAAGTATCAGACGGCAGATGAAAAAGAGCGCCAGTCGGATGTCTCTTCGCTCTCTTGTTACACCGTAGATGCCAGGAGCACTCTTACATCTCTAGATGGTCAAAACGGCGGATATTATCGCGTGGGCTATGCAACTCCGAAGACAAAAGGCTCGGACTGGATCAATTGTAAAAATACAGATCATATCTATTTGAATTTGGGATATAATGGTTCCGTTACCATGAAAACACCAATTCTGATAGCTGGCAAATATAAAGTGACGTTGAAAGTTACTTATGCAAAATCAATGGATTTTATGCGTACAATGACTAGTGGAAGTAATGGAGGTAAAATTAAGTTTACATTTGATGATGACACCGATACAGATGTCGAAGTTCCTATTTATGCGAGTATTACAGCCAATGAATTAGGACGTTATGATGTAGTTATTTATGATGAGATTGAATTCTCAAAGACGAAGGTTCATTCTATGAAGATGTTGGTTGCCGATCCGGCTGCTTCTTCTCATAACAAGTTCCGTATCCAATTAGATTATATGACTTTTGAACCGATAATTGAAGATGAATAGACACATACTTATGAAAACTATAAAATATATATTGTCATCTATATTGCTGATAAGTGGTATATATGCATGTAATGATGACTGGGATTCTCATTATTCCCAGGAAGAACAGGTAGTGAATAATGTAAATATTACAGTAGTCAACAAGTCGGCTGTTGATTATTTACAGTCGCAACCGGAATTGAGTTCCATGTACCAATTGTTCAGTGAAACAGGAGTGCTGGATGAAATGGTTGAGAAGAATTTGTTGTTCACTATTTTAGTGGTTAGTGACGAGAATGCATTATCTCGTGCAGTTGCTACAGATGATAGAACTTTTTTGGCTAAATCACACATTTCGGATATTTCTCTTTCTCCGTCTAATCTGTCGGATGGACAACGTGTGTTGATGTGGAATGGAAAATATATTAATGTGTCGAAGGTAGAAAATGAAGATAATGATACTTCTATCTCGTTCAACGGTATAGCTGTGAAAAAGATAACGAAGGTGAACAATGGCTATGTTTATGAAATGGAGGATTATGTGGAAACTCCTAAATCATTATATGAGTTGATTGAAGGGTTAGGAGATGATTATTCTATTTTTAGGGAGATGATTATGGAGCGTAATCAGTTGACATTTGATAAAGAGGCCAGTAAAATTATAGGTGTCGATGAAACCGGAAGTAACGTCTATGATTCTATTTTCACGGTTACTAATCCTTATTTTGAGGCTGAAGGTTTTAATATGATGTCAGAGTCATTATCAGCGACTGTATTGATTCCTTCTAATGAAGTTGTCAATCGTGCGTTGGCTACAGCCCGTAACAAAATACAGGAATGGGGAATGCAACGGGAGGACTCTATTCTGAAAAACTGGACTTTTCAATCAATGTTCTTTAATAAAAAACTTACTAAATCGGATTTTGAAGATAATATAGACTTGAATTCTATTTTTAGTAAACAGTGGCGAACTACAGTACAAGAGGTGGATTTGGAGAATCCTGTATCTCTTAGTAATGGTGTTGCATATTATGTGAAAGAACTGAAGATTCCTACTAATGTATTGATTTATCGTGTCAAAGATTTTATGAGATGGTATGAGTATCTGTCAGAAGAAGAAAAAACGCTTTATTTTGATAGCGAAAATCTAACTTTTGATAAAATGGATACGAAAGTGACAGCATGGTCAGGTTGGCCTGGTGTTTTCCCAACTATAATCAATCGCGTCGTACGTTTTAAATTAACAGATTCTGCTACTAAAGAGTACACATTGGATTTTACAGGTTTTAGTTATGATGAAGTAACTAGAGTCGCTGCTCCGTATAAGATACCTCCTGGTGAATATGATTTGTGTTTGGGATTTGAGCAAAAAATGGGACATGACGTGGAAGTTTCTTTTAATGGAGAGTATGTAGGAACAGTTACAGCCTCTCAACTGACGAAGACTGATTGGCACTATGATCGTGGCGGACAGGGATATCCTGAAGGGTATGACACTTCTAAAGCGACAGATAAAAATAAAACAAAGTACGATCGTGATGGAGCAAAAGTTGGTGTAGTCACTATTGGAGGCACTCAACCGGTAAATGTGGTTATTAAATTCCATGGAATAAACGCAAGCAAATGTTGCTTCCACCACTGGTGTCTGAGACCAACAAAGAACTGTTATTAATTTTGATAAGGAATCAATATGAAGACAATAAAAATCATATTTACAACTTTGCTGTTATTACTGTCGGTTGCCAGTGTATATGCGCAAGGACGTAAAATTAGCGGTAAAATACTTTCACCGCTGAATAAACCGATTGAAGGGGCTATCATTTCGGCTGTAGGAAGTAAAGATGCGAAAACCGGAGTTGACGGAACTTTCAAAATGGAGTTGAAAGAGAATACGACTCAAATTTCAGTGTGGGCAGCTGGTTATTATCCGGAAACTCGCTTGGTAGATGATAATTCACAAGTGGTTATTCTGATGATGCCGGAGAGCACATATAAATATAATGAATCGGCTGTATTACCTATGAGAATCGAAAGTTCCCGTCCGGAACTGACTTCTGCGGTGAATATCAATAAAAAAGATTTCACGCAGGGAAGTATGAAGATAGATCGGGCTTTGGCAGGACAGGTAGCAGGCTTGAAGACCACCCGTGCAGGTGGTATGCCAGGTGAAGGAAGTTATATGAACTTGCGTGGTATTCGTTCTTTTGTAGGTTCAAATGCTCCGCTTGTGGTAATTAACGGTGTACCCTATTTACCTGATTCTCGTGAATCACAATTGATAAATGGATTTTCGAGAGATATATTTCAGGCATATAATATTCAAGATATTCAAAATATCACTGTACTAAAAGGAGCGGAGGCTTCTATGTATGGTTCGATGGGGTCGAATGGTGTTATTCTAATTGAAACAGATGGTGCAACTTCCGATAATTTGGATACGCGGGTCAGCTTTTATGGGCAGTATGGGGTGAATTGGAATAATAAACGTATGCCATTACTTACAGGTAATGATTACAAATCTTACCTTTCGGATATTGGTATGACTTATTTCGGTAATATGGAAGGATTTTTCTCGGAATTTCCTTTTTTGAGTGATCCCAATAGTAAATACAATTACTTGTATAACAATACCACAGATTGGCAAGATGAAATTTATAAAAATGGTTTTGTAACAGACAACCTGTTTCGTGTAGAAGGTGGTGATGCTATTGCCAAATATGACCTTTCATTAGGATATGCGCTGGAAAATGGACTGATGGATTACACTAAAAGCCAGCGTTACCATACACAATTGAATACAAATGTTTTGATTAGTAAATGGGTGGAGATGACAGCAACGGTCGGTTTAGCTTATCTGACAGGCAATTATCAGCAACAGGGAATGGATAATGTTAGCAATCCGATCTTAGCAGCTTATTCACGTGCTCCGTTGTTAAGTCCTTATAAGAAAGATAATGATGGTAATATTTTGGATACTTACTCTACTTATTACTATGGCAATTCAACGAATATGGATTTTGCAGTCAGTAATCCTTTAGCTATCGTCAATACACTTGATGGTCGTAACCGACAGTATGATGTAAATTTCAGACTTGGATTGGTTTACAAGCCTTTCAATGGATTATCGTTCAATGGTACATTTGGAATGTTTTATAATTATAATAAAGAACACCTATTTATTCCCGGACTATCAGATAAGAGTATTTTGCCGATTGTCGATCAGTATGGTAATGCAGAAAATACCGTGAAGGAAGGTGTAGGTGAAACTTTGAACATTTTCGCAAATGGTAATGTACGTTATCAGAGACTTTTTCAAGGTATCCACCATTTGAATATTCTTGCTGGTGCTCAAATGTTGATTACTCAAAATAAGTATGAAGGTGGTGCAGGCCGTAACACTCCGAATGATTTTTATCAAACATTGGGAGATACAAAAACAATCGGACGCTACTTTTACGGTTATCAGGAAAAATGGAACTGGGCGAATTTTTATGCTCATGCTGATTATACCTATCGTGATATGGTAGCAGCTTCTTTGAATGTGGCGGCTGATGGTGCGTCCTCTGCCGGTACTTATGGAAACCACTTTTATATATATCCTTCCGGTGGTGTGACTTTGCTCGGAAAAGGTTGGTTGCCATTGACTAACTCTACATTAGTAAATCGCTTAAACTTGCGTGCGGAATATGGTTTGTCCGGTAACAGCCGTTTCTCTTCCAATCTTGGAAAATATTATTATACAAGTTTACCTTATATGACTACTTCCGGTATTGTTCGTGCCAATATATCAAACACCACTTTGAAACCGGAGAAGAACATACAATTCAATCTAGGATTGGATATGAGTCTGTTGCGTAACCGTTTGGAAGTGACATTGGATTATTATAATAATCTGTCCAAAGATGTCATTTTTGCAGTACCTCATACATCGGCACTTGGTTCTCTAAACTATTATGCAAATTGTGGAGAAATAAAAAATAGAGGTGTAGAACTGGCAGTGCAAGCTTCTTTGGTTCGTACACGTGATTTCGAATGGATTATAGGTGGTAATATTGCCCGCAATGAATCGGAGGTGGAGTCATTAGGAAACACATCACAATTGATTAATAGCTATAGTGATGGTGCGCAGTTGGTTTCCCGTGTAGGAGAGTCTCCTTATCAGTTCTATGGTTATCAGACGCTTGGGGTATTCTCTACACAGGCTGAAGCAGATGCTGCTAATCTGGTCAATCAAAAAGGACAGGCTTATCAGGCAGGAGACATCCATTTTGTAGATCAGAACGGTGATGGGCGTATCGATAGTAAAGATCGTGTCTCTTTAGGCAGTGCCGCACCGAAGTATTTCGGTGGCTTTTTTACACGAATCAGTTATAAATCTTTTGCATTGTCTGCAGAATTCTCTTATTCAAAAGGGAATCAGGCTTATAATGGTGTGAGACGTAGTTTGGAATCACTTTCTACTTTTGGCAATCAAAGTGCGGCAGTTGTAAACCGCTGGTCGTTGGAAGGACAACAAACTAATATTCCTCGTGCTCAATGGAACGACCCGATGGGTAACAATGACTTTTCGGACCGTTGGATAGAAGATGCTTCTTTCTTGCGTATGAAGAATGTTACATTTAGTTATAGTTTTGATAAGAAATTCTTGAATTTCTTCCGTTCCGGTACATTGTATGTAACAGGTGAGAATCTGTTGACAGCTACAAAATATTTAGGGTTGGATCCTGAATTCTCTTATTCTTATAGTGATGCTATGCAAGGATTTGACTATGCGAAAATGATGCAGCCTAAATCAATTAAATTTGGTGTTAATTTGAACTTTTAAGGATGATGAAAAAGAATATATTGAAATATGTGTTACTAAGTATGACATTCTTCTTAGGCGCATGCAACGATTTCTTCAATGTCGAGACGAAGAATGTATTAGATCATGACGGATACATCACCGAAGAAAGTGAGATGTATTCGGGGTATATAGGTATTATGACCAAAGTACAAGCCATTGGAGACAAAGTGATCTATTTGACAGATACACGTGGTGAATTGCTGGAACCAACTAAGAACGCTCCTAGTGAGTTGTATAGTATCTATAATTATGATACAGACCTGACAGGAAATTCGTATGCCGATCCGGCTGCTTATTACGATGTAATTATAGCATGCAATGACTACTTGTCAAAGTTGTATGATTATAAAACAGAAAATCCGGCAGCTATTAATCTGGATCATTATAAAGCTTTGGTTAGTTGTACACTTCGTGTGAAAGCGTGGATATATCTTACATTAGGTAAGATTTATGGAGAGGCTGTCTGGTTTAATGAACCGATTCGTGAGATGAAAGATTTGAATGACTTTCCTGTGAAAAATTTGGATGAGATAGTGGAAGGCTGCCTTGATTTATTAACTAAAGGGTTTGATGGAATAGATGGCACGAATACAATGTCATGGAAAGAATGGCTCGATCCTGATACGGAAACAGCAGAAAGTACATATCGTTATTGGGACTATATGACACCAGAATTCTTTGCATTATATGGAGAGTTATGTTTGTGGCATGGTGACTACCAGAAAACAGTGAATGTTATTTTGAATACAATGAATGCAAAGTTTGCCAGTACGGTGAATGATGCAACACAGTATATGCATAATGTGAAGTTGACAGGTACATATAGTAAGATTTGGGATAATACTAATCCTCAACCACAAGAGACTGTTTCTGCTATTATCTATAATTATCAAGGAAACCAAACTAATAGTTTGTTGAAACATTTTGGGACAGAATCACCCAATGAGTATCTGTTGGCTCCGTCACAGGTAGGAATGGATCGTTATACTGATCCGGATTTTAATCCGCTTGGAGGTGCTACTTCGGATAAGCGTTCTACTTATTATTTTGCGAAAGATAAAAGTGGTAATTATGTTATCCAAAAGTATCGTCCGTCAAATAGCACAGCGCGTACCTATGCTTATCAAGATGATGTGCATATTTATATTTATCGTGGCAGTGAGCTGTATTTCATGTTGGCGGAGGCTCTCAATAATTTGGGACGTGTAACGGAAGCATCGGCATTGATTAATCAGGGAGTGAATGGAAGTTTTCCGAATGGTGGAGTGACATGGGATGGTTTTACAGATGACTGGACCGGAGCTAGTACGTTAGGTACTCGTCGTTATCCGGACCTGGGTATTCGTGGGGCGTTTAACTTAGGTAATCGTGAGTTTACACGTGGAGATGCTAGAGCTAATGATGAAGCGATTCTTGATGAAATGATGCTTGAGTTTCCGGCAGAAGGAAAGATTTATCCTACTATGATTCGTATGGCACGTCGCTACAATGATCCAAGTATTATAGCTGATCGTGTTTGTCCGAAATATGCTGATCCGGAAGCTATTCGTGCTAAGATTAATGCAGAAGTTGGTGGAAAAGCAGGTTATTTCGTTCATTGGAATTTAAAATAAAGATCCTCAAATCATCCTTTGGTTTGGATTATTAGGGTGGAGTGACGCGGGTTTTTGAATGAGAATCCGCGTCATTTGTTTCAAAAATAAATACTTTTGTAAATAACAATAATAAAGAAAAATGAAAACATTCGCAGTATCTATTGCAGCACTTTTTATTTGGACAGCTTGCGGAGATGGAAATCAGCCGATAATTGACCGCGAGGCATTAGTAGAAAGGAATAGTCCTGTTGTGACGGCATTCGATTCATTAGCTTCACTTTCTGTAGGAAATGGAGAATTTGCTTATACGGTAGACATAACCGGATTACAGACGTTTCCGGACAATTATAAAAAAGGAGTTCCATTGGGAACGCAGAGCCAGTGGGGCTGGCATAGCTTCGCCAATCCGGACCGGCTTACTCCGGAAGAAACCCTGAAAGAATACGATTTTGGCAGGGGAAAGAAAGAACTTTACGCTACTCAATTCAAAGAAGAAGGCAGACAACAGGATGCCGCTAATTGGTTTCGTGTCAATCCGCATCGTCTTCATTTAGGAATTGTCGGCTTTGACGTGGAAGAAGGTACGGATATTGGACAGGTAACTGACGTTCATCAGAAACTTTGCTTGTGGGATGGAAAAATCGAAAGTCGGTTTAAATTAAACGGTGAAGATTATCAAGTGGAGACAGTCTGTCATCCTTCTAATGATATGATTGCTGCAAATATTACCTCTAAGGCGCATACCGGGATTTGTTTTCGCTTTCCGTATCCTACGGGCGCTCATTGTGATGATGCATGTAATTGGGAAGCCGTTGATAAACATACAACGACTATTGTTACTCAAAATGAATCTTCCGCAGTTTTGAAACATACTTTAGATAGCACAGAGTATTTCGTAATTTTGTATTGGGAAGGGAAGGCTACTTTCAATGAGAAAGCAAAACATTATTTTGTCCTGACTCCGATGGACGATCATTTAGCTTTTACATGTGCTTTTACTAGTACAGCTCCTTCAACGCAGCCTGTTACTGTAGCACAAACTCAAGAAGAAGCAAAAAACTATTGGAACTCGTTTTGGAAGGAAGGCGCAGCTGTTGACTTTTCGGCATGTACAGACCCACGGGCCAAAGAACTGGAACGGCGTGTGATACTTAGCCAATATTTGCTTGCTATTCAGAGTGCAGGTACTACTCCTCCGCAAGAGACGGGGCTTACCTATAATTCGTGGTTTGGCAAATTTCATCTTGAAATGATCTGGTGGCACGAAGCTCAATTTGCTCTTTGGAATCGTAGCAACTTACTTGACCGTACATTAGGTTGGTATGAAAAGGCTGAACCGATAGCGCGTCAAATAGCCCAAAGACAAGGGTTTGATGGTGTTCGCTGGATGAAAATGACCGATCCTTCAGGAACAGAAGCCCCTTCCAAAGTAGGAAGTTTTCTGATTTGGCAACAACCTCATTTAATTTATTTGGCAGAATTACTTTATCGTGCTGATCCGACTAAAGAAGTATTGGAGAAATATAATCGTTTGGTACAGGAGACTGCAGAATTTATGTACTCTTTTGCTACATACGATGAACTGGAAGGACGTTACGTATTGAAAGGTGCCATTCCTGCACAAGAAACGTTGCGTGCTGCAGAAACAGTTAATCCTCCTTTCGAACTTTCTTACTGGCATTTTGCCATGCAGACCGCCCAACAATGGCGTGAGCGTATGGGACAGCAACGTAGTCTGGAATGGGATGAAATGATCGACAAACTTTCTCCTTTGGCATCTAATAAAGAAGGGCTTTATCTGGCTGCCGAAACAGCTACAGATACCTATAAAGACATTCGTTATACTTCCGACCACATGGCTGTATTAGGTGCAGTTGGTATACTTCCGATGAATAAACTTATCCGGGAAGATTATATGAAAAATACATTGCACTGGATCTGGGATAACTGGAATTGGGGTAAAACCTGGGGATGGGATTATCCGATGACGGCTATGAATGCTGCCCGTTTGGGTGAACCGGAAAAGGCCGTCGGAGCTTTACTGATGGATAAACGCACAAACACATACTTGCCGAATGGTCATAATTATCAGGACGGTCGTTTACGTATTTATTTACCGGGTAATGGCGGCTTGCTGACTGCTATTGCGATGATGTGTGCCGGTTGGGACGGATGTACGGAGACTAATCCGGGATTTCCGAAAGATGGAACTTGGAATGTCCGTTGGGAAGGATTGAAGCCATTACCATAATCAAACACAAAAAAATATGAGTTATTTTCATCTGAATCTTATTTTAAAAGGAAAGCTGACTGTTTGTTGCCTCTTGATGTTGTCGGTGATACCATTAAATGCTCAAAGAGAGGCAAAGCAGATCGGTGACTTTAAAGAATCCATCTCCTTGAATGAACATCTGCGAGGTACAAAAAGGACGTTGCAATATTGTCCCGATGGTGATGAGTTTGTTTGTGTCAATGGTAAGAATCGGTATACCCGTGCTTTGTACGGTAGTCACAGTCCTTTTCGTGTAGAAACAAGTGACCGACCGGTTTTTGCTTTTTATAATAACGGACGCGGAGGAAATATAAGTTTCAAAGTCATTCTTCGTGACGGAACAGAATTGGCGCTTGATCGCACCGGGTATTGTGAATCCCGTTATTCGGCTGGAAAACGTACCTATTATTTGACAGACCCGTCTTGGGGAAAAGGAGAACTGCGTATTTCAGTATTGGCATTAGCCGATATGGATGGAGCTATTTGGCGTTTTTCTCCTTCGAATATGCCTAAAGGAGCTATACTTCGTTGGCAACATGGGGGAGCTACCGGAAAACGTTTGAGTCGTAATGGAGATATGGGGGTAGATCCGGCTGATTGCTTCGAACTTCCTGCCGAAGCGACTGACCTTGTCACAGGTGAACTTGCTTTGCAGAAAGAAGTATACTTGGTACGTGGGGAGGTTCCCGAAGGCTATAATGTCCGTAAACTCTATCAACAAGCGGAGGCAGCCTCTTTGGCGTTGGCTTCTCATTTGAAGATAGAAACGCCGGACCCTTATTTGAACACGTTGGGTGGTGCATTGGTCGCAGCTGCCGATGGAATTTGGGACGGACAGGTTTGGTTGCACGGTGCTATTGGCTGGCGTATGCCGTTAAGTGGGTGGAGAGCCGGATATACTGGTGATGCCTTAGGTTGGCATGACCGGGCACGGACTCATTTTGATGCTTATGCAGCCAGTCAGGTGACTGATGTCCCGAATACAATACCTCATCCGGCACAGGATTCTACAATGAATCTGGCGCGTTCGGAAAAACGTTGGGGAACTCCTCAATATAGTAATGGGTATATTTGCCGGAATCCTGAACGTAACAACCAGATGCACCACTATGACATGAATCTTTGTTACATGGATGAATTGTTATGGCACTTCAACTGGACGGGAGATACTGCGTATGTCCGCAAAATGTGGCCTATGATTACCCGCCATCTAGCTTGGGAAAAATTAAATTATGATCCGGACAATGATGGTTTATATGATGCATACGCTTGTATTTGGGCAAGTGATGCGCTTTACTACAACAGTGGCGCAGTCACCCATTCGTCGGCTTATAACTACCGTGCCAATAAAATGGCAGCTTTTCTTGCTTCTTTGATAGGCGAAGACCCTTCACCTTATCAGAACGAAGCCGAGCAAATATTGAAAGCGATGAATAAGCGTCTTTGGATGCAGGGCAAAGGTTGTTGGGCGGAATATCAGGATTTTATGGGACATCGCCGGCTTCACGAAAGTCCGGGATTATGGACTATATACCATGCACTCGATAGCGACGTTGCCGATCCTTTTCAAGCTTATCAGGCTACACGGTATGTTGATACGGAAATACCACATATCCCCGTGTATGCCGATGGACTGGAAGAGGGGTATGCAACGATTGCCACTACCAATTGGTTACCTTATTCCTGGAGTATCAATAATGTGGCTTTCGCAGAGGTGATGCATACAGCTTTGGCCTATTTCCAGGCAGGACGTCCGGAGGAAGCATATCGATTGATGAAAAGTTCATTTCTGGATGGTATGTACTTAGGTAACAGTCCCGGCAATTTGGGGCAAGTCAGCTTTTATGATGCTGCCCGTGGAGAGTGTTATCGTGACTTTGGAGATCCGATAGGGGTAGCTTCCCGATTACTGGTACAGGGGTTGTATGGCATTTTACCCGATGTATTGAACGGGAAGATGGTGATTCGTCCGGGATTTCCTGCAGGATGGTCAAAAGCTTCTATTTCTTTGCCTGACATAACCTATCACTTTGTCAGGGAGAATGATACAGATATTTACCGGATAGAGCAACGTTTTAAGGCACCTTTGGCATTGACATTACAAGTGAATGTCGGAAGAGAAAGGATTCATTCTGTGAAAGTAAATGGGAAAGAAGTTGACTGGAGCTTTGCGGAAGCTGCTTCCGGTTATCCGGTGGTTGTTATTCCTGCTTCTTCTGCCCAAAAAGCAATTGTCGAAATTGTGTGGGGAGGAAACAGACTGAATCCGGTTCTGCCTGAAATACAGGCGGAGGCTTTAGTGGAGATCCGTATTCCATCCATTTTAGGGGCGGTATTCGGTGAAATATATGATCCGCAGGGAGTGCTGATACAACCGAATGTTAGTAATACATCTATAAGAAGTAAGGTCAATGATCATTTGGGGCATCATACATTCTTTGTTCGCATGAAACAAGGACAGATGGAATGGTGGCAGCCTGTAAACGTACAGATTACGAAATCGGAAAAATCACCGGTCATTCTTCCTTTCTCACAGGTGAATACGTCAGAGTGCCGGATGATGAATATGGATTCTTTGTTCAATGCGAATGTGACTGATATTTTCCGGAATGAGTATCTGACACCCCGTTCGCCTTATACCACTTTGCAACTTCCTGTTCAGGGCATTGGCGAGTGGTGTCATCCGAAATTAACTGCTGATATTGATGATGCAGGTTTGCGTGCCTTGGTACGTGATGAGATGCTGACTACCAAACTGGGTGTGCCGTTCCGAACATTGGCTCAAGGAAGCAATATTGCTTTTACTTCGTTGTGGGATAATTATCCCGACAGTTTGAGTATTCCGCTTTCCGGTCGGGCTTCTCATGCCTATTTAATGATGGCAGGCAGTACCAACCACATGCAGTGTCGCATTGCTAATGGTATTGTTCGTGTATACTATACAGATGGAACTTCTGATGTATTGGAATTAGTGAATCCGGATAACTGGTGTCCTATTGAGCAAGATTTCTATGTTGATGGTCAGGCATTCACCGTTGTTTCTCCCCGTCCTTATCGCATTCATTTTAAGACGGGTTTGGTTAGCAATGACTTGGGAAAGAACTTAGGCATAAAGGGTGTTTATGGACGTTCCATCGAGGGAGGAGCAGGTGTACTTTTGGACATGCCTCTGAATCCTTCCAAAGAGTTAAGTCATCTGACGTTGGAAACACTTTCAAACGATGTTGTTATCGGTTTGATGGGAGTTACATTGCAATAAAATAAAAATAACATATTAATAAAAAGGATAAGAATTATGATGAGAAGAACTATTAATTTACTACTGATGTTGCTTTTTGTGGCAGAGGTAACATCTGCGAATACTGTTGATTTTGATAAAGCATTTAAAGAAAGCGCCCGTATCGAAAAACAGATTAAACGGACCTCTTTCCCGAAACGAACATTTCTTATAACTGATTTTGGAGCAAAAACGGATGATGAGGCTAATCCTTGCCATGAAGCCATTAATCAGGCTATTCTACAGTGCAGTCTGTCAGGAGGTGGCACGGTAATTGTTCCTAAAGGTACTTTTTATACCGGACCTATTACTCTAAAGAGCAATGTGAATTTCCATCTCGAAGAGGGAGCTGTTTTGAAATTCTCTACAGATCAAAGCCTTTATTTTCCTGCTGTTTTAACCCGTTGGGAAGGAATTGATTGCTATAATGCTCACCCCTTGATTTATGCTTATGGTGAAAGCAATATTGCCATAACCGGAAAAGGGATTATCGATGGACAAGGTAGTATGGAAACTTGGTGGCCGATGTGTGGAGCCGTAAAGTATGGTTGGAAAGAAGGCATGGTGGCTCAACGCAATGGAGGTCGTGAACGTCTGTTGATGTATGGTGAAACATCGACTCCTGTCTACAAGCGTCTGATGAAGCCGGAAGATGGTATGCGTCCGCAGCTATTGAACTTACATTCCTGCCACACCATCTTGATTGAAGGTGTTACTTTGTTAAACTCTCCATTTTGGGTGATTCATCCTCTTTTCTGCGAGAGCTTGATTGTTAGCGGAGTGACTGTTTTCAATCGTGGACCTAACGGAGACGGATGTGATCCTGAATCTTGTAAGAATGTGTTGATTGAGAATTGTACATTTGACACGGGTGATGATTGTATTGCCATTAAATCAGGACGTAATGAAGACGGGCGTAAATGGAATATTCCCAGTGAGAACATTATCGTACGTGGTTGCATGATGAGAAATGGACATGGAGGAGTAGTGATCGGCAGTGAGATTTCCGGTGGTTACCGTAACTTGTTTGTAGAAGACTGCCGAATGGATAGCCCGAATCTGGATCGTGTCATTCGTATTAAGACGAGCACTTGTCGCGGAGGACTTATAGAAAATGTATTTGTTCGTAATGTAACGGTAGGACAATGTCGTGAAGCAGTGCTGCGCATCAACTTGCAATATGAGAATCGGGAAAAATGTAAGAGAGGTTTTGACCCGATTGTTCGTAATGTGCATTTGAAAAATGTGACTTGTGAGAAGAGTAAATTAGGTGTGCTTATTATCGGATTGGAGGATGATAAACATGTATATAACATCAGTGTAGAGGATTCTCATTTTAATAATGTAGCCAAAGGAGCAAATGATATTAAAGGGGCAAAAGATGTTACTTTTAAGAACCTTTATATCAATGGTGAATTGGTGAAATAGGGTATAATTGTAGTAATTTAGAATATCCGAATATGAATGAAAAAGAAGATTTAGAAGAACTCCAATGTTTTGTTTCAAATATACAGAATGATTGGAAAACAGCTTATGATGCACAAATTTATATCACATCTCTGTCTGTAATAAGTAATCATGATTGGAATAAATTAGAACTTTGGATAAATCTTCATCAGGATGGTTTTATCTATAAGTTAAGACATTATTATCCTGCACTTTCGGAAGACGATATACATATCATTCTTTTATTACGTATTGATTTTAATAATGCTCAAATTTCAGAGTTGTTTCATGTTTTAGAGAGTTCTTTTAGAATACGGCGTAGTAGATTGAAGAAAAAAATGAATGTTGCTTGTGAATCTATTACAGATTTTGTCAAATCATTGTATTTAGAATAATTCTCTTTTTTATAGTAAAACCATATATAAATGTGTGTATAAGTAAATGTATACGCATTTGTATATGGTTAATATTTTTCTCTTAACTTAGAAATGTATTCTTTTGCAACAAATTATCATTGAAAAACATTTTTCATTCATACTAATATTATGGAAAAATACAGATTATCATCGTATGCAATATCGATAGAATTAGAAAGTGAACCTGACGATAGCCTATTAATACATGGCTATACCGGTGCTATAGATTTAATAGATAAGTCCATAGTAAGGTTTCTGATAGAAAATCCTTATTTTGATAGGGCTGTGCTACCTTGTGAAGAAAGTACAAAAGATACTCTTGAAAAAAGAGGATATATCACTTTACAAACAGAAGATGAAGAAAAAGAATACTTTAAACGTTTAGCAACAGCACTTTTTAGAAAAGAAAGTATGCTACGTAAAGGTTTTACTTTTCTAATTACCTATGATTGTAACTTTCGTTGTCCTTATTGCTTTGAAAAAGATATTCAGAAAGATGGAACAGCGTTCACCAAAGAGATGGTAGATAAAGCCTATCAAGCTATATTACAGATAGCACCAGACGAAAGACTACGCTCAAGGTCAATAACCTTGTATGGCGGTGAGCCTTTATTAAAGAGAAATAAGAATATTATATCTTATATTATTGAACAGGGTAAAGAATTAGGATTTAAGTTTTCTGCTATCTCTAATGGTTATGACCTGAAATATTATGAAGATCTTCTCTCGCCGGAAGATATTAGCTTTATTCAGATAACGATAGACGGCATTAGAGAACGTCATAATCAACGTCGTATTCATTATCAAGGATACCCTACATTTGATACGATTGTAGAAAATATTGGAATTGCTTTGAATAAAGGAGTTGCTATTTCAGTTAGAGTGAATGCTGATCGAAACAATATAGAAGATTTAGAGGGATTACAAACGATTTTTTGTGATTTGGGCTATACAGAGAACCCTTTATTTTCTATAAACTCTGCATTATTAAGAAATTATTCCGATAGTACAGAAAAAGCCTATCAATACTTCTCACAGAAAGATTTTATAGAATGGCATAAAAAACATGGCTTGGAATCTACTTGCCAAGATTATGGAGTATATCGTAGAATTCATGCAGCGATAAAACAAGGTAAACCTCTATCTTTTCGTTCTACTTTTTGTAGTGCTCAAACGGGTGGATTTGTGTTTGATCCATTTGGTAGAATTTATACATGCTGGGAGACTGTGAATCAAAAAGAACATTGTATAGGTAATTATTCTTTGAATAATGATATTGTTTGGAATGAGCAAGTCGAAGAACGTTGGAGAAAGACCTATCTTTTGGAGAATGCTATATGCGCAAGCTGTAAATACGCATTACTGTGTGGCGGTGGATGTCCGGCACAAAACTTACAGAAACATCGTTGTACGCATATGGAGGATATAGTTCATAATGCTGCGAATAAGGCTTATTTAAGCATTAAATAAAATATTAATTAAAATTTATTTTTATGGAACAAAATGAGAAAAAAGAACTACGTTCTTTGAATGTAGAGTTGCCAACTCTTTATGTTGAAGAATTGGAACAGCGGTTAGAAACCGATCCGTTGGCTATCGGTGGATTACTATCTGGAGATTTTGATGGAGTTGAAGCATATTCTTGTGGTAAAGATTGCGATGAATTTACTTGTGACGTTCATTGCGATGACCATTGTTCAGAGCATTGTGGAAGATTTCATTGTTCGGTAGATTAGGTAATTCCGTAATGAATTAAAGCTAATTATTGAATCTATTTTCAGTATATTCTCTCAATTGATTTGAGAGAGTATACTGATATGTAACTTCTATTTTTATTTTATATAGAATGAAAAATAATGTATTTTTAGTTTGTATGTTACTCTTTTCTATATCTGTTTTTGGACAGGAACTGAAAATTCAGGGGCATCTGATAGATGAAGAGAAACAAGACTTAGTGGCTGCAACTATACGCTGCTATCTGAATGACACGCTTTTTGTGGTAGGGGGAACTACGAATAGTAAAGGAGAATTTGAACTCAAACTTCCACATACGGAACAAAAGTACAAGCTATTAATCAGTTATTTAGGTTATAAAGAAACTACTTTAGTATTGAATCCGACCAAAGAGACCCTGATTCGTTTAGGAGAAATAACGATGGATAAGAAAGTGGTACAGATGCAGGAAGTAACTGTGCTAGCTCCCAATCGGATAAATACCGAAGACAAAATAATGGCATTCCCTACTCGCGAGCAGTTACGACACTCTTATGACGGATACAGTGCTTTGCGTGCGTTAATGATTCCGGGGCTGGAAGCTGACCCTCGAAGTGCAACTATCACTTATCATAGAGAAAACGTATTATTGTGTATTGACGGACGTGAGGCAACACGGGAAGAAGTGCAGAATCTAAACCCAAAAGATATTAAACGTGTAGATTTTTATTCTCAAGGTCGTTCCGATTACCCGGAAGCTTCTACTATATTAGATTATATACTTAAAGAACGGGATTACTTAGGAACAATCGCTTTAAACGCAAGGCATCAATTGAACAAACCAACAGGCACTGGACGAGGAACTGCCCAGTATTTTGAAGGAAAATCTGAATGGGCTGTATCAGTATCGGACAATTATACTCATTTTAGAAATCATGACGAAGGATATACCGAAACAATTTATCATTTTCCTGACGAAACCATCATCCGGACAGACGATGAATTGCCCTCATTAAACAATAATAATAACCTGAAAGCTTATCTAAATTATATATATAAAGATAAGTTGCAAACATTTTACTCTTCTTTACGGATGAATAGGAGTATGTCTGAAAATGACAACTGGAATCGGCAACGGTATAATAATACATCCGCTGTTCTCGTGAAACAAGAATACAAACATACTGTTAGGTTGAATCCGGCTTTACAATTACGCTATAATCGTACTCTTCCCAAAAGGCAGATACTTCGATTGGAGTTGTATGGAAGTTATGGAAACAACGATTACAATCGATGGTATGAGCAGCGTACGGATGAAGTCATAACGTCTTCTTATGCCAATGCTACTGCCGAAGGTAGTTGGTATGGAAGACTTAATTGTAACTATAGTAAAAGTTTCAAAAATAAATCATCTGTCAGTTTGACTCTAAATCAGAATTTTACGCATACTAACAACTTAAATACAAAAGAGGGGCAAAATTCAGAGATCTTTTTAAATAAAGGTAATACCAGTTTTTATGCTACATATAATTATCGCATTAAGAAGAAATTTAATCTACAAGCTAGCATTGCCGAACATTTATCATATACTACGACGAATGGAAATCATGTGTTCAGTTCTTTCTTCATACCTTCATTGAAACTCTCCTATCTTCATAAGGGACATTCGTTGAAGTTGACCGGAACTGTCCGTAGTACAGAAATAAGTCTTTCAAATCGTACCGGTTACGAATATAAAAAAAATGAATACGAGATGTTTGTAGGAAATCCTAAATTAAAAGACTATTTGCAATATAATGCAGGATTAAATTATGATTGGACTATGAATTCCAGGTGGACATTGCTTTCTTATGCTAGTTTGCACATAAGTAATCCGCAGAACTATGAACTATATCGTTATGATGACGAACGGAAAATGTTTGTATATCAAAATTTGAATGGAAGCAAAAGTTTGAGTCAGCACTATGAATTGGCTTTGCAATATGATATTATTCCCCAGATATTTAGTTTAAGGCCAGTGCTGATTTATGATCGCATGGATGTGTCCTTGTGGAAAGATTTTTCTTTTGATCGTTTTTTCTTTTGCTGTTCTCTTTTTTATATGCATAATGGTTGGAGCTTTGATGTAAACTATATGGCACCATCAAAGTATATGAAAATCACTTCCGGTCTTATGACTCATTTTCCTGGAATGCTGGGATTCGGAGCTGGTTACAGTATCAGCAACTGGAATATTGATTTATATATGCAAACGCCGTACAAGGCAGTTTCTAAGGGGCACCTTCAGCAAATTGGTTATGAAAGAAGATATGAAAACCGAATACCTCGTGTTAGCGATCATGTAATTAGCTTATCAGTAAATTATCGTTTCACTTTTGGAAAGAAAAAACATAAATTCGATAACTCGGTTATACAAGATACGAATCAGTCAACCATATCAAGCGATTAAAACGAAGCAAATGAATTTACAAGAGATAGAAATCCGGCCATTTTCAACTTCTTCCCTTCATGAAACTTTTCTTATGGAGGTTTCGGGACGTTTCTTTGAAATAGGTAAAGATGTGGCTGAACTTCTGACCTACTTTAAATGTAACGGTTGTGAAGAAGCAAGTATTGAAGAATATTCTAAACAAAATGGAAAGTTTTCGAAAGAGGAGATTTTGACGTTTTTAAATGATTTTGCTAAGAAGTTGGAAAAAGAGAGCGAACTTCCTAACAAAAGAAAGTCTTTTCTGTATAATAGAGAACTCATATCAGCGAATGTCATCAACAAATGTTCCTCGTTGTTAGCTCCTTTATTTAATAAATGGTTCATATTGTTCGTCATATTATTTTTTATAGCTTTGGATGTTCTCTACTTTATAGAATACAGTACAATAGGTAAAGAACACCTAAATTTGAATATTTATATTTTAAGCGGATTACTATTCTTTTTTATTCTTTCTTCTCTTTTTCACGAGTTAGGACATGCTTCAGCTTGTCGCTATTTTGATATTTCTCATGGAGGGATCGGGCTTGGATTGTACATTAATATACCAGTCTTTTATACAGATGTATCAAGCGTCTGGAAACTTCCAAGAAAAAAAAGATGTATTGTTAATGTTGGAGGAGTCTATTTCCAGATATTACTTTTAATTCCATTTTTGGTAATTTATTTATATTCTCAAAGTAGTTTATTGAGCTATATCATATTGATTATGAATTTCAATTTCCTACTCACACTAAATCCATTCTTTAAATTCGATGGATATTGGATTATGACAGATGTTTTAGGTGTTGCCAATTTACGTCAAAAAGGAAAAGAATGGATGCTGTATATGATAAACAAATTTAGGCATAAAAATACTAATAAAGTTCCTTACTTAATGTCACTCTCCAAAGGAACTAAAATAGCATTGGTTATCTATACAATAGTGGTAAACTTCTTTTTCGGATTTTATTTCTTGTATATACTACCACTTTTTTTTATTAGATTCTATCATACTTTTCCTGAAAGAATTGAACTATTATTAATGAATCTGTCACATCATCAAATGCCTAATTGGGGGAATCTGCAACAATGTATTTTACAAATAGTGTTTTTGTATTTCTTTCTTTATATGCTGTATAGAATGTTGAGTCCGTTATTAAGAAAAATAATATGGAAAAAATAATAAATAAAATAGCTTGTTGTTTATTGGTTTTCATGTTTCTTATGCGTTTTTTCTACGTACAAGATCCATACTTTATCTGTACTTTTCTTTTGGTTATTTGCCTTACTGTCTGTCTAACCAGGCAAATGATAAAACTGACTATCATTGATTTATGTTTGCTCCTTTTATGGGCATATATAGGGATGGGACCTACTGTTAATTTCGCAGGGAGTGCGTATTCTTTTATTACACTCACATCAAATATCCTGTATTACTTTCTTTTGAGGTATATTATCACATACGATAAGAAAGGAGAACAGTCATTGCTATCATCATTTACCGTTTGTATTGCTGTCTTATCCGCATTAGCCTTTTATTCTTTTTATCTTTTCTGTGTGTCAGTGCATGAAATGGGTTTTAGTTCTCTTTATGATTTCAGATTTTTATATAAACCATTGGGAGTACCCAATAATGAATGGAGTAGCCTTCAATGGTTGTTTGGCGGGATTATAACGGCTGTCTATATTTATAGTGAGAATAAAATAATAAAAGGTATAGCTTTACTATCAGGTGCAATAATCTTATGTTTGGCTTTAGTTTCATTCTCACGAGGTATTTATCTTGCCGGTATTGTTTTCATCATATTGTTAATTGTGCTGGAACATAGGAAATTATTCGAAAGGAAAAAGATAATTATTGGTGGAGGCTATTGTTTGTTAGTAATAGTTGTTGCTTGCCTTTATTCAACAGAAATAAAAAAAACACTTCATGGAAATGAGACTGTATCCCAACAGCGTAGTACGAAAAGCCGAATAAATACCTTCCAATTAACAACGGATGTCTTGAAAGAATATCCTTTTGGAGTGGGACTCAATAATTACACATTGGCAAAGGACTATTATTTGCATGGAGAAAAAAGGGTTGACTCTTATACTTCATACGCTGCGAATTCATTTTTAAAGATAGGTATTGAAGGCGGATATGCCGGTCTGATATTTTATATATTATTTCTTTTATCCATAGTTTACTACTTAGTGAAGGCGAAGAAGCGTAATTTGTGGCTATTATTTCTTTTTCTGTTCGCCTTTTTTCTTCGGGAACAAACATTTTCTACATTCTTTGATTCCAGTAGTGTCCGATTATCAGCTTTGATATTAATCGCTTTCCTGCAAAAAGAAGAAATAGTAATTGTGCAACGATCGAATATAAAGATTTTAGCTGCTATACCCTGTTTGGCATGGATATGTGTATTTTATATTTTTAGATTTAATTGTAACGTTAATCATGATGTTGCAAGATTAGTTAATCAGTCTATGGCTTATCGAAAGGTTAATATACCAAAGGCGTTGACATGTATAAAGCAAGCCCAATTAAAAAATCCCTTAGATGTTCATCTGGCTTATTATGAATATTGCTGGTCAGAAAAAGAAAATGCAGTTCACAACGAAGATAAACTTAGAAAAATGACGGAACTCTATCCTGACAAATTATTGTTCCGGTGGACACTATATGAGCAATATAAACAACAGCATCAGTTAGAGAACGCTGCAACTGAATTAAGATCTTGTATCTTACAAAATCCTCGAATTCTTGGGACTTCTTTTTGGAAAGAACTTAATGAACAAGAGCCTGGATTCGCAGAGCTGGTAGTAGGCGGATTATTAAAAGAAAAACAGGAAAAGCCTTTAAATGTAATAGAATTAGCTAAGTGGGGAAGTATTGCTTTACAATTAGGAAAAAACGATTTAGCACTGTCCTATTTGAATGAAGTTAGCAAACAATTACCCAACCTATCCCGGGTATGGTTTAATTTAGCTTCCATATTGGAGAAAGAGGGAAAATTAGAACAAGCTAGTCTGTACCGACAAAGAGGGAGTATAATGGAATTAGGTGTTTTTTCTAAAGACAGAAGTTATATGCCTCCCGTAGAGCAAGATATAAATAAAATAATCAATGAGCAATACTCTTTTTTATTTAATCTGTGGTATAATGAAAATTTGAAGAATGAAATAGAATAAAGATATGAAAGCGTTGATGAAAATAAGTTTTTTGCTTCTCGGTGTTACTGTTATTTGCTGGGGAGTATATTTCTACTCTGGAAATAGGATTATCACACGGAAAGTTTTAGCACATTATCAAAATGATTCATTGAAATTAGCGGCAGCAACATTCTTGTTGGATAATATAGGTGACAAATTTGCTTATTGTAAAGAGGATATTGAACGTTATGACACGATTTTTGCACTTTATGATGAATTAAATAAAAAAGGAGAAACCTCATCAGAACCAGAACTGGCAAAAAAATGTTGGCATACCTTAATTCAGACTTATGGGAAAATGAAACCTTCACTATTTGAACGTGAATATGATAGGAAAACTTTATCTGCATCTTTTTTAATAGATAATATTGATGTGGCTTTTGAAGCATGGCAAACAGCCCCTAATTTTATCACGCGTGATTTTAATCTATTCTGCAGATACGTATTGCCTTATCGGGTTGGCAATGAGCCAATAGAGCCGGAGCGAAGAAAACAATTCGAGGAATTGCGTTCTCTAAGAGATTCTATGTTTGACGAAAGTCGGATTATAAAAGATCTATATCACGAATTTGTCAAAGTACGTAAATACCAAAATAGTAAGCAAATGTGGAATTATGCGATATCTTTAACTAAATCTCAATTAGAAAAAACTCGTAGAGGATCATGTCGTCATTTTTGTGAGTATTATGTGGCAGCTTTACGTGCTTGTGGCATTCCTGCAACAATAGATTATGTTAATTGTTGGGGGAACAGAGCTGGTGGACATGAATGGGTGGCAGTTCTAAAGGATAGTGGAGCATTTCTTGCTTTTGACGCATTAGATCGAAAGAAAATGAAATTGGCTTATAAACCAGCAAAAATTTATCGGCAAACTTTTGAAACACAGGTTATTGATGGGAATGCGAGAAAATATGTTCCTGACTATATGCTAAATCCAAATCGCATGGATGTCTCACATCTTTATTTTAATACCTATGATGTGGAGATAAAGGGCAGTGATATGAAACAATATAAGAACTATCCTTATGGAGTTATTTGTGTGTTTGATAATAAGAAATGGGTACCTGTTGATTTTGGTAAGGTGACTGATGGGGTATTTCATTTTCAAAATATGATAGGCGATGTATGTTATATGGCTGGTTTTTATGTTAATGGAACTTTTATTTCGGCTACAGAGCCGTTTGTTCTAACCAAAAGTGGTGAAGTAAAATTGATTCAATGTTACACAAAAAATCATGTAGATATGCGGTTGGTTCGTAAATACCCGAAATTCACACGCATTTCTTCTTTTAGGAAAGGACTATTGGGCTCTAAAATAGAAGTATCAGATGATAGAGAATTCTCTTCAGGCAGGACCTTGATAACAATTGATGAATTAGGGAATGAAGATATTTTTGATTCAACCGTAACAGTGAATAGACCATACAGGTATGTGCGATTCGTTTTTGATGAACAGAAAGAAGGTAATTTGGCTGAAATAGAATTTTATGGGAAGAAGAGAGGGACAAATGTTGAAGTTCTATTGACAGGTGGATTTAGCGGAGAACCAATAAAGCAAACTAAAACAAATTGGACGATGGCTTTGGATCGGAGTTTCGATACTTATTTTAAGAAGAATAAGGGAGAAAAAGGTAATATTTGTTTAGATTTAGGAAAGGATAATTCATATGAGATAACGCGCGTAAGATATGTTCCTCAAACAGATTCTAACTTTATAGTTCCGGGAAATCAATATCGTTTGGAATATTGGGACAATTCTTCTTGGAAATTTTTTGGAGAACAGATTGCTACCGATTTCAGTTTAAATTTTTCAAATGTACCTACTGGTCGATTATATATTTTACATAATCTAACCAATGGTGTAGAGGAGAGAATTTTTACTTATGAAGATGGTAAACAAGTGTGGTGGTAAGCTTTATCTGTTATTAAAAATGAATGTTATTTATGAAACGATTATTGACTTTATTAAATCGTTGCGTTTAAAATGATCTTTCTTTAAAAACCGTATACAAAGTGTGTATATTTACCAATGTATACACATTTGTATACGGTTAATGTTTTTATATTAATCTATTAATGGTTTTCTTTGTTACAACGTGAATGATAAACTTTTATTTGGACTAATATTATGATAAAACATCTATTCTTTTTTATTTTCGTATCTATGCTACATCTATCTTATGGACAAAAAAGATACACAATCAGAGGTGAATTTCCTGATCATTCTTTGGATAATGAATATGTATTGCTATATGATTTCTCATCTCTTCAAGGTGAATATGAACGTTCAAAGCAAGCATTCATTGACAGTATATTGGTGGTCGATAAAGTGTTTCATTATGAAGGAACGATCAATCAAGAACCTTTTTTAGCATTAGTTCTTTGTAGTAAAAGCAGATATCTTAAATATAGCACAACTTTTATAGTAGAACCTGGCAATATTCAGATGCGCGTTGTTGACTGGGCAAGTGATGGTGATGTGTCAGGTACTTCTATAAACGACGATTACAACAAATATATTATTGAACGGGGGAAACAATTGGTAAGACGCGTTCTTTAAGAACTAAACGAGAAGATACAATAAAAAGTGATACTCTAAAAGATAATAAATGTATATCTTTAAGTGAGGTATACACATATGCCGAGGAAGGGAAATTTATTTTCTTAGAGAAATATGCTATGTATCCAAATGTTGTACGATATTGGTTATCTTTCTATTTGAATGGGCGAAGAGCGTCAAAGAGTCCTGTTTTCTCCAAATGCCTGCATATTCTCAATTTAATGCCCAAAGCGGATCGGGACATCCTTTTGGCTTGGCGGGACTATACTATTAAAAAGGAGGAGTATAGAGAAAAGACTAAATCTCTGTTGGATAGTATACATAATAATGCCCCTCGTTTCATTGAGGCTATTTCAAAATAGCTCTTCTTAATATGAAGTTTGGGTGTAGTTGCTCTTTTGAAATTTAGTTGGAAAGCTCGTAATGGTGCACAAAGGTATTAAATAGTGATTAACGGATTAGTAATTAATCGGTGCGGTTTTTAATTATTACAGAATAGAATGGATTTTCTCATCGGATATTTATTTTCAATCTTTCTATGTTTTCTTTCACCTTTTCTCTGTCTCTTCGATGAATAAGGAGTTTGCGGGTGAAGGGTAACAACTTCACCACCTCTTCACCTGTGGCGATTAGTTTCAAAAATAGTTTCAAGGCTTGAAACTATTCGTTTCTCGGTGTGAAACACTTCGTTTCAAAGCATGAAACACTTTGTTTCTCGGCGTGAAACTTTTAGTTTCAAATAGGGTTGAAACTAATTACGAAATAGCTTTACTAATCTTGTTCAATGGTTAAATCAGGAAGCAGCTATTTGATTTGATTCACGATGAAGAGAAGGTGAAAGACCGACTATTCACCTGCAAACTCCTTATTTATCGAAGAAACAGAGAAAAGTGAAGGAGATGGAAGAATTGACCATGTTATAGAGAAAAGCATTGAATTGTTCAAAACCGTACCGATTATGAACCAATGCAAATCATTGGTCGGTATATGGAAAAAATGACATAAATATGGATAATAATCCTTGTTTCGAAATAGCCTGCTAAGTTTTTTGTATTCATTATTCCTTTTGGCTAGTTTTGCTTGTGTAAATCTTAAAAAGCCATGGAACACATAACTAAAATAAAAACAGTTTTCGCTATTTTACTATTATATATCATAATAGTTCCACCATTATATGCCCAATCTATAAGTGTCCGTTCATTACCTGGCTATGTAAAAGCGATAAATCAATTCAACCAACTGAACCCTCAAGAAAAGGTGTATCTTCATTTTGACAATACCGGATATTATTTGGGTGATACTATTTGGTTTAAGGCTTATGTGGTATTTGCCGAGCAACTTCGTCCTACAACTTTAAGCAAAGTGTTACATGTAGAGCTGTTGACTCCACAAGGCATGGTAGTGGATGACCGCCAATTGAAGCTTGAAAATGGTGAATGTCATGGTGAATTTGCCTTGAGTTCCCGTTATCATAGTGGTTTCTATGAAGTTCGTGCTTACACTCGAAGTATGTTGAATTTTGGTGACGATTGTATTTTTTCTCGTGTATTTCCTGTTTATGATTCTCCGGAAATAGAAGGGCATTATACTGATCGGAAGATGGATAGTGGTTTTGGCTTGAAAGACGAACGTAAAAAAAACACAAAAGCTAAGAAAGTCAACCTTTCCTTTTATCCTGAAGGAGGAAATGCTGTGGTTGGGTTACGTTCGAGAATCGGTTTCAAAGCTACAGGAGAGAATGGAGAAGATTTGAATATAACAGGTGCGGTATATGATTCTTCCGGTGAACTGGTTTCATATTTCTCCACTTATCACCAAGGTATGGGATTTTTTGAAATGATTCCTGATAAGACTACATATAAAATTGTAGCCGATTATGATGGAAAGAAATATGACTTTGCTTTTTCAAACATTATTTCTTCAGGATATGTGATGCGTGTGACAGATTTGGATGCAGAGACTTATCAGGTACATCTGCAAAAATCTCCGGACTTGCCGGCTGATACTTTAGCCGTTTCTGTATCATGTCGTGGTACAGTTTATTCAGCAGAAGCTTTAATTTTGGGTGATAAACCTTATATTTATCAATTGGATAAAGGAAAACTTCCTGCCGGTTGCCTTCAATTTACTCTTTATAATCAGGATGGCAAAATTTTGGCAGACCGTTTGGCTTTTAATCGTGCTCCGTTAGAATATTGCCGTGTTACGGTGGAGGCGGATAAACCTTTCTATAAACCTTTAGAAAAGGTGAGACTATCACTTGCTGTGAAAGATTTGTCCGGTAATCCTGTATCAGGCAGTTTTTCATTGTCTGTGCGTGATGCCGGCACAGAAATTCATACTGGTTATCATGAGAATATCCTGACAGACTTGTTGCTCTCTTCTGAAATACGAGGTTACATCGCTCATCCGATGCAATATTTCGGGACGGACGACCGTAGTAATCGTATGAAGTTGGACTTGTTGATGATGGTACAGGGGTGGCGCCGTTACAATTGGCAGGTGATGGCGGGGGTATCTCCTTTTCATGTGGCACATTATGCTGAAGAGGGTTTACCAGTGAGTGGTGTAGTGAAATCTTTACTCAAGAATAAGGTGGAAGCGAATGTGGATGTTGTATTTTGGATTGTTAAGGATAGTGCTTCTTTCCATGGTCATTGCAAAACTGACAAAAAAGGGCGTTTCCATTTCCTGTTGCCGGATCATGCGGCAGTAGACGGTGAATGGCAGCTGGCTCTTTCTGTGACTTCGAAAGGCAAACCGAAACATTGCAGGATTATGCTCGACCGCCTTTTTAGTCCGGAAGCCCGCAGTTATTCTATTTCGGACTTTCAGGTGAAGGATACGGTTATTGTTTTTGCAGACACTTCAGATAGTCTGGCCAATAGTAATGTTTTAGGTATGATACAGAATCTTCCCCAAGTGGTGATAAAGAAAAAACAGATAAAGAATGAGATATTTCCGGATCTGGTTTGTGATGTGGAAAAGGATATTAGTAGGCTAATGGATCAAGGGAAGGATTATCCAGGAACATTGGGGGAATATATGGAAAGAAATATTTCTGCCGTAAACATGGTAGATACTGCGTATACGTATGCTAATAGTGCTATTTGTTATATTTTAGATGGTGGAGGTTCTGTTAATCCGCGAAAGGGCATCGGTGCTTCCGATCATCCGATAGAGAATATAAAAACAATAGAAGTGTATGATGGAAATCTTCGGGCTTGGATAGTGAGAAACATAGATAGTAATTATGGCTATTATCCTCCGAGTGATCCGACATCAGATTTTTATAGTATGAGACATTTACATGATGCTGTTTTTCAGGCTAACCAAAGGCTGGTATTATTCATCGTCCGTTTATATAACGATGTGTTGCATGACAAGTATAAGAAGGGAATGCGTTATACTTTTTTCAAAGCCTTTTCTCCTGTAAGAGAATTCTATCAGGTAAATCATAGTAATAGTGTTCCGGGAGATATCGATTTTCGTCGAACTTTGTATTGGAATCCTGATGTGAGGACTGATAATAATGGAAAAGTGAACGTTAGTTTTTATAATAATGCTACTTGTCGACAAATGACGATCAATGCAGAGGGGATAAATCGTGGGAAGTGTATTATTAAAGAATAAATTTATATGGAGATTTTACTTTTTCATAGTGTTACATTCTATGTTGCAGTGCAAAAGATGTATCTTTGTAACCAGCAATCAAAATAACCCCAACCACTATATGAAATATAAATTATTATGCCTTTTCGTTTTGTTTAGTTTTTCTATATCGGATTTGTATGCTGATATTGAACTTAGTTCCAAACAAATGAGAACCAGTGATGGGCTACCTAGTAATTCTGTACGATGCATGTTTCAGGACAGTAAAGGGTTCTTATGGTTGGGTACTTTAGACGGATTGACCCGTTATGATGGAAATACTTTTCTTACTTATCAGTTGGAAAGCGGGAAACACGATCGGATTTCTTTAGCAGATAACAGAATAAAACATGTGGCAGAGGATAAGAATGGTTTTTTGTGGATAAAGACTGTGCCGGAATTATTCAGCTGTTATGATCTACAGAAAGCTTGTTTTGTAGATTTTACCGGTACCGGAAGTGATGGAGAGAACTATTCAGAAATATTTATGTCCGCTAATGGAGATGTGTGGCTTTGGCATAGAAGGAATGGTGTACGTCAAATTGTTTGTGAGGACGATCGGACTATGACCTCTGTGAAGTTTAGAACGAAATTTGGAAACCTGCCCGATGACCGGATTAAATTTATAAATGAAGATTCTAGTGGCAGGATCTGGATTGGTACCATGCAGGGACTTGCGTTTGTTTATAAAGGGAAAGTTGAATTTATCGATAGGAAATTGAATTTTTCTTCTTCTTTCCCTCATGGAGAGGATATGTATTTTCTGACAAAGAGTGGAGATGTGTATCGCTGTGTAAATGGATCGAAAAAAATAGACTGTTTAACGTCGCTGTCTGCTATTGCCGGTAATACATCTGTCAGTACACATTCATTGATAAAAGATAAATGGGTTATATTTACTTCTAGCGAAGGGGTATATGAATTTGATTTTCAGAATTTTCAAATAACTCCTTGCCGGGAATTGAAAATAAATAATGGAAAAGTTATTCATGACAATTATGGAGATTGTTGGGCTTACAATAACACTGGACGAATTTATTATATAAACTCGAAGAGCGGAGAAATAAAGAATTTTCAACTGATCCCTGAAGAGAAGATGAAATATATAGATTATGAACGCTATCATGTGGTGCGTGATGACCGGGGGATTGTGTGGATTTCAACTTATGGAAACGGACTTTTCACCTACGATATTCAGGAGGACCGGTTGGAACACTTTGTTTCGGAAGGAAAGAATGCGGGACCTATAGGGTCAGATTTCTTGTTATGTTTGATGAAAGACAGGACAGGAGGAATATGGGTAAGCTCCGAATATTCCGGTTTGTCTCATATTTCCATTTCAAATAAAGGTATTACACATGTCTATCCAGAATCACCGGATGTTTTTGACCGTTCGAATACAATCCGGTTACTAACTAAAATGTCGAATGGAGATATATGGGTAGGAACGCGAAGAGGTGGATTGTATAATTATGATTCTCATCTGAAAACTAAGATAGATAATCATTATTTGCCCTATAATATTTATGCGATTTCAGAAGATAGTCAGGAGAATATATGGATAGGAACCCGGGGAGACGGACTAAAAATAGGAGATACGTGGTATAAAACGGATCCGTCTAATCCTTTTGCCTTATCTCATTCTAATATTTATTCCATTCTTCGCGATAAGAAAGATCGTATGTGGGTGGGAACATTTGGAGGAGGACTGGATCTGGCAGAATCAACGGAAAAAGGACAATATAAGTTCCGTCGTTTTTTTCAAGGAAAGAAGTATGGCTTACGGATAGTCAGAGTAATGGCAGAAGATGAGAAAGGGATGATATGGATGGGCACAAGTGAAGGTATCTGCATTTTCCACCCTGACTCATTGATTGCTAATGAAGATAACTATCATTTGTTCAGCTACACCGATGGCAATTTTTGCAGCAATGAGATTCGTTGCCTGTTTCGTGATAGCAAAGGGCGCATGTGGGTAGGAACTTCGGGTGCCGGGCTGAATCTATGCGAACTGTCAGACGACTGTCAGTCTTTGAAATATACACATTATGGAATAGCGGAAGGACTGGTTAATAATATGGTGCAATCTATTTTAGAAGATCATTCGGGACAATTATGGATTGCTACGGAATATGGAATTTCAAGGTTCAATCCCAACAGCCATTCTTTCGAGAATTATTTCTTCTCATCTTATACATTAGGAAATGTGTATAGCGAGAACAGTGCGTGTATGGGTGCAGACGGTAAACTGATTTTTGGAACAAACTACGGATTGACGATTATTGACCCGAAGAAGATTCCAACAGAGAGATTGCTTTCTCCTATTGTTATCACAGGATTGTCCGTTAATGGAATTCAGGTGAAGCCTAATATGCCGGGTTCTCCTTTGCAAGAATCTTTAGCCTATTCGGATAAGATTACATTGAAATATTTCCAGAATTCTTTTATGCTTGATTTTTCTACTCTCGATTATTCGGATAATGGTCAAATCAGGTATATGTATTGGCTGGAAAACTATGACAAGGGATGGAATGTTCCGTCTTCTTTAAGTTTTGCCACTTATAAATATCTGGAGCCGGGGAGTTACATTTTCCATGTGAAATATTGTGATGGTGCCGGTATTTGGAATGATACTGAAACAACCTTGAAGATTGTTATCGTGCCTCCGTTTTGGAAAACGAATTGGGCTATGCTCGGATATTTCATCCTGATATTAATAGCTTTGTACTTTACATATCGTATCATTTTTAATTTCAATAGGTTGCGCAACCGCATCAATGTTGAAAAACAACTGACAGAGTATAAACTGGTATTTTTCACAAATATCTCTCATGAATTCCGTACTCCGCTTACATTGATCCAAGGAGCATTGGAGAAAATGTACCGGATGGATGATATTCCACAAGCCTTATTGCATCCGTTGAAAGTCATGGATAAAAGTACACAACGTATGTTGAGGCTGATTAATCAGTTGCTGGAGTTCAGAAAAATGCAGAACAACAAGTTGGCTCTTTCTCTGCAGGAAACTGATGTAGTTGCTTTCCTGTACGAAATATATTTAAGTTTCAGTGACGTAGCAGAACAGAAGAATATGGATTTCCGCTTTTTGCCGTCTGTGCCATCCTATAAAATGTTTATTGATAAAGGTAATTTGGATAAGGTGGTGTATAACTTACTTTCAAATGCTTTTAAGTATACTCCTTCGGGTGGGACAATTCTGTTTTCTGTGAATGTGGATGAGGTGAAGAAGTGTTTATACATTCAGGTAGCGGATACCGGAGTAGGTATTCCTAAAGAAAAGCAGGGAGAATTGTTTAAACGTTTCATGCAAAGTAGTTTCTCCGGAGATAGCATTGGAGTAGGGTTGCATTTGAGCCATGAATTGGTGCAGGTGCATAAGGGAACGATTGAATATAAAGATAATGAAGGGGGAGGTTCCGTATTTACGGTATGTATTCCGACTGATAAAACTGTTTATTCGGAAAAAGACTTCCTGGTTCCCGGCAATCTCCTGTTGGAAGAAGCGAATATGCAGACTCACCATTTGCAGGAGCTTTCAGAGGAATGTCAGGAACATGAAAAGACAGTCACCACATCAAGAAAACATAAAATATTAGTCATCGAAGACGATAATGATATTCGTGGGTTCCTGCAGGAGGAGCTTAGTGCTTATTTTGAAGTAGAAGTGGCTGCGGATGGAATATCCGGATTTGAAAAGGCATGCAACTATGACGCAGACTTGATTATCTGCGATGTATTGATGCCTGGGATGACCGGTTTCGAAGTGACAAAGAAACTGAAAACTGAATTTGCGACAAGTCATATTCCTATTATTCTGCTGACTGCCTTGACTTCACCGGATAAGCACCTGGAAGGACTTGAAGCGGGAGCGGATGTTTATGTTGCAAAGCCATTTAGTTTTAAGCTTTTGCTTGCGCAGGTGTTCCGGCTGATAGAGCAATGCGAAAAGTTACGGAAGAAGTTTTCCAGTGAACCGGGGGTAGTGCGTCCTGCTTTATGTAACACGGACCGGGATAAGGAGTTTGCAGATCAGTTGGTGGCTGTGGTGGAAAAGATTTATTCTCAATACAACATTTCTATTGATGAATTTGCGCAGATGATGGGGATGGGACGAACTGTGTTTTATAAGAAATTACGCGGAGTGACAGGATACTCACCGAATGAGTATTTGCGTGTCGTACGAATGAAGAAGGCTGCCGAACTGTTTTTGACCGAAAGGGATCTGACTGTTGCGGAAGTTTCTTATAAAGTGGGTATTAACGATCCTCTTTATTTCAGTAAATGTTTTAAAGCGCAGTTTGGAGTATCTCCTTCGGCTTACCAGAAAGGGGAGAGAAGTAAAACGTAGTATATACTTACCTTGAATCCGGTTTGTGAAGGATAGACCGGATTCAAGATAAGTATGTTTATCAGTTACATATTGAGGTCTAATTTATAGATTTCACTTCCGGCAAGAAGGAAACATCCTGTTCCGAAATCCTCAAAATCAGGAACTTTGTCGTATGTGACAGGTTGACTGTCTTTCGGTTCTTTGCCGGTTCCCTGTACATAACCAAGAAAACCATTCGGGTGAACTGCATCCTTCACCATAGCATTCCATGCTTTTATGATTACAGGCAGATAGGTCTTTTTATCCAATAGACCGTTGCGTACGCCCCAAGCCATACCATATACGAAAAGAGCTGTGCCGGAAGTCTCTTTGCCTCCGAAGTTTGACGGATCGTGGAGGCTGACATTCCAAAAGCCATCTTCACGCTGGCATTGTTTCAGTGCTTTGCTCATAGCCATAAAATCATTGATGTAATCTTGGCGATGTTTTTCATCAGATGGAATTTCGTTCATTACCCGCACCAAAGCTGCGTATACCCATCCGTTACCACGGCTCCAATAACAGTTTTCGCCATTAGGCTCTTTGTATGGAGGATCGAAATTATGGTCTCTCCACCACAAACCTTCTTTGACATTGAACATTCCGTTCTCTCCGTGTTTATTACGGGTATATTCGTACATATCCCACATTTTGTCGAAGTACTTCTGTTCGCCTGTAAGTTTCCCCATTTTGGCAAATATAGGCATCCCCATCTGGATAGCATCTATCCACCACCAGTCGTTTATTTGTGGAGTATTGACCAGCATATCCATATTGGCTTTCGTTTTCCGTATTTTTTCAGGATCGGGGCAAATGTTGTATAAATCGAGATAGATTTGGCTGGCGCAGTAATTATCTGCATTACGGGTGGTTGTCCCACGGTGGAAGCCCCATTGGTGGTAATCCGCCCATTCTTTGGCATAGAGATAATATTCGTCTGCGGGATAGATGGAGTAGAGTGCCATTAAGCCTTCGTAATATACGCTTCGTGTCCAGATATTACTGGGGCGAACTACTTTTTTCACAAAGGAAGGAGTGCGATAGTCGGCATATTTCTTCATGAAATAGTCGTTCACATGAAGAGTTACTTTCAGAATTTCTTTTTTATCGGGAACTGTCTGTGCTTTTATGTTCCCGTAACTCAATATTACTCCTGCAAAAAATAGTATAAGATGCTTTTTCATTTTATAATAAATTAGATTACTATTGTTCTTAGATTTAGGCACGCAAAGGTGAGCCTTTCTTTACCTGTTGCAAAGAAAATGCATTGTAAGGAAAGTGATATTGAAATTTGTACGGAAAATATGTAATATTAGACTTTATTCTTTATTCATATTAGTCATGGATAAGAACCAAGTATGAATAATTAGCAAGAGCGATTTTTTTGTAAGTCATATTGTTGTATTGATATTTATTGTATATTTGTAGAAGAGTAAGGGGAGACGAATATGAAAAGTCATACAAATAAAATATTAGAGTCTATTAAGCAGGCATTGACAGAGCATTTACCAAAAGGTGGCAAGGCTTTGTTGTTTGGTTCTCAAGCTCGTGGGGATGCACGGATTGATTCTGATTGGGATATTTTGATTATCTTAGATAAAGAAAAATTGGAGCCTGAAGATTATGATAAGGTAAGCTTTCCCTTAACTATGTTGGGATGGGACTTGGGAGCGCGAATTAATCCGATTATGTATACGATGAAAGAATGGGCTGCAAGTTGTATTACACCATTTTATAAAAATGTAGAGCAGGAAGGAATTGAATTAGTATGAAATTGACAGATGAAGAACGTAATTCTTTGGTGATATTACAGTTGGAGAAAGCTAAAGTATTTTTGAAACAAGCAGATGAGATGTTTGATCTGAAGTATTGGGATATTGCTTCCAATAGATATTATTATGCCTGTTTTCATGCTGTTCAGGCTTTATTAATACAAAATGGATTATCATGTAAAACCCATGATGGGTTGATAGCTTGCTTTGGCTTGAATTTTATAAAAACAGGCAAAATTAGTGCACGTTTGGGAAGTTTTTTGGCGCGTATGGAACAATTACGGCAAAAAGGGGATTATAATTGCATTTATTCAATATCGGAGGATGAAATCAGTACGATAAAAGCTCCGGCAAGAGAACTTATTGAGACTATTGAAGTTTTACTTGCCGAATCATAATTATTCTTGTAAGGATATCATCGTTAAAAGACCATTTTTTTTATTTTTTCGGCCACATCTGTCATATATGCCGGATTAAATTCTTCTAGTTCCGTGCGTGGTCGGAATCCCCATGTCACTCCGCAAGCGGTTACACCGGCATTGGCTGCTGTTTGCATGTCTACACCGGAATCACCTACATAAAGAACATCTTCTTTTCGTACATCGGCAAGTTTTAATATATCAAAAACGATTGTTGGATCAGGTTTGACATTTACTCCTTCCCGTTGGCCGAAAACGGCAGTGAAATGAATTTCCGGAAAGTAGTGGGCAACCAGTTTCTCGGTAGCGGCCTGATATTTGTTGGAGGCTACGGCAATCTGAATGCCTGCGGATTGCAGATAAGACAATAACGCTGAAATACCCGGGTAAGGACGACTATCGTCTGCATTGTGAATATCATAATAAGGAATAAACTCTTTTCTTACCCGGAGCACATTCTCTTCTGTCTTTTCTCCTTCGGGTAATGCACGTTCAAAGAGTTTGTTGATACCATTTCCTACCATGAAGTTATACTTTTCTACATCGTGTGTGGGGTATCCTAATTTATTCAAAGCATAATTAGTGCTATGGGCGAGGTCTGCGATAGTATTTAATAATGTACCGTCCAAATCGAATATTATTAGTTTTTTCATTAAGGCTTATGTTTATAGTTAATTCTATATTTAAATCTTTTATTCTGCAAAGGTATACTAAAAAAATGAGATTGGGAAGAATGAGGCAATAGTTTAGAGAATATCGAATGAACAACAAAGCCGGAAATATATTTGTTATTCTACCAGATTGGCTTAACTTTGCGAAAAACTAAAGAATAATGAATGCAGAATGGTTTGAGGCATTGCCTGAACAATGTCCCCCAACAGATGCGAAGCGGTGCGAAGGCTGTTATTATAGAATTGCAAATGGTAATCCTGTTACAACAGAAGATTTCTTTTCGCAAAGAAAAATGCAGCCGGATAAGGTCTTTAAAGGATTAGGAATAGATGAATGTGTGACAAGGGCAGTCTCTCTATTTTCAGAGAGGGAAGAAGCGGAGAAAAGATTAAAGCTTCCTAAGTTCAAGAAGGCAAATATTGCTTTAGTCATATTGGAACCAAAAGATGGAGTGTTAAAGAAAACATTTGATATAGCACATTATTCTTGGTGGAGAACAAAGGATTTTAATGTTTTACAAGCTAAAATAGTCTGATTATGGGAATGGAAGATGTGTTAAGGATAGACAAAATTCTGGATTTCTGTGATGTGCCTCAGCTTTTTGTGGCAAGAGATGCCTTTGATACACTGTATCTTTGTCTTTTATATGATGATGAGACGGTTTATCGCTATACGGGAATACGTATCTCTACACGTAGACTTGAATCCTTCTTAGCAGGTAAAGCCGATTTGCGTTTACTCTATCTACAGCCTGAAAATGAACATGAGTATTACGATGTTGTGTTTCAATCGGGTGAATACCAGAAAACGTTATTAAAGGAAAGTGTATTGTTGGAAGATAAATTGCCGGCTGAGGGATATGTTTTATCTGGAGAGAAGCGCGAGAATGTGGTCATTAATTTGCCAATAAAAGACCGTAGTCTGCTTGCAGAGCTTGTTCGTAAATTTGGCTGGGCTTGTATGTAAGTTTAAAGAAGATAAAAAAGATTGTCCCGCTACTGCTTGAAAGTTGTGGGACAATCTTTTTTCATCCTTATATATACTTTGATTACTTCTTCGTAATACGGAACCAGTCAACGTCTGCCCAACCGCCGTCATTCGTTTTAATAGCCGGACGCGTACAGAACATACCGACTTTGGCACCAATCCATTGTCCTTCTCTTGCCTGGAAAGGAACACCTAATGATTCATATTTCTTTCCGTCGAGGCTATAGCTGAAATTACACATCACAATGAGGTCATGTCCGCCTTCACTACCCTTGATTTTCTTTCCGTCACAACTGAAACGCACTTTCAGATAAACCGTGTTTTGCGAAAGATCAACAGCGGCTTTCACTTCTTCTGGTTTGCCTTTATCTGCTCTGTCACATTCAACTTGCGACAGAACCAAACCTTTGTCTGTATTTTCTAGAACAAGTCCGGCATAATCCCTGCCCATAACGACAAGTCCAGTGCGTTCGCCTTTATTCTTTTGGTTAGGGCTGAACGTCAGTTTCATTGTTGCGGTAAAATTATCAGAAGGAGTTTTTTGTAATAAGAGGTTGGCTACATCCCACAGGTTCTTATAATCTTCTACTACCGGATAAGAGTATAATCTGACATAGCTTTTGTCACCTGCATAATACGCCCATTTTTCATTAATGTTAGCATGCCATTGCCACTGCGGAGAAAGTGTATACCCATCAAATTCGTCACTTTCTTGTGGAGTGCAGATAGGATATGTTTTACCGACATTTGGCTTCTTGTAAGTCAAAACAGGTTCTCCGCAGCCGTCACCGTCTTTATCAATACCGATAATAGGCCAGTCGTTCACCCATTTCATCGGTTGGAGATGCATAATGCGTCCGTAAGCACCGACATCTTGAAAGTGGAGGAACCAGTCTTCTCCGGTAGGAGTATCTACCCATGCACCTTGGTGAGGACCGTTGACAGGAGAGTTACCTTGCGCAAGTACTGTTTTCCATTCGTAAGGACCGTAGATGTTTTTAGAACGTAATACGACCTGCCAGCCTGTCGGCACACCGCCGGCCGGATGGAAGATATAATAATAGTCGTTTCTCTTGTACATTTTAGGACCTTCGCAAGTCTGATGTGCTTCGTGACCGTCGAAAATTATACGGGAAGGAGTGATCGCTTTTGTTGCTTCTGCATTCAGTTCGCAGATAGTGATTACACTTTTCAGTCCGGCACGACTTCCTGCGTATGCGTGTACCATATATACTTTTCCGTCTTCATCCCAGAACGGGCAAGTGTCAATGATACCTTTTCCCGCTTTCACCAAGACCGGTTCGCTCCACGGACCTTTCGGATCTTTGGCTTTCACCATAAAAGCTCCCTGATCGGGATCTCCCCAAAAGATGTAAAACTCACCGTTGTAATGACGAATAGCCGGAGCCCATACACGATTGCCGTGTTCCGGCCGTTCCGGAGTTTCGATAGGGGAGAGGGCATTGGGAACTGCGGCACCGATGATTGTCCAGTTGACTAAATCTTTAGAATGAAGGATTTGCAATCCCGGCAAACAGTTGAAACTGGATGAAGTCATATAGAAATCATCTCCTACACGGCAAGCATCCGGATCGGAATAGTCGGCATAAAGCACCGGATTTTTGTATTTACCGTTTCCGAGGTCGGAAACCCATACTTCAGATACATAGTTCTTCTGTGCTACTGCGGTGAAAACCGTTAATAAGCAAAAGGCTAAAGTCTGTGTCAATCGTTTCATGTTATAGATAGATTATTTATAGATATGATTCGTTGGTTTTATCTGATGGCAAAGGTAAATAAAAAGACTCTGCACAAGGAGGAATATTTGTGCAGAGTCATAGAAAAATTGGTAGATACCTCGTAATTTTTGTTTAGTTGTATTTGTTTCTACCCTATTTATTGGGGCGGTTATCTTTTATTCTCACTGTCACCGGATGAGCCAGCTCTTCTTTCCATTCGCGGAGATGAGCAAACCATGCTTCCGGCGTTTTATATCCGAATGTCTCTTTCATCGAGGTGAAAGTCGTGTGATACTGGAAATATTTATTTCCCGGGGCGGTAATTGTATAAAGGAAGTTGGCTTTATCCTTTTCTTCCGATTTTACATAACGTTGGGGAATACAAGTGCCCAGCCCTACAGTTTCTTTAGCATATTTTACGGTATCGTTTACCGGCCAGTCCGTTCCCCAACTTCCTACGAGTCCTTTATGATCGGAGAAAGATTTGGAAGTACCTACGATGTCTTGCACACCTGTGCAGAAAATTTCTTTATCGAGCGGTTCGTCAAAGAATGCTTCGATATGAAGATCGCGATGTCCGGCATAAAGCGTGTAGCGTGTCATCATATTCAGTTCCTGGTCCTGATATTTCCATCCGGTTACTTCTATTTCTGCAATTACACGTACCGGTCCATAAGAGACGATACGTTCTGTACGAGTGTCCACTGGAGTAATATGGGTTGCCTTTTGTCCGTCCCAACCTTTCAATGCACCCGGTCCGCAACTGTCGAACACGCGAAGTACGTCATCTCCGAATCCTTTAGCTAACTGCTCATCCGTCGGATAGAACTGCGATTCTTTGATTTCCAGTCCTTTGTTGAACTTGCCGTAAATATCCGGTGTCTGTTTTTCATTGAAATAAAGACGGTATCCTACCAGTTCCGATTCCAAAACCGGACCGTGAGGACGTACCATGCTGTATATATTGCTAGTGCCGGGAACGGTGATAGCCTGTACCCGTTGATGTTTACCTTTCTTGTTGTCTACAATAAACATATCGGCATAAACTCGTTCAGGATAAGTCTTTGTACTCTTTTCCGAAGAAAGTGTAACCTGAAATGTTTTTCTACCATGGGCAGGAAGATCGGCAACAAAGACCAGTTCGTCCATCTTGCGGTCCCGGTTCAAATCGTCCAACTGCGAAGGAATTTCCTTCCTTCCTTCCATGACAACGGCTGATTTTACTTTGAAACCAGCGTGCAACTCATGTAGATTGATAACAACCGGAGCATCCGCTTTGGGCTGATTCCAGTTGTTTTGTACTTCAACTGTGATGGTTTTCTCCTGTTTCTGCGTTTGGGCAGACAGGCTGAAAGCTCCTAAAAAGAAAGTAATAATAAAAAGATTCTTCTTCATGTTTCTAAGGCTGAAATTATACGTCGTATTTCTCCTTGCAAAAATAGCAGAAAAAATAGCAGACTGTGTCTCTTTTGAGGAGATTATAGTCTGCTATTTGAGCTTTTTACTCTATATAATGATATTGTGGTTTCTATTTTGCATCACAGAATGGCAATGAGTTTTTTATTTGAGACTTAAAATCTCCTCTTTTGCACCTAATTCCTCATATACCTTTCCGTCTATAGTCAGATTCTTGGCATTCTTAACGTTTAATATATTGTTACCTTTAGAAGATTCTACATAAATATTTTCCAAAGTAACTCCGTCTACCTGACTGATAACAACTCCATCCGCAGCTTCCGTCATCACAACGTTTTTAACGGTAATATTGCTGATGGGCATTTCCGGCAGTCCGTTGAAGAACATGGCACGTCCCGAACCTCTGCAAACAATATTGGAAATATGAATATTGCGGAAAGCTGGTGTTTCTTCTGTCACCGGAGGAATGGCAGTTTTCATACGGCTCAACAGATCTTCTTCCGATTCTTCACCGGCACCTTTTCCACCGTAGAACAAGTCGAACAATAAGGGTTCATTCGGAATATTAATCATATTGATATTGTTAATGTAGATGTTTTCTACCACACCGCCACGTCCGCGGGTACTCTTGAAACGTAAACCTACATCTGTACCCATAAATGTGCAGTCCTCTACATAGATATTCTTCACACCGCCGGACATTTCACTACCTACCACGAATCCGCCATGTCCGTGCAATACTGTATTGTTTTTCACGATAACGTTCTGGCAAGGTTCTCCACGACGGCGTCCATCTTCGTCTTTACCGGATTTGATACAGATGGCATCATCTCCCGCATCAAACACACTATTGATAATTAGAGCGTTTTTACAAGATTCCAAGTCGATAGCATCACCGTTTTGAGAATACCAGGGGTTGATGACCATGATATTATTTACTGTGAAATCTTCGCAAGACAATGGGTGCAGACACCAGCTTGGTGAGTTTTTGAAAGTAACTCCTTCCAACAGCACCTTCTTGCTTTTGACGATGCTTAACAACACCGGACGTAACCATGGACGGATTTCAGCCCATTCTTCATCTGTGTTGATACCTTCGGGGACATTGAAGTCTTTGCAAGCCATTGCACCTCTCAGTGAGCCGGCAGTGGGATACCATATCTCTTGTTTCTCGTCGAGAACACCTCCCGAGTTTACCAGCTTTTTCCATTGTGAAGCAGTCAGCTTTCCTTTTTTTACCGGACGCCAGCAGTCACCGTTTCCGTCAAATGTACCATGTCCGGTGATAGCTATATTTTCTGCATTGCGTACTGAAATCGGTGATTGGCAACGACGAGTCTCGAGTCCTTCGAAAGAAGTGGCAATGATAGGATATGCTTCAAAATCACCGGTAAAAAGTACCAGCGCATTTTGTTCCGTATATAGATTTACATTGCTCAACAGCTCGATCGGACCAGTCAACCAGACACCTTCCGGGATAATCACTTTACCCCCTCCGCGTTGATTCACGTCTTTAATAGCATCGTTGATAGCTTTGGTATTCAGGAACAGACCGTCTCCTTTGGCTCCGAATTTCTCAATGTTTACTTCGTAAGCAGGGAAAACCGGTTGCTGTACTTTCGGCATTTCAAAAGGTAAATTCTGGTAAAGAGCGTCACTGATGGAGCTTTCTTTTACGGTAGTCTCGCTTTGTTTACATCCTGATGAGATAAACGGTAAACAGCATAGGGCCATCCAGAAGAGTCTTTTTGTCAATGTGTTCATTTAGTAACTTATTTCTATAGGGTTATACATCTATTGTTTTTCTTGGTAATTGGGTGATGATTAATGAGGGCGATTTCATAATTCTTATGTCCTTCCGCAGGCGATCTGTCGCAGGCAGCCTGCAGGAGAGGAATAAGACAAATTCATGTTAACCTAATTCTAACCTTAAATAAATATTATGAAAAAACCTCTTAATTATCGATTGCAAAGATAGGTGGCAAACCCCAAGAGGATGTGGACTAATTGATAGAATACGTGTATTTTTTGTCATTTCTGTCTATTATTTGCACACTTCTCGTGTTTTTATGCAGAAAGTTCCTATCTTTGCACAAAATTTAACTATTAAAAGATATGAGTTATAACTTGTTGAAAGGAAAAAGAGGTATTATCTTCGGTGCTTTGAACGATCAGTCTATTGCCTGGAAAGTAGCAGAGCGTGCCGTAGAAGAAGGTGCAACTATTACATTATCAAATACTCCGATGGCTATCCGTATGGGAGAAGTCGACGCTTTGGCCCAGAAATTAAATTGCCAGGTTATTCCGGCAGATGCCACCAGTGTAGAAGATTTGCAAAATGTATTCAAGACCTCCATGGATATACTGGGTGGACAAATTGATTTTGTACTCCACTCTATCGGTATGTCTCCCAACGTGCGCAAAAAACGTACTTACGATGACCTTGACTATGGAATGTTGGATAAGACATTGGATATTTCAGCTGTTTCATTCCATAAAATGATTCAGTCGGCCAAGAAATTGAACGCTATTGCTGATTACGGTTCTATCGTTGCTTTGAGCTACGTGGCCGCGCAGCGTACTTTCTACGGCTACAATGATATGGCAGATGCAAAGGCATTGCTGGAATCTATTGCACGTAGCTTTGGTTACATCTACGGACGCGAACATAGCGTACGTGTGAATACTATCTCGCAGTCTCCTACATTTACTACTGCCGGTTCGGGCGTGAAGGGTATGGATAAACTGTTTGATTTCTCCAACCGTATGTCTCCTCTCGGAAATGCTACGGCTGACGAATGTGCCGATTATTGCATCGTGATGTTCTCCGATCTTACCCGTAAGGTAACTATGCAGAACTTATTCCATGACGGTGGATTCTCCAGTGTAGGTATGAGTCTTCGTGCCATGGCTACTTACGAGAAAGGACTCGATGAGTATATGGACGAAAATGGTAACATCATTTACGGATAAAAAAATATGAAACTACGGATCTCTCTTCTTATTATTTTAATGAGTATGCTTTTCGCCTCCTGCGGGATAAGCACGGGAAAGGGTACGGAGCAGAAGGAAGAGGAGATTTCTGTTCTAAGATATGATAAGCTGTTGAGCGAATACGTTCGCTCCAACAGCTTTTCTGCTATGCAGAAGTTGACGATGGACTACCGTATGCCGACGAAAATCCTGATTGAGGATGTATTGTCTATCGGTACGGTGAAAGATGATACCATTTCGCAACGTCTGCAGAAATTCTATTCGGATACGACTTTAGTCCGTTTGCTTAGCGACGTAGAAGCAAAGTACCCTAATCTGGATGAGGTGGAAAAAGGACTTAACAAAGGATTCTGGAAACTGAAGAAGGAAGTGCCTGATACAAAAGTGCCGTTTATCTATTCGCAAGTGTCTGCCTTCAACGAATCTATTATTTTGGTGGATTCTTTATTAGGGATCAGTCTTGATAAATATATGGGGGAAGATTATCCTCTTTATAAGCGTTTCTATTACGATTATCAATGTCGCTCGATGCGTCCGGAACGGATTGTGCCGGATTGTTTTGCTTTTTATCTTTTGAGCCGTTACGGAATGAACTATCATGAGGGTACTTGTTTGATTGACTTGATGATGCACTCCGGAAAAATCAACTACGTCGTGCAAAACTTATTAGGATATAGTGATATCGGCGAAGCGATGGGATATTCCAAGGAGGAAAACGACTGGTGTAAGGAGAATGAAAAGGAGATATGGAATTATATCTGTACCAACGATCATCTGCATGCACGAGACCCGATGGTGATCCGCTATTATATGAAGCCTGCTCCTGCTGTCGATATGTTAGGTGCTCAAGCTCCGGCATTGATTGGGACATGGATGGGAGCAAGAATCATCGCTTCTTATATGAAAAAGCATAAGGACATGAAACTGAAAGATCTCCTGGAATTTACTGATTATCATGTGATGTTAAGTGAATCCAACTATCTGGCTTCCTAAACTGTTGCATTTTTCAATTTTTAATTAGCTTCGCTCAAAACCTTATTTGATTTTTAATATTAAAGTATAGTCTTAATTTTCAATTTAAAAAGTGGAAACTGCCCTCTATTTGTTGCCCGTGACGTTAGGTGATACGTCTATTGAAAAGGTATTGCCTTCTTATAATAAGGAGATCATTTCTGGTATCCGGTATTTTATAGTTGAAGATGTTCGTTCTGCCCGGCGTTTCCTGAAAAAAGTAGACCGGGAGATTGATATTGATGCATTGACATTTTACCCGTTGAACAAGCATACTTCTCCTGATGATATTTCCGGTTATCTGCAACCTTTGGTGGGTGGAGCTTCAATGGGGGTTATCTCCGAAGCAGGTTGTCCGGCAGTAGCTGACCCGGGAGCGGATGTGGTTGCTATCGCACAGCGTAAAAAGCTGAAAGTGGTTCCTTTGGTCGGACCTTCTTCCATTATCCTTTCCGTGATGGCTTCCGGCTTTAACGGACAGAGTTTTGCGTTTCACGGTTATTTGCCGATTGAACCGGGAGAACGTGCCAAGAAACTAAAAGCACTGGAGCAGCGTGTGTATGTTGAAAATCAGACGCAACTTTTCATTGAGACGCCTTACCGGAATCATAAGATGGTAGAGGATATTTTGTTGAATTGCCGTCCTCAAACAAAGCTCTGTATCGCTGCCAATATTACTTGTGAAGGAGAATATATACAGACGCGTACAGTGAAGGACTGGAAAGGACACGTGCCCGATTTATCTAAGATTCCCTGTATTTTTCTCTTATATAAATAACGCCTTTCAGGTGTTCATATTCATCTTCGAAGCAGCTGCTGAAGAAGCCTTTTCCTAAGTTTTCCTCTATCTGTTTGAAATTCCACAGCTTACTGTTTTTAAAGCGAGGGGTACAAAGGATGGAATCATCTTTGATATCGACAATGAATAGATAGATAAGACGGTTGGTCACTTCATTCTCGAAGTGATAAACGATGTTGAATTCAGGTTTGATACCTTTTTCATGAGGAAAAGCATTGTTGATTAAACGAGTGGCGCCTGCTTCCAGAGATTCTCCGTAGCGGAGATAACATTCCATGGGAATATCTACTTTTCCTCTATCCAGAATGGCTGTTGATGGCCTGTCGCAAAGGAATAACATTCCGTGAGTGGATATGGCAATTCTTATCACCGGATTGATGTATGCATTTTTGTAATTAACAGCTTCTATTGCAGGTGTTTTCCCGATCACGTCTCCTTCGGTATTCACAATAGGAACATATTCCGTGTGTGACATTAAATGATTGAAGAAACGGATGGCGATCTGATTGAACAGGATACTCATCAGAAAGACAGCAGGGGGGAACACTTTATAGAGTACAAACATGCTCGTCTTGCTCAACGGGTCTTGGAAAACGATGGTAATGCTGATTATAATAAAATGCAATATACCGAAGATCAAAGCGATACGGGCAGATACAACGGCTGCTTCTGCTCCCTGCGCATATAAACGTTTGTTGCAAGAACCTATCTGTTTTAAGAAATGGTTGATAAACCTTTTCTTATGCATGTAAAGACTTAGCATCGGAATGAGAATACTGACTTCCAGCGTAAGTGGAAGTGCACCGGGTGGAACGTAATCACCAGGAATGAGAGCTGCTACGGATAATAGTGCTAACACTCCGGTTGCTATATAGAGGATAAAATTAGGAATTAACAATCCTTTACGTCGATAAGAAAGGTATATACCTATAATACCTATGCCTGTACCGATGTAAATAGCCGTGTCTTGCGTTATAAGTTCACACAATAAAATGGAAATAATAACGGGGATAAAACCCAGCGACATGTTAAATGCGGAAGAAAGTGTTCCTTTATGAGCCATCTCTATATTTATGTTTATTTGTCGGTTCTATCAATAAAACAAATAGGGGATATGTTTTGTTTGCTAACGAATATGTTTCTCTGCATGGTAGGAGGAACGAACAAGGGGAGCGCTTTCTACGATGTTGAATCCTTTCTCTAAACCTACAGTTTTATATTCTGCAAATTGCTGCGGAGTGATGTATGCTGCAACGGGATAATGCCGGTGACTCGGTTGAAGGTATTGGCCTATGGTAAGAATCTGGCAACCGGTTGCTAACAGATCATCCATCAATGTTTCGACTTCCTCCGGGGTCTCACCCAGTCCGACCATAATGCCGCTTTTAGACTTAACTCCCTTCTCGGAAATGTGTCTGATAACTTGCAGACTTGTATCATAATTTGCCGCACTGCGCACTAGCGGACTAATGCGGCGTACGGTTTCCATATTGTGTGAAATAATGTCGGGACGGGCTTCGATTACCAAATCTAACAACTCCATCCTGCCTTGAAAATCAGGAATGAGCACTTCGATTGTTGTTTGTGGATTCAGCCGTTTTATTTCCTGGATGGTACGTGCCCAATGTGTTGCTCCCAAATCCGGCAGATCATCTCTGTCTACGGAAGTGATGACAGCATGATCCAGTTTCATCAGTGCGATGGATTCTGCGACATGGGTAGGTTCGTTTGCATCTAGCGGGTGCGGGCGGCCGGTTTGTGTGTTGCAGAATTTGCAACTGCGCGTGCAGATGTCACCGCCAATCATAAAGGTAGCAGTTCCTTTTCCCCAGCATTCTCCCATATTAGGGCAACGCCCACTGCTGCATATAGTATGCAAGCAGTGGGAGTCGACAATCCGTTTGGTTTCGGTGTATCGTTCGTTGGCACCAATATTAATTTTCAGCCATTCGGGCTTACGTACTCTGTCCGTCATTATAAATTGTTCAAGAAAAAGTTGGTCAACCGTGTGTATAGGTGTTGGCGGGTATTGCCACCATATATTCCATGATTGCGGTTTGTATACACTTGCATATCAAATTGTTTTCCAAGCTGAACCAACTGCTCGGCATATTCCGCACAATTTTGGAAGTGCACATTATCGTCTGCCATGCCATGCACCAACAACAAGTTTCCATGTAGTTTGTCAGCGCGGGTGAAGGCTGATGATTCCTTATATCCTTCCGCGTTCTCTTTCGGAGTACGCATGAAGCGTTCGGTATAAATCGTATCATAGAAACGCCAGTCGGTGGGTGCAGCTACTGCTACTCCTGCTTTGAATACGGGAGTTCCTTCGCTCATGCTCATAAGAGTCATGTATCCGCCGTAGCTCCAGCCCCAGATTCCGATGCGATCTTTATCCACGTATGGCTGTTTGCCGAGATACAAGGCAGTCTCTACCTGATCTTTGGCTTCTTTGACTCCGATTTTCAGATAAGTGCATTTCTCGAAAGCTTCTCCACGACCTCCTGTGCCGCGACCGTCCACGCATACCACGATATAACCGAGGCTTGCCATGTATGTTTCCCAACTGATTCCCCAGGTATCCAATACTTGTTGAGAGCCCGGACCGCTATATTGATACATCAGTACCGGATATTTTTTAGATGCGGAAAAATTAACCGGTTTCATCATCCAGCCGTTCAGCTTCACGCCATCTGTGGTTTGGAAAGTGAAGAACTCTTTTTGTGGCACAGCATATCCGGACAATGTTTGTTTCAATCCATCATTGGTAATAAGCGTTTTGAGTGTTTTGCCCGAATTATCATTCAGTGTAACCAGCATCGGAGTATTCAAGTTGGAGAACTTGTTCATGTAATACTTCATCGATTTGCTGAAGAGCGGTGTATTGGTTCCTACCTGTTGGGATAGTTTGAGCTTCTTGCCTTTCTTGTCTATTTTATAGACAGCTTTGCGCAGAGGGCTTTCTTCATTGCTGGTGTAATAGAAAGAACCGTCTTCTTCATCATATCCCAGAAAATCTTTCACCTCAAACTTACCGTTAGTAACCTTTTTAATCAGATTACCCCCCATGCTATACCAATAGAGGTGACTGTAACCGTCACGTTCGCTAAGCAGGCTGAAATATTCCGGATAGAACTGGATATTATCGAAAATATTCTCCTTTATGTAATAAGGAGACTCATCGCGAAGCATTAGTTTGCAAAGTGTGGAACGAGGATCGGCAAAGTAAAGATCAAAACGGTCTTGATGGCGGTTCAATGTCATGATAGCCAATTTATTGGCATCCTTTGTGAAACGGATACGCGGGATGTATCCATCTGCATCCAACGGGAGTTTCATTGTACGGGTGACATGTGATTTGATGTCATACGTACGTACCTCTACTTTCGAATTCGGATATCCGGCTTTTGGATACTTATATGTATATTCGCCCGGATAATCTTTTAAAGCATCAATGCGGGGTGCTTGTCCGGCAAATACCGGGAAAGAGTAGGAGGGAACTTCCGACTCGTCGAAACGGATAAAAGCAATCAGCGTATTGTCGGCGCTGAATTCCAAAGCACGGTCGAAGCCGAACTCTTCTTCATACACCCAGTCAGGAATACCGTTGATTACCGAATTCTGTTTGCCATCTTCTGTGACCTGGCTTTCGCTGTTGCCGTAAAGCAACTTAACAAGAAATATGTTATTGTTGCGTACAAATGCAATCATGGTACCGTCCGGAGAAAAGACGGGGACCTGTTGAGGTCCACCGTCAGACAGCCGTTCAATAATGTTGTTTGTCGTAACGCCCTTATCATTTCGTTTCAAAGGGTAAATGTAATGTACAGCTGTGTATGAATGCCTATAAATAGGTGTTGTTTTAGTAGCAATCAGCAGTTTCTGACCGTCGGGAGAGAACTGATAACTGTCGAAGTTCTTGAAGTCACATTCGCGTGTGGTATTTACATCGAAAATCACTTCTACTTTCTCGCCTGTCTTGAAAGAGTATTTAATGATTTGCGTGCCGTCAGCGTTCATCTGTGTGTAGTGTTCACCATCAGGCATAGGGATTACTCCCTGAATATTTTCCGGGCGGAAACGTCCGGAAGTAATATCTTTTAAATCGAGTGCCTTTTGTCCTTGTGCCATTCCGGTCAGACAGAGAAGGCAGAGTAATAAAGTGATGCTGATCTTTTTCATCTGCGTTTATAATCGGTTTTGGTTTTAATTCGTACTTGCAAAAGTAACAATAAACTTAGATTCAACAAAGCCTGACCGATTTTTATATAGATTTGATAAGGATTATTGGGTGAGATTCAATATCTTTGTGAAAAGGACTTTAAACATTACCACTATGAATTCAAAAAGAAAAGACTTGCAATATGCTTCTGTCTTCTTATTGGCCGTGGCATTGACGTTCCTGATGGGAAAGGGTGATAATCTGTGGTTGGTGTCATGGGGTGACTTGATACCGAGTTTGTTTGTATTGTTCATAGCAGGTGATTGTTTACATAGTTCCCTGCTTCGTATCAAACGTGGCGAAGAGGAGGGAGGAGCCCGGTGGAGTACTTGTTTCACTTTTCTGGTATTCAGCATTATTTTTATGGGCGACTTGTTCTTTATCGGCAACTTTATTGTCAATAAACTGTGGAGCTAAAAGAGATGTAATAAATCTGTTTCACAGGTGTTTAATAGTAGATTCTTCGTCTTAACTATAGCTTTTAGTTTACTTTAACTAGATAAATTAGTTTATGAACTAAAACTTTTCGTTATTTGCAGCAAACAAAGTTGCAGATATGAAAGGATTAACAGCAAAAGAAGAAGAAATCATGGGCTTTTTCTGGGAAAAAGGTCCCTTGTTCGTGAAGGAAATGTTGGCTTTCTATGAAGATCCCAAGCCACATTTCAATACACTATCTACGATTGTGCGTGGGTTGGAAGAAAAAGGTTTTCTAGCTCATTATACTTTCGGAAATACCTATCAATATTATCCCGTAGTCAGTGAAGAAGATTTTCGTAAAGGAACGCTGCGGAATGTGATTAGTAAGTATTTTAATAATTCTTACCTAAATGCCGTTTCTTCTTTGGTTAAGGAGGAAGATATTTCCTTGGATGAATTGAAACAGCTCATCGAGGAAGTGGAACAGGCTGACAAAAAACACTAATCTATTAAACGAAAATCTATGCTATGGGAGTTTTCTTCATTTATATATTAAAATCATCTGTTTGTCTTGTTCTGTTTTACCTGTTTTTCCGGTTATTACTTAGCAAGGAAACCTTTCATCGTTTCAATCGTATGGCTTTATTGGGAGTGTTGTTCTTTTCATTACTCATTCCTTGTATCGAAGTAACTACCCGGCATCAGGTTGAAGTGCAGCAGGCTGTGCTTTCCATTGAACAATTGCTATTGATGGCAGAGTTGGAGGCTACTCCTGCCAATGTCGGTGCAGTGCAGGAGACGTCGGCCATATCTTGGGTACAGATTGTTCTGTTGGTCTATCTGGCGGGTATTCTGTTTCTTGCCTGTCGCAATATCTATTCTTTGATTTGTCTCTTCCGGTTGATACATTCCGGCAAACATGAGAAGTTGGAGAAAGGGGTTACACTTGTGGTGCACAATCAGGAGATAGCTCCGTTCAGTTGGATGAAGTATATTGTCATCAGCCGGAAAGACTTGGAGGAAAACGGGAGGGAAATCCTTATTCATGAAATGGCTCATATTCACCATCGTCATTCAGTAGATTTATTGGTGGCGGATATTTGCATCTTTTTTCAATGGTTCAATCCTGGTGCATGGTTGTTGAAACAGGAGTTGCAGAACGTTCACGAATATGAAGCGGACGAGACCGTCATTAATGAGGGGGTAAACGCGAAAGAATATCAACTATTATTAATAAAAAAAGCCGTTGGCACAAGGCTCTACTCTATGGCCAACAGCTTTAATCACAGTAAACTTAAAAAACGTATCACTATGATGTTAAAAGAAAAAAAGATTCTGTCTTAACATCCGGGAAAAAGAAGGTGGCTATTTCGGTACAAGGAATTTCCGGTGAAGGAAAACCTTTGGTTATTATTAATGGGAAAGAGTCTGAACGTGAAGTAGTAAATGCTTTGAATCCTGAACGTATTGAAAGTGTGTCTGTCATAGGTCCTGAAAAAGCTATTAAGATTTATGGAGAAAAGGCTAAGGATGGAGTGATGGATATAAAACTATATTCGGAAAAAAAGTTTGCGCCGAGAAAGATTGAAATCGAAGGCATTAATAAAACAAGGTTGGATGCATTAAATAGTGGGGCAAAGAGTTGGGGAGCTACGTTTCGTTCTGCTGATGGAGGTAAACCTTTGGTTATAATTGATGGCAAAGAGGCTACAGGTGATGATCCTTTAGCGAATATTTCTCCTGATCGTATTAGGAGTATATCTGTATTGAAAGATAAGACTGCATTGGCTGCTTATGGTGATAAGGGAAAGAATGGAGTGATTGAAGTAAATCTATTAGTGAAAGAAGAATATCAAGCCCGTCAAATTTCTATTCGTGCTATTAATGATACAGTGACTTCAACAATAAAAGTAACTGCATCTGAAGAATAGCAGTAGATTTTAGATGTCTTCTGTTTCTAAATATTGTCAAAATATAATGTTATAAAGATTGACGGAGGTACGCTAGTATCTCCGTTTCTTGTTCCGGGTGGAACCATTTTATTTCTTCATCTCTTTTGAACCAGGTCATCTGTTTACGCGAATAAATGCGGGAGTTTTGCTTGATTTTGTCTATAGCAAAGGAGAGTTCCCATTCTCCGTCCAGATATTTGAACAGTTCTTTATAGCCTACTGTATTGAGTGAATTGAGGTGACGATAGGGAAGTACGGAACGTACTTCTTCCAATAATCCTTCCTCCATCATCTGGTCTACCCGACGGTTGATACGGTCATAAAGTTCTTCCCGATCACGAGTCAGGCCGACTTTCAGAATACGGAAAGGACGCTGTTTTTTTTGTTGGGTGCGAAAAGAAGTATAAGTGCGTCCGGTCATATAGCAAATCTCCAACGCATGAATCACCCGCTTGGGATTCTTTAGGTCTACAATCCGGTAATATTCCGGATCTAACAAGCGAAGTTCTGCGCAGAGTTGTTCAAGGCCTTCCTCTTCATACTTTTGTAACATGAGTTGACGGGTTTCCGCATCAACGGTAGGAATATCGTCAATTCCCTTACAGATAGCGTCTACATACATCATTGAGCCACCAGTGAGAATCACGACTTCGTGTTGCGTGAATAATTTCTCCAGAATTTCCAGTGCTTCTGTTTCGTATTGGGCAGCGCTGTAATAGTCTGTGAGGTGGAGCGTGCCGACCAGTTGATGGGGGACACGTTTAAGTTGATCGGGAGTCGGAGCTGCCGTACCTATTTTTAATTCGGCATAAAGCTGTCTCGAATCGGCAGATACAATGCTTGTCTGAAATGTTTCTGCCAAGCGCAGGCTCAACTCTGTTTTCCCCACACCTGTAGGACCTATAAGAACAATGAGAGTAGGCATAGATTTTTAAGTATTAAGTATAGAAGTATTAAGTATTAAAGCGTACGGGACTAAAAAAATATTAGGTATTAACTGCCTGACACTACATAGCAATTAATACCTAATACTTGATATTTAATACTTAAAATTTTTCTTCTTCGTATGGGCTGCTAGTGTCACCACCTATGTCAAATCCTTCCTGATCGAAATCTTCCATGTCGAAGTCCTGGTCTCCATAGAAGTTTTCATCCAGATCAAGAGAACCTCCCGCAGCGGTCATTTCTTCAAAATCTACCGTTTGTTTAGGAGCATCTCCTGATTTCTTGGTACATTTGGCACCATTCATATCTTTTCCGGTAATAATTTCGGATAGTTCGATGAAGAAACAACGTTCTGTTATGTAATCGAATACATATAGCAGTTTCTGTTTTTCGTCTTCTACCAGTTCACTGATAGCAGTGTCTTTCATTACCCAGCTATCTATTTCCGGATTGTCGTCCATTTCTTCTAAGGTTACTTCTTTTCCTTTTTCCCAGTCGTCATCGCAGATAAAGAAAGAAGTCATCTGGTCGTTTGCGTACCCTACTGATTTCAGTATTGCTTCATGGAAGTCATAAAAAGTTGCTTCCGGATCAATTTGTATTTCTCTGACAAAATCGTCAACTTCATCAGATATGATAGTAAATCTGTATATCATAATATGACTATTTTGAACTGTTTATTTAATAATACCACGTTCTGAATTACGGATAAAATTGACTATATAGTCAATCTCCGGGCTCTTTTCGAATTCATCTTCTATTTTTTTCAATGCTTCTGTCGTGTTCAAACCACTTTGGTAGATGATACGATATGCATTGTGAATACTTTCGATCACTTCATTGGAGAAGCCACGACGGCGCAAGCCGATGATATTGATTCCGCTGAAAGCGATCGGTTCGCGTCCTGCAATGATGTAAGGAGGAATATCTTTACTGAAACGGCATCCGCCCTGAATCATTACATGACTGCCTACATGACAGAATTGATGCATCAATACATTGGCGCTGACAATCGCGTTATCATCAATGACGATTTCGCCTGCCATCTTGGTAGAGTTACCGATGATACATCCGTTACCAACCAATGCGTCGTGTGCTACGTGTACACCTTCCATCAATAAATTGTTATTTCCCACAATCGTGCGCCCTTTAGCTGCCGTACCACGGTTGATTGTTACATTTTCACGAATCAGATTATTATCTCCGATTTCGGCTGTCGATTCTTCACCGCGAAACTTGAGGTCCTGCGGAATGGCTCCGATAACGGCACCCGGAAAAATCGTGTTTCCGTTACCAATACGTGAACCGTATAAAATATTGGCGTTAGCCATAATTTTATTGTTGTCGCCGATAACTACGTTCTTATCTATAAATACAAAAGGCGCAATTTCTACATTTTCTCCGATCTTAGCTTCGGGATGGATATACGCTAAAGGACTTATCATGCTTTTAAATATCAATTATTACTTATTTTTTACTATTTGTGCCATGAATTCTGCTTCGCAAACAACTTTCTCGCCGACAAACGCATATCCTTTCATGGTAGAAATGCCACGGCGGATAGGTGCCAGCAGTTCTACACGAAAGATGATTGTATCTCCCGGCACTACTTTCTGACGGAATTTCACTCCATCTATTTTCATGAAATAGGTAGAATAACGTTCAGGATCATCTACGGAATTCAAGACGAGCAAGCCTCCGACTTGTGCCATTGCTTCCACTTGAAGTACTCCCGGCATAACGGGCTCCTGTGGAAAATGTCCCTGGAAGAAAGGTTCGTTGGCTGTGATATTTTTAATACCTACAATGTAGTTGGCACCAATTTCAATCACTTTGTCCACCAGTTGGAAAGGATAGCGGTGCGGTAACAATTCGCGGATACGGTTTACATCCATTATTGGTTCACGGTTACAGTCGTAACTTGGTGCCTGTATTTCGTGCAGACGGATTTCTTTCCGCATCTGGCGGGCAAATTTATTGTTGATGGTGTGTCCCGGACGGGTAGCGATGATACGGCCTTTAATCGGTTTTCCAATTAGAGCGAGGTCACCGATGACATCAAGCAGTTTGTGACGGGCACATTCATTGGGCCAAACTAACGGTTTGTGATTGATATAGCCTAACTGATCGGCATCCATGTGAGGTACTCCCATCACATCTGCCAACTTATCGAAGCTTTCCTGTGACATCTTGCGTTCGTAGATTACGATCGCATTGTCCAGGTCGCCACCTTTAATCAATCCGGCGGAGAGCAACGGCTCTATTTCACGAACAAAGACGAAAGTACGGCTGGCAGCCACTTCGTCTTTGAAATTATGCATATCTTCAAGGGTAGCAAACTGATTCGGGATAATAGTCGAATCGTAAGAAACCAGTACATTCAGACTGAAATTCTCGTCAGGTAGTACAATGATAGAAGAACCAGTCGTTTCATCCCGGAACTCAATTTTAGACTTGATAATATAAAAGTCTTTGACGGCATTTTGTTCTACTGTTCCTACACGTTCTATTTCTTGTACGTAATATTGTGCACTACCATCTAAAATAGGAAATTCCGGTCCGTTAACTTGGATCAGGCAGTTATCAATGCCCAATGCGTAAAGGGCTGCCATACCATGTTCAATGGTGCTTACTTTGACTCCATTTTTCGACAATACAGTACCACGGGTGGTTTCTGTTACATTGTCGGCTACTGCGTCGATAGTTGGTTGTCCTTCTACGTCAATGCGTTGGATTTTATATCCGTGATTGTCCGGAGCTGGATTGAATGTTACAGTGAGATCAAGTCCAGTGTGAAGACCTTTCCCGCTCAGTGAAAAGCTATCTTTCAGCGTTTTTTGTTTCAGCATTGGTTACTTATTTACTTATTTAATAGTTGTTTTAATTCTTCTACTTCTTTGCGCAAGTTACGCAGTTCTTTCTGCATATCCGGCAGGCTTCTTTGTGCAATGGATGATTTGAAATATTGCTTCAGTTCCATAGGAGGAGTTCCGATAAGCTGGCTACCGGACTTGATGTCTCCCGGCACACCTGATTGTGCGCCTAATCCAACTTTATCTCCTATTTTAGCATGTCCTGCAATACCTACCTGACCACCGATCATACACCATTCACCCACTTTGGTAGAACCGGCAATTCCGGCTTGCGCAGCCATAACGGTATGCGAACCTATTTCATCATTGTGTGCTATTTGTATCAGATTGTCTAACTTGACACCGCTGTGTACTACCGTAGCTCCCATTGTAGCACGGTCTACACACGTATTAGCACCTATATCTACTTTATCTTCCAGAATAACAATTCCGATTTGCGGAATCTTATCATATCCGTTCGGAGTGGGAGCAAAACCAAATCCGTCAGCTCCGATCACTGCACCCGAATGAAGGATACATTCATTACCTATGCGGCAATCATGATAAACATTTACATTGGAGTAAAGCAGGCAACTGTTGCCTATCTTCACGCCGTCTCCAACGAAAGTGTGCGGGTAAATTTGAGTATTATCTCCAATCACGGTATTTTCACCGATATAGGCAAAAGCACCGATGTATACATTCTCACCAATTTTGGCGCTGGGTGCAACGAAAGCTAATGAATCTATCCCTTGTTTCTTAGGCTTGCTCATCTCATAAAGATTGAGCAATTTAGCTAGACTTTCGTATGCATTGTCTACTTTGATAAGAGTAGCTTTAATTTCGTGTTCGGGAGTGAAGTCCTTATTAACCAAGACAATGCTTGATTGTGTTTCGTAGATGTAAGGTGTATATTTGGGATTTGACAGGAAAGAAATTGCTCCGGGCATTCCCTCTTCAATTTTAGCGAATGTGTGTACCGTAGCGTTTTCGTCTCCAATGATTTCCCCTTGGATAAATGCTGCAATTTGCTTAGCCGAGAACTCCATGTCTTTTATTTAAAATTTAATTAGTTCACAAATAACGGATTTTTTTTTCAGATTTCCGTGTTATTGCATGAATATTTTATACTTATCTGTGTAATCTCTGATAGCAGAGATAGTATTTCTTTACCTTTTTGGACAATAATGAGATGTTCAGCATGTCCGATGCTTCGGCAATATTTTTGATAGTGCCGTCTTTGTAGATAATATCAATACTGTCATCTGCCGGGTCATACATATTCTTTTCGATGCTGGGGGTAGAGACAAAATAGTTCGCTTCGGAAAGGGTTATGCCTAGTTGCTGGCTGATGTGCAAAGTTAATTCTTTTTTTCTGTCCTCACTAATAGGTTCCGACGAAATTTCCACTTTAAAGATATTTCGGTTTATCATTCCCGTGCTTAAAGTGGAAAGTACCTTATCTGTGTGGGTGCTCCACACTTTCAAGGCTGTCCATATATCATTGTCGTCCAGCTGGATAAAATTCTCCAGACAGTCGGGGTTGTTATAGAATTCCGTTGGATTGATATCATTGTAAAGGAAAAAGCGTAATGCAGGAGATGCAAACAGTTCCACTCCTTGTGAAGCCAGTTCTTTGGCACGCAAGAGAGTACTAATCAGCATCTTTTCGTATGCCACAGACGTCTTATGCAGGTATACTTGCCAGTACATCAGGCGACGTGCCGTGAGGAAATTCTCGATAGAATAGATCCCTTTGGATTCGACAACCAAACGGTCATCCGCTACATCAAGCATTTTGATGATTCGGGCAGAGCCGATGTTACCTTCCGTTACGCCTGTATAAAAGCTGTCGCGGCGAAGATAATCAAGTCGGTCCATATCCAACTGACCGCTTACGAGTTGATGCAGAAAGCGTTTCGGGTATTCGTCCTTGAAGATTTGAATGGCAAGACTCAGCTGGCCGTTCATCTCTTTGTTCATCCGTTCCATCAACATAAGAGAAATCTCTTCGTGCGAGACTCCTTTTACAATCGTGTCTTCCAGTACATGCGAGAAAGGGCCGTGTCCTATATCATGCAACAGGATGGCGGCCTGCACGGCCTCCGCTTCACTATCAAAGATAAAATTGCCTTTGGAGGCCAGTTGGGTGATAGCTTCACTCATCAGGTGAAAAGCACCTAAGGAGTGTTGGAAGCGGGTGTGTTGTGCACCGGGGTACACAACAGATGATAATCCTACTTGCTTGATGCGGGTAAGACGCTGCAAAAGGGGATGCCGTACTATATCGTACAGTAACCCCTTTGGAATATTGATGAACCCGAATACGGGGTCGTTAATTATCTTTCTTTCGTAAGGCATTCGTTTTCTTTAGAGATCCTTTTTCCCTTTTCAGAGAATTGCTTTGAGTTGTTCAGCCATTTGTGCTTGCACTTCTTGTGCGGCGGTGCGGGCAGCTTCTGCAAATTTCTCTGTTTTATCTACGTAGATAATACCACGCGACGAGTTAACAATCAATCCGCATGTACTGTTCATACCATATTTGCAAACTTCTTCGAGTGAACCGCCTTGTGCTCCCACGCCTGGTACGAGAAGGAAATGGTTCGGGACAATCTTGCGGATGTCCTCAAAAGCACGTCCTTGAGTAGCACCTACCACATACATCATGCGGTCATCGCCAGCCCATTCCTGTGATTTGCGTAATACTTTCTCGAACAGACGTTCGCCGTTTACGTCTTCTGTCAATTGGAAGTCATGAGATCCTTTGTTGGAAGTCAATGCCAACAGGATCACCCATTTGCCTTCGTAGGTAAGGAACGGAGTAACGCTGTCTTCACCCATGTAGGGGGCTACTGTTACAGAGTCGATATCCAATTCTTCAAAGAATGTGCGGGCATACATTGCAGAAGTATTTCCGATGTCACCACGCTTTGCGTCAGCGATGATGAATTGATCCGGATAGTTATCTTTGATATATTTTACTGTCTTTTCAAATGCGATCCATCCTTTTACACCCATGCTTTCATAGAAAGCCAGATTGGGTTTGTAGGCGATACACAAATCAGCTGTCGCGTCAATGATTGCTTTGTTGAATGCAAAGATCGGATCTTCTTCTTTCAACAGATGTTCCGGGATTTTCTTGATATCAGTATCAAGTCCTACACAAAGGAATGATTTTTTGCGCTTTATGTTTTCAAATAATTGTTGCTTATCCATCTTGTTATTTACTATTTTGCAATTTACTATTTACTATTTTAAGAAACCGTTCTCAACTCTCAATTCTCAACTCTCCACTTCTCTAAAGTTCGCTTTCTTTCAGGCGTTCTGCATTTTCCGCTACGATCAGATGGTCGATACAATCCTGGATATCCCCGTCCATGAAGGCTGCCAGATTATAGATTGTATAGTTGATGCGGTGGTCGGTGATACGTCCCTGGGGATAGTTGTAAGTTCGTATTTTGGCTGAACGGTCTCCGGTAGATACCATTGTCTTACGTTTGGAGGCAATGTCATCGATATATTTCTGATGTTCTTTGTCGTAGATAAAAGTACGGAGACGGGCCAAGGCGCGCTCTTTATTTTTCGGCTGGTCGCGTGTCTCGGTACATTCGATAAGGATTTCTTCGGCAATACCGGTGTTCGGGTTCTTCCAGATATAGCGCAGACGTACTCCGGATTCTACCTTGTTTACATTCTGTCCGCCGGCACCGCCGCTTCGGAAAGTGTCCCATTTGATTTCTCCTTCGTTGATGACTACATCGAATTCTTCAGCTTCGGGAAGCACGGCCACGGATGCGGCTGAAGTGTGAACACGTCCTTGCGTTTCCGTCGCAGGAACACGCTGTACGCGGTGTACTCCCGATTCATATTTTAAAATTCCGTATACATTATCGCCTGTCACACTACAAACAATTTCTTTGAATCCACCGGCTGTCCCTTCGTTCGCATTGGAGACTTCCATTTTCCAACCTTTGGTTTCACAGAATTTGGCATACATACGGAAGAGGTCGCCGGCAAAGATAGCTGCTTCGTCGCCTCCTGCACCTCCGCGGATTTCGAGAATAGCGTTCTTGCTGTCTTGCGGATCGGCAGGGACAAGCATCAGTTTGATTTCTTCTTCCAATACCGGAAGGCGCTCTTGACTATTGTCCATTTCTTCTTTCGCCATTTCGCGCATTTCAGCGTCCGATTCATTGGCAAGGATATTTTTAGCTTCTTCAATATTACCCAGTAATTGGATATATTCTTTCCTTGCTTTCATCAAGTCGTCTAATTCTTTATATTCTTTAGTCAACTTGACATAACGTTTCTGATCGGCAATCACTGCCGGGTCTGTGATAAGGGTAGATATTTCTTCAAAACGGGCTACGAGTCCGTCTAATTTTTCTAGTATGGTACTATTGTCTGCCATTCTTTAATATCTAAATTCTCCGAATTCGCTCTTAATGATTAATTCTGTTTGCTCGCATGCTTCAACACGTCCTACAATCTGTGCCGGGATACCGAATGACTCGGAGATAGCTATCACTTCTTCTGCATGTTCCGGTGACAGGTAGACTTCAAGGCGATGTCCCATATTGAATACCTTGTACATTTCTGCCCAGTCCGTACCGCTTTGTTCTTGGATCGTTTTGAATAAAGGAGGAACAGGGAAAAGATTATCTTTTACTACGCGTACGTTTTCTACAAAATGCAGAACTTTAGTTTGTGCACCACCGGAGCAGTGTACCATTCCGTGGATTTCCGGGCGCAATGCATCAAGTAATTTTTTGACTACCGGTGCGTATGTACGGGTAGGAGAGAGTACTAACTTACCTGCATCAATTGGAGAATCTTCCACGCTGTCTGTTAGTTTTAACTTACCGGAATAAACTAACTCTTCAGGAACTGCAGCATCATAGCTTTCCGGATATTTTTCAGCAAGATATTTGCCGAATACGTCGTGACGGGCACTCGTCAAACCGTTGCTACCCATACCGCCATTGTATTCTTTCTCGTAAGTAGCTTGTCCGTAAGAAGCCAGACCAACGATCACGTCACCCGGACGAATATTGGCATTGTCGATAACGTCTGAACGTTTCATGCGGCAAGTTACGGTAGAGTCAACGATGATGGTACGTACCAAATCGCCGACATCTGCAGTTTCACCACCGGTTGCATATACGCCTACACCCATTTCACGGAGTTCGGCCAGCAATTCGTCTGTTCCGTTGATGATGGCGGAGATTACTTCTCCGGGAATCAACAGTTTGTTACGTCCAATGGTAGATGAAACAAGGATATTGTCTACGGCACCTACACAAAGCAGGTCGTCAATATTCATAATCAATGCATCCTGTGCAATACCTTTCCAAACGGATAAGTCACCCGTTTCTTTCCAGTACATATAAGCAAGAGATGATTTGGTTCCGGCACCATCGGCATGCATAATGTTACAATATTCCGGGTCACCTCCCAATATATCGGGAATAATTTTACAGAATGCTTTCGGGAAGATTCCTTTGTCGATGTTCTTGATGGCGTTGTGCACATCTTCTTTTGATGCGCTTACTCCACGCATCATGTATCGTTGATTACTCATGAGTTATAGAATTATTTTGTATACGGCTGCAAAAGTACAGCTTTTTTTTGGTACAGCCTAGAAAAACAGTCAGGTAAATTCCAGGGTAAACTTTCGATTATAATACGACTATGCGTGTAAAGCCAAGATTATAATGCATATTTTATATGTTCACTCCAGATTGAATCAATCAGTTTTCCGACTGTGGCATGACACCTCAAACTATATTCACTGATGTTTATATTGTACTTTTCAAGCAATGCTTTTCTTAAATCAGCATACTGAATTTCTGCAACATAGAAACCTGTATTAAGTGTTATTAGTTTTCCCTTGCAGAAAGGGCGAACGAAATTGAATACATCATTTTTAGAACTGAATTTTCTCTTCTTTTGAGCTGGTGGAAGTGTATTGGGAATTGTAGAAGTCTTTCTTTCCCATATTGCATTAACAAGATTTCCTATGGTAAATAGATTACTGATTGCTTTCTCACTATATGTTAATTCATAATCTTTAGCTAAGATTTGAATTAAAGGATATATACGTAAACCTGCAGTGATAATATTGGTGTCAAGAGTTATTAAAGATCCTGTACATAAACTTCGAACCAATCCAAATACATCATTCTTGTTCTTGAATGTTTTGTTTTTATTTGAATTTACTACAGACGAATTTCCTGATGCCATATTTGTAGATCTGTTGACATAAGACACTTCTTGTTTGGGTACGATAGGCTTTGATTGAGATTGTGTTTTAACTTTTTGCTCTGCTAAAAGATTCTCATATTCTTTCTGTACTTTTCTAGCTTTAGTTTGTTCATCGGACAGACGTTTTTGTAGTTGTTTGTTTTCCTCTATAGAATACAATAAACGCTTCTCTTTATCGAGTAAATCATTTTTTATTTTTTCATTTTCTTTTTTGCTTTCTATTATGGAAAACTCTAATTCTTTGATTCGAGAATCTGATTCTTTATTTAGGATTTGCATCTGCTTGATTTCAATCTTAGCTTTTTGTATGGCAGATTCATTCTTTTTTAAATTTTCAGTCATACTCTTGCAATCTTCAGTAGCCTGCAAAAGAGAACGTTGCAATCGTTGATTTTCGATTTCTAAATTACTTTTTATGGTCTGCAGTTCACTCACCATATTTATACTACGCCAATTGGTTCGCGCTACAGACAATTGTTTCTCATCCAATTGATAAGTGTTATTTCCATCAATGTAGTATAATATAGGAAAAGTCCAACCACATCTGTTGCAAAAATTAGAAGATATTGACACTTCTTTATCACATATAGGGCATATCTTGGTTGTATTTCCTATATATGTTTGTTTTTCAAATATTTGCTTGACTACATCTATTTGTTGTAAAGTCAAACGTTGACAGTCTTTTGCCAAAACGCTGATTTCTTCTTTTATCTTTTCTTTCTTAGCTTCGGCCTCTTTCTCTTGTCTAAGCTTTTCTTCTTCCCGTTGTTTTTGGGCAATATCTTCTTTGACTTTATTAATAGCACGGAGCAAATCTTTTAATGCATTTTGGGGATTTTCTTGATAATCGATATAATCTAATGGACGTATCAAAAGTTTAAATTTCTTGTTGTACTGGCTATTATCTATTTTTACAGGAATGATTGCTTTTTCTCCATCCAAAGCTTCAAATATTTCGCCTGCGGTCCACATCGATTCGTTCGAATGTTTGGAGGATATGAATATGAGCATCTTAGATTCAGCTATTGCGCCTGTGATAATTTCAATGAACTCTTGTCCACTGTAAATTCCGTCTTTATCGAACCAGTTATTGAATATCTGCAACGTAACAGCTAGGATTAAGTGTTAAAAACCTTGCTTTGCAAAAGGAACGAACAAAATTGAATACATCATTTTTGTTCTTGAATGATTGATATTTCTTTGAATTTGTTGTAGAGAATTTGTCTAATATTATATTTCCTATTTCTCTTGCAGAAGGAACTTCCTGCTTCAATTCTATATTCTTTTGAACTTTCAAAAGGTTTTCATATTCTTCTTGTATTTCCTTAACTTTAGTTCGCTCATCAAGGAGATATTTTCGTAATGTCTCTATTTCATCCATAGCATTTTGTAGAGCATATTTATTATCGGTCATACTTTTATGTTCTTCGGTAGCTTGTAAGGGGGAACTCTTCAGAGGTTGTTTTTCGGGCTCTAAACTGTTTTTTATTATACTACACCAATTGGTTCGAGCTATGGATAATTGTTCTTCATCCAAAGGATAAGTGTTGTTTTCATCAATACAGTATAATATAGGGAAAGTCCAACCACATCTGTTACAAAAATTAGAAGATATTGATACTTCCTTGTCACATATAGGACATATCTTGGTTGTATTTCCTATATATATTTGTTTTTCAAATATTTGGTTGACTACATCTATTTGTTGCAAAGTCAAACGTTGGCAGTCTTTTGCCAAAACACTGATTTCTTTTTTTATTTTTTCTTTCTTTGCTTCCGCCTCTCTCTCTTCTCTAAGCTTTTCTTCTTCCCGCTGTTTTTGAGCAATATCTTCTTTGACTTTATTAATGGCACGGAGTAGATCTTTTAATGCGTTTTTGGGATTTTCCAGATAATCAATATAATCTAATGGTCGTATCAGAAGTTTAAACTTCTTATTATACTGGCTATTATCAATTTTTACAGGGATAATTGCTTTTTCTCCGTCCAAGGCTTCGAATATTTCTCCTGCAGTCCACATCGATTCGTTCGAATGTTTGGAGGATATGAATATGAGTATCTTAGATTCAGCTATTGCGCCTGTGATAATTTCAATGAACTCTTGTCCACTGTAAATTCCGTCTTTATCGAACCAGT
>PPYE01129847.1_pt1 | contig 181033 bp, 138 predicted proteins | sample 1559881 | NCBI WGS metagenome assembly PPYE01 (sample SAMN08240022, study PRJNA423297) | Human gut metagenome, whole genome shotgun sequencing project.
CTCCACCTCTTCCACACCCGGATCTCCCATGCCCTTCCACCCGGGTCTGAAGAAACTTTTCAAGTTGTTTTTGGTAAAAGAACAGCTTGTCTTCATGAAAAAACAAGCCTATTTAATCTATTTTGTATCAGCTTCAGAAGATATCTGGAATTTGATAGAAGATTGACATATAATACTTTATTGTTTTTAACTATGATGGTTATGATAGATGAATGATAGTTGAAAACAGGAACTATCATAAAATAACATACTGCTTTACAAGTATATAAATTCAATTATGATAGTATGATAGTTGTTTTGCAAAACTTTTATATAGATTACCCGGATAAACGTAGATCCCTAAAATCTACGTTTATCCGGGTGTCCCGTGTCATCTACCGTTTAGTAGTAAACACCGACTGTTTCACCATGACTTATGCATGCATCACCAGCAACGGCGTGTCGGTATGGAACAGCATCTTACGGGCGATCGAAGGATTGAACATACGTGCCAGGATATTCCGGCGATAGGTACTGAGCGCTATCACGTCGATATGTTCGTCCCGCACAAACTTTTCGATTGCCAGCAACAGGTCGCCGTCGGCCAGCACCGTATGGGTGATATGTGCTTGCGGATACTGCTTCTTGAAATACTCGTTGACTCCGGTCAGCCGTATTTCATTCCATTCGTTCTTACTTGTCGAGATATTGAACAAATGAATGTGGGCATTGTACGGTTTGATGATTTCCATAAACTCATCGAATGCCACCAAGTCGCGTTGATTGAAGGAAGTGGCAAAAGCTATATTTTTAGCTTCGCTCAAATCTTCAAAAGGCACATTTTCGGGAATGGCCAGGACAGGAACCTTATTCACCTCGATCACTTCACCCGTGACACTGCCGATCAGGTCCATATCTTTCTGGCTCTTTCCACGAGTCCCCATCACGATCAATGACGGATGGTATTCCTTGCTATAGGCAATGATCTCTTCTTCCGGCAAACCTTCGCGGAGCACATAATTGTATTTCACTTTAGGAAGTTCACCAGAATGTATCTTGCGGTTGATCAATGTACAGATGTTTTCCATATCGATCAGGACACGCTTCAGGACATTCTGCGCCGTCTCTTCCTCGTTCACCTGATAAGCCAATGTGTCGCCCATCGGAATAGCAGACGGGAAATAAGGGCTGAAATAAGCGTGCATGATCATCACTTCGGCTCCGACTTTATGGGCATAGTTGATTCCCAATTCACACGCTTTGATAGAATAGTCGGAAAAGTCTATCGGTATCAATATCTTCTTTTCCTGATGACCGGCTTTTTCCTCTTGTTCGGCATCCTCGCTAAGCCATTTACTGTCTTCGATGATACGCAAGGCATGAGGCAGATCGCTTTCTTTAATTCGCACACGTACACCAGCCGAAACTACCGGTTGGATTTGGTTCACATTGTGTATGTAAACTTCAATCCCCTCTGTTTCAAGCATCGTTTTGAGAATCTGAGCTTTCTCAAACGTGTGAATCGCTAACGTTACTAATTTATCTTCCATACTCGTGTGTTTTTATAAATTAAACAATCGGAAATCACTAAATGTTGAGAAAAAAAAATCCCACAGCGTCTTTTCAGATTCAGCTATGGGATTTCTTTGTAAAATGAATTTCTTTACGCTTGCTGTGCTTCCGACACTTCCTCGTTTTCAGCAAGTATCTGCAAAGCACGCTCGAATATTGTGGTATCGTCCAATACTACCAAGCCTCCGTCTGGTCCCGGTTCAATATGTATTCCACAACTTTTGCCATCTTTAAAATTATGCCCGCCGAAATAGTTGCGAACTGTTTCAACAGAGATTCCCAGTTCATCAGCAATACGGTGAGTACTTCCGTCAGGCAGGCTGTCTTTCAGTCTGCGAAGTTCATTAAATGTAATAGTTTTTGTCATGGCTTCCTTATTTTGAAGGTTAATTACTTTGTTTAATTTCATGCCACTAACTTAGTCATTATAAATTACAGCAACAAAATTATTCCATATAAATAAATATGCTTTACGACATGTATCATTTTTGCAAACAAGCCGCAAGCGGTACATTAAAAACGATAATAATCAGGATCGTCACATATATTGCATAGACGATGAGACGGATACGTTTCTTCGAGTACAGCGGTTCCCCTTTATTCACCTGCACAGGAAGCAACTTCGAACGGCTGAAAGAATAGAGCCTGTAGACCAGATAACCGAAGAACACACCCGAAATGGCTCCCGGCACGATATCCGAAATGAAATGAACCCCAAGATAAACTCGTGTATAAGCAGTAAGAACCGCCCAGAAAAAGATTGTCCAGCCGAACAACTTATCCCGCATGATCAATGCCATAAGAGTCGCGAAACCGAAAGCGTTCGCAGCATGGCTGGAAATAAATCCGTAAAGTCCTCCCCGGTATCCGAAAACAGTTTTCACCTGATCCATAAAATCAGGATGGTGAGTCGGGCGGAAACGGGTGAAGACAGGCTTACAGACGTGAGAGGCAAACTGGTCGCACAGCGTAACGACCAATACGATCGCCAGCAGGATCAATAATGACTCGCGCCAGTTCTTTTTATAGATCAGAACCAACAGGATCAGAAAGGCTAACGGCAGCCAAACTGCCTTTCCTGTGAAAATCCACATAAAACGATCCAGAAAAGCAGAGTCGCTGCCGTTAAGCGCAAAGAACGCGTCGCGTTCGTAAATTAGTATTTTCTCAACCATTGAAAAAGGAGATTTGTGATTTGTGATTTATAATTTATGCGTCAATGATAAATCATAAGTTATAAATCACAAATCCTAAATGATTTCCATGTCTTTGCTGGGCATCCATCCTACATTTCCATCTTCCATTTCTATTTCATTCCAGTCTCCCAACTTGCTCTTGATAGAGACCTTCGTTCCTTCATGCAGAATAAACAAGTCGGTTCCGCTTGCATCGGGAGAACTTTTCACTGTCACTGTCGGAGCAAACACGATCGCGCTCTTCCGGTTTATCAGCTCGTCCTTCTGGTTGCCGGCAAAGATATTGGCAAAGATGACCAACACCAAGAATACCAGCCCCAGATAAAACCCGATCTTCTTCAAATGAATCCACTTGGAGAAGAAGAACAGGATCAGACAGCCGATAAAAAGGATAAAACAAACAATACCGATTTGCGCCCACGAATCGGCAGCCCCCATGTTCTGAACCTTGTCGAACCAACGGTGCAGGAAGAAATCGCCCACCGGCTCGATCTTGTCTACAGACTTCTGACGTGCCAGCTGCAAATTGAAACGGATATCCCCGTCTCCCGGATCCAACAGCAAAGCCCGCTCGTAATTCAGGATGGCCGGGGCAATCTTGTTCTCCTTATAATAGGCATTCCCTAAGTTATAGTAAATCTCAGCCGATTCGCCATGCGTTTTCAGAAGCCCTTCGTAGAGTTCGATAGCCTTGCCATAGTCTTCTTTCGTATAGGCAACTTCCGCCTCTTTAATCGTCGCCTCTTGAGCAAATGCCCCTAAGGTAACGAATTGAACCAGCAGAAAGAATACGATCTTTTTCATATTTATATTCATCTTCATCGCGTTACTTTTTAATTGTATTTTCCATTTTACCAATGGCATCCACTGTCTGTTCATATAGCTTATCCATTGCATCCGAAGCCTGTGCCGGAGCATAGCGGGCAAACTCGCAAGTGTTCAGGATATCCATAAATTCTTTGATCAAAGCGTCATCCACACCATACTTTGCCAGTTCCATCTCGACATTATCCTTTGTCAGGTTGGCCTGAGGTATACTCAACTTGTCGCTTAAGTAGCCCCACAAGGCACGAAGCACTTCGTCATAGAATTCTTCTTTCTTGTTTTCCTTCATCAGCTTGCCGGCATTTTTCAGACGTCTTACCGCCATCTTATTGGCTTTCTTCGTACGGACCAATGCCAGATTGGAATTTTCCTTCACCTGCTTGCGGTAGATGAAGAAGAAAACAATGAACAGGATTGCCGGAATCAGATAGCACATATAGTACATGAATGAGCCGAAGAACAGTTCATTATTCGGAACGAAATGAATGCCGTTCACTTTCAGGTAACGGATATCCTTACCCAGATATTTAACACTCTCCTTGTTACTGAAATTAGAAACAACAGGAGAAGATGTTCCCCCTCCCTTGCCCTGCTCTACGTGCAGTTTGTATGGTTCGGATGTAATTGTCTTATAGGAACCGATCTTCGTATCGAAATAAGAGAATGCGATAGCCGGAATTTCGAAATCGCCTGCGTAACGCGGGATGGCCATATATTCGATCGTCTTCGTACCGGAAGTTCCTGCCGCGGTAGTCTTGATGTCCACTTCCACCTTCGGATCATAAACGTCGAAATCGTTCGGGAAAGCGACTTCCGGATTCTTTACCAGCTTGATGTTTCCATTACCGGAAATCTTCACCTTCACGGTAACGGCATCATCTGTCTTTACATTATTGGAACTGATGCTGGATGTCATTGTGAAATTGCCTACCGCACCGGAGAACGAGGCCGGTTTACCCGATGGTAACGGCTTGACATCGATCGTTACAGGGGGCGTTGTCAATTCTTTCTTTACATCTATATAAGACGACGAACCGAAGAAATCATCGAATACGCTGGTTCTCTGTCTGGCCGGTCCGGGCACACGCAAAACAATATCCAATTTCCCGGAAGGAATCGTAATCTTCCCTGAACGCTGAGGGTACAGCACCGTCTGTTTTATAATGGCAGTCCCATAGTTCTTTCCCTTATAGTTCTCCATTACCAGCTGCTTATTTTGCGGCAGTTCTACCTCTTGGGCAAGGAAACCTGTAAATTCGGGGAACTTAGGCTGGTCGATCCCTCCGATATCTTTTCTTACATACAATTTAAACGTAACCAAAATACCTTCCTGTTCATATACATTCCGTTTAGAAACATCGATTGTCAGAAAAGCATCGTCCTTACTGATACCGGTACCGGTCGAACCGCCTTTGGTTGCCTCTTCCGCCTTATCGGGAGGAAGCACTTTTATCACCAATGCGTTAGATGTGTAATTGGCGCCTTTGACCTTGATTGTTGCCGGTGCGATATTGAAAGTACCCTCTTTCTTCGGTTGGAGGATATAGGTGAACGTCAATGACGTTTCGGTTGTCATTTTACCGTTAATGATCTGGGTACTCATATTTGTGGAAGTAGACGGACCTATCAATACCTCAAAGTCCGGTATTTCCGGTACACGTATATCCCTACCTTCCGCATTCACCGTGTACGACAATCTGAAAGTTTCTCCCATAACAACAGCTTCCGGAGCAGAAGCCTTGAACGTCACATCCGCCGCTCTGGCTACCACTCCGAAAGTTGCAAAGAGAACAAATAAGAAAACTAATTTCCTCATTCCTCAATCCTTATTTTTAATTTTTAATTCTTAATTTTCAATTTCCGTTTACCACTCCTTATCCGTGCGACGACGCTGTTGCTGTTGAGCCTGCGCTTTCTTCACCTTCTCCTGAGTGTCTTTTTCATCCTGCAGGAAGGCATCCAACATCTGCTGAGCGTTATCCTTGCTCATCTGTTCCTGCTGCTGCGGCTGTTGTTCCTGTGTCTTATCCTGCTTCTTATCATCCTGCTGTTGTTGCTGATCTTGGTTCTGCTGCTGTTGATCCTGTTTATCCTGATCTTCCTTCTTGTCCTCGTTCTGATCCTGATTTTGATCTTCATTCTGCTGATTCTGCTGATCGTGCAACAACTTTTGTGCCAAAGCCAAATTATAACGTGTTTCATCATCTTTCGGATTCAGGCGCAAAGACTGTTTGTAAGCTTCGACACTTTTGGCATACTCTTTACTCTGCATGCCAATATTTCCGACATTATGGTAAATCTCAGCCAAGCGGGCTTTACCTTCGGGCGTTTCGATCATCTTCTCCCCCTGTCCGGCTAGCAACTGGTACTGCTCAGCAGCTTCAGGGAATTTCTTCTGCTTATACAAAGCGTTCCCCAAGTTATAAGTTCCTTCGGACGAACGCGGGTTCACTTCCAAACTTTTCCGGTAGGCGATTTCCGCCTCGGTAAACTTTTCCGTCTCATAAAGTTTATTCCCCTCCCGCACATTCTTACGTTCCGCCTTCTGGGCAAACACAGCCCCGCAGCAGAACATGAATGCCGCCATCCATATAATCGATTTTCGCATACGTTTCATCTTATCCATAGCATTTTAAGAGAATAATTTTACTTTTTTGAATACACGGTTCTTGCGGTCCAGCGTCATGAAATCCACTAAAAGCAGAATTAATGCGATCCAGGCAAACGTCTGGAAACGTTCGTCATATTCCGAATAGACTTTGCTGTCCAGTTCCGATTTATTCATTTTATCGATCTCTTTTTGAAGTGCACGAAGCGCTGAATTGGTGTTGTCGGCACGGACATACGTCCCATGGCCGGCAGCCGCAATCTCCTGGCACATCTCTTCATTTAGTTTCGTGATCACCACATTCCCATCCTTATCCTTCATGTAGTTGTTGCTGCCGTCTACCGGGATCGGAGAACCTTTCGGGTCGCCCATGCCGACAATGTTCACATGAATGCCTTTTTCTGCTGCTGCGGCAGCTGCTTTCACGGCATCGTCTTCGTGGTTCTCACCATCGGTGATCAGGATAATCGCCTTGTCCGATGTCTCGCTCGGTGTAAAGGAACGCATCGCCAGGTTGATAGCTGCGCCGATGGCCGTACCTTGTGTCGACACCATCGACGGGTTGATGGATGAAAGGAACATCTTGGCCGAGACATAATCGGAAGTGATAGGAAGCTGCGTGAAAGCATCTCCCGCGAAAACGATCAGTCCGACCTTATCATTAGAAAAGCCGTCAGTCAGCTTGGACAACATCTGCTTGGCCTTGGACAGGCGATCCGGCGAGACATCTTCTGCCAACATCGAGTTGGATACGTCCAGACAAACCATGATCTCCACTCCCTGACGCTTCACTGTCTCCAGTTTGGAGCCGAACTGCGGTCCGGCCATAACTATGATAACCATCGTGATGGCTCCGAACAACAGCCAAAACTTCAGATGCTGACGCTTGGGAGAAACCTCCGGCATCAACTCTGCCAACAATTCGGGATTACCATATTTCTTGATTGCCTTCTTCTTCAAGACGATTGCATACACATAGAATGCAACCAGTACGGGAAGCAAGAAGAGCAAGTATAAAAAGTCCGGATGTGCAAAACGAAACATAAGCCTTTTATATTTACGGTATATTTCTTAACAATGTATTTCTCAATAATATCTCGACCAGCAACAGCGAGAACAGCAGGATCGCCCAATTCTTGTACTCTTCCTGCTTTTTACTGTATTCCTGCACGCTGATCTTCGTCTTCTCCATCTTATCGATTTCCGAATAGATCTCCTTCAGGCTGGCATTATCCGTCGCACGGAAATACTGTCCGCCGGTCGTAGCGGCAATCTGCTTCAGAGTCGGCTCGTCGATCTCCACATCGACATCCATATACTGGACACCGAAGGCTGTCTGGAACGGATAAGGAGCCTTGCCCTGCGTTCCGACACCAATCGTATAGACACGGACCCCGAACGTCTTGGCTATCTCGGCAGCCGTCACCGGAGCGATCTCGCCCTGGTTGTTCACACCATCCGTCAACAAGATAATCACTTTCGACTTGGCCTGGCTATCCTTGATACGGCTGACAGCATTCGCCAACCCCAAACCAATCGCCGTCCCATCCTGGATTATACCCGGCTGGACATCCTTGAAAAGGTTCAACAGAACCGTATGGTCGGTTGTCAACGGACATTGCGTGAAGCTCTCCGCCGCAAACACGACCAAACCGATATTATCGTTCGGACGGCCGTTGATGAAAGCGGACGCCACATCTTTGGATGCTTCCAGACGGTTCGGTTTCAAGTCCTGCGCCATCATACTGGTCGAGATATCCATTGCCAGCACGATGTCGATACCTTCCGTCGAAGAGTTCTGCCAACTGTTGGTCGACTGCGGACGCGCCAATATCACGACGAGGACAGCTACCGCCGCCATACGCAAAATGAAAGGGACATGCCTGAGCCAGACTTTCCAGGAGCTTGCTCCCGGAGCATCGAAACCTTCCGTAGACGACACCTGCAAACTCGCCTGATTCTTGCTCAGTTTGTAGACGTACCATCCGATCATCGGGATCAGCAACAATAACAAATACAGATATGTAGGATTTGCAAATATCATCTTATTCTTTACTTATATTTGAATCATTCTTTTCTACAGACTTTACTTCACCTTCAGCCTTTTCACCTTCTCCGGGAACGGGAATCTCTTCCACCTTCGTCTGGTTAATGAACAGATAAGCGTTCATCAAACTCAAGTCGTTTTCATCGGGTAGCGGATTCATCTTCGCGAACTTCACGAAATCGGCCAGTTGCATGATCTGCTTCAGGCTTTCATAGACAGAAGTCGCCTCCTGCTGCTTACGGATGATATCAAGTATCTCACCGGAAGTCATTTCCATAGCATTGATACCGAAACGATCCACAATATAACGACGCAACGTATCCGTAATCAATGTATAATACTCCTTGCTACGCCCCTGTTGCCAGAGCTTCTGCTGCTTGATCTCGTCAAGTTCCTTGATCGCCTGTTCGTGAGGCGGAAGTTTTGGTTCCGGCTTCTTGAACGGCAGGATGGACTGACGGTTACGCATACGTTTGATCACATAGGCAACCACACAGATCAGGAACAGAGTCAGCAACACACCGAATATCCAGGGATAGTAATCGGCCAATACAAAAGGCGGCTTCCAGACGTTTTTAATATCGTAAAACTCCTCCGGTTTGTCGGCATTGACAGGAACCGTCGACACCTTCAAGGCCACTTGGTTGGAGTAAACGGTATCCGCCCCGTCGATCACCATAAACGGGGGCAACAAATATAGAGAAGAGTCGAAAGAGGTCACCAGCAAGTCCTGCTCGATCAGCAGGCGGTCGTTTTCAATCAAGGTGGAGTCCGCTTTCGGAATTTCCAGCACCTCCACTCCTGCCATCAACGTGTCACGCGGGATGACAAGCTGGACGGCCTTATCTTTGTCTGCCGTTACCGTCAAATGTAAAACAGTCTGCTCTCCGATCAGTATGGCGGCAGAGTCGACACGAACGTCAACGAGCGTCTGCTGCGCATATGCTTTCCCGCCGGACAGGAATGTTCCACCGGCAAGTGCAAGTAACAGAATGCTTTTCTTTATTAATTTCATTTGTTTGCTTTAATTACGTTTGTCAAAAAGAGCAATCAATGCTTTCACATAATCATCTTCCGTACGGATGGAGACCGAATCGACACGACATTTCTTGAATGAATCGCTCATGGCAGCCTGTCGGCGGTCCCACCATTCCTTGTAGGCGGCCCGTACACGGGCAGACGAGCTGTCTATCCAGCGTTCCTGTCCGGTCTCCGCATCCTTGATCTTTATCAGCCCAACAGCCGGAAGTTCCGTCTCGCGGCGGTCATACACCTGTATGGCCACCACGTCATGCTTGCGGTTGGCGATGGTCAAGGCCTCCTTGAAACCGTCTTTGTCGATAAAGTCGGAGATCAGGAAAGCCGTACAGCGCTTCTTGATCGCATTAGTCAGATATTTCAATGCCTGTGCAATGTTGGTCTGTTTTTTATCCGGCTGGAAGTCGATCAGTTCGCGAATGACATACAAGATGTGCTTCTTCCCTTTCTGAGGAGGAATGAATTTCTCTATCTTGTCGGAGAAGAACACCACACCGATCTTGTCGTTGTTCTGGATAGCCGAGAAAGCCAGTGTCGCCGCGATCTCCGTAATGACTTCTTTCTTCATTACATTCACGGAACCGAAGTCCCTGCTGCCCGACACGTCGATCAGCAACATCACCGTCAGCTCCCGTTCTTCTTCGAACACCTTCACGTATGGGCGGACGTAACGTGCGGTCACGTTCCAGTCAATATCACGGATATCGTCTCCGTATTGATACTCGCGCACTTCGCTGAACGCCATACCGCGCCCTTTGAACGCCGAATGGTATTGCCCAGCAAAAATATTGCGTGACAAGCCGCGCGTCTTTATCTCAATCCGTCGAACCTTCTTTAATAGTTCACTTGTTTCCATATTATTCAGTTGAAAGTTGAGAGTTGAAAGTTGAGAGTTAATAAGGAGAGCTAAAAACGGGCTGCTTACGCAACTTTCAACTCTCAACTTTCAACTATTTAAGGGACTTCGACTTTGTTCAGGATTTCGCTGATCACCTCTTCGGAGGTCAGGTTATTGGCTTCCGCTTCGTAGCTCAAACCGATACGGTGACGCATCACGTCGTGGCATACGGCACGGATATCTTCGGGGATCACATATCCTCTGCGTTTGATAAAGGCATACGCACGGGCAGCCAGCGCCAAACTGATGGACGCACGCGGAGAGGCTCCGAAGGAGATCATGTTAGCCAGGTTTGCCAAACCATGTTCCTGCGGGAAGCGGGTAGCAAACACAATGTCTACGATATAGCGTTCGATCTTTTCGTCCAGATAAACCTCACGGACAACCTTACGGGCTTCGAGGATCTCTTCCTTCGTCAGGATCGGTTTGATGTCCGGCTTCACTCCGGAGATATTCTGACGGATAATCAACTTTTCTTCTTCTTTCTTCGGATAGTTGATGATGACCTTCAGCATGAAACGGTCTACCTGTGCTTCAGGCAGCGGATAGGTTCCTTCCTGCTCGATCGGGTTCTGGGTCGCCATTACCAAGAAAGGAGACGGTAATCTGTATGTATTTTCGCTGATTGTCACCTGGCGTTCCTGCATTGCTTCCAGAAGGGCACTCTGCACCTTTGCCGGAGCACGGTTGATTTCATCCGCCAATACAAAATTAGCGAAGACTGGACCTTGTTTGACTTGGAATTCTTCGCTTTTCTGACTATAAATCATCGTACCGATCACGTCAGCCGGCAGTAAGTCCGGCGTGAACTGGATACGGCTATACTTCGCATCGATCAATGATGCCAGTGTCTTAATGGCCAATGTCTTTGCCAATCCCGGCACACCTTCCAGCAGGATATGGCCATCTGAAAGCAGACCGATCAATAATGATTCAACCAAATGTTTCTGTCCAACAATTACCTGGTCCATACCCATCGTAATCATGTTCACAAACGAACTTTTACTTTCAATTCGCTCGTTCAACTCACGAATGTCTACTGTCTGACTCATAGATTTTTTTCAATTATATTGTTACTATTTTTTACTTGCTTTTTTTAAGATGCACAAAATTAGAAATGTTAAATTCGTATTCTGCACTTTCGCAGTTAAATAATACTAACCTGCACAGAACTATTTTGTTTTATTTTACTTAAAAGAGAGAGTTTTTATTACAGTTTGCCACTCAGTATCTCAGTCTGGCGGGCAGCGGCTTTTTCAATGGAAGAACGATCACGACGGTCGATGCCGTACATTTCCGGTGCAGGCACCTCGATCACAGTGCCGATAGGCACGTTATTCGGGTCCGTTATGACAGCTCTGTTATATTCATACAGATATACCCAGAACAATTTGCTTCCGTAATATTTCAACGAGATCAGCGTCAGGCGGCTTCCCGGCTCGATCTTGACACGGGCAATGACTTTAGGCGAAACGGCTTCGGGTTCAACTTCCGGATTTTCCACCGTTGTTTCACCCACAGTCTGGGAGGAATCTTCATTGGCAAAAACGATTGTCGTATCCGGAACGGCTTCGGTCGCAACAGTCTCTCCTTTGGGAAAGACCGTATCAATCCTCAAGGGCTCTTTTTCCTTTTCGAAAAAGTACGTGCGATTCAGGTAAAGCCCGATATTGAATAGCATAAGAAGGAATACAAACATAGAAACAACGGCAATCCGCTTCGTGCGGGGCTTCTTTCTTTCCGCATCCGGACCAGTTTCTACCTCTTCGCTCGGACTGTCAGGTCCGGAACTATCTGAACGTTCGTCCACAACCGGTTCAAGGGTATCCATCCCTTCATCTTCGGGCTGCCCGGCAGGTTCTTCTTCTGAAAAGACAACCGGGTCTTCTTCCGGAGGAACAGCAGATCCCTCTTCCGAGAAGACAACAGGTTCTTCTTCGGGAAGATGTTTCTCTTCCGGTATCATCTCCTCAATCGATTCGTCTTCCGTCTCTTTTATGTTCGGTTCGTCCAACACGACATCCATATCGGTAAAATCGACATTCTCCCGCAGTTCGGTCGTTTCAAAAAAAGAGAACGGTTTATTAACAAGCTCCCGCAGTTCCTTGTCCGGCAGGAAGGAAAACTTGTAATGTTCCGGGATTACAAAACGTTCACCCGTATTCACATGAATGCTTTCACGCTTCTCCACCGGAATGATCTTAAAAGTACCGAGCCCTTTGACCTTTACCAGTTTATCCGTATAGACACCTTCCGACACGACCGCTATGAATTCTCTCAAAAAGCGCTCGGAACTATTCTTGTCCTTACCTGTATATTCGGCCAACAGACCGGCCAGATCCTGTATCGCCAGCCGGTTATTCATGGTCGCCTAATTCTTTTAGTTTATTCTTGACGGTCGTTCCGGGTTTGAACACCGGGACAAGTTTGGGAGGAACTAAATACCGTTTTCCGTTTGAAGGATTGACAGAGATCCGTTCCGCTTTTTTTTTCACCTCAAACTGACCGAAGCCCTGCAAATATATGGTGTCGTTATCTACCAGACGCGAACTGACGACGGAACTCAGGACAGAAAGCGTTTCAGCAACTTCCTGCGCAGTCCAACCCATACGGGCGGCAAGTTCAGTAACCAGTTCCTTATTTTTCATATCCGCGTCCATTAATAGATTATGCAGCTATATTAGTTATTTTTTCGTAAACCGACAAACATCTTTGCAGTTTTTATGTCAAATTAAAGTACGCTTCCATACAGGTCGAAAGCTTGCGCATCGTCAATCCGCACGTTATAAAACATTCCGGGAATCAACAGCTTCTCTTTAGAAACAAGTATTTCCGGGTCGACCTCCGGCGAGTCGAATTCCGTACGGCCGACATAGAAATCTTCTTCTTCCCGATCGATCATCACCTTGAATACCTTTCCGATCTTGGAACCGTTCACTTCGGCCGAAATGCCTTCTTGTATACGCATCAGATAATCCAAACGGTCTTGTTTGACTTCCGGATCGATATCATCGGTATAATGTTTAAACGAATAGGTCCCTTCCTCATGACTGTAAGCAAAGGCGCCCATACGTTCGAAACGGGCTTCTTTTACGAATTCGACCAGTTCTTCAAAATCCTGCTCGGTTTCCCCTGGATGGCCGACCATCAAGGTTGTACGCAGATGGATGCCGGGTACTTCTTCCCGCATCCGGCGTATCAAGGCATATGTTTCTTCTTTCGTGATGTTACGGCGCATTTTCTTCAACATCGGGTCGCTGATATGCTGAAGGGCGATATCCATGTATTTGCAAACGTTATCGCGTTCGCTCATCACCCTAAGCAAATCATAAGGGAAATGGGACGGATAACCATAATGCAAGCGGATCCATTCCACTCCCGGAATATCGGAGATGCGTTCCACCAGTTCCGGCAACGCATGGCGTTTATACAAATCCAAACCGTAATAAGTCAAATCCTGGGCGATCACCTGAAATTCTTTCACACCCTGTTTCACCAGCAGGCGAACCTCTTTCTCGATCTCTTCCATCGGTATGGACTGGTAACGCCCCGTACTGATCGGAATGGCACAATACGAACAGGTACGGTCACACCCTTCGGCGATCTTCAGGTAGGCGTAATGCCGGGGAGTCGTCAAGACGCGGTCGGCAGCCAATTCCCGGTAGTAGGATTTACCCAAATCGTTCAACAGTTCTTTCCAATTGAACTTTCCATAGAAACGGTCGACTTCCGGCAACTCATTCTCCAAGTCTTTTAAGAACCGTTCGGAAAGACATCCCATGACAAACAATTTACCGATCTTCCCTTTCTTCTTGGCCTCTCCCAGATCGAGTATCATATTAATCGACTCTTCCTGGGCATCTCCGATAAAACCGCAGGTATTCACAACAACGATTTCACCATTAATCTTATGGGGGTCATGTTCGACGGTATACCCGTTCGCCACGAACTGGCGCATAAGCTGCTCCGAATCCACCAGGTTCTTTGAACATCCCAGCGTTATAATATCTACCTTATTTTTCCTCATATATTATGGTACAACTCCCTTTATTCTCCGAAAAGGGAGTTTACAAATTCTTTTCTATTGAAAACCTGGAGATCCTCCATTCCTTCTCCCAAGCCGATGTACTTGACAGGGATACGGAAATGATCCGAAATACCGATCACGACGCCACCTTTGGCCGTTCCGTCCAATTTGGTAACCGCCAAAGCATTCACCTCGGTTGCAGCCGTAAACTGCTTGGCTTGTTCAAATGCGTTTTGTCCGGTAGAACCGTCCAATACCAACAAGACTTCGTGCGGTGCATCGGGAACCACTTTCTTCATCACATTCTTGATCTTGGTCAGCTCGTTCATCAGATTGATCTTGTTATGCAGGCGACCGGCGGTATCGATAATCACCACATCCGCCCCGTTCGCCTTTGCCGAACTCAACGTGTCAAATGCCACCGAAGCAGGGTCGGAACCCATCTTCTGCTTCACGATAGGCACTCCTACCCGTTCGCTCCAAATCACCAATTGCTCTACAGCTGCGGCGCGGAACGTATCGGCTGCTCCCAAATACACATTTTTACCGGCCTTCTTGAACTGATAAGCCAGTTTGCCGATCGTGGTCGTCTTGCCTACCCCGTTCACGCCTACGACCATGATGACATACGGCTTCTTGTCTTCCGGAACCGTAAACGACTCCAGGTCTTCCGTATGATTTTCTGTAAGCAGGGAAGCGATCTCTTCACGCAGGATCGCTGTCAGCTCACTGGTCGTCACATATTTGTCTCTGGCTACGCGGTCTTCGATACGGGATATGATTTTCAGTGTAGTATCTACTCCGACATCGGAAGTAATCAGTACTTCTTCCAGATTGTCCAGCACTTCGTCGTCCACCTTGCTTTTACCGGCAATGGCTCTGGTAATCTTAGAAAATACATTTTCTTTTGTCTTAGATAACCCCTTGTCCAGAGTTTCCTTTTTTTCCTTACTGAAAAAGCTAAAAATACCCATACCTTAATTATTGCTTAATTATTTCTTTTCTGAATGAGTGCGCTAAATTACTAAATAATTGACAATTGACAATTGACAATCGACAATTTTATTTGCACAACCTGATTTACAATCCAGACATTCCTCTTCTTTATTAATTGTCAATTGATTCAGTTCATTCTTCCCTTGTAATCTTCGTAGCCGAACTCTTTGTACATCACAAGCCGGTCCTCCTTGCTCCACAAAGCCAGGGATGGATGCGGGATTCCGTTGAACATGGTCGTTTTGACAACGGTATAATGGATCATATCTTCGAATATCAATTTATCCCCCACTTTCAAGGGTTGCTCGAAAGACCAATCGCCCATATAGTCACCACTCAGACAGCTGTTTCCTCCGATACGATAAACAGGCTTTCCTTCTTCCGGCTCTATAGCCCCGCGAATCACCGGTTTATAGGGCATCTCCAGACAATCCGGCATATGGCAAGTGAAAGAGGCATCTATGATCGCGGTCTTGATACCATGATTCTCCACGATATCCACCACCGTCGTCAACAGAAATCCGGTTTGCCACGCAAATGCGCTTCCCGGCTCCATGATGATTTCGAGGTTCGGATATTTGGCCTTGAACGCCTGCAACAGCCCGATCAGATGTTCCGTATCATAGCCTTTTCGTGTCATCAGATGCCCGCCTCCCATATTCAACCATTTGATATGCGGCAGGAAACGGCCGAAACGCTTTTCCACTTCTCCCAACGTCTTTTCCAGATCATACGAACTCGATTCGCAAAGCGTATGAAAATGCAAGCCCTCGACACCATCGGGCAACTGACCGTCCAAAAGGTCGCTAACCACTCCCATCCGGGAGCCCGGAGCGCAAGGATTATACAAATCCGTTTCGACATCCGAATATTCAGGATTGATGCGCAGACCGCACGATACCCGGTTTCCGTCCGCCTGCACCATCGGATAGAAACGTTCGAACTGCGTAAGCGAATTGAACGTCACATGACTGCTGTATCTTAAAATCTCCGGGAAATCCGCTTCCGTATATGCCGGCGAATAGGTATGTGCCCGACTACCCATCTCTTCAAAAGCCAGCCTGGCTTCAAACTTCGAACTTGCTGTCGAATACGGAATATATTCACGCACGATCGGAAATGCTTTCCACATCGCAAACGCCTTAAAAGCCAGAATTACATTAACTCCCGCCCTCTCCTTCACGCTCTTGATCAGTGACAAATTACGGCGGAGCAACTCTTCTTCCATCACATAACAGGGAGATGGTATCATATTGAAGTCTATCATCCGGTAAGTATTTTTCTTTGATTCTGTTGGGCAAAGATACATAATAAAAAGCGAAAAACAAGAACAGGGCTTATCGCCTCCCTTCTTCTTATCGTACTTTTTTCCTAAAGATCCGTTAGTCCAAATCAAAACACACAGGCATGAAAATGAAATCCTCCACAACACCGGAAGCAAGAAGCCCTTTTTTCCTCATTAACAATTATTACCATAAGACACGTACCCTTATCTACTAAAATAAAGTAGATTTGCGAAAAGATAGTAATCTGAAATTCAAAAAAAACAACAAAACAATGGAAAGACTGACTGCACAAGAAGAAAGCGTGATGTTGTATATCTGGAAATTAGGATCATGTTTCATCCGTGACATACTGAACGAAATGCCCGATCCGAAACCGCCCTACACCAGCGTGGCATCGGTGGTCCGGAACCTTGAAAAAAAGAAGTACGTCACCCCGAAGAAATTCGGAACGATCACACTCTTTTCTCCACGTGTGAAAGAAGCGGAATACAAGCGTACTTTCATGTCGAATGTCGTACAAAATTATTTCACCGGTTCTTATAAAGAAATGGTTTCCTTCTTTGTCCGCGATCGTAAATTATCCAAAAGCGATTTGCAGGACTTGATGGATCAGATCGAAAAGGAAGAATAATCAATTATAAAGATATCAATATGATAACTCCGATACTAATCTATTTTCTAAAGGTAAATCTGGCGTTGGCATTTTTATATATCTGTTATCGCCTATTATTCCGTGACGATACGTTCTTCAGGTTACGCAGAGGGGTGTTATTGTCGATTTACCTGATCGCATTCCTTTACCCTTTACCGGATTTAAGCGGCTGGTTATCCACCCAGACAAGCGTAGCAGGTATAGTCGGCTACTATTCAGGGTTGCTACCTAAAGAAACAGTCCTGACAGCAAGCAATGAAATAGCCGCCTCCGACTGGAAAGAAACCGGGCTCAAGGTTATGCAAGTTATCTGGCTGGCAGGAGCCGGCCTGTTGCTGTCCAGATGTCTGGCGGAGCTGTTCACTGTTTCTCGTTTACACCGGAAATGTAGGAAAATCACTTTGAACGGCATCGAAGTTTGTATCCTTCCGGAAGCGGAAGCCTCCTACTCCTTTTTCGGCTGGATTTTCATTTCATCCGATCCGCATCAACGGGAAAGGCTTGATGACATTTTGATCCATGAACAAACACACGTCCGCCAATGGCATTCGATCGACATGATGGCTGGTGAAATCATCTGTATCGCCTGCTGGTTAAATCCGTTTGCCTGGTGGCTAAAGAAAGAGATCGGTATAAATCATGAATTTATCGCAGATGAACAAGTCATGCTTGCCGGATTCGACAAAAAAGAATACCAGTACCATCTGATCGGAGTAAAACATCCCAATACGGCTATTGCAAATTTATATAACAATTTCAGTGTCTTACCACTTAAAAAGAGAATTACTATGTTAAACAAAAAAAGAACGAACAACGCCAGAAAAGTGAAATACCTGGCACTGGTTCCAATGGCCGCAGGCTTGCTATTGCTCAATAATATCGATGCGATGGCACGTGTTTTGAATGAAAAGGTAGCAGAGGTTATCCAACAGCCGACTGCTCTCGCCACCACTACTGTTTCCAAAATGGAAGCAGCCAATCCGCTTCCACCGGAAAAAGACAAGATTTATGACACATGTGATATCATGCCGGAATTTCCGGGCGGGCAAAATGCATTATTGCAGTTTCTTGCTAAAAACATAAAATATCCGACAGAAGCCCAGCAACAGGGAAAACAGGGAAAAGTAGTCGTCACATTCGTTATCGAAAAAGACGGAAGCATCACAAACGCCAAAGTGACACAGGCTTTATATCCCTCATTGGATGAAGAATCCTTACGGATTGTCAAGTCGATGCCCAAATGGACTCCGGGAAAGATGAAAGACGGAAAAGTCGTCCGCGTACAATATACCGTCCCGTTAACTTACCGATTGCAGTAGCCTGACAGTATTTCCCTTTTTGAGCAGGACACAAAAAAGGCATGCAATCTTCAAAAATGCTGCCAGGCGATATACGAAGATCACATGCCCCACGCTCCTCTCGAAAAGGGAGATGTTTTTATAAATTACCACGGCTTACCCGCAGAAGAGTAATAGAAAGAATGATACAAAAGTACTATTTTTTTCCTTTAAGGCCTACATGTTTCGCCTGATGGCGCCCCGGATCGAAATTCTTGCGGGAGCCATCGGGCCAGATGACTTCGGCTGTCGTTCCTTCGGGAACGGAAAGGGTGGCCTGTATCTTTTTACCTTTGCGTTTCAGCGACACCTCTATCTTGCCGAAATGCGTATCTACTGTAGCAGAGGCTTCGGTCAAAGTGCCCATTTGGGGACAAACCTTGAAGGAACGAAAACCTGGAGAGGTAGGTTCTATACCGCACACTTTCTGACTCAGCAACGTAAGAGGGCCACCACTCCATGCATGGTTGATCGTACCACCTCCGAAACCGTCCGGACCGATTCCCCATCCTTCGAACAAGGTCGTATATTCAGGATAATCCATCATTTTCGCATAGCGTTGCTTCATCCTCTCTAAAGCAAAGGCCGGTTCATTCATTTGGAACAAGGCTTCGAGCACATACTTTTCCATATAGGGACTGGCATGGCATTCCTTCTTCAGGACTTTTACCAGAGCAGGATATTTATCAGCGGAAGCTAAACCGGAAACGACAGCCATCGCCTGTGCACGGTCGTCCGTTTCTCCCTTATAGCCGGGAGAGCGATATGCTGATCCTGTCCAAAACTTTGTGTCGAAGCATTTCCCTATACTGTACATCATACGGCCGATCTCATCGGCATCGGCTGTTTTTCCAAGTTGGAGGGCAAAAGCTTTCTCTGCTTTCAAGGCCAAATAATACCAGCAATTTACCAACACGCCCATATCGATGTTTTCTCCCCAGTCACCCCAGCTCCAATCGCCGTCACGCTCGATAACCAGGCCGCTCTTATCTACTTGCCATACTTCGTGCAGATAGTGGTGCATTCGGTCATAAATACCGGCGACAAAGCTACTGTCGCCACTATAATAATACTGGGTATAGAAACCGTACCAACCTACCGAAGCCAACATTTGCAATGGCAACTCTTTCCGCCAGTTACCAGCCGGGGCCGGAGCGAAAATCACACCGTCTTCGCGTTGCCAGTTCATCAGTTCGTAGATGCCTTTCAGCGCCAGTTTATGGCTAGAGGGAGAAAGGGCATAGAAAGCCTCGCCCAATTCGTTCACCTCGTCACCCCACCATTGCGCCCGTTCGCGGTCCGGACAGTCCATATAACTATCGCGCATCGTTATATATAAGGTGCGGGCCGAACGTTTCCAAAGTTCGTTCATGAACGGATCATTGCAACTGAAAGAACCTGTAAATTCGGTATCGTAACCGGTTTCCCGGAATTTCACATCCAGCACCTTCACGCCTTCCGGCAGGATATATTGCATCTCGTGACCGTTCATCCAGCCTAAACTCTCATATTCCTGCACGCCGTCGCGCGTGACATATTCAGCGCGGACGTTGTATTGAGAACCGCCCTCATAGTTGTCCGTCCGGATATGGATCACCTTGCCGGCAGGAGCTTCCACTTTCAGATAAGGAGTCACTTGGCTGTTATAAGGCAGACGACAATAAAGCGTATCGCCGGCAGACGACCGGCGGACACTGACATACGGTTTCAAGCCATAGTCTTTCCATAGGGGTACCGGACGCTCGACCAATTTACCTAAAGGGGCGACCCCGACAGACGAAATAATTTCGGCATTCGGCATCTTGCCTGTGTAGCCGGGCTGATTCCAGCCGGACATTTCCATCCTGGCATCGAAACGGATATTGCTTTCCGGCAAACGATAATTCGGATAGGGCGCCTCAGTATCCTGATAGGCATCATATACGGTGCATTGCCAGCTCTTGTCGGAAACGATCTCGACACCAGGAGCGACAGCTTCAAACAGCAAGGCAGCCAGACCACTGTTCACATGACTGAATCCGCTTTTACCGAAATGCCAGACCAGCACAGCAATCGTATTCTCGCCATTTTGCAAATAAGGAGCTATCTCTACCGGATCGTAGTAGGTGTCATACGGAGAAGGTCCCCGTTTAAGCCCGCCTTCAAAGACGACCAGGCGACCGTTTATCCACAACCAATATTTGCTATCGGCAGCGATGCGGGCGGTAAGAGTTTGCGGAACCTTGTCTATATGGACGGTTTTACGGAAAGCCAACCAGGTGTTCGTCTCGCTCTGACAACGTTCCGTATTGATCCAATGGGCTTTCCAGCCAGATTCAGCATGGCCGGAAGCGATACATCCGATTAACAGTAACAACAGAAAATAATGTTTCATGGTATTCTCGTTTAATAAGTTTTCACATGTGTACCAGACCCGACTGTTTCCGTCTTATCGCCGACACGGATATCCGCCGTACAGCCGGACGGGATCGTCACGGTAAGAGTAACTTTGCCTCCCTCCCGTTTCCATTCGCTCGAAATCAAGCCCCGTACAGAATGATACTCACCTTTCGCCCAATTCACTCTTTCCACGAAATGAGGCGTAATCAGAATATGGCGGAAACCTGGTTCAACAGCATCGTAGTTGATACCAGCAAGCTGATTCATCATCCAAGCAGAGACATCTCCCATAAAGACATGATTCAGGGAGGCGTCGCGGAACTCAGGACTTAACGTCCAGGTTTCAGGCAACGTCGTATATCCCATCGTTTCCACCCAATAGCCCCAAGAGGGAGCTTCCGTCTTCGTAATCATCTTCATAGCATCCTCGACATAGCCGTAGCGGGTCAGCATGGCCGGAACAGACTTGCTTCCGAGCAGGCCGAAATCGAGGAAATGGTTGTTGGCACGCACGACCTCGCAAAGTTTATCGGCGACCAACTGCTCCTTACCTTCCGGTACGATTCCTAAATAGAGGGCAATCGCCTGTGCCGTCTGGGTTCCTTCAGCATAGACCCCCGTTTCGGGATTGAAGAACTTACGGTTGACCAAGGCCTTCAACTCGTCGGCTTTCTGCCGATAAGGGGCGGCATCTTTACCCAACAGTCCGGCGAAACGGGCCATCAAGGTGTAATCCAAATAATAATAAGCAGTAGAGGTATAAGTGTTATTGGTCGTAGACTTCCAGTACACCCAATCTCCTAAACCGAAGGTCAGGTAACCACCGTCCTTCTCTTTTGCTTTCAAATAATCCAAATAGCGCAACATCGTAGGATACAGGTTCTCGATACTGCGTGTCTCACCATAATAATTATACAAAGCATTCGGGATGATAAACATGGCGGCATCCCATACCGGGCCGGGCCATTCACCATATCCCCAGCCGCTGGAGGGGATAATACCGGAGATCTCACCGGCTTCGCGCTGGTTATCAATGAAGTCGTTCATCCATTTCTCATACAAGGTGATGGCGTCGAAACCTAACAGGCCGAGGTCGATTGCTACATGTGCATCGGCCGTCCAGCCGTTCTTTTCACGCTGCGGGCAATCGGTCGGAATACTGTGCAGGTTACTACGATAGGCTTCCATTGTCGCCTTCCATATCTTGTTCAACAACGGATCGGAGCAGGAGAAGGAGCCTACGGGCTCTACCGCTGTGTGCATGAACAGTCCGGTCAGACTCTCTTTTGTCAGGACTACGGGAGCCGAACTTTCAACTTCCACATGCTGGAAACCATGATAGGCGAATGAAGGCATAAAGATTTCCTCTTCACCTGTTCCTTTCAGTGTGAACACATCCATCTGGAAAACCTCTCCCGGTTTCACAGGATGATAATAGACATCTATATTTCCCTGTTCCAGACGACCGTCTGTTTTCAGCAACTCTCCATGCTTCAAAGTGATCCGCGTACCGGGAGCACCTTTCACCTTTAATCGGGACAGACCGGCAAAATTCTTTTCGAATGAAAATACATAAAGTTTATCGCTGAACTTCTTCATCGAGACAGGCTGCAATTCTTCCGTAATCCGGATACCCGGCATCTGCTGGGCGGCCAATAAGGGAGCCGGAGCTTCCGTAACTTGTACCGGATCCCACTTGCTGTCATCGAACCCTTCCGCGTTCCAACCATTTTCTTCCAACGTGGCATCGTATTTGTCACCGCTGTAGATGTTGTTATAGGTATAGGGACCGGTCGCGGTACGCCAACTTTCATCGGTGGCGATGACTTCAGTCGTACCATCGGTATAGCGTAGGCGCAATTCACAGAGCATCCGGGGACGGTTACGCCAACGGGCAGTCTCGAAATTCCAGACAGCTTTGGATTGTACATTGTGCCAGCCGTTACCCAAAACGGTAGCGATAGCGTTGCCACCCGGTTTTAAAAGAGAGGTTACATCATGTGTCACATATAGGATACGTTTGTCGAAATGCGTATAGCCCGGATCAAGATAGTTCTCTCCTACCCGCTTACCGTTGATAAACAAATCGTAATAACCGGCAGCAGCCACATACACGCGGGCTTCTTCAATCTCTTTTCCCAATGTAAAAGCTTTGCGGAACATAGGAGCCGGCTCGAACTCCTTATCGTGACTGTCGGTTATCCATTTTCCCGACCAGTCGGACGACTTGAATTTGGCAGTCTCGAAAGTAGCCGTTTCCGAAGTCTCGCAAATGTCTCCATCCTGATCCCACACCGTCACATTCCAATAGTAACGGGTATGCGGTTCCAATGTCATATTACCGGTATACGGTTGCAGGTTATCCGGCGAGGTCCCGATACGGATTTCCGAACGGGAAGCCAAGAAGTTCTTCTCACTTCCTTTGTATTCCCAAGTGAAACGGGGACTTTTCGTATCCAAACCGATCGGTTCGCGCAGGTATTCTGTTCGCAGGTTCACCGGAACCGTAAGCTCGTTTTTACCTTTGCAACCCATCAGCGAGAAGAAGGCAAGTGAGCAGATCAACAGCGTGTTTTTTTTTACCATATCTTTATCTGATTTGATTATCGTACAACTTTTACTTCGGACGGAGCATCGATCCGACTCCGTACTTTCCCGTCAGCGCCTTTTTCGTGACGGATAGTGATCACACCGTAAGGAGTCGGGAACGTTCCTTCCACCCACTCCAAGTCACCTAAATGCGGTGTGATCCGGACAACGCGGCAACCCGGCTCCACAACCTGGACACCCAACACATATTCACTCAGCCAGGAAGTCGGACCAGAAGCCCAACCGTGACAAAGGCTATGGCGGAAACCTTTATAACAATAAGCCCCGTAATCGCCATGAATATCTTTCTTGCCTACCGGAACCAATTCATCGATGCGAGAAGCGCCGGGCAACCAGTCTAAGTTGAAATCTTCCCAAAAAGTAGTTGCACCCAAATCGAGCATCGCACCCCAGAATTGGCGTATCACGTCGATCGCCCCTTGATAATTGCCGGCAGCAGCCATCGCTCGAAGCATATAATAACCATAAAAAGTAGAGAATCCATGCCCTCCATTAACTGCGAGATATCTCCGATCGGCCTCTTCCGGCTTCATCAGTCCGGCCAACGCCAACAGGGAAGCTGCCTGTTTCGATCCAGGAGCATCCGGAGCAACACCTGACTTCAGGAAAGGTTTTATCACCTTCGAAGCAGCCTTGGTCATCCTGTTTCCTACAGCCTCGCATTCTGCCGCCAACGCATCTTCGCCCAACACCTTACAAAGTTCGTTTCCGGCTTTCATCGCCTGTAGCATCAAGGCTTGCAAGCCGGCATCGATGGCAACCGGATTTTCACTGGACGGCCAATCGAGGAAACGTCCTCCTCCGTCGAGCTTCTCGACGCCGTCGTCACCGACTTTGGAGATCAAAAGACGGAGCAAACCGGTCAAATAGTCTTTCTGTTCCTTCAAGTAAGCCAAGTCCCCCTGATAGTAATACCAGTCGCGCTGGATCAGCAACCACCAGATGGAGTAACTGCACATCCCGTTCATCCAGCCAGGCAACGGCGTTGCATCGCGGATAAAATCAAGGCTTTTCGGTATCACCTCGTTATATCCGAAAACAGTGTTGACCGTCATCACTTCCGGATGCAAATCACCAATCCAGACCAAACGGTCACGTTTGATGCCGTCCCAAATATACTCCTGCATATTCAAATGTACCGTATAAGCACCAGTCTGCCAAATCCGGTTCAGCCGTTCGTCGTTGCAACGAAATGAGCCTTTATATGGGATGTCCCGAAAAACGGAAATGGCACGTATTTCTTTAATATGCAATTCGACGGAATCGTCCAAAAGATCAATCCGAGCAAACCGAAACCCAGAATTACCCACTTCCATAACCCCCAACCAGGGTAGGCGAATAGTAAAATCGCGCATGGCATGATCGTTGGAAGCACCGTTCACCCCATCTATATCGCACATGGCTTCACTTACCGACTCACCCAAACGGATCCGGACGGCGACTGGTTCGTGCGAAGCCGGCATGCCGGTTACTATTTGCAAGCCGCCTTGCAGTTCTTTTCCAAAATCAAGAAGGATGGCAGGATGCTGCCGGTCGGTGCTCGAAAGCTTACAGATGTTATGATTCACAAGATTGGATTGTCCGTTTCCAGAAAGAAGCAAATGGTTTGCACCCTGTATCAACTGGCTTTCCTGTTGCCAGACAATGCGTGCGGGAGGTAGATATTCGCGTACACGACTATCGCGCTGCCGGGCGGACAATGATACGGCAAAGAATAGAGATATAAGAATAAATAATGTTTTCATGGTATATGGTATTTATATGAATGATGATTTACCGGTGTAGTGACAAACAAAGCTATACCTCGTTGCTATAAACACACCTATAAATCATCATTTACGATCGTAACCTATCACAAACCGAAGGCCGGAACCAAATCATCCAACTGCTTGTCAGTCATGCCGGCGGGTTCGTATCCTGCCATGCGTGCGCTGAAATAGATTTGGGCGGACTTGCTTAGCGTGTCGATTGCGTCAAAACATTCGATCAGGTCTTCACCGACTGCCAAAATACCATGTTTTTCCCAGAATACGACATCGTGCTTTTCCAATTGTTTAATGGTTGCACGTGCTAAATCCAGTGTCCCAGGTATTTCATAGGGAACAATACCGACTCCTTTCGGGACAATGATACGACATTCGGGAATCATGCTCCACAACGTACGGGTGATGACATCCGAATCCAAGAACGGTTTACAATGCGTCATGCCGATCAGGTCGGTCGGGTGCGTATGCAAAACGACTCTGTTATCACGGCCCAGGCCACGCAGATAATTATGCATCATCAAGTGCGAAGGCAACTCGGAAGTAGGCAAAATCAATTGTTCAGCAATAATATCATAACTTTTTCCATCCCCGGCGATACGGATCAGGGAACCGTTGGCCAACGGTTCCTGTGCTACATAACGCATCCGCTTTCCTGTACCGGTGACATAGAAAATATGTCCGGCAAGAGCGGTCATCGCTTCTTGTAAAGGAATAGCCGGTCCCAGTGCGGGAAGTGCTTTTTCGACATCGTTCATCAAGTCGGTCAGGTTTACGGAAATGTTACCACCGTTACGTTCCGCCCATCCTTTTGTCCAAAGATAGCCGGCCACTTCAGCGATACGGCCAATCTCGGCCATCAATTTTTCATTGTTTCTGATTGTTTTCATTTTACTTATATATCTTTTTTATGAGGGACACGCCCCCAGCTCAAAATTGTTCTTCACCCGGCAAAAAACAGACAAGCACGGGAGCTTAATTTCATACCTATGGAAATTAAGTTCCATACCTATCGAACTAACGTCCCATGCCTATCCATTTCCAATCCGATCATTATCTTAAATCAAATTAGGCAGCAAAAGTGAGAATATCAGGAGACACATGCCGCAAACCAAAACGACGATCGTCTGCCGGCTCACCCCTTTCCACTCTTTCAAGATAATGCCCCACACATTGCTGAAGATCACATTCAGCGACATCAAGATGCTCCATGAAAAGGCCAGCATCACCGGAGATTCGGCAAAATAGCTCTTTCCCATTCCCAACCCGAAGAATTGCGAATACCACAAAACACCTGCCAGCGCACAAAATAAGACATTATTCAGCAAAGTACCGCCTGATACGGAGAAATAATCTCTCCCCGTCTCGTTCCTTACATTCTGGAAAAGGCAATAAGAGGCGTTCGTGATAAAACCCCCGATCGTCACCAACAGGATGACCGGATTCAGTGCGAACAATTCGCTTGCGCCGGACTGTTTCGCTTTCTCAAGGATCGGAGCGCCGGATTCCAGGCCCAGATTGAAGCAGGCACTCATCACACCGGCCAAAAGAGCGACAAGCAAACCTTTCGTCAACGCGAAATCCTTTACAGCCGCTTTCTTTTCCTCCTCGGTCATATTATGGGCGCGAAGACTTCCAGCATACCCGATCACGGCGATACCGGCAAGCGTGATACACACACCGATCAGCAAGACCAGGCCATCGCCATGGAACAAATCCGTTCCGCCAAAAACTGCCGGGAAAAGCGTCCCGAAACCGGCACACGTTCCAAGCGCGATACTCTGGCCGAGCGCAACCCCCAAATAACGCATGCTCAACCCGAAGGTCAACCCGCCGATCCCCCACAGGATTCCGTAGATAACGGCCCCCGCAGCTCCGCCGGCACTCCACAGTTCCAAGAGGCTGCTCCCATTGGGAATGGCAAGCTGCGCTCCTAAGAATGGGAAGACGAGCCAGGCAAAAATGCCTTGCACCAACCAAAAACTTTCCCAACTCCAATCCTTGACTTTGTTGATCGGAACGTAGGAACTGCTCTGCCCGAAACTACCGATTGCGATTATGATCAATCCGATGATTATTTCCATATATGTTATTTTTAGAGGGCGAACCTGTGTGTTCGCCCCTAAGGTTAACGTTTACTTGTTACTTCCGCTTCGTATTTTTCTATCTCGGCGATATAATCCTCACCTACCGGGACGTCGTTTTGCAGGCAGAACATATCCCAAACGGCTGTCCACGGAAGGCTCTTCATTTCCTCCTGCAGAGCTAAACGCTGGAAATATTTACCTTCGGCTTCGTACTGCTGCAAAGTTGCCGACGGTTCGAGAAGGGCTTGCATAAAGGCCTTCTGCGTTGCACGGCAACCGATCACGTACGCCCCGATACGGTTGATCGTTGCATCGAAGTAGTCCAAGCCGATATGCACACGGTCCAATGCCTTGCAACGGATGATTTCGCGTGCCAGATCGAGCAGATCGTCGCTCAAGATCACCACATGGTCGCTGTCCCAACGAATCGGACGGCTCACGTGCAACATGATCTCCGGTGTAAAAAGAAGCAGGGCCGAAACCTTGTCGGCGATACTTTCCGTCAGATGGAAATGGCCCGTGTCGAGCGTCACAATCTTATTCTTCTTCGCACCGTAGCCCAAGTAAAAATCATAGGAACCGACCGTATAACTTTCCAGACCGATGCCGAACAGTTTTGCCTCGATACAATCCTTCATGTTCTTATATTCAGTTGCAAAAATCTCGTCGAGCGACTGTTCCAGTATCTGACGATATTTGAGACGGCTGGCGGGAACTTCTTTACTGCCGTCGTGAATCCACAGGTTCATAATACAGGGATCGTCCTGGTATTTGCCCATCTCCTCGCTGATCCAGCGGCAGCGTTTCGTATGTTCGATCCAGAAATTGCGGATCGCATCGTCGGGATTCGCCAACGTCAGGTCGCCGCTCTTCGGATGCGAAAAAGAAGTGCTGTTGAAATCCAGTTTCATCCCGTTCTCTTTCGCCCACTGCATCCAGCTCTCAAAATGAGCAGGTTCCACTTCGTCACGGTCGACCTTCTTGCCTTGGAAGTCGCCATATATTTCATGCAGGTTCAAGCGGTGTTTACCGGCGATCAGAGAAGCCGCTTTCAAGACATCGGCCCGCACTTCGTCGATCGTGCGGGCACGTCCCGGGTAGTTACCCGTCACCTGGATTCCGCCCGTCAGCGAACCTCCCTGGTTCTCGAAACCGCTCACATCGTCCGCCTGCCAGCAATGCATCGAAAGAGATATCTTCTGCAATTTGTCCATTGCCTCCCTTGCATCCACACCGACAGCTGCATAGCGTTCAACAGCTGCCTCATACGCTTGTCTGATAATGTTTTCTTTTGTCATGGTCTTATTTTTTTGAGGTTACAGATTTATATTTCCTAAAAGCCTCTTCCCACTCTCCACTACCTTCCGGCAGAAAGACAGCCGGCGAAAGGAAAGAGTTGATCAAACGGCGCATCTCCCAACGGTCGGCTACCAATCCCGCCGCCCTCGCCTGCACCATGCAGTTGCCGATTGCCGTCGCCTCCGAAGGCCCTGCCACAACCGGCATGTTTATTACATTTGCCGTAAATTGATTGAGAAGATTATTCATCGAGCCTCCCCCGATCACATGCAATTTGCGGATCGGGAAAGGAGCCATTTCGGATAACAATGCCAGCACCTCCTTATACCGGAATGCCAGACTTTCAAAAATACAGCGGATAAACTCGTCGTCCTCGACCGGTTCGGGCTGCCCCGTCTCGCGGCAATAAGCCTTGATTGCCTCCGTCATGCTCGGCGGATTGGCAAAACGCGGATCGTCGGGATTCACAAAACGACGGAAAGGCGTCGCCCGTTCCGCCATCTTGACTATCGCCGGATAGGAATAGTCGCGCCCGGCCTTCTCCCACTCTTTCCGACACTGTTCGAGCAACCACATCCCGGTAATATTTTTCAGGAAACGGGTAGTTCCATCTATACCGCCTTCGTTCGTGAAATTATGCAGGAAAGAGGCTTCCGAGATAATCGGTTCTTCCGTTTCGATCCCCATAAGGCTCCATGTGCCGCTGCTAAGATAGGCAAACTCCCGGTCCGCCGCCGGAACAGCCGCGACAGCCGAAGCCGTGTCGTGGCCGGCAACTGCTATGACCGGCACTTTGCCGATCCCCGTTTCCCGTGCAAGCGCATCGGTCAGTTCCCCGACAAAAGTTCCCGGCATCACTACCGGACGCATGATAGAGGGCGCAACACCTGCCGCTTCCAACAGAGAAGCCTCAAACTCCTTCGTCACCGGATTCAACAGCCCGGAAGTGGAAGCATCCGTATATTCGCAAACCTTTTTGCCCGTCAACAGGTAAGAAAGCAGATCGGGCATAAACAGTATCTCTTCGGCAGCCTCCAACGGCCCGAAACCTTCCTTTTTAGCCCTGAATAACTGGAAAACACTATTAAAATTCATGATCTGTATACCGGTAAGCCGGTAGACTTCCGACCGGGGAACACGCTGGAAATATTCTTCCGGCGCACCGTCCGTATAAGGATCGCGATACGCACGCGGTAGCCCCAACAGTGTGCCGTCTTCCGCCAGATACCCGAAATCCACCCCCCAAGTATCGATCCCGATAGAGTCCGGGAGCAGGTTCCGGCGTGCACAAATCGTAAGGCTTTCTTTCAAGGCATCATATAACCGGTATATGTCCCAGTAATATTTCCCATGCAACTCCATGATCGCATTCGGGAAACGGTGAAGTTCCTGCATTTCAAATTTGTCACCAACCAAAGTGCCTAACACGGCACGTCCACTGGTCGCTCCTATATCAAAGGCTAAAAAGTTATATTTCTTCATGGTACAACAAAGTTGTTTGTTTTATGATTGCAAAAGTAAACGGTAAATTACTATCTTTGCTTTTGAAAATGATTTTAAACCTTTCAAATCTGACAGAGGAGATGGAGAAACGACTAAGCGATCAATTGAGATATCTGACGATAAGTGCGATAGACGAAGAGTGGGGAATTGTCGTCACGACCGTCGGTTACCAGTTTATTCCCCCGAAAGGGAACTATCCTCTTTCGAAGCATCCGGACAATTATAACTTCAAGCCACAGACCGGACGAATCCTGAACGAATACCAACTGGTCTATATCACGAAGGGAAGCGGTTACTTCTCTTCGCAATCCTGCAAGATGCAAAAGATAAACGCCGGCACGATGATCCTGCTTTTTCCGGGAGAATGGCACAGCTACTATCCCGACAGCGAGACAGGCTGGGACGAATACTGGGTCGGTTTCCGCGGTGTCCACATCGACCGGCGCGTGGAAAAACGCTTTTTTACCCGCGAGGAACCGTTACAGCACATCGGGCTCAGTGCGACGATCGTCGGACTATATGAAGACATACTGAAATTCGCCTCTCAGGAAAAGACGGGCTACCAGGAGATGATTTCGAGTATCGTCCTTCATATATTGGGTACGGTCTATTATAAAAGAAGAAACAACTCCTTCACGAATACCTACGTTGTGGATAAGATCAACGAAGCCCGCATCCTGATGAAAGAGCAGGTGGAAAACCCGCTGACACCGGAAGAAATAGCTTCCCGCCTGGGGCTCGGCTACTCCTGGTTCCGCCGTATGTTCAAAGAATATACAGGCGTATCGCCCGCCCAATATCAATTGCAGCAAAAACTCCTGAAGGCAAAGGAACTGCTTACCAGCAGCAGCATGAATATCTCGGAAATAGCCTACAGTCTCAAATTCGAGAATGCCGGACAGTTCTCCACCTTCTTCAAGAAGAAAGAGGGCGTGACACCGTCGGAGTTTCGTGAACGGGCGCACTGAGGAATTAAAAATTAAGAATTAAGGGGTGAGTTGGAAGGTGATTTTTTTGTTCATCATATAGTTGACTGCACCATAGATAAACAATCCTAAGAACTGGGCGAGATATTCGTTCAAGTCAAAGATTTCCACCATGATAAGCAAAGCGAGGAATTGGGAACAATAAGCACATCCGAAAGCGATCAGAAAAAGGGGAATCTCACGGCGAAACTTACCGGTGCGGGATGAAAATATCCAATATTTGCTCCAGAAGAAATTATTGATCTGCGCAATCACATAAGCGGTGATATTGGTAGCGATATAGTTACAACCAAGCTTGTCCATCATCAGCCAGACAATCAAGACCGTAATTAACGCATTCAGCGTACCGACCAGTATAAACCGCATCACGCGCACCATATTTTTAGATTGTATGACCAAGTGTATTTCTTGCTGTTTTGTTCTTTGATATCTGAAATTCCGGTACAAATATACAGGATAATATGCAAATATCCATGCAAAAAGTCACAAAGTATGGCGAACAACCCGTATCTTTACCCCATGAAATATTTATTGTTTTACATAATCAGTCTGTTATCTCTCACCGCCTGCATCCACGAGGAATTGCCGCCTGAGGGTGGCTTTGCTTTGGAGGAAGGCGACCCGTTACCCGAATTCAGCATTTCCAATCCGGATGGAACGGTATCGAAAAAAGACTTGGAAAATAAATTTGCCCTGATTATTTTCTTCAGTACGACCTGTTCCGACTGCCAGAAGGCCTTCCCGGATATTTCCACTTTATATCATACATACAAAGACGATCCCTCCGTCTGTGTGCTTCTGATCGCACGTGGAGAAACCGAAGAGCAGGTAGCGGCCTATTTCCGGGAACATCAGTACAATATGAAGTTTTTCGCCGATCCGGACCTGAACGTCTACTCCCTCTTTGCCGACAACACCATACCCCGCGTATTCCTTGCCGACAAGGACGGTACGATTATCCTGACGCAAACGGAAAAAGTAGATGCGGGATTACTGATATCGGGCGGAGTAGAACCCCACCCCTACAAGCCTGAAAAATCTTAACATTTAATGCTCAACTGACGTAATACATCACGAATCTTTTCGAATGTGGTGATACGGGTCGGAACCAAAGGCAAGCGTAATTTATTTTCAATAAAGCCCATCGCATTCAGCATGCTCTTCGCTCCCGCCGGATTACCGTCGATAAACAGCAAACTGAACAGCTCCGTAAAACTATGGTGGATCGTGCGGGCGCTATCGTAGTCACCAGCCAATGCCAGACGCACCATACGGCTGAACTCACGCGGGAAAGCATTGCCGATTACGGAAATCACGCCGACAGCTCCCAACGTAATAAGCGGGAAGGTGATACCGTCGTCTCCTGAAATCACATTGAAGTTCGCCGGTTTGTTCTTGATGATATCGTCCATCTGGGTGATATTGCCGGAAGCCTCCTTGACTGCAATCACGTTCTTGAACTCACGGGCGATACGCAGCGTAGTCTCGGCCGTCATATTCACACCGGTACGTCCCGGAACGTTATACAGGACTATCGGTAACGTAGTCGCCTCCGCAATCGCTTTATAATGCTGATAGATTCCTTCCTGGGATGGTTTGTTATAATAAGGTACGACAGACAGGATCGCATCTATACCGTCAAAATTATCGTTTTTCAACTTCTCGACAACCGAACGCGTACAGTTTCCGCCAACCCCCAACACGATGGGAATGCGTCCGTTTACCTTCGTCACGACCAAATTGATTATATCCTTCTTTTCTTCTTCCGTGAGTGTAGGGGTTTCAGCGGTGGTACCTAACACAACCAGATAATCGGTTCCATTCTGCAACTGATAATCTACGAGCCGGGCCAACGCCTCATAGTCTACACTTTCATCTTCTTTAAAGGGAGTGATCAACGCCACACCCATTCCTTTTAAATTTATGTCTGCCATGATAATAATTGTCAATTGTCAACGGTGCTGCAAAAATAAGGAATTTATATCATTTTGAGCGTATCGCCTGCAAATAAAATAATATATGTTCGAATAAATGCTTGATATCTTCACGCTCTGTTACTGATATGGACAAATCATACAAATCTATATCGGCATGCTTCACTCCCACCTTGAATCTGCAAGGATGCTGTAGCATAAGATATTGCATCGGGTAGCAATCGGGGCGCGTAAGATCGATCAGGATATCCGCCTTGACCGTCTTGAACCGTTCCAGCACGACATCGGAAGGAACCTGCCAGACGTTCACATCCTTCTTGGCATGGACCGGGATGCACGAGGCATCTGCCTCCGGATCGCCGGTTACATAGACACACGCCTGCACCTTCTTGTTCTTCTTACGCAGGACGTCCAGACAAGGCTCGACAAGCTCGCGATCGTTTGCCTGATAAAGGACCAGGATATGGCCTGCGTCTTCCAGCGCACAAAACTCATGCTTGCGGCCGGCAGCCCCGGAAGCTAAAGACTGCACTTTCTTTTTAATAAAATAATTCGTCAGTCTCATTCCGCTATCATATTTAAGAATTCGTCTTCGTTTATAATCTTCACACCCAACTTGGCCGCCTTTTCGAGCTTGGCCGGTCCCATATTATCTCCCGCCAGGATATAATCGGTCTTACCGGACACCGAGCCGCTGTTCTTCCCGCCATGCTGCTCGATCATGGCCTTGTACTCGTCACGGGAATGCTTGGCGAATGTCCCGCTGATAACGATGCTCAAGCCTTTCAGCTTCTCGGAACGGTTGGCCAGCTTTTCTTCGGGCACGGACATCTGCAACCCATACTCCATCAAACGGTTCACCAACGTCCTGTTACGCTCGTCGGCAAAGTAAGCGATGATACTTCGGGCGATCCGCTCACCGATCTCGTCCACGGCAGTCAAGTCTTCGAAAGAAGCCTGTTCCAACTGCTCCATCGAATGGAAAGCGGATACCAGGCGTTTTGCCACCGTTTCACCCACAAAACGAATCCCCAATCCATAAAGTACCCGTTCGAAGGGAACCTGTTTGGATTCTTCGAGGCTCGCCATCAGGTTACGGGCGCTCTTGTCAGCCCAACGTTCCAAGCGCAGCAGATCGGCTATTTCCAACGTATAGAGATCGGCCGTGTCCTTGATATAGCCGGCTTCGTACAAATCTTCGACTGTCTCCGGCCCCATATTGATGTTCATGGCCCTCCGGGTGACGAAATGCTCGATCTTCCCCTTGATCTGGGGAGGACAGCCGGCTTCGTTCGGACAATAGTGAGCCGCTTCTCCTTCAGGACGCATCAACGGTGTCCCGCATTCGGGACAAGAACGGATGAAACGGACCTTATCGCCCACCAGCAAACCGCGGGCTTCGACATCGACACCGACAATCTTCGGGATGATCTCGCCGCCTTTCTCCACAAACACCTTGTCACCCAAATGCAGGTCGAGTCCTTCGATAATATCCGCATTGTGAAGGGAAGCACGCTTTACGGTCGTTCCGGCCAGCAATACCGGCTCCAGATTGGCAACCGGAGTGACGGCTCCTGTCCGCCCGACCTGGAAAGACACGGAGTTAAGGCGCGTCACGGCACGTTCGGCCTGGAACTTGTAGGCAATCGCCCAACGTGGGCTTTTGGCCGTGAATCCCAAATTGCGTTGTTGGCGCAATGAATTCACTTTCAAAACGATCCCGTCTGTTGCAACCGGCAGGTTCTTGCGTTCGACATCCCAATAGGCGATATAATCGTATATATCCTCCAAGCTGTTGCATACGCGGATCACATTCGGGATCTTGAACCCCCATGAACGGGCCGCCTCCAAATTATCGAAATGCGTTTCCGCCGGCAGCTCCTCTCCCAACAAATAATAGAAATAGGCATCCAGCTTACGAGCCGCCACGACAGCCGGGTTCTGTTGCTTCAGCGTACCCGAAGCAGCATTGCGCGGATTGGCAAAAAGAGGCTCCTCCTGTTCTTCACGTTCCTTGTTCAAGCGGTCGAACTCGGCCCAGGGAAGCAAGATCTCCCCCCTTATCTCAAATGTTGCCGGGTACCGGTCGCCCATCAGTTTCAAAGGGACCGAACGGATTGTCTTCACGTTGGCCGTCACATCGTCGCCACGTGTCCCGTCACCACGCGTCACGGCTCGGACCAGACGTCCGTCCTCGTATGTCAGGGAAATGGAAGTTCCGTCATATTTCAACTCGGCAACAATCTCGAAAGGCTCGTTCAGGTCACGGGCTATGCGCTCGTAAAAATCCTTCACTTCATCTTCCGAATAGGTATTGCCCAACGAAAGCATCGGATATTTATGCACTACTTGTTCAAACTCTTTGGAAAGGTCACTCCCCACCCGCTGGGTCGGCGAATGAGGATCGGCATATTCGGGATGCGCCTCTTCAAGGACCTGTAACTCCTTCATCATCTCATCGAACTCACGGTCCGATATCGTCGGTGCCGAGAGCACATAATAATTATAATTATGTTGCTCCAGCGCTTCGCGAAGTGCTTTTATTTTATCTTTTACCACCATTTTTTCAGTTGAAAGGTGAAAGGTGAAAGGTGAAAAGAAAAATTCATCACTTTCAACTTTCACCTTTCAACTTTCACCTAATATATTAGTTCTACATTATCAATCCACATCGTATTGCCCGGTGAGCCGATATAGGCTCCGCCGTGGCTGGAAGTAAACTGCAGGACGATATGAGTCGGCAATTCACCTTCCGCCGCCCAGCCCACTTCCTGAATAGGGACGCTTTTACCCTGGCTGTTCAAGGCATAACGCTCTTCCACCTGAATCCGCATATAAGGCTTATACTCCGGATGCTTCGTAATATCGCCGTACAAGATAGGGTAGGTCGCATCGTTCACCCAACCGTTGCTGGATTCCGTATAACGCTGCACCATTGTCCCGACACGTTTGGAATAAATATTTCCATCTTTATCTTCCCAACGTTTCTGGAGCAAAAGAATGGCTGCGATCGAATCCTGTCCGGCAACGGTCGTCTTGCGGCTGAAGCCGGTACTGCGGATACGGTCCTTTTCCGGAGCCAGCTTCACCTTATAGTCAAAACGCAAAGCCTTTGGCTTCTTGGTAAACGCCACTCCGCTGTTCAACATGGCCTGCGGGTTCTTGGTCCCCTTGATCGGTTCGTGCACCGTTCCGAGGAAAACAGAACCGGCGGCTACCACTTCAATATCGACCAAGCCGAAAACCTTCACACTTTCCATGCGTGTCTCCAGACGTGCACACCAACCGTCATCCCGTCTTTCAGGGAAGACAGATGTATTCGTCTTCACCACACCTGCCACCTTCGCCATCACGTTGGAGTTCGCCCACGGCGAACCGCCCCGGTTCGTATAGGCTGTATTGCCGATGATCGTATCTGTCGGCCCCAGCTCGTAAAGATGCTTCGTATTTCCTCCGATAATGCCGGATTCATGTATCTCGCGAACGACCCAATGATCCATATCTCCAAAACTGAACGGCACTACGTGCTCTTGGGAACTGACAATTGACAATTGACAATTGACAATTCCCAAGAGAAAGAGGAATTTTGCTTTCTGTTTCATTTCAAATTCTGTTTTTTCTAAAATCCCTAAGTCGGCAAAGCCGGCAGAGCCGACAATTGTCAATTATAAAGAATATCCCCACTCCTTGAGAGCCATTCCCCAATTTTCTTCCACAAGCCGTACCGTGCGGTCGTCATACTTGTATTGGTTCTTCTTATAGCCCTTCTTTTTCCCGAGGTATTTCTCGATTTCAGCTTTAGACTCTTCAAAGCCGGGGAGGTTTAATTTCTTGTATATATCCTCTGTCATGGCGAAAGCATCCTGTTCGAAATCCTCAAACTTCACCTCTACCAAGTTTCCTTCGGGTATCAGATGCTTTTGTTCTTCATATTTATAGAACAAACGGCGGTATACTTCGATAAAATTGCTTTCGATCTGCTCGTTGGAGATGTCCTGCAAGCGGAGTGGCTGGATCGTATTGGTAAAGAAGCTGCGCGTGCTCTCGAACACCGTATACGGATTTCGTTTCAGATAGATAAATTTAGCATTCGGGAACATTTCCACCAAGGTCTTCACACGTCCCGTATGAGGCGGATTCTTGCTCAAGAACTGACTTCCTTTCGTATTCCAGAGGGAAATCTTGATCAGTTTGAGGAACGTTTCCTTAAACACTTCCCGCTCATGTTCGCTGATATTGTCGAAAAGCAGATAACGGTCGCAATATTCGAGCATATGCTTCGGGAAAAACCAGAAATTATAATACGTGTAAGGCATCATATTTGCCAAGGCAAATTCCTCTTCCTGGGGAAGATCCACCTTCAACTCCATATTATCGGTCGGACGCTTGTCGGGCATCAAGAACGCCATGTTCTTCTTGAAGAAAGGCTGTCCCCAAAGCATCAGGTTCGGAAATACGGTCTGATAGGTCGTATTGTAGCCGAAATGCTTGTCACACGAGAAGACATTGTGCATGAATGTCGTCCCGCTACGCCAATGTCCGAGAATGAACACCGGGTCCATCTCCAACGGCTTGTCCGCAATCTTACGGTAACGCGCATCTTCGAAGGGTTGCAACAGGCTGAGCAGGCGGCAAACGGATTTAGTCAGGAAATATTTATTACGAAATCCTTTGTCGATCGTTTTATTGGCTGTCACAGCCTTGAACGTTTTCCAGTCAGCACCCACTAAAGTATTGATCGGTAGTTTGTCAAATTCCAGTAATCCCATACCTTATTTATTTTCTGTTATACACTTGACGGAAACCCCTTGCCGTTCGAGCTCTTTACAAACGGAACGGATAGCTTCGTAGTGCTCGGGGCCGATACCCAATTCCGGAAGATTCAGTACAGCCAACGCGTCTTCCGTCACCATGTCGCGAGCATCTACCCGGTCGATAATCATGCCGACAGCCGATGTATTGTTCGTGATCGGGTCGATCAGGATAAAGGCGCCTGTCTGTTTGTTCTTCTGATACGGATCGAAGAACAGTTCCTTTCCGGTCGTGAAGACGACACGGGCGATCTCGTTCAGCTTCATCGGCAAATCGTCAGTTGTCAGTTTTCCATTGTCAACCGACAACTGTTCCATCGTATTGACATTCACTTTATAACGGATGCTGTCCACACGGGCGCGTGTAAGATTGGTCGTATGCTTGATATAAAACTGCTTGCTTGCGTCCATCGGTTCTTCGTCCATCCACACCAGCATAGCCTCGAAGTTACGGTCCGCTATCGGCAGGTTATCCGGATGGACGAGCATCTCACCGCGTGAAACATCAATCTCGTCTTCCAGCGTGATGGTGACGCACTGGGGAGGGAATGCATAATCCAGCTCTCCGTCGTATGTCACGATACTTTTCACTTTGGATGTTTTCCCGGAAGGCAAAGCCATCACCGTATCGCCTTTACGAACGATACCGCTGGCCACTTTCCCACAGAAACCGCGGAAGTCCAGATTCGGACGCAATACATATTGCACCGGATAGCGGAAATCCTCGAAGTTGCGGTCCTGGTCGATCGGAACCGTTTCGAGGAAGTCCAACAACGACGGCCCTTCGTACCAAGGCGTACGGTCGCTCTTCTCCACCACATTGTCGCCATCCAGAGCGGACAGCGGGATGCAGGTGATATCCGGGATATTCAACGGAGCGACAAACTCCTTATAATCGGAAACGATCTTGTCGAAAATATTCTTGTCGAAATCAACCAGGTCCATCTTGTTGACCGCCAGCACCACATGCTTGATGCCTAAGAGCGAAACCAGATAGGTATGGCGGCGCGTCTGCGTAATCACTCCCGTGCGGGCATCCACCAGGATGATGGCAAGGTTGGCAGTCGAACCGCCGGTGATCATATTGCGGGTGTACTGTTCGTGTCCCGGAGTGTCGGCAATGATGAACTTACGGTTATTCGTACTGAAATAGCGGTAGGCCACATCGATGGTGATCCCTTGTTCGCGTTCGGCTTTCAGACCGTCCAACAACAGAGCGTAGTCGATATGGTCGCCGGCATTCCCCATGCGCTTGCTGTCGCGTTCGAGGGCATCCAGCTGGTCTTCGTATAACTTTTTGCTGTCAAACAACAAACGACCGATCAGCGTCGATTTGCCATCATCCACCGATCCGGCAGTCAGAAAGCGAAGCAAATCCTTTTGTTCATCTCTGTCGAGGTATTCTTTTATATTTAATGTTGCCATATATTTTAAGTTGAAAGGTGAAAGATGAAAGATGAAAGGTGAAAGTTGAAAATAGTGACGCGAAGCCACTTTCAACTTTCAACTCTCCACTTTCAACTAATTAAAAATATCCTTCTCTCTTTTTCTGTTCCATACTTGCATCCTGGTCGAAGTCGATCACGCGTGTCGTGCGTTCGCTCTTGGTCGTCGTCATCATCTCTTCGACGATCTTTTCAATCGTGTCGGCATTGCTTTCCACAGCCCCGGTCAACGGCCAGCAGCCTAAGGTACGGAAGCGTACCATGCGCATCTTGATTTGATCGCGGTACTGCTCCGGCAGACGGTCGTCGTCTGCCATGATCAGGTTGCCGTCGATCTCTACGCACGGGCGTTCCTTGGCAAAGTACAACGGTACGATCGGAATATTCTCCAGGCGGATATACTGCCAGATATCCAACTCCGTCCAGTTGGACAGCGGGAACACACGGATGCTCTCCCCTTTATGGACACGGGCGTTGTAGATGTCCCACAACTCCGGACGCTGGTTCTTCGGGTCCCACTGGTGGAACTTGTCGCGGAACGAATAGATACGTTCTTTCGCCCGGCTCTTCTCTTCATCGCGACGGGCGCCTCCGAAAGCGGCATCGAACTTATATTTATCGAGCGCATGCAACAACGCCTGCGTCTTCATCAGGTCCGTATGCACCTTGCTTCCGTGCGTGAAAGGCCCTACACCGGCATTGAATGCCTCCATATTGGATTCCACGATCAGGTTCCATCCGAATTTCTTCGCATAGTCGTCGCGGAACTGAATCATCTCCTTGAACTTCCATTTGGAATCGATGTGCATCAAAGGGAAAGGAACTTTTCCCGGAGAAAAAGCCTTTTCTGCCAGGCGAACCATGACGGAAGAGTCTTTTCCGATAGAATAAAGCATCACAGGATTCTCAAACTCGGCAGCTACCTCCCGGATGATATGGATAGACTCTGCTTCCAACTCCTGTAAATGGCTTAATTTATAATCTGACATTGTATGTTATTTAATGTTGTTATTATTCTTACCTTTCTATTCTAATATAGTTCCATGCCCATGAAACTATGTTTTCATGCTGCAGAAACAAAAATTTCATGCCGGGGAAACTATTGTTTCCCGCCAAGGGAAACCTTCGGCAATATCAGTTCGAGCAAACGGGTTACGGATTCCTCCAGGCTCAACACGGAAGTGTCTAACGTCAGGTCAGGATGTTCGGGTGCTTCGAAAGGAGCGGAAACGCCCGTGAAATCCTTGATCTCGCCCCGGCGTGCCTTCGCATACAACCCTTTGACATCGCGCCGCTCGCACTCTTCGATCGGAGTGCTGACATATATTTCCAGGAAGTTCTCCTTCCCGACAATAGATGCCGCCATTTCCCTCAAATCGTTATTCGGGCTGATAAAAGCCGCTATCGTGATAACTCCCGTATCGATAAAAAGTTTGCTTACTTCGGCGATACGGCGGATATTCTCTACCCGGTCTTCAGCCGAAAAGCCGAGATTGTTGTTGATCCCGCTGCGGATATTGTCGCCGTCCAGGATGCGGCACAGCAAACCGCACTTGTGCAACTCGCGCTCAAGCGCTATCGCCACCGTGCTCTTCCCGGAACCGCTCAACCCGGTAAACCACACCATCACACTGCGCTGCTTCAACAAACGCTCCTTATCCTCCCTTGTCATCATCCTATCGAAAATAGGATAGATGTTAGTTGAAAGTTGAGAGTTGAGAGTTGAAAGTTTCTCTTCGATATTATTATTATTTACTTGTTCCATTCATATTTTGTTTACTTGTTTTCACAATACTGACCGTCAGTTTAATCAATTCACGGCAGTCTTCTATAATCGATTCGTATTCTTTTTCAGATAAATAATCCGTTTCTTTCAATAACATAATCCAATATTCCGTTTCATTTGCTTCCTTCAAAGCAATATTCACTTTGCTTATAAAATCGGCTTTGGACTGCGCATGCTCAGCTTCTTTCAAAAGAGCGCCAATGGCAGTTCCACTACGCAACATCTGTTTTGACAGAACAAATTCTTTTCTTTCATATAATATCTTATATAGTCTAACGATACGGATCGCAAAACCAAAGGACTTTTCTGCCGTCAAACTCTTCCCCATCACTTTCAACTTTCACCTTTCAACTTTCACCTGTTTAGAATTTCCAGATCATCGGTATCACGAACACCGAGATCAAAAAAGTGATCAGGTTAAGGGGTAAACCGATTTTCACGAAGTCCGTGAACTTATAACTACCGATACCTTGTACGATCAGATTGGTCTGATAACCGATCGGCGTACTGAAACTGGCTGATGCCGCCATACAGATCACCACGAAGAACGGCGTCGGGTCCACACCGAGCTGCGTAGCGACCGACAAGGCAATCGGAAAACTGAGCGCCGCAGCCGCATTGTTCGTAATCAGTTCCGTAAAGATATTGGTGATGATAAAGACTATCGCCAGTAAAGCATACGGTCCCATGCTGCTGGACATACCGATAATATGGCGGGCTATCAAAGCGGCGAAACCGGAATTCTCCATCGCCTTGCTGATAGCAAAGGCACAGGCAATCGTAATCAGAATATCCCAGGATATATATTTGGTATACTTTTTCGGAGGGAAAATCTTGGTCCACGCCATAATGATGGTCGTAATGCAGACAAAGAAAAACATATCCAGCCGTATTTCAGGGAACGCCTCTTTCACCACAGGCAACTCCCCTATCGTGGCGCCTACGATCATAAAGATCAGCAAGCCCAATGCCAGCCAGCGTTTCTTGCGGGAAACAGGTTCCGTACCGTCCTTGCCGTTGGCAAGCAAAAGGAAGACGCTGGATTCGCCCCATGTCGGCACGAACGTATCGTCCGCCCAAAGAACCAGCGTATCGCCCTCGTGCAACGTCACCTTATCGAGATCGCGGGTAAACCGCTGTCCCCCGCTCTTCACCTCTTTCACGATCGCACCGTAATGACGGGTAAAATTGAACTCGCCCAATGTCTTGTTGATACCCGGAAAACGGGAGCCTAACACAGCTTCCACCCGGTGCAGGTTACCGGGGTTGCCGTCTTCCTCCTCTTCCTCGTAGCGATCGGTGCGGGAATCGGGCAACAGCTTGTTGGAGAACACGAACAGGTAAATGATGCCGGCCAGCGCGATAAAGATCCCCACCCTTCCCAGCTCGAACATTGTAAACCCTTCATATCCGGCATCGAGGATCATGCCATGTACGACCAGGTTGGTCGATGTCCCGATCAGAGTACAGATGCCGCCTAAAATGGTCACATACGAAAGAGGAATCAAGAATTTCGTCGCCGGCAGTTTGACCGACTCCGCCCAACGCTTGATGATAGGAGCGAAAATAACGACAACAGGCGTGTTGTTGAGAAAAGCGGATACAAAAGCGACAGGCGGAAGCATACGCAACTGCGCCTTGAAAACGGTTGTCTTCCCCTCCGGCAACAACTTCTTTATAAGTTGTCCCAATGCTCCGCTCTGGCGAATACCCTCGCTTACCAGAAAAAGCATTCCGACGGTTATCATCCCTTTATTGCTAAAACCTTCGAGCATTTCTTTCGGCGTCAATATTCCAACACAGAGGAACAGCACCACAACCGTGAGTAACACCATTCCGGGCCTCAGCCCATCCCATATCAACGCCCCGATCATGCCGACCAATGCCAGCAATACAAATATTATTTCAAAGTTCATCCTTTCAATTGACAATTGACAATTGACAATCGACAATTAAGAACAGAGACCATTAATTATCAATTGTCAATTATCTGTTAGGGTTGCAAATGTAATAAGAATATTAAATCTAATCTTACTACGATAACCAATTTTAGGGATAATCTTGCTTACAGACCAAAAGTTTCAGCAAACGGAACAAACCGCCCGTCAGAGCGGTTTGACGATGAACCACGGATTATGAAGGTCTTCCTTATTGTACTTTAAAGGTGTTTTGCCATCGATATGATAAACTTCGCATCCGGCCGCCCGTGCAATCGCATGTCCGGCGGCGGTATCCCACTCCATCGTCGGTGCGAAACGGGGATAAACATCGGCCGTTCCTTCCGCCACCAGGCAGATCTTCAAGCTGCTGCCGCTACTGATCAGGGTGACCGGCTGTCCCTGCTTGCGCAGGTTCTCGATAAAGGCCGTCGTTTCTTCCGTCTGGTGCGAACGCGAGGCGACCACCACGACTCCCTGGTGTCCCATCGGCATAGGCAGGCGTATGGCTTTCGTTTTTATCTCGTCCATCGAAGGCTGGTATCCGTAGTCTATCTCTGCCAGCTTGAACGCTCCCAACGAGTCAGCCGCGAAATACAGCTCTTTCCGCACGGGCACGTAGATCACGCCCAATACCGGAACCCCTTCCTTCACAAGGGCGATATTAACCGTAAATTCGCCGTTTTTCTTGATAAACTCCTTCGTCCCGTCCAACGGGTCGACGATCCAGAGCATGTCCCAGCCTGAACGTTCGGCAAAAGGCTTCTCTTTTCCTTCTTCGCTCAACACGGGGAAAGGCGTCACGGACAGGGCCATCGAGATAATCGCATGGGCCTTCTTGTCGGCTTTTGTCAACGGGGAGTTATCGGCTTTACGTTCGATGCCGAAATCGGATTCCGGATCGGTATAAATATCCATGATCGCTTTGCCGGCATCGAGGGCGGCGCGAATAGCTATATACAGGTAATTTGCATAATTATTCATCATCACTTATTCTTTTAGTTGTGTTAATATACAAATATAGTCAATTTCCTCGAATAATCCGAATTTTAAGCCCTCATTTTCACTCGATGTCCAAAACATATATGTTTTGAATTCAAATCACCGGTGTTTCGTTTTCAAATCACCGGTGTTTTGAAATCGAACCGGTTGTTTTCGACGATGGATCGGCCGACGGCATAGCCTTCGTCATACAAGGCGGACAGCTTCTTGCGGTCGTTGGTGGTGCGGCCGACTTCCATTTTCTTTTGCGGACGGATGACAATCGCGTCTCCTTTCGCTTCCAGCTCGTCGATATAATCCAGCACTTCGTTATAGTTGCGGTAGCGCAACTTCAACTGCTTGCGGATAGCGGGATACCGGCGGTAGATGAAGCCGGGCAGCCAGAAGTCCTTCTCTTCCTTACGGTAGCCTTTGTTGCGGGTCAGGATAATCACGTTCTTGCGGAAACCGTCGTCGATGGCGTGCCGGATCGGGATGGCATCGCAGACACCGCCGTCGACCATCGGGACACCGTCGACATACGCCACCGGACAAAGCACCGGAAGCGTGCAGGAGGCACAACAGATATCGACCAGGCGGTCTGCATCCTGCTTCTCCTCGAAATATTCGGCTTTACCCGTCAGGCAATTGCTGGTGACCATGACGAAGCGGTTCGGCGACTTGAAATACGTCTCGTAGTCGAGCGGATAATATTTTTCCGGATAAATATAAAAAAGGTATTTCATGTCGATATATCCCCGCCCCCGGAGGAAATGCCTGAAACCGATATAATCATATTTTTCCAGCAGGTCGATATTGCTGAAACGGGAACGCCCGCGCTGCCGGGAGGCATACGAAATACCGTTGCTCGCCCCGGCGGACACACCGATCGTATAAGGGAACCAAATGTCATGGTCCATAAAGCAGTCCAGCACTCCGACGGTGAAGATGGCACGCATCCCTCCTCCTTCAAGCACCAGACCTGTGCGACTATCTATATCCATATCTGTTTACCATAAAAATAATAGCCATTGCCTGGCTCACACCGGACAATGGCTACAAAAATATAATAAATCAGCGATATAAACATCGTCTTTTTACAGAATAACTTCGTTCACCAAAGGACGGTGGCAGCGGAAGTCTTCGATATTCTGAAGGGTGGTCTCTGCAATGTTATGCAGGGCCTCTTTCGTGAAAAAAGCCTGATGCGAAGTAACGATCACATTATTAAAAGAAAGCAGACGGGCCAATACATCATCGTCGATAATTTTATCAGACTTGTCTTCATAGAAGTATTCGCCCTCCTCCTCGTACACGTCCAGACCGGCCGCCGCGATCTTCTTTTCCTTCAGGCCTTCGATCAGGTCGTTGGTGTTGATCAGTTGGCCCCGGCCTGTATTGATGATCATTACGCCTTCCTTCATCTTGTCGATGGAGTCTTTGTCGATCATATATTTTGTCTGGTCGGTCAGCGGACAATGCAAGGAGATGATGTCCGACTCGCGATACAGTTCGTCTAACGAAACATAAGAAATACCTTCTTCTCCGGCAAACTTCATGTCCGGGTAAAGGTCATAAGCCAGAATGCGCATTCCGAACCCTTTCAACAGGCGGATCAGGATCCTGGCGATCTTTCCCGTGCCGATAATACCGGTCGTCTTACCGTGCATATCGAACCCCATCAGGCCGTTCAGCGAGAAATTACCGTCTCGCGTACGCCAGTAGGCACGGTGTATCTTACGGTTCAGCGACAGCATCAGGGCAAGCGAATATTCGGCTACGGCGTAAGGCGAATAGGCCGGTACGCGAACGACCGGCAGCTTTCCTTTGGCCGCTTTCAGATCCACATTATTAAAACCGGCACAACGAAGGGCCAGCAGTTTGACACCATTGTCCACCATCGCATCGATCACAGCGGCATCGGCGGTGTCGTTGACAAAGATACAGACCGCGTCCGTATCTTGCGTCAGGACTACATTGTTCGGATTCAAATGTCCTCTATAGTAGCGAATGTCGTAATTGTACTTTTCATTTACTTTGTCGAATGAAGCTATATCGTACGGTTTAGCTCCAAAGAATGCAATTTTGTATGCCATATTATTTGTTTTTATATCTAACAATCAAAACGGCCTAAATGTTGAAAGGAAAAGGTGGGTAGTAGAAAAGGAAAGGTCCGGCTAAAGAGTGCTTAACCGGACCTCTACCCATATATAGTTTTTATAATGAAGTATATCGTTCAGCCTTCCTTTGAAGACTGTCCTTTTTTATTCGCAGCTGCATTACGCTTATTATCCCGATGAATAAAAAGCCATCTATAATAACTGTCGATAATAAGCACATCCCCATAAACCACATCATATTCATAATATTCATACAGTCTCTCCTTTCTGTTTTGTGTTTGTGTTATCTAATAAAACAAAGATAGCCATTCTTTCCATCCGTCCAAGCGTAACAATCTAAAACTTACGGGAATTCGATTTCCACCGTCGTTCCCTTCCCGACCTCGGACGTAATCGTGATTTCCGCCCCGTAGCTTCTTAGGATACGCATGGAAAGACTAAGTCCGATACCATGCCCGGCGAACTCCCGTGTGTTGGAGGCACGATAGAAAGGCTGGTACACACGGGCGATCTCCTCCTCCGGAATACCGATCCCCATGTCCGTAATGGTCAGGACAGAACCTTTCAGCTGCATCTCGACAGGCGCTTCTCCCGAATATTTACAGGCATTATTCAAGATGTTGCCGATAGCGATCTTCAGCAGATGCGGATTCGCCTCGATAGCGAAAGCGAAATGGTCGGTTGTAAAACGAACGCGGTTACCCACGAACTGCATCAGGAAGTCGGCCAGCAAAACCGTCTCACGTGCATTCTTCAGGATCTCCTTATCCCCATGAGAGAGGAAAAGCAGGTTCTTCATCAATAGGATGATGCGTTTCGTTTCGGAAGCGATACGCCCCAATGCTGCCTGGTATTCGGCCGACGTACGTTCCTTCAGCAAGCTGATCTCGCATTCTCCCTGGATGGCCGTAAGCGGATTATTCAGTTCATGAGATGCATTGCTGATAAAAGACTTCTCACTCTGGTAAGCCGCATCGATACGGTCGACCATGCGGGTCGCATACAAACGGCCGACGAAATAGACCAGGACGGCACTGATCACCAGCATCCCCAGCAACAGCCAGCCGATCCGGTGCTGGATATCCCCGCCGTACTGGTTGCTCGACACAACCAGTACGATAAAATTGCCCTCATTATCCGGATAGTAGACAGCCGCTCCTAATTCTTTCCCTTCATGGAAACGAACCACATTGCCTGCATACAGGGAAGCGATCTTCTCATCGGTCAGGTAACGGGACAAGACGCTATGCGCCTCTGCGATGCTGTCGGCGTTCAGCAAGATTTCCGCTGCAACAGGCAACGTCTCCTCATAATGCTGCTGGATACGGGCATAATCTTCCTCGTCCAACTCATCCTTCTCCCAATGCTTCTGTGCCGTCGCGTATGCCTTCTCCGTCAGATAGGAATAGTAGAGGCGGCTGATATAGTCGGTCGCCACAAAATAGAAAACGACTGTCACCATCGAAATAATGCCGATCGTGATAGCCGTATAAAAAAGAGCAATCTTATTCCCGGTCTTCATGCTTCCATCATATAGCCCACTCCCACTACGGTGCGGATCAGTTTGCGGTCGAAATCCTTGTCGATCTTGCTACGCAGGTAATTGACATAGACATCCACCACATTCGTATTCGTATCGAAGTTCTTGTCCCAGACATTTTTCAGCAAGGTCAGCCGGCTCTGTGCCGTCCCCTGGTTCCGAATCAGATATTCGAGCAGGCGGTACTCCTTTACGGTCAGGTCGATCACTACTTTGCCACGGATCGCCCGGTGGCTGGACGGATCGAGTGTCAGGTCTCCACAACTCAGAAGCGGTACGGCAGGTTCCGCCCCCGTACGCCGTAAAAGGGCTTTGATACGGGCTTCCAGTTCCTGGAAACTGAAAGGTTTCACCAGATAGTCGTCGGCACCGGCATCCAGTCCGTTCACGATATCGTCCGTCGTCCCTAAGGCGGTCAGCATGATAACGGGTGACTGGTAGCCATACGTCTGGCGATACTGTTTACAGAGTTGCAGACCGTTCATCTTCGGCATGATGATGTCGAGTATCAACAATTGGAAATCCTCCTGCTGAACCAACTCCCAGCCGGCCTGCCCGTCATTGGCCACGCGGACTTCATGACCAAACTCCTGCAAGCCCCGCTCGATGAAAGAGGCGATGTTTATTTCATCTTCTACTAATAATATCTTTGCCATTACATGTTTTTGTGTATCGGACTACAAATATAGGATAAAAATCATCAGATCATTTGTTCTTTCCGATCCTGTAAGGCGGCCTCACCCGAAGATGATCCACTTCCAAAAAAGGAATCTTGGGATAGAGAAGGTCGAGGAGGCTAAGATCTATCTTGCCCGGAACGACCTCGATACGGACACGGGCAAGACCTTTCTTCTTAAAACCCAGAAGTTCGGCCGCACCGGCAGAGACATCGATGATACGTCCTTTGCGGAAAGGACCGCGATCGGTGACACAGACGATCACCCGCTTCATATTGGACAGGTTGGTGACACGCAGGAAAGTGCCGAAAGGATATGTGCGGTGGGCAGCAACCAGCTCATCCGCATCATGGACCCGCCCGCTGGCGGCCTTACGGCCGTGGAAACGGTTGTGGTAATAAGAAGCAAGCCCTTCCTCCTGGCCCCACACATCCCCCGTGCCCGCGAAAGCGACCAACAGAAGGATGATATGTACCAGGCGGAAGGGCATACACGTTATCGTTTTACTTTACAATAACGCAAGGCTCTTGATTTTATTGTAGCAGTTCGATTTTATTGTAACAACTCGCCCTTATATTCTCCGGTGAGCGTGTTCAGGAACGCCACGAGGCTCTTGGTATCCGCGTCCGAGATGTTCTTACCGATCTGGAACTGGTGCATGATGCGGATGGCATCTTCGACCGTCGCGATCGAACCGTCGTGCATATACGGCGGGGTAAGCATCACGTTACGCAGAGTCGGCGTCTTGAAACGATGGCGGTCCTGTTCGTTCTTCGTGACGGAATAACGTCCGTTGTCACCATCCGTCAGCCCCGTGCCGCGATAATCGAAATAATTATCCTTGATACCCATGTATTCGAAGGACTGTCCACCCAGGTTCACCCCCGTATGGCAAGTAGCGCATTTATTCTCCTTAAACAATTCGTAGCCTGAGACCTCCTCGGCAGTCAGAGCCGCCTTGTCACCCATCAGATACTTGTCGAAGCGGCTCGGCGTGAGCAACGTCTTTTCAAACTCGGCGATAGCATCGGTGATCGTAGACTGGTTGAAACCTTCCGGATACACTTCGAGGAAACGTTTGCTCAACTCCTTGTCTTCCGCCAGCTTGGCCGATATCTCGTCAAACGAGTGGCTGCCCATTTCAACCGGGTTCAAAGGAGGCCCGGCAGCCTGTTCCTTCAGGTCGGCAGCACGTCCGTCCCAAAACTGCAGGATATTCAAAGCCGAGTTATACACAGTCGGAGCATTCACGCCGCCGAACTGTCCGTCTATCCCCTCGGAATATTGTTTGCGGTCCACACCGGCAGTAGCCAACCCGTGGCAGGTAGCACACGAGATCGTGTTATCGCCGGAAAGACGGGTGTCATGATAAAGATCGAACCCCAACGCTACCTTGGCCGAATCGGTCGGGATGGAAGCCATCAACGGTTGCACAGGCTCATTGACAAATTCTTCGGCGACGGTAGGTGTCGAATAGTTCTTCTTACGGACATCCTTCGCCCAGGAAAGCAAGACCGCCTTTTCGTCGCTATCGAGGTTTGTCCCCCAGTGCATCGGCATGTGCGAATACTTGGCGGGAGGCATGGAACCTGAGAGAGCGGCATCTTCCACTTTGGCCAGGTCGGCTTCGGAAACGAGTTTGCCATTGTCGAGCGCCTCCAGCATCGCCGTCAGATCCAGATAACGCGTACCTTCCCGCATATCCGCCTTGACAGTCGGACCGATCAGAGGAAGATTACCGTAGAAAGGAGTCGCCGCCGTAGCCGAGTGACACTGCATGCATCCGTTCTCACGAAGGATGGAAGCAACCTGTTTTGCCTGATTGTCCGCATACTTCTTGTATTCGGAGGAACCACACGAAGGCAGAACCAGAGCCAATGAAAGCAGCCCTAAAGGTAATGCCGTCCTCTTACAAAGAATAGTGTTAAGCATAATTATTGGTTTATTTAGATTTGTTAAATGCAAAGGTATGCAGAATTATCAAGAGGCATGTAGAAAGCTCATCAGTTTTATCTATGGCATGATAAATAAAAACTATAGTCCCTTGTTATTCTCCAGCACCTCTCTGAGACCGTCGAGCATTTTGCCCGAAAGTTTCAGGCGGGCAAGGTTTCTCTTGTAATCGTCGGGATGATGCAGGTCGGAGCCGGCATAATCGTAGAAGCCTTCCTTCATCAGGTATGCGGCATATTTGGCAGGACGGGCGCCATACACGCCGGCAAGTGAGAACAAGTTCAGCTGGAACTTGTAACCCTTGTCCTTCAGCCGGAAATAATCCTCCTTCGTCATATACATATACCGTTCCGGATGAGCCAAGACAGGCGTGTAGCCCTCCAAGCTCAGTTCGTAAAGCAAGTTCAGATAGTCGGGAGGAGGCGAGAGATAGGAAGTCTCGACCAGGACTTGCCTGTCCTCATACGTCAAGAGGCCGTCCGCCATCTGCAAACGGAAACCGGCGTCCAGCATATACTCCGCCGCCAGCCTCAACTCGATCCCTTCCGGGGCAAACTGTTTCATACAAGCAAAACGATCCTGCAAGTAACTGCGCCGGTTGTCAGGCAGGTCCGCCATTACATGAGGAGTCAGGAAAACACGTTCCACACCAGCCTCCTGCATCGCATTCAGAGCCGCCTGCATATCATCGGCGCTCTGCACACCGTCGTCCACACCGGGCAGCAGATGTGAATGCACATCTGCCGTCCCCCTCAACAAATCGGTGTGAACCGCGTTCTTCTTTGGAAAAAGTAGGGAAAACATCTTTTCTATTTATTTTTACGTTGTCCGTAACCATACCCATAGCCGTAGGAATAACCGTAGCCATACCCGTAACGGTAGCCGTACGCGCCATGCTTGTAAACCGTCCCGTTCAGGATCAGGCTCATGTTACGCAGCTTGCCTTCCTGGTAGAGTTTCTCCACTTCGGGAAGGGCACGGCGGTCCATTCTGCCCGCACGGACGACATAGATCGTCAGGTCGGCCACCCGGTTGACGATCACCGCATCGGCAACCACACCGGCCGGTACGTTGTCCAGGATGATATAATCATACCGCTTACGCAGCTCGGCGATCAAAGTCTCCAACCTGTCCCCCAGCAAGAGTTCAGCCGGGTTAGGCGGAACAGGACCGGCATGGATGATATCCAGCTTGTCGCACAACTCGTTCTGCCGGATGATCTCATCAACATTGTCGATACGGCCGGACAGATAATTGGTGACCCCCTTGTCCGATACCCGGACATGGGAGCTAAGGGTACCCTTACGTATATCGAGGTCGACCAAAACGACCTTCTTGTGTGTAAGGGCGAAACTCATCGCCAGGTTCATGGAGACGAACGTCTTGCCGGCTCCCGGATTGAACGAGGTGAACATCACCACCTGCATCTTCTTATCCTTCACCCGCATGAAGTCCATATTGGTACGCACGATACGGAACGCCTCCGAAACCGAGTCGCGGCCGTTCTCATGCACCACCACCTCGCTCTTGTCCTTCTTGTCGCGCATCGGGATCTCGCCCAGGAACGGCACGGAGAGTACCCCCTCCACATCCTTCCGCGAGCGCACCTTCGTGTCGCTGACCGCCAACAGCCACAAGACACCTGCCGGTATCGCACATCCCAGCACGATGGAAGCCAACAGGATCATCATCGACTTCGGAGCCACCGGGGCATTGCTTCCCGCCGCCGGGTCGATGATACGTGCGTTGCTTTCCGTCATCCGCTGCGTCAACTCGTTCTCCTCACGCTTGTTCAACAGGTAGAGATACAGTTCCTCTTTGATCTTCTGGCGGCGTTCCACCGAAAGGACCTCCTTCTGCTGGGTCGGCACGGCCGAGATACGGCGGCTCGTCTGTTCCTCCTGCGCCCGGATATTCTTGATCTTGATGTTCAGGCCGACGATCAGGTTATCCACCGAACGGATGATGGTCTGCTTCATCGCGATCAGCGAATTGTTCAAGTCCTGCACCACCGGGTTCTTACTACTGCTGTTACTGATCAGCTTGTCGCGTTTCAGCAACATCTCGTTGAACTCCCCGATCTGCGACTCGATGTTCACATCCGATATGCCCGTGTTCGCCGGGATCAGGTCCGAACTTTTGCCGGGGTCCGTCAGGTAGTTCTTGATGTATTTCGCCAGGCTCAACTGGTTCTCCAGACTCAATCCCTCCTGGCGGTATTGGCTGGAAGTCTGCAAGTACATACCCGTTTCAGACGATATATCCGTCAGCTGGTGTTCCCGCTTGTACGACTCGATATCCGAATCCACATCCCCCAGTTCTTTCTCGATCACGATCAGACGGTCGTTGATGAAGTTGGACGTGTTCATCACGATCTGGTTCTTGTCGTTGATCGCATCCGTGTTGTAGACGGAGATCAGCGTGTTGATCACATCCTCCGCACGCGGGATGGAGACATCCTGGAGCGTCAGGTTGATGATCGTAGCCGTCTTGCTCGCCAAAGTGGCCTGCAAGCCTCCCTGGAAGCGGAGCGCCACATCCTGCAACGGCGATTTCGTCACCTGCACGACCGTATTGAAATACTTGTCGCCGTAATAAAGCGACGGAACCACCACCACCCGGCCGACAGGCGTCGTGACCGTGTCGTTCAGCGCCACCTTCACCGGCTTGCCGTCCGCCACCTCCTGTCCGCCGAGGGTGAATCCGGACAATACCACCTCCTTTCCGGAGACAGGAACCGCCTTCAACGAAAAAGCCTGTGCCTCTTCCGCATCCGGGAAAGAGAGCTGTACGGGTGACTGAGTGTACAGTTCCACCGTCCGCAGCCCGTCTTTTACCGTGTAGCTCACATCCAGATGCAGGTTGCGCGCCACTTCGGTCATCAACCGTCTGGACTTGAATACCAGCACCTCGTTATCCACATTCCGCTTCGTACCGAAAAGCCCCAAATCCTCGAAAGCGGCCGACTCGCTCATCGCACCACCCTTCGCATCATCCTTGATCAGTACCGAAGCCGTCCGGGTATATACCTTGGGCGCCCACTTCAGACAGAGGAACGCCGCTCCGGCACATACCACGACAGACAGAACAAACCAATACCAGTTAGCCAACACCGTTTGCAGGATGTCCCCCAGGTTCAATTCGCTCTCTTCCACACGGGTGTTCGTTTCTTGTTCTGTGTTCATATAGGTTCTCTTTTTTTACTTTGTCAATGTCACAATCAAAGATGCAATGGAAACCAAAGCGGAAATCGCCCCGAACCAGACACTCAGCGATTTGTTCTGGTTGATATCTGTTTGTTCAGCTTTTGCTCTGTTCGGTTCCACATACACAATATCGTTCTGCTGCAAATAATAGCAAGGAGAATTGAAGATATCGGACGAACGGAGATCATGCATCAGGATCGTCCGCTTCCCGTCCTTCTCGCGGATCACAGCCACCCGGTCGCGTCGTCCGTAAATCGTCAGGTCGCCCGCCATACTCAAGGCTTCCAGCAGGGTGATACGGTCGCCGGAGATATTGAACGACCCCGGACGGTTCACTTCACCCATCACCGACACCTTGTAGTTCAGGAACTGCACCGTCACGATCGGGTCCTTGATCAGGTCCTCGTCTATCAGGCGTTGCTTGATCATATCGGTCAACTGCAAACGAGTCAGCCCCGCCACATGCAACTTGCCGAGGATCGGGAAATCGATGTCCCCATTGGTATCCACCAGATAGCCCAGCACACGCTGCTGTCCTCCGCTTTCGCTTCCCAACTGATAAGTCACCATCGGCATATTGAACGGCAACGCCAGTTCCGGGTTCTTGCTGTTCACCATGATCGCCAGCAAATCGTCGTTATGGATATACACCTCGTACTTCTGTTCGATATCCTGCTGCTTCAGCGGGACGACATCCTGCAGGTAAACCACTTTCTTGGAAGATGCGCAGGAGGTACAGAGTACCACCACGCACATCAACATATAATTCCAGATTTTCACTCTTCTTTCCTGATTAAAATAAGTAATTACGGTTTATTGGATAGCACCGCCGGAATGTCCCGGATGGCTTGCGCCATATTCATAAGAAATACGTGGAGTACATCCTAAGTAGTTCACGATTTCAACAGAGGCCTTCACATATTTCAAACGATAGAATACACCAAACGAAATAGTGGATGTACGAGTCGTTTCAACAAAATCGATCGTCATCTTCATATCCCCGCTCACCTGTGCCTTGCCCAATGATACAGTCGATTCACGAACGGTCGACGTCGTTCCCTGGATTTTCACCAACGAACGTTCCAAAGATGTAGCCAACGCACTGATATCAGCAGAACTCAATCCGGAAAAAGCACTGCTCAACTGAGCTTCCAGACTTCCGTTCACTTCCCATCCCGAACGCTGTTTCATCGTGATCTCTTGCTCTACGGCATCCATCTTGCCCAAATTGTCAATCACTGTCGTGGACACCGTATTTTCACGAACCTGCCCCAAACTGATTTCGCAAAGCGGACCGAATGCATGATTAGAGAAATGATTCAGTTCTGCCACATACGCATTCTTGGCTGCATCATAAGAAGCATCTCCAACTTCTTCCCAAGTTCCGTTCTTTTCAACCAAATGTTTCACGTCGGCAAAATAAATATCCGAAGAAGTCCCGTTCTTGACGGAAACCACAACCGGTTTTTCAAAAACCTGACCGTCAGGCGTACATTGCAGAGTAGACAAACTCAACTGGTTGGAATTCTGACCGGCTCCCGGCGTATATTCCGTGATGGAAATATCCGTTTCCTCCTTCAAAGCATCAGCCGGAATACTCAAAGTAGAAATTTCTTTCAATGCTTCCACCAATTCCATACCATCCGTACCTACGGTCACGGCAGGGTTTGCTTTCGTCATATCCTGGCTCAATGCTACCACTGCATTAGCCTTTGCTCCCGAAGCAATCTCGGTTGCGGAAGCAACAGTCACGAATCCTTCTTTCGAAAATTCGACTGTGTAAGATCCCGTTTTTTTCACAGCCAGCTGATAAGCACCGTCGGCTCCGGAAGTTGCTTCGACACCATCGGTCTTCACCGTTACCCCTTCTAGTCCGTTGGTTCCGTCCGTTACAAAACCAGCAATGTAATAACCGCCTTTTTCCAACGGGTTTTCCACGATTTCAGGCGTCGGTTCGTCATCATCGCTACATCCTACAAATCCCACACTCAATGTCGCAGCCAAGCCCATAGCCAGCACTGCGCTCCAGAAATTTTTCTTTTTCATACTCATTAAAAATAAAACATTATATTATTTATTAAACAATATTCATCCTCTATCTCTCTTTTCAGCAATAAATCATAAATCATCCCTCCTCCTATCATAAGGAACACTATTGCTCTCATCCGGCCGAGTCTCGTAGTCCTGTCCGAGTTTCCGGCGGAAGTATTCAAGACCGCTCTGTCCCGAATATTCCATCTGGTAATATTCCGGCAGGCGCACCCTCACCTTGCGCGACTTGCCCCATTGCGGCAACGGGACGGCAAAATGGAAACCGCCGTTCGCCTCGCCCCCCGTGTACATGGCATACAAGCCGGCCGTCGTCCGTCCAAAATGGCGGATGCAGTCCACCCGCACCCCATAGTCGCCATAGATATACCGATGCACGCCCAAGTTGAAATCCATATTGAAACGCCTTTCGCGGAAACGGACCTCCGCCGCCCCGCTTACCCGCTTCCAGGCAGACACCTGCCACTTGCCTTCGTAGAAAGTGGACGATCCGGTCACACCGCCTTCCACGCCGAACATCCAACGGTCGTCCGGCGTCGCATAGCGCAGTTTCAGGTCCGCCCCCATCCGGTTGTTCGTGAAGTTGCCGACCGTCACCCGTCCGAACGCCCCTCCGGGCAATCCGAACTCTTGGCTCAAGGTCAGCACCCCGGCCCGGACATAGTCCATCTGCCCGACCATATTGTTCCAGACCGGCAGGATCACCTGCCCCGTGAAAGCCGCCCCTTTCCAAAGCCGCGCCTCCACCGCCGGAGCGATATTGATCACCGCCCCGTATATCTTGTCCAGCCACGAATTGTTCAACGTGATCTGCGGATAAAGCACCAGTTCCACCCGTCCGTCCCAGGGCATACGGACTTCGTCGGGGTTGAACACACGCTGACGGGGCGTCAGCTCATACCGGATTCCACCCGCCACCGTCTTGAAATCGTAGCAATAGGCATACAAGGAAAAATGATCGAACAACCGTGCCGACACTCCCATGTTCACCGCCTTCGAGTCATATTCCGCCATCACCTCAAGCGGCTTCAGGAACGCCGGACGGTAGCTCACCCCGCCGAACACCCCCTTGTTCTCGCTCCTGCTGCGAAACGGCACATGCCCTCCCACCGTCACGCCGATATCATGGCCGTAGAAACCGAAATGTTTCGTCCCGACCGCATAGACGGAAGAGAAATAACGATTTCCGCCCGAATCCAGGAAAGGATTCAATTCGCCGGTCGTCAGCAAGTCATTCGAACCGATCACGACCGACGGCCACCATTTCCCCTCCTTCAACGGACGCAGACGCAGGGAGACCGAACGGTCCTGGTTCCATTTGCCGGTACTCTCAACCTTCAGCAACGTGCACCGGTAGGCCACCTCCATAAACGGTAGGAACGTCAGGTTCACGAAATAGTTTCCCGAATTATATCCCCACTCCTGAGGCAGCATCTCCTGAGGCAGGTAATTGCCTCCTGCCATGAACGTACCGTCCTCCTGCATATCGGCCGAAGGGATGTTCAGCAGACCGGAAACACCCAACGAGCGTTGGGCAATTGACAAATGAGAATTGACAATCGACAATGAAATGCCGATTGTCAATAGGGTTTTCTTTATTATTTTATGTTTCATATTCTGTTTTCAAGGTTCCCCAAGGACCCGCACAATCTGTTCCACCTGCTTTGGCGTCAGCACCCGCCGCGAAGCCGTCCAGCCGTTCTCGTGCAAGAGTCCGAGCAGGACGGGATTGCCGACGATCCACTGTTTCAAGCGCCTGGAAGCCACTTCGGGCGTGACATCCGGGCTATATTGCCGTCCCAGCCTCCGGAGCGTGGTGGAACGGTTTTTCCATTTTCCTTCTTCATCATCCGACGTCCCGGTCATACCCACCTCCAGTCCATTGTCGCCGGACGGCAAGCACCGACGGACAAGCCCTTCAACTGCGTCAGGCAATCCTCCAGCACCCGTAACAAGCGTTCCCGTTTCTCCGCTTCCGCCACACCGGACAAAAGCCCGATGCCTTTCCGGATGCGTCCGAGCAACACCTGTTCTTCCGAAGGCCGGGTCTGCCGCACCGCCTCACGGACGTAAGCGGCAAACGCCTCTCTCCCCAGCCGACGAAAGAGCGAGTCCGGATCGTCCCCTTCCGGCAGCCCGATCCTCACCGCCTCCATCCCTTCGCCTGCAAGCGTTGGGACAACCGCATCCGCCGCCTTGCGCCCCGCCTTGTCGGCATCCAGCATCACGCGGACAGATGTCGTATATCGTTTCAACAAAGCAATGTGCCCCGTACAAAGCGCCGTCCCGCACAACGCCACCGTATGCCTGAATCCCGCCGCATGCATCGCCAGCACATCCTTATATCCTTCCACCAGAAAGACGCTCCCCTCCCGGCGGATCGCCTCCCGTGCCTCATACAACCCGTACAACAGTTCGCTCTTCCGATACAGCCCGCTCGTTTCCGAATTGACATATTTCGGTTTATCCCGATCTTCGTCCGACAACCTCCGCGCGGCAAACCCGGCCAGCCGGCCCTCCTCGTCGCGCACAGGGAACACCAGCCGGTTCCGCATCGCTTTCCAGCGCTCGGGAACCAGGCAGGGCGACTGCCCCACCCCGAAATCCAACCAGGTAGGCGTCAGTTCCGAACATCCGCTACCTGCGGGCAGCAACAAAGCCAGGAAAGCTTCGTTTTCAATTGACAATTGAGAATTGACAACGGGCAATTGCTCCGCGTCGCTATTTTCTTTTTTCTCCTTGATTGCCAACCGTTCCGGCAACAACCTCGCCTCCTTATTGTCTTTCCCTTCAATAGCCAACTGTCCACTGTCAATCGACAATTTGTTCGCCGCCTCGACAAAGCCGACGTTCTCGATCTTGCTGACAAAGGCGAACACATCTCCCCTCTCTCCGCAAGCATAGCAAACAAAGCTCCCCTTCTCCTCATCGACGGAAAGGGAAGGATGCCGGTCCCCGTGGAACGGGCAAAGCCCCATCCACCGGCGACCGACACGGTTCAGTTTCGTATAACGCCCGATCACCTCCCTGATCGACAGGGAGGCTTTCAGTTCTTGTATCTCTTGCTTCGTCATAACCCTAAAGAGGTTTGCGTACCGGGCTGTATATAGTCCGTGATACGGGTGAACGAAGGGTTGTACCGGAAACGGGCGATCCCCGTCGAACCGTTACGGTTCTTCGCGATATAGATCTTGCCGACCCCCACCAGGCTATGCCCCGTCTTTTCGTCGCGGGTGAAGCCATAGCGTTCGGGACGGTAGATGAACGCCACGCAATCCGCCACCTGCTCGATCGTCCCCGAATCGCGCAGGTCGCTCATCACCGGCAGATACGCTTTGTCGGCACGCGCCTCGCAGGCACGATTCATCTGCGAAACCGTCAGCACCGGACAATTGCTGTCCAACGCCAGTTGCTTCAACGCCCTTACATTCCGTCCCACCATCTGTTCCTGTGTCTCCCCCTTCCGGCGGTCGCCGCCGAGAAGGTGCAGGTAGTCCACGACCACCAGGTCGCATTTCCCCAGGCGGCATTGCAGCAGCACTTTCGCCCGTATCTGCTCGACGGTAGCCCCTACCGTATAGTCGAGATAGAAAGGCAAGTCCTTCAACCGGAGGGCAGCCTCTTCCAACTGTCCCAACTCGCGTCCGGTCGGCTTGTTGATGCGCAGGTGATCCGGGTTCACGTCCGTCATCCCTGCCAGCACACGGTTCAACATTTGCAGGCTCGACATCTCCAGGCTGAAGAAGCAGACCGATTTCCCGGCACGCGCCGCGTTCAGGGCCATCTGCAACGTCACCGCCGTCTTCCCGTCGCTCGGCCGTCCGGCGACGATCGTCAGCTCCGTATTGTGGAACCCTCCGGTCACATAGTCGAACTCGGCAAGCCCGCTCTTCACCTGTTCGGCCTCCAGCTCACCGCCAAAGCGACGATAATGCCAGGACACCGCCTCGGCAGCCAGTTCGCCGATCGTACGCACCGGAGCGCCCTCGGCCGTCTTCTGGCGGAACTGCATCAGAAGGCGCTCCGCCTCGTCGACCAGTTCCTCCGGGACGGACGATACCTTGCCAGCCTTGAACGCCATCGTCCCGAACAACGTGACGAGGCATCTCAGCTTATATTGTTTCTTGATTCCTTCCACATAGGCCGCCACGTTCCCGTCGTGGCGCACATTCAGCATGTAGGGCAACAGGAACGACAAACCGCCCAGCTTGGCAGCCAGTTCCTCGTCCGCTTCGCGCATTCCGCGTTCCACCAGCACCATGTCCGGCCGTACCCCCGTTGCATAAATTTTCATGATCACTTCATAGACGAATCCCAACGAAGCATCCGCAAACATTTCCTGAGTCAGCCCTGCAGACTCCGCCTGCACCGGCGCTTCCATCGAGGTCATCAACAGGCAGACCAACGCCTTTTCCATATCGCCCAAAGAGATTCCTCCGTCCGTTTCTTCACCGTTCATCATTGCAAGCCTCCTTCCCCGTCTGCGGTACAACAATCGAACTGCATGCTTCGTCCGCCCATACGGCGTTCGGCCTCTTCCAGGGCGAGGAAAGCGGATTGCTCCGGCGCATCCTTCCCTGCTTCCTTACGACGGATCCCCATGATCGAATCGTATCCGCAGACACAAACACGAATCCCGCCGTTAAGTCGCTTCAGTCCGATCAAATCCTTTTCTTGCAACCAAACAAGACTTCGGTTCAGAGTTTTCGTACACATCCCGCATCTTTTCGCCAGTTCTTCACATTGTCCGACAAACTCGCCGCGCTTACAGACATAATAACGCTTGTTCAAAAAAACCTTCCCGTCCTTGAAAAACACTTCCGAGAACAAAGCCAAGTACACCATGCCGACCGATCTTTCCCGGCCTTCGCCACGAAATAACATCTCCAACACTTTTCGCGGAATGAGGACATATGACTGTCCCAGGAATCCCACAATCCTTTCGTTGTTTAAATTCTGATCCATAATAGATGGATTTAATAATGAATAAATTTGTTATGGCTTGTCGTTTTGCAAATCGGTCCGAACGGATTAATAAACAAATATTTACGACAGCAAATAGACAGCAGGTGTCCATTTGCCCTGTCCGTTCCCTAATATATAATAACTAAAACATACTTCTTATAACTAATTATAAAAAGCGATTTTCGCATTTTTTTCAGAAGAGCGATCTTCAACTTTCAGCCATCACAAAGGTAGAGTCAAATCCATTATTAAAAAAAACTATTTTATGCAGAATTTCAATTCCTTTCACCCTTTAAAAAGAAGCCATATAATACCGCCGATCGGTTTATTTTTTATTACGTGATTTGAAATTCTTAAATTCCGCTTTCATTCCGTCCACGATCGAATCGGCCTCCGGAAGTTGCTCCTTCAACTTGTTCAAAACGGTGTTTTCCGTATTTCCCGTGTCGAAGATGCGGTCCACATGACCGGCCATCCGGGCGAACGAGCAGTCCTCGATAATGCCGGCCCTCATCATCGCCCCCATATAGACCATGAACAAGTCGGGACGGGCCACCCATACCCGGGCAAACCCCGGAGTTTCCGTCTCGTAGCCGCAATAGCGGTACAACTCGTCACTGTAAACTTTGAAAAAACGATCCGCCAAACGATTCCACGATTCGTTTTTCTCACCCCTCAACCCTTTGAACAGGAAAGCGAGTGCAAACAACTCCACCTCCCGGTCCGCCTTCAAGTTGGCGATATAATCCTGCAGAAGCGGAAAAGACAGATATTTACCCGTTATCGCCCTCACTTTTTTTTATCACATCTTAGGAAATCCTTCATGAAATTTTCCCTTTTGTTTTTTTGATCTTTCATTAATTCTAATGTTTTTCAGACCGTAGTATTATATGACATTCTTCCTTTTTTCCCTTCCTTTCAAAACATATATGTTTTGATTTTAAAACACCTATGTTTCGTTTTCAAAACACCGGTGTTTTGAAACTGAACAATCGGATGCAAATATACGAAAGATTAATCGACTCTATTCGACTCTAATCGACTCTAATCGACTTTGCGTTTTTTCCCTGCCGTATCTTTGTATAGTCAAAAGGGACATCTCCCTAATTTTCAATCTTTTAATTTTTAACTTTTAATTTTTCAATCCCTATGCCATTAATTTACACTCTCGTCAAACGCAAAGACATGAGCAAAGACGCAGCCTCAGGCGCAACTCTTTATCATGCACAGACCAGCATCACGAAAAAACTGACGCTGAACAAGATCTGTACCCGTATCGAAAACATCTGTACCGCCAGCCGCGGTGAGATCATCTTGGTGCTCGACGGCCTGATCAAAGTCATGAACGAAGCCCTTTCCGACGGCGAATCGGTTCACTTGGGCGAATTCGGCAGCTTCCGTATGGTTGCCGGCAGCAAAGGTTCGGCCACCGTCGACGGTTTCACCACCGCCCTGTTCAACCGTGCCCACATCGTCTTTTACCCCGGCACGATGCTGATCAACCTCGTCAACAACGTCTCCTTCGAACGCTACGTCCCGAAAAAGGACGCCTCCAGCGAATCGGCCGGCAGTGGCGGTGGCACGGATGATCGCCCGGGAGAACTGTAAATCAAGTGAAAGTTGAAAGTAACTCCACGTTGCTATTTTTCAACTTTCAACTTTCAACTAAAAAATCACCTTTCAACTAAAAAAAATGAAGCAAAGCGAATTTTTTTCCTCCCTCCTTCCCCTCGCCCGAAAGGCGGGGGAAGCATTCCGGATCAATCCGGCGGTTATCCTGGCACAAGCGGCTATCGAGTCGGGCTGGGGACAAAGTGATCTCGCCAGCGAGCATCACAACTATTTCGGCCTCACCGCCTACGGCCGCTCCAACGTCTGGTGGAAAGGCGCAAGCATCGAGTTGGGCGCCCATTCCCTCCGTTTCCGTACCTACGACAGTCCCGGAGACTCGTTCATGGACTACGCCCGCCTGATCCGTTCGGTCTACCCGTTCGCCGCCGACGTCAGCGACGACCCGAAAGCCTTCGCCCGCAAGATCGCCTACAGCAAATACATCAGCGAAGTCAACGGCGACAACCGTGCCGCCTATCAGGCATTGTTGGTCAAGGTTTGCAGAAAAATCAGTAAACTCATTCCCCACCCCATAAATCATAATTCATAAATCATGAACGTCCTTGAAACCATCCTCAGCTTCCTCACCACCCTCGCCCGGATCATCTTTCCCCGGCGCAAACGCCCGGTTGCCGGTGACGACCTTTGTCCTTGTCCTCTGCCTGAGCCTCCTATCCCTCCTCTCCCTGTGGAGAGGGGAAACGGAAGTAACCCTCGCCGCTCTCGGAGCGATTCTCTCCCTCCTCTCTCCCCGCCCCCCGAAGCCGACTGGCTCGGCCTCTCCGGCTACACCCTGATGCTGGCAGGAGGGATCGGGAGTCTTTATAAGGTACTGGCGGGATAAAAGCTCCTCGGTAAAATCTATCTGCTTGCGCTCACATAAGCACCATCTTTGGCCTCAAAGATGGTGCTTGGTTCTTTCACATCCACGCTATGCCACACACCTAACGGGATCTGTACCCCATATTTGCCTTCGCGCGGACAAAGCGTAACACGGGAAACCTCCACGAACTTCCTTTCCCCTCCCGTTTCATCCTGACCGGAAGCCTCGGCATATAGAACAACCTCCAAATATCCCTCTATACAGATCGTCGTCTCCGCCGTCTCCATATGCCGGTGAACAGGTACTTGTGTCCCCGGCTCCAACGCATTCAGCATACGCTGACTCTGATCCAAAGCAGAAGTACGCAAATCAAAATTCATCCGCTTCCGCTCATTCGCAACTGCTTTCCGATGAAGATCGGAAAGCAGATTCTTATCTATTGTTTGTATATTCATCCTGTTCTATTTTTCAAGGACAACCCCTGTTTTCTATCAATATTTTCTCCAAACCATCTTGTTCACAACACCCGTATAGCTCTGGATCAGCTTGACGACCTTCACCGAGACATTCTCGTCCACGTAGTTGGGAACGGGGAGTCCCAGAGCACCGTCCCGATTCATCTCGACTGCCACATCCACCGCCTGCAACACCTGTTCGGTCGTGATACCGGCCAGGATGAAGTTGCCTTTGTCCAATGCTTCCGGACGTTCCGTACTGGTACGGATACACACAGCCGGAATAGGATTGCCGACGGAAAGGAAGAAACTGCTTTCCTCCGGAAGTGTGCCCGAATCGGATACGACAGCAAATGCATTCATCTGAAGATGGTTGTAATCATGGAAACCTAAAGGCTGATGCTGGATCACACGCGGATCGAACCGGAAACCACGCTGTTCAATGAACTTCTTAGAACGGGGATGGCAGGAATAAAGGATCGGCATGTCGTACTTCTCCGCCATAGCGTTCACCGCGTTCATCAGGTTGAAAAAATTGGCTTCCGTATCGATATTCTCTTCACGATGGGCGGAAAGCAGAATATACTTGCCTTTCTCCAACCCCAAACGTTCGAGGACGTCGCTCGCCTTGATCTGTTCCAAGTTATCGTGCAATACCTCCGCCATCGGCGAGCCGACGACATAGGTACGCTCTCTCGGCGTTCCGGCGGCATTCAGATACCGGCGTGCATGTTCGGAATAACACATGTTGACATCGGCCGTCACATCCACGATACGGCGGTTTGTCTCTTCCGGAAGACATTCGTCGAAGCAGCGGTTACCGGCTTCCATATGGAAGATCGGGATATGCAAGCGCTTCGCTCCGATCACCGAAAGGCAGGAGTTCGTATCGCCAAGCACCAGGACCGCATCAGGCTTCACCTCGACCATCAGCTGGTATGACTTGGCGATGATATTGCCGATCGTTTCTCCCAGATCCTTGCCTACCGCATCCAGATAATAGTTCGGAGCACGAAGCCCCAGATCGTCAAAAAACACCTGGTTCAATGTATAATCGTAGTTCTGCCCGGTATGCACCAGGATTTGATCGAAATATCGATCACAACGCTTTATCACGGCTGCCAACCGGATGATTTCCGGACGCGTACCAATAATGGTCATTAATTTTAGTTTGCTCATGATTTCCTGTTTTTACACTTCTTCAAAATAAGTATCCGGGCGGTTCGGATCGAACGGTTCGTTGGCCCACATGAAAGTCACCAGTTCTTCGGTATCCGAAAGATTGATGATGTTGTGGGTGTATCCGGGGATCATTTCCACCACTTCGATCTTCTCGCCGCTGACCTCGAAGTCGACCACCTCGTCCGTCCCGATCTTACGCAACCGGATCAGACCGTGACCACTCACCACCACAAATTTTTCATTCTTGGTGTGATGCCAATGCTGTCCCTTGGTTACGCCCGGCTTGGAGATGTTCACCGAGAACTGGCCTCTATCCGGCGTGCGGATGATCTCAGTGAAGCTCCCCCGGTCGTCCGTCTTCATCTGTACCGGATAGCTGAACTTCTCTTTCGGAAGATAAGACAGATAGGTCGAATAGAGCTTCTTCGTGAAAGGATCGCCCAAATCGGGAACCGCGAGGTTACCCGGCATCTCCTTGAAAGAATAAAGCAAGTCGACAATCCCACCCAAGGTTATGGTATGAACCACCGGAACGGCACAATAGTTCCCTTCGCGGTGTTCGCCCCCCGACAAGGCGGCGATCAGCTCGTCCACCACGTCGTCTACATAGACCAGGTTCATCACCACCTTCGGATCATTCACCTGGATAGGCAGGTCGTTCGCGATATTGTTACAGAAAGTCGCCACCGCACTGTTATAGTTCGGGCGGCACCATTTCCCAAACACGTTCGGAAAACGATAGACCAAGACCTTCGCCCCAGTCTCTCCGGCATACTCGAACAGAAGGTTCTCTCCCGCCCGCTTCGACTCGCCATACGGATTATCCAGCGCAGCCTGCGTAGACGACGAGATCATCACCGGACAGGTATTACCGTGTTTCTTCAGCGTATCCAACAAGAGAGAAGCGAAACCGAAATTTCCCTTCATAAACTCCGACTGGTCTTTCGGACGGTTCACCCCCGCCAGGTTAAAGACAAAATCGGCATTCTTGCAATAGACGTCCAATTCGGCCGGGTCGCTGTCCGTATCATATTCGAAGACTTTCAGTTCAGTCCCTGAAACAGGATAATTGCGAGCCTTTCCCGACTGGATATTATGAAGTTGGGATACAAGATTCCGACCGATGAAGCCTTTTGCACCGGTTACTAATATATTCATCTCTTTTAAATTTTAAGTTTGAAGTTTTGAGGCTTGGCACAAAGCAGGTTTATTCGCTTCTGATTTCTCTCGGTTTTGCCCGTTCGATCAATCCGAGGTCTTCCTGAATAAAACGTAGGTGGAGTAACAGCTTTTTCATTCCTTCGACATCCAGACGAGTCGTGTTATGGCTATGATAGTCCTCGATCTTGGACAGGCATTCGCTTCCTTCGGTAAAGTACTTGTCGTAGTTCAAGTCGCGCGTATCGCAAGGGATGCGGTAATAGTCGCCCATATCGATCGCTTTCGCCATCTCCTCGCGTGTCACAAGGGTTTCAAACAGTTTTTCTCCATGACGTGTGCCGATCACCTTCACCTCCGTATCCAGGTACTTCGGATCGATCTGCGCGTAGGTCTCTTTCAACGCCTGTGCCAGGACAGACAGAGTGGCAGCCGGTGCTTTCTGCACGAACAGGTCACCGTTATGCCCATGTGCAAAGGCATAGACCACCAGGTCGACCGCATCATCCAGCGTCATCATGAAACGCGTCATCTCCGGGTCGGTAATCGTGATCGGTTTACCCTGTTCCATCTGTTCCACCCAGAGAGGGATCACAGAACCCCGGCTCGCCATCACATTGCCATAGCGCGTGCAGCAGATCGTCGTCTGCGCTCCTTCGCCCAGCTCACGTCCTTTGGCGATCGCCACCTTTTCCATCAACGCCTTGGAGATCCCCATCGCATTGATCGGATAAGCGGCTTTATCCGTAGAAAGAACCACCACATTCTTCACGCCATGCTCGATCGCGGAAAGCAGCACGTTCTCCGTCCCTTCCACATTCGTACGGGTCGCTTCCATCGGAAAGAACTCGCAACTGGGCACCTGCTTCAAGGCCGCAGCCGAGAACACATAGTCCACACCCCGCATCGCCACATCCACCGATGTCTTATTACGCACATTCCCTATATAGAACTTCACTTTGGGATTCTGCAACTGATGACGCATATCATCCTGTTTTTTCTCATCACGGCTAAAGATACGGATCTCCTTAATATCGGAATCCAAAAAACGCCGAAGCACAGCGTTACCGAAAGAACCGGTACCTCCGGTAATCAGGAGGGTTTTGTCTTTGAATACTGACATATTATATATTTTTATTATTTTTCAATGCAAGCCTTTATCGCATTAACAATATAAACCACATCTTCATCTGTCACACACGGGCCACTCGGCAAGCAAAGTCCTTGTCTGAACAAAGATTCGCTCACCCCGTTCACATAGCAGGAATTGTTCTTATATACAGGTTGCAAATGCATCGGTTTCCATAGCGGACGAGATTCGATGCCGACAGCATCCAATGCCATACGCATGGCTTCTACATTCCGGTTCGGTTCCGAGTCGGTATGCAAGGAAGAAGCAACGTGTGTCACACCGGCTGCGCCTCCTACCGCTCCCTGAACAGCCGTTTCGTAGGCATGTTCCTCTCCTTTCACATGCAAGGACGGATCGAGCAGGATCGTATTCAGCCAATAGTTACTGTCGAAACGGGAAGATGGATTCTCGTGCAATACGATCCCTTCCACTCCGGCAAGCAATTCCTTATAGAGTTGGCAGGTATGCTGATGGTGGGCAATATGTTCATCCAACACCGTCATCTGGCCACGTCCGATACCGGCACAGATATTCGACATACGATAGTTGTAGCCGATCTCTTCATGCTGATAATAAGGATAAGACTCACGGGCCTGTGTAGCATAGAACATGATCTTCTTTTTCGTTTCTTCGTCCGGACAGATCAAAGCCCCACCACCTGAAGTAGTGATCATCTTGTTGCCGTTGAACGAAAGCACCCCGTATCGTCCGAACGTACCGCAAACCTGTCCGTCATACCGGCTTCCCAGCCCTTCGGCAGCATCTTCGATAACCGGAATATCATATCTGTCGGCAATCGCCATGATCTCCTCAATCTTCGCTGGCATCCCGTACAGATAAACCGGTACGATCGCCTTTGGCTTTTTACCTGTCTTGGCAATCCGATCTTTGATGGCCTCTTCCAACAACATCGGATCCATATTCCAAGTATCCGCCTCCGAATCAACAAACACCGGAGTAGCCCCCAGATAGGTCACCGGATGCGAAGATGCACAGAAAGTAAAACTCTGCACAATCACTTCATCCCCCGGTCCCACACCACAAGCCAATAAGGCCAAATGAACAGCTGCCGTACCGGCGGAAAGGGCAACGACTTCTTTATTATTACCTACAAAATGTTTCAGATCCTCTTCAAACCCGTTCACATTCGGTCCTAAAGGCACAACCCAATTGGTATCAAAGGCTTCCTGGATAAAAGCCTGTTCTTTACCACTCATATGAGCGAGGCAAAGGTAAATTCGTTTGTTCATATCTTTATATTATTATTTTGTTTAATCACTCGACAAGGGTTTCCATATGCAACAACATTATCAGGTATATCCTTTACAACTACAGATCCTGCACCAATCATACAATTACTACCAATTTTTATACCCTGTTTAACAACAGATCCTGCACCTAACCAAGTACATTCACCAATCTCCACCCCGCCACAAACGATTGCACCTGGAGCAATGTGCACAAAATCATGAATAACCGAATCATGCTCTACTACTGCTTTTGTATTTATAATACAATGCCGACCAATAGAAGAACAAGACTGAATGATAGCACCATGTATAATCATACAACCTTCACCAATAAAAACATTGGGAGCAATAATGGCTGAAGGATGGATCGCTGTAACATATTTCTTAACAGTAATTCTATCTACTATCTTTTTTCTCATTTGACAATTTCCAATCGTTATGATAGTAAAACCGAACTCACCCTCTGGATATGTCATAGGTATATTTAACAATGATTGTGACAAAGGATTATCATCAACAATTCTTTTAATAGAATATCCTAATGTTTGAAGAATATCAACTACAACTTTGCAGTGTCCACCTGCTCCGTATAGCGTTATATTATTAGACATTGACTGCATAACCATAAATTAAGCAGCCAATTGATTAATAATTAGCGGCTTACCCCCCCCCGGCTAAACCTTTATTAACATTTTGATTTTGTAAATTATACCCATCCTTGTATTTAAGGATTTTAGCAGGAACTCCAGCCACAATAGCTCCACTTGGCACATCTTTGATCACAACAGCACCTGCCCCGATAAGACAATCTATACCCAAAACATGAAGTCCAGTCATTATCGTTGAAGCTATTCCACAATAAGTATATGGTTCTGCAACTATTGATGCTCCAAAATTACATCCTGTAGATAAAAATGTACCCGTCTTTAATACGTTATGATGAGCAACATTTACTCCCATACTAATCATTACGAAATCTTCAATCATCGTATAAGGCATAATATTTGTTCCCAACAAGATATAGACTCCCTTTCCGATTCTTACATTTGGCGATATTCTAACTGAGGGATGTATGTAATTAGGTGTTTCATATCCTAATTCTATCGCTTCTCTAAGAAATTTCACACGAAGACGATTATTTCCAAGAGGACAATATACAGCCTCAACCCCATGAGACTCCTTCAAATGAGAAAGCATTGAAATAGAACCAATAACAGGAATATTCTTTATCAACTTATTATGCATATTAGGATTATCATCCAAAAAGCCAATGACGTTAACACCGGCTTCCTGTAAATAAGTCAAATAGACTTCCCCATAAGTCCCAGCACCAATAATTATACTCTTCATTTCTTAATTCTTACCATTAAATCTTTCAATACCAATTTTATCAGCACTACTATTAATATCAGCACGTTTCAGTACTTTCATAATAGTCATACATATTATCCGTACATCAAGAAGAAAGGATAGATGATCTACATACCATACATCCAATTCAAATTTTTTAGTCCAAGATATCGCATTTCTTCCATTAACCTGTGCCCATCCTGTAATACCCGGACGAACATCATGACGTCTTGCCTGCTCTCTACTATAAAGAGGTAAATAATCAACAAGAAGAGGACGAGGTCCTATTAATGCCATATCTCCTTTTAATACATTAAATAATTGAGGTAATTCATCTATTGATGTTTTACGGATAAAAGCACCTATCGGTGTAATACGTAATTCATTCGGTAATAAGTTTCCATCAGCATCCCGTTCATCTGTCATAGATTTGAATTTGATGACCTTAAAAATTTTACCATCTTTACCAGGACGCTCCTGGAAAAAAAACGCCCCAGCTCCTTTGTTAGCAAAATGCAGCCATACGGTAATAAGCAACACTATCGGCCAGATTACAGCCAGCACAACAAACACAAGGATGAAATCAATCACCCTCTTAATGAAATTTTTATACATAAAAAGTTATGATTTCAATTAGCATTGACAGTATGTTTCATTATCGCCTCATAAGTTTGTTCAGTAGTATAGTTTTCTAAAAAAAACCGATACCCATTTTCACCCATTTGCCGCATATCCGAAATCAGCATTTTATCTATGGATTTCACAAATGTCTCTATTGAGTTACTTGGACTGTAAAAACCATATCCATACTCTTCCGCCAATGTACCTATATCACAATTCGGATCGGTCACTGCAATAATCGGCTTACGTTTCATTAAATAAGACAATAACCGACTGGGGTAATTAGGAATGGAAAAACGATAATCTAGGAAGATCAGCCCCACATCACAAGCGTTTGCCAAACGATCATATTCATCCTTCGGTAAATGACGGAATAGCGAGACAGTCTTCGGCTGGTACTCTTTCACAAAAGACTCCAACTTTGGATACTCTGTCCCATTACCGACTATTACAAAATGACAGTCCTTCCGATTCTTTACAGCCTTCATACATTCTATTAGAAAAGGAATCCCTTGCGGTTTCCCCATGTTTCCACCATAGATAAAAATGGGTTTATCTATAGGTAAACCATACTGTCTACGAATAGTCTCCACTGTAAACACATCCAATGACTCAGAACAAGAAGATACTTCATACGAATTAGGAGCAATCTCAACAATTGTAGGATCTACTTCCGGATTATGTTCCAATACATATCGTACATTAGCAGGGCTCATACAACCAATATAGTCTGATACTCGATAAAGTTCTTTCTCTTTTTTACGGAAAGAACGGTAAAGAAAACCTTTCAGTCCTCTCTTACTCAACATTCCTAAATCTACCGCGTTCTGAGGGAATATATCCTTCAATAAGAGATAACTCAATGCCTTCTGATTCTTCATCTTTGCGTATTTGATCACTTTCGTAAAAGTAATAGGCGGCGTGGAATAAAGAACTAAATCAAAAATCACATTTCCAAAATACCGCTTCAAAGCATATTTGAACTGATTTTCCAACAAGATCTGTCCAATCCCCTTCTCCAACACATTCGTCTTCGTTACGTTTAATGTCTTAACTCCCAAGAAATGTATTCTACCTTTATTAGTTACCTCTGTTGGTAAACCCAATCGCCGTTCTCTAGGATAAATAATATATAGTTCATGCCCCTTATCGCAAAATTTACGCATCAAATCCGTATAAATACCACTTGTCTCAATATTTGCTATACCTGAGACCATTGTTAAAAATAGAACGTTCATGAAAATGATTTTATTTTCTTACCCTTTTTTCCATTCCTAATGTAAACAAGATTTTAACCCCCAGCTTAATCAACCAATTATTTCCATGTTTATATGCACAACCTTTCATCAAGGGCATATCGAAATAGGACTGTAATTCAGACTCTGATATACGTAAAAAATCTGCCACTTGCTTAAACATCTCACGTTCCTCCGCTTTTGTCACTGAGGGCTGGGATAATCGTTCTAAAGCTTGTTCACGGGTCATTTGCCCCGTTATCACCAATGAGGATAACTGATGATTACGCACATCATAACCAAAACGTTTAGGAAGCCACCATGCCTCTATAAACTTGGTGATTAAACTCTCAAAATGTTTTTGAGGATAAGCAATATAGCCATATTCATCAAAAAGAGTTTTCTTAATCGTTTCATAATCATAAGGGATCAAATTCAAAGGCTTTACAACTTTCACCCCCTTAATATAAGGTAACCAAATTTTTCTACGATAGGTATTCGTAAATTTATAATTTTTCAACGGAGCAGGTGAATGCTTTTGCAACACATCATTTAAGAATACAGTATCCGTTGTTCCTCCTCCATAGACGACACTCCAATAAGCTGGATTAGTATAAGCCTCAGTCGAAATATTTTCACCATTAAGAATATATTTGATTCCATTATCCACTGCATATTGCTCTACCATTTGTACAAAAGCATGATCTTGAGGAATATCCAAACAGGCTAATCCGGAACGGAACATAGCAAGTTGGAAATTACGCATATCCTCTTGATCGATCTTCTCGATCTTTAAATCAACCCCTAATTTATCGCATATCGCATGAATATTTTGAATACCAAGCGGCAAGTCAAAACCGGAATCCACATGGAAAACAAGAGGACGTAATCCCCATTCCTTAACAGCCATGTGAAGAACATACGTAGAATCAAATCCCCCGGATAAACCTATTAAGCAGTCATATTTTTTCCCTTTTCCTGCCTTTTTGATTTTTACCAATAAAGCCTCAAGTTCTTTCTCATGGCCTCGACCATGATTCCAATGAGCTGCAACTGTACGTTCATACATATTGCAACGTTCACATTTCCCATTGTCTTCAATAATCATGGACGGATCAGAGTTGGTATCCATGACGCAATGACTACAAATTTTATATTCACTCATATACATTAAATTATTTTCTTTTTTTTAGAATCGACTCATACAAATCAATATACTCTTGGTATTTAACATCTTTATCAAATAATAAAACTGCTCTTTTCCTACAAGTATCCGAAATTTTAGGTTTTGAGGTAAAACTTTTGATAGTTTCTGTCAAAACATTCATATCTCCTTTTTCGACCACAATACCCGTATATTCATCAACAGCTTCAACACTTCCTCCCGTATCATATGTCAAAACTGGTGTACCACAAGCCAACGATTCTAAATTGGTCGTCGGGAATGTATCTGAATAGGTCAAATTCACGAACAAATCGGCCATAGAATAATAATCAACCAACTCCTGAACATTTTGAGTTCTGGTAACTCCAATTATTCCTTTAGAATCAACCTCATTTTTTTGCTTTTGAGATAAACCTACCATTATTATGGCATATGAATCATCCAAAAACTGTCTTAATGTCAAGAAATCCTCATATCCTTTGCGCACTCCAAAAGGGGCGGCACAACCTAACAAAATTTTCTTACCTGATATATTCAATTGCTCCTTTAACGAATTTACAGTTGCAGAGGAACTAGGTTTAAACACATTCACATCTATTCCATTTTGGATGGTATGAACTCTCACATTGGGCAACTCTTTAAAGAAAGATTGATTCACTAAATTCTCAATCCAATGACTAACAGGGACCAAGGTTAAATTCTTGATAGACGTAAAACATTCTTTTTTCAATCTATAATTCTCCCGACTCCTATCCCTAAAGGTAGAGATGGAATATCCGCCTCGTATGGGACAATCATAACACATGGACTTCCACTTATCACAACCTATTGAATCAAAATGAGCGCAACGTCCTGTAAAATTCCAACAATCATGCAAGGTCCAAACAACCGGTACGTCAGACTTAACTAAATAATCAAACAAAATCTTATAATTAACATAGTAACCATGAATCGTATGGAGATGCACTATGGTAGGATTTATTTCTTGAATCTTGTTAATAAATCTTTGAGTTGAGATACTAGAAGATAGGCCATGATTATCAAGAATTTTTGTCTCCAAAATATGCCAATATTCTTCTAGTTTTGAACCAATTTGTATACTTTTTAACTTAGACTGATTCACATATCTAGCACTATGTGCGATATAACTCGTCCAGCCATTCTGTTTTGCTAATAGACCAATCTGCTCATTAATCCGCCCTGTTGATCCACAGTTACGACAAGCATCGATTTGGAGAAGAACTTTATCAGACATATTAAAATAACTTGTTTGTATGATTTATAATCGGAGCTTTACTGCATGGGCCATGCTGAATAGGAGACTCCTCACCTACCGTCAAAGCTTTAGCTAACTGGATAAAATTCTTACTCGCAGTTTCAGCACACCATTCATTTTTCATGGTAAAATAAGCCTCACGAGCTATTCTCTTCCTCTCTGCAGGATTATCAACCAACCATTTTACTCCTTCGTACAATGCTTGGCTATTTTTAGACTGAAAAACCAAACCATTCATACCATCCTTTATCAAAAAAGGAACAGCACCAATGGCATGGCTGGCAACAACTGCACAAGCAGAACTCATAGCTTCGTTAACCGTAGCTCCCCACCCTTCATTTTGATCTGAAGTAGCTATAAAGATCTCAGATTCTTCCATATAAGTCCTTACACTCTCCGGAGGCATTGAACCTAAAAACTCAACATAATTATCTAACTTTAATCGGGATACCATTTTTTTCATCTCAGATTCAAGGGGACCACGCCCAATAAATCTCAACTTAAAGTTTACCTGAGAATCACGAAGCTTCTGAGCCAAAACTACAGCCATCTCCGGATGCTTCCAATCAATCATCCTACAAGCCCATAATATCGACACTATACTATCGTTAGATTTACGATTGATTATAATATCAATATCCTCAAAACTCTTTACTTCTGTAAAATATCCCCATTTAAAACACTTTTTTGCGGACATCCCCGACAAACCAAAGTCTCTTGCCGCATAAGCACTAGAACACAAAAGATATCCTTTATTTAGAAATAAAGAATGATAAGTATAGATAGGCCATTTCAAATATTTAATAAGCGCCTTATATCGTCTCTCATTATCATGAAACGTAAGCCGACCACTCCTTAAACGCTCTTTCACCAAAGCAACAGGAGCTTCGCCATGAATGACAACATCTGCCTCTCTAATTAAATGTATGACTTTTTGCTTATCATCGGCATAATTAATTGTATATGGGACTTCATACTTATGATAACCAAGAAGTTTTTGTTCCTCAGACATATTTGCTGTTTCAACAAACCAATAATTGCCATCTGTCATCTTATAAAAGGCATCTGCTACAGGTTTTTGATGATGATTGAAGAAATTTGAAAGATATACTATGATCATTGCAAAATTAAAATAAAAATCAATTAGAAATTCTTATAGAACCTTTGGAAAAAATATTCGAAGTAATCATGCCATACAAAAACCAAAGAAAATAACATTTAACGCCCGGTCCGAAAGGTGCTAATTGCTCAAATATACCATTTATGGTATATGATAAGGCAACCGAAAACAAAATTAAGAAATTAACATCCGTACGTAACCGTTTATACCATTTCTTTACAAAAAGCAGAGGCTGAATAGCTATCAACATGATAGGAATACCTCCCAAAATACCAAATTCAAGAAGTGATGTTAAAATAAGGGATTCTCTTTTACATCTTCCTTGTCCTAAAAAAGGATTTTCCCAATCACTCAAAAAGTTCATCCATTCATCAGCTCGACCAGAAGACAGGTCGTTTAAGTCGTTTCTATCTCTACCTCCCAAAATAAAGTTCTCAAGCACAAAATCCCACATTTCCGGATTAGCCAAGAAATAGAAAAATACGGAAAAAAGTATTAGAAATGCATATTTTCTCAAATCAAAATCCAATTTACCACTCATCATACCTATCATAAGCGTAGCTGGCATTCCTAGCATAGAAGCTCTACTCTTTAAAGCAAATATCTCGAATGTAAAGAATAAAAACATAAAAATATAACCCATTTTCAGTAGTTTATTATCCTCCTTCAATTTCGTAAACAAAATTAAGATCCAAGCTGTAAGTAATATCTGGCAAGTTGAATTCTTCGATTCATATAAATACCCTCGCCCTTCAAAACTAGCTCCCATTAAATATTCTTGATATACAGCTACACCCAACACAAATGTTGAAACGATATAGGATGTATAAATCCAATCCAAATCTTTTTGTGACAAATTCTTCCCTAAACAGGTAGATACCAAAAGAATAAACATAGCCATAACTATAGGCACGGGAAGACCACTTCTTTGGTATAAGGGATCTATAATAAGCCAAGGACCAAATATAATCAGAAAGAAGATAAATAAACTAATCGTAACTTTAGTTCCTCTCGTATTAGGGTATTTTCCAGAAATTAAGCAATATAACACAAGCAACAGCCATCCTGGCATAGCTAATAATTGGGTAATACCTCCATCTACAAAATAGGGTAACTGTGATAGATTAGTAAACGCAACTAAAACGACCAATAAAAATGATAAAAATCTATTATGCCTAATACTATTAGGAAAGATCATTTCTTATACTTTTTAAAATATGCACATTTAATGTCATCACTTTTCCAATAAACCTCTGTTGCATGGTGATATCGTTTTTCAACAGGAGGTAATTGCATATAATCCCCTTTGTAGAGGCAACGCAAATAGGTATCAAAATCCTTGGGCCCCTTGAATAGACATCCTTCAAATTCTAACCATTGGAATCCATCAAAGCATTCCTTTGGTGCCAATTTATGGTATTCCCCATTAGTCAATGTCGTTACGAATTGACAAGCAGATAAGGAATTACGTTTCGCATAACGATGCATAATCCAACTTTGAGCTTTTACCGCCCAAACTGAATCCTTAACCATATACTGACCAAAAAAGGCTATTAATCTTTTCAAAATGTTATGTTCTGGCCGTTTCCAAGCATAAATGGAATATTTATTAAACCAATGAATTAACCCCAAAACATTAGTTGTATTACATAACAATTTCGATTTCCAACTTTTATCTTTGATACCATACTTGGGAAATACATCCATATATACGCCTACTTCCATCGGATTCTTATCAGGAAACTCAACTAAGATTGTTCGATCATCGGATATTTTAAGAAACGGATAAATAGTATCCTCAGGATATTCCACTTGTAAATGTTCTGATATATATCCACTTTGTTTTTTCGTCAACGCTATAAATCGATCATAGTCTACCTGCGGCATATTTATATCAATATCATCATCCCAAGGTATAAACCCCTTATGACGAACCGCTCCTATCAATGTACCCGCATCCAAATAGTACATCAATCCATGTTGATCACAAAAATTCGCAAACTCCTTCAGGATATTGAGCATAACAAACTTTTGCTCATCCAAAGTCATTGAAACTCGTTCAACTATCATTCTATTAATATTTTCTTAGTAAAAAATTATTTGTACGATAAAGCAACTCTCCCATCACTAATGCAGATACGAAATAAATGGCTAACGAAAATTCCTTGATTAAAATCAGATTTGACAACATTATTCCCAAGGAGACATGAGTCAAATATATCTGTAAACTCCTCTTTCCCAAATATTGTAAAATAGTCTTCAATGTATTTCCTAAATAAATTAATAACAATAGTAACACTTGAATAAAGACTATTGTCATGAAGAAAAAAGTCCACCGAGAACTCCCTACAAAATGAGTATACATACAGACAGGAATCAATAGAACAGAAAAGATGATTCCTAAATAATACTCTTTATAACTATTTATTACGCTCAAATATCCCCAATAGATACCTAAAACGAAACAAGGTATTCGTTGTAAGAAGATTTCTATTTTACTATAATATATAGGATTAAAATAATTCAAAGCATAAGTAACCGCTACTACAATTAAAGTTGATACTATCATCATATTTCTAAACCCGATTTTTTTACCAATTTGATAAAATAAGGGAAACAACAGATAACAGATTACAATGGCTGGTATAAACCAGAAATCCCTGATTCCGTTCACTAAAAAATTCAACTGACAAAGATTGTATAAGCAAAAATCTCCTTTCAAAATATAATAGAGTATCGCTACAATAAGGTATGAAGGTAATATTCGCTTCATACGCTTCACGATCCACCCCCCCAATTACGACTAATCACTTCTTTATCAATAAATTGAACAGAATAAAACAATCCAAATCCTGAAAGGATAAAAAAGATATCAACACCAATCCCCCCACCAAAACTCACAAATAGATACCATAATACTCTTAAAAAAAAATTATCTGGAGCAGAAATATTTGAATGAAAAAGAACAATCCAAATGATCGCGATTCCCATCAATTCGGACCTATATTTGGACAAAGCTGATAAATTATCTATTTTTTGCTGCATCATGAAACCATACTACTTTTTTAAACCAATCAACACCGGAAAGTTTTTTCTCAAAAATTGGTGCAATGGCAAAATTATTAATAAAGCTGACACCATTTGTACCCCAATAAAAGGGATAGTGGATAAATTTAAATTCAAACAGATTGGATATACAATCAACCAAAGAGGACGATGCATACCTAATAGGGTAAGCGATGACTTTCCGCAATTCTCAAAAAAGTGCACTAACGTATTCATATGCTCTGCCAGATACAAACTAATTTGGTAGAGAGCATAGATAATTGGCATAGATAATAACACTAAGTAAATCGGGTAGATATTATCTTTAGTTTCTACCTTAGGTATGAACATAATTATAAAAGCAGTATAACCCAAAAAGATAGAAACTACAGCGCTCCAATGAATCCTCTTCGTGTACAAACCAGAAAAGTAGAAAGATCGTCCTAAATGATAAAATAGCGACATACTAATTGCAGTATCAACAAACATAATCATATCTAATTGATTACCAATTAAATACCCCCCCATAAATAACACTTTTTAACTTTTCTGAATACACATATCTATTAACAATCTCATAGATTAATCGAATCTCAAACAAACAGATCAAAAACCAAATTGTCAAATACAAATGGCTATTCTCATTCCGCACATTGAGATTTTCGCCTAATAACGTTATTGCTTTATCTATACCTCCAGCCTTAACATCCAGTATAAAATAAGTGGAATTCAAGACCAACACAAAAAACAGATAGGGTATCAATAAAGAACGTACGTTATCTTTCAAAAATTCCCCCAAACCTTTTTGCCGATAAAAACAACCCGAACAGAAGAAAAACAGGGGCATATGGAAACCATAAATAAAGGTCTTCGGTATCCCTACAATGTCAGTATGTCCCAATAAAACCAACAAAATACCTATTCCCTTCAATATATCAAATTGTACCAATCGTTGTCTCATACCTTCATACTATTAATCAGATTCGCATACATCGCCTTAAGATCATATTTGGGAGTCCAACCCAATGATCTCAACTTTTCCGTACTCAGATGGAGTTTTGTAACCGGAGCATATCCCATTTCCGGATGAAACTCCAACCTTACTTCTATCTGAGGATTAAAATGATCTCTCAAAAACTCTGCCATCTCTTTAATACTGATATAAGTATCTTCATTGGCTACATTGTAAGCTTCGCCTTTTTCTCCTTTTAATAAGATGTAGAGAATTGCAGAGATACAATCAGTAGTATAACAATAAGGTTTGGCACTTTCACCAGAAGTATGAAGAATAATATCTTGGTTGTCAATAATACTTCGAGCGAATTGAGCGAACACCCGATTATCCGTAGCGGCTATTCCCGCTCCAAAAGTCTGAGTCAAACGAGCCGCCTTTACCTTTACTCCATATTCATGGGCATAAGCAAAGCAAAGATACTCCGCTGCCTGCTTTCCTAATGGATAAGAACTACGAGGAGAGGCCATATCTACATATCCCATCATATCCTCTGTGATTATACGATCATCAAACATCTGACCATAGTACTCCAAAGAGGAAACATAGACCATCCCAAACGCATCTGTAGCGTGAGCATGTTTTAACAAAAGGCTAGTGGATTCAAAAGCCAATTCATAAGTTTCTACAGGATGCGCCACCATATAAGATCCTGCAGTTGGACTCGCACAATGCACGATATACTGGAAAACATTATCAGGCTTTAACTCTAATAAATAGGTTAACAAGTCACACTCAATAAATTCTATCTTATCGGCATCAGCTGCATACATGGTTCTCGCCTTTTCTAAATTACGCACAGGACAGGTGATAGAAATTTCTCTATGCAAAGCCAACAAAGCGCGTACCAAAGAGGAACCTATTAAACCTGTAGCACCCGTTATCAAAAAGCGAGTACCCTCTAAATCTTTCGCTAATTCAAAGGAAGATGCAAACTTTTCAAAATCCTCAATCTGTATCTTATTCATATCAATATATACCAAATATTTGCTGATTCTCATGTACCTCTACCATAGCACGAAGCACAAAATAGTCAGTTGGAGTAGTAATCTTGATATTCTCCATTGGTCCCTCCACGATACCTAACCTATAGCCGTAATAACTCATCATCGAACAGGAATCAATAAAATCAGACAATCCTTCCTTTTGACACCTACGATGAGCTTCAATAATATCTTTTAAATAAAAACTTTGAGGAGCACGAGCTAAGACACAGTCAGAACGTCTTGGAATCTCAAAATTACCATCTGCTTGTTTAACAACAAATGTTTCTGTGGCAGGTACAACCGTAATACAACTACCACACTCCTCAACTTTGCGAATATTGTCAGTGATGGTTGTTTCCGTAATCAGTGGACGAACCCCATCATGGATTAACACAATGGTATCTTTATCACATTTTTCGCTTGCATAATCCTCAGCCACACACAATCCATTAAAAATAGACTGCTGCCCAGAATCACCTCCTGGAACAATCCGAACAACCTTATTGATCTCGAATTTCTTCAGCATTTTTATCAGATAAGGTATCCACTCTTCCAAGCAAACAACCACAATGCCATCAATCTCCGGATGATTGTCAAACAATTCGATCGTGTAAATAATAATGGGCTTGCCATTTAGATCTAGAAATTGTTTAGGACGAGATTTGGTATTCATCCTAGTGCCTGAGCCTCCGGCAAATATTACAGCTATATTCATATGCTTATTTTTTTACATGCAAAATTTTCAAGATCACCGCTCTTTGAGTTGAATTCAAAACTAAATAGAAATTGACAGCAACAACCAGCAAACAAGTCAAAGCCATCGAAAGGATCAAAGTAAACCAGCCGTTTATAGCAAAAATTGATTTCACGATAAAACCGATCGCACAAGGTATCAACACAGGTAGACTTCCTTTAAGCAGCAGCATTCTAAACAAATTACCGCTTGCGTTAATACACTTAGCCGCATAAGGAGCCACAAACAAAAAAACTCTTGCTATAGAGATCAAAGAACTTGCGCATACAATGGAGTAAATCCCTAAATCAGTATTTTTCAATAAAATAACTATTACAAAAATATTGAGCAAACCTGAAGCAACTACCATCAAGGAATTGAGTCTGAGCTTATTTACTACACCAAATATATTTACATAACATTGTGACAGCCCCAAAAACAACATTCCAAACAAGGAAACAGAAGACAAAATCGTTAATTGCAGAGAATCTTGAGAGGGAAGCCAACATTTAAAAAAGTCAATACCGTAAATCCAAAACAGGCCTATTGGTATATTCGACAAAAAGGAAATAATAGTAATATTGTTCTTGATTTCCTCAATCATCTCCTCCTTTTTTCCCTCCACGTATAAATAAGTCAATCGGGGTCCATAAGTAGTAGCTACAGTTCCTGTAATTTGGTTTATCATGTTAGGAATAACCTTGGATAGGGCTAAAATACCAGAAGCGACCGGATTAATAAACACATTCGCAACCAAAATATCCAACCCTTCCAACAGTAAATTGCCACATTGTGACACTGTGTTCCAAATCCCAGAAAACACCAACTCCTTCACTTTAGATATCTGGAAATAGGAAACTTTCCACCTCAATTCTGGCATCAACTTCCGATAGCATATGTAATCTATCGTAATACCAACAACAGTCATCGAAGAGGCCGCTATCGCAACATAATAACTATGAGCCGTAAATAGAGCGAACGAAAAATAGATTACAATAGCCCTGACTATCGCAGAAAAAGCACCATTAAGCGAACGTAAATAAAGATTGTTTGTACAATAAGTAGCTGTCCTCCATTGAGGGATACATAAGTGAACAAGATAATTTAAAAATACAATCAAAAACAGAAGCTTTGTATCCCATAAAAATTCAATCGGCACATTAATAAAATCATCAATGTATAAAACGAATATCATAGCTGGTACTATAAAAACACCTGCCAAAATCCAATCACCTAATAAAACAGAACTATAATATTCATTCGCCGATTTTAAATCTCCATTTCTGTGACTAACTAATATAAAACGCCCCGCCATAGAATTCAAAGCAATCGTAACTAATGCCATGTACGATACAAAATTGTTCGCCAAAGTGATATAGCCATTCGCCTCAACACCCAATGAAGCGACAATATATGGAGAAAGTAGTAGATTAATAACAATATTGATTGCAACTAACAGGATGCTTCCCAATACGTTGAGCGCACTTTGCTCGTTTAATGTTAATTTCTTCATTACCCTTTCTTGCTGGCAATAACAGAGAACAACGCTAATAAGGTCGGGCACTTCAAACGATAAGCCCACATAATTACAAAAAACATTTTCGATTTATCCCGGCATCCATATTTATCAAGCCTCGTTCGTGTTAACTCATCAGAGAGAAGAACCTTGGCGGATTTGATTTTCGTTTGAATATCTTTTACCCGTATGATATTTCTAAAAACATACAATCTGATAAAATCCATATAAGCCTCTTCCCATTTTTCCTCCAATGCCGGATATTTATCCTGAACCACTTGGTGCTGCACATTATACACCCGTTTTATATCATCCAACAAAGAAGTTTTATACATACTATGATTAGAACCTTCTCTCATCATCCAATTATAATAAGCATCAGAGGTATAATAGATAGACTGCGCACTAAGAATAGCAGCAGGCATAATATAGCGATCCTCAAATGTCTTACTCAAACAGGCAGTATATTTTAAGTTATCAATGATGATATTCCTTCTATATAATTTAGGCATTCGAGACATAGAAATACCATATGTATAAAAAGAGGGAAATATATGCTCTTTAATTGTTTTATTCAACGCCTCTCCTTCATACTTTCCTTCAGCAATAGGATGAGAACCTTTTATCTTTCCATCGATCAGATAATTACTGATTACAACATCTACATCATAATCAGAAGCATACCCATACAACTTCTCATACATATCTAAAGAAGCAGAGTCATCACTATCAATAAAACCTATATAATCTCCTTGCGAAGCCCTCACTCCTGTAGTCCAAGCAGACATAAGCCCTCCATTCTCCTTATGTATAACTTTAATTAATGATGGATAATATATAGCATAACTATCAACAAAATCACCACTTCCATCAGTGGAACCATCATCCACAATTATAATCTCAATATCCTGTAACGTTTGGTTTACCAACGAATCCAAACATTTTCGCAAATATTTTTTCACATTATATACTGGTACTATAATACTTACTTTCATAGATATTTACCTTTCAACGAATAATAATTCCTCTCTAATACAAAACTTAGTCATATTTTTGACGTAACCAATAAAAAAGCTGTCCTATGACATCATCTCTTCATCAATTATAAAATCTCTTATACCACTCCGCAAACTTTCTCAACCCCTCTCTCAACGAAGTACGAGGCTTAAAACCTAAATCCTCTTCCAAAGCAGTTGTATCGGCATAGGTTACAGGGACATCTCCAGCTTGCATGGAAACAAGTTCTTTATGACTCTCAAAATCATAGTCTAGTGGTAAGACTCCAGCACGAATCAGTTCTTCCTGAAGTATCTGTACGAAATCAAGCAAGTTCTCTGGATTGCTGTTTCCGATATTGTAGATCTTATAGGGAGGAATGGGTAAACCATCTTCCCCTTTTTGCTTCTCTGGGGCATGTTGCATGACACGTACTATACCTTCAACAATATCATCAATATATGTAAAGTCACGTTTACAATTCCCATAATTAAAGATCTGAATTGTTTCACCTTTCAATAACTTGTTGGTAAAACCGAAGTAAGCCATATCAGGACGGCCACATGGGCCATACACCGTAAAGAAACGCAGACCGGTAGAAGGGATATTATACAGTTTACTATAGGCATGGGCCATCAGTTCATTGCTCTTTTTCGTTGCTGCATAGAGTGATACTGGGTTATCTACTTGATCATCTATGCTATAAGGCACTTTCTTATTTGTTCCATACACACTACTAGAAGAGGCATAGATCAAATGCTCCACTTCGTGATGGCGACAGGCTTCCAATATGTTGTAAAAACCAATCAGATTGCTTTCTATATAAGCATCCGGATTAGTAATGCTATAACGAACGCCTGCTTGGGCTGCCAAATTCACAACAATTTGCGGATGATAAGTTTTAAAAACCGTTTCAATCGCTACTTTATTAGCTATGGATTCTTTGATAAAAACGAATGAATTGCCATAGTTTTTTAACTCTTCAAGCCTTTCCTGTTTTAAACGTATATCGTAGTAATCGGTGATGTTGTCCATTCCTATTATCTGGACATCTCTAAAATCACTCAACAAACGTTTGGCCAGATTTGCACCAACAAAACCAGCAACACCTGTTACCAAGATCGTTTTACTCTCTAAAGCTACATTATATTGCAACATATATCAATCTCTTTGGAAAATATCGCGTGTATATATTTTATCTTTCACATCATCCAAACAACTATCATAACGGTTGGCAATGATGGCTGCACTCATTTGTTTAAACTTATCAAGATCATTCACAACCATACTACCAAAAAATGAAGTGCTGTCAGCCAATGTAGGTTCATAAATAATAACAGTTGCCCCTTTTGCCTTGATACGCTTCATCACTCCTTGGATGGAGCTTTGACGGAAATTATCGCTATTTGATTTCATTGTCAGGCGATATACACCAACCACTACATTTTGTTCTTTTTGGACATCCCATTGGCTGGAAGCTGTATAATACCCAGCCTTATGCAATACTTGGTCGGCAATGAAATCCTTTCGTGTCCGATTACTCTCGACAATCGCACTCATCATATTTTGAGGGATGTCTTGGTAATTGGCTAACAGCTGCTTCGTATCTTTCGGCAGACAATAGCCACCATATCCAAAACTCGGATTGTTGTAGTGCGTACCGATACGGGGATCTAAGCCTACACCCTGAATGATGGCTTGTGAGTCCAAACCTTTCACCTCTGCATACGTATCCAATTCATTGAAATAGCTCACACGCAGAGCTAGGTAAGTGTTAGCAAAAAGTTTTACCGCTTCGGCTTCTTTCATTCCCATATAAAGCGTGGGGATGTCCTCTTTGATAGCTCCTTCTTGCAAAAGAGAAGCAAATGTATGGGCAGCCTTTTCCAGTGCAGGGATATCGGCAATGGCTTTGATCGCTTCATTTTCTTCTCCAAATTGATCGTTGTTAATTATTTTGGGATAGCCTACAATTATACGGCTTGGATAAAGATTATCGTAGAGTGCTTTGCTTTCACGAAGAAACTCCGGTGAAAACAGCAGGTTAAACTTCTTTGTTCCCTTACGTGCATACTTGACATACAGGCTACGGCAATAACCAACCGGAATGGTGGATTTAATCACCATGATTGCATTGGGATTGACACTTAACACTAGGTCGATCACATCTTCGATATGATGCGTATCGAAATAGTTCTTGACCGGATCGTAATTGGTAGGGGCAGCTATCACCACGAACTCGGCATCTTGATAGGCTTTTGCACCATCGAGTGTAGCAATTAAATCCAACGGCTTTTCCGCCAAATATTTCTCAATATATTCATCTTGAATAGGTGATTGTTTACGATTCAGCATGTCCACTTTTTCAGGAATGACATCAACAGCCACTACTTGATGATGTTGTGCCAAAAGAGTCGCTATACTAAGACCAACATAACCTGTTCCTGCTACTGCAATTTTCATTATAAAATAGATTTAATTTATTATTCCTTTCCAAATCACCATATTATGGTCGCTATAAGATGTTTCAGGAGAATAGCATTCATAACCTTTCAACGATTCCGAATAGAAAACATAATCAATCCTCCAGAGTTTGTATAACTGCCGGAAAGTATATTGGTAACCACTTCCACAATCACGGAAACCATCTGTCAAACCTTCCCGTAACCGATGGTATGTATAAGAAGCGGGCGTATCGTTGAAGTCACCACAAACCAATACCGGATAAGGAGAACGTTCAATCTCGGCATGGATTGAATCGGCTTGTTCTGCTCGTTTCAGATAATTATTTTTCATTTTCAATACCAAATCTTTGACTGCTTTTGCACGGACTTTCAAACTCTTACCGGGAGCGGTAATGATACCGCGATAGGCATTGACGCTTGTTGTCTCGAAGTGGTTGTTGATCACGCGGATGTATTGGTTGTTTATTCTTACATCGGCTATTAATGACATATTACTGGAATTCTTATAATACAGAGCTTTTACCGAATGGATCGGATAACGGCTGTAGATCGTAGTCGGTAAATGGTCTGTACGCCGGCTGATATATTTATACAGTACATAATCGAAAGCGTACCGGATGCTGTCCCGATGGTAATATCCGTCACCGGGAGCTTCCTGGAAGCAAATGATATCGGGTTGTAGCTGCTTGATATAAGCGGCGGCTTCGTTCATAGTGTACTTTCTATCCCAATAGAAATGGCTGGCGTTGTAGGTGACTACGGTCAGAGGGGTTCCTGCTTGTTCAGATGCAGCCGGTTTATGCCAACACGAGGGTTGATAAACGGCTGACAGATAATCCGCATGAAGCAGGATCGCCAGCAAAGGAACCGTACTTTTCCATTTCTTTTTTGTGAATAATTGTATTACCAGCAACAACAGGTTGACTGCCAATATCGGCCAAACCAACAATGTAAGGAAAGACAGCCAGATACAGATTCCATCAGCGTAATAGCCTCCGGTCAAACAGAGGGCGGATAATACTGCAAAAAACAGGAGCAGGGTATTATTCAGCCTTGTCCAACGCCTCATATACCGAATTCTTGCTCTTGAACTCAGGCACGATTCCTTTCATCATTCGGACGGTTCCCATTTTGTCTACTTTGATCGCGAGGTCGATCAAGGGGGACATGACCGTACAGATGTCTTCGTAATCGTATTCCCGGACTTGGGCACGGTAGATCTTTTCGTTTTCCGTAGGTAATGTATTTTCTTTCGTTGCCAACAGTTCTTCATAGAGCTTTTCACCCGGACGGAGACCGGTATATTTGATCTCGATATCCTCGCCGGGGATAAGGCCTGCCAGTTCGATCATGCGGCGTGCCAGATCGGCGATCTTCACAGGGGTTCCCATATCGAAGACGAAGATTTCGTTTCCTTTGCCCATAAAGGCGGCTTCCAAAACCAAGCGGCAGGCTTCGGGGATCGTCATGAAATAGCGGATGATGTCGGGATGGGTGACGGTCAGAGGGCCACCCTTTGCCAACTGTTCGCGGAAACGAGGAATGACGGAACCGTTGCTGCCTAACACGTTGCCGAAACGGGTGGTGATAAAACGGGTTTTACCGGAATGCCGGCCTTTGCTGATAGCGATGCTCAGGCTTTGCACATACATCTCCGCCAAACGCTTGGACGCTCCCATGACATTGGTCGGGTTGACGGCTTTATCGGTCGAGACCATTATGAACTTGTCTACGTCGTACTTGACTGCCATATCGGCTACGTTACGCGTACCATAGACATTCGTATGGACGGCTTCGCAGGGGTTCTCTTCCATCAGGGGCACATGCTTGTAGGCGGCGGCATGGAAGACCAACTGGGGATGGAAACGCTGATAGATGCTTTCGACACGATGAATCATGCGAATGTCTCCCATGACCGGGGTAAACTCGACATCGGGGAATTTTTCTTCCAGCTCCAGCCGGATGTTATGCATCGGGGTTTCGGCACTGTCGAACAAAACCAATTGCTTCAGCCCGAAATGGCAGAGTTGGCGACAGAGTTCGCTACCGATGGAACCGGCGGCTCCGGTGACCAAAACGACTTTGCCTTTCAGGGAAGTCGCGATCTCCTCCATGTTGATACGGATCTCTTCGCGTCCTAACAGGTCTTCGATGCGGACTTCGGGAAGGGCGCGCATCTTCAGTTTGCCTCCTTTCAGTTCGTCCAAAGAAGGAAGGAGCAACATACGGACTTTTTCTTTTTCGCAGAAACGAACCAGACGTTCGCTTTCTTCCTTCACCGCCTTATAGTCCGTAAAGAGGATCGCCTTGATATTGTAGCGGTTCACCCAACGGCTGAATTCCTCTTGGTCGGTAATGAAATAGACCTTATACAAACCGATGCGCATGGAGACACGCTGGCCGAAACGGAGGAAGCCTTCCACCTGATAGGATGAGTTTTCACGCAGAAAGGAATCGTTCAATAGGGCGGGAGAAGAATCTTCATGCCCGAATATGAAAAGCTTGTCTTTCCGGTTGGATGCAATGCTGCTCACCATAAAGGTATAGAGCGTGATCAGGAAAGCACGGAATATCGTCAGGATAAAAAAAGTGAGGAAGAAATCCACCACACTTCCCAGCAGGAAACCGCGAAAGGAAAGAAGGCCGGTCGTAAACAAAAGAACCGGCAGGATGGTCGCCACTTTCAGTGAAGAGGACATGGCGATGCGTCCGGTTTCAGTAAAGGCGGAATGGCGAATAATGCCTTTATAGGTCTGGCAAACAAGAAAGCTGGCAGTGCTACAGAACAACGACGCCAGAAAAACCGTCAGAATGATCTGGTCGGTATAGTTCCAATCCAGAATATAACTGACCAAAGCCAAAGAAGTAACGGTCGAAAAGACGGAAAGGAACAGGTCAATCAAAAAAATTATCCAGCGATTGAGGTATTTCTCTTTCGTTAATCTTAATAGTAAATCATTGATTTTCATATAATTAAAGAATTTATTACCCTGCAACAAAGTTCGTCAGTCCCAATAGTGGAATAACGAATAGAAATCGATTTTGGCAGCAAAATATCTTAATAAAATATTAAAAGGGTTACTGTACGTTGTTTATTTTGTGCTATATAGCACAAAATAAAAGCTGTTCAAACAGCTTTTATACACTGAATATATATTTTCCCAAGAGCGCACAAAGATAGTTAATTTATTTGAAATTCAAACCTTTTAATTTTTTATATACCTAATAATCAGCAGTTTGATATTATTATAAATATCCAATGATTATCAAGGATTAATTCTATTTTGCTCTAACTAAAAAAATCAAATAATATATAGATTAGAAAGCGGTATAGCACATCTTATCATATATAATATTTATTGAATATCAAGCATTATCAAAATCATATCGATTTTATACTAAAATTATACTGTTTCTAAATAAGTAGATTGTCTATCCTTCTCTTTCCGATAGAACGGGCAAAAGAACGGGATATATTTTTTCACTCTGTTAACCTATTTTTGAAACAATATGATTTACAACAACTTAACAAACAATATATTCCACACAAAAGCTCGTCAGTCCCAAAGCAGAAAAAGACATAACAGTCTGGACATATGAAGATTAAGTGTCTACAAAATGACTAAAAGAAACGTACGTTTCTTTTAGTCATTCCATTTACGAAAGATTGTTAACTGTTGACTTTCGGAAAATAGCGTGCAAAAGACTCGATATATTTGGCAGACAGGAAAATAAAAAATAAACGAAGATGTGTGAATTTCAAATATTTTAAGTATATTTGCCCCATCAAAATGACTAAAAGAAACGTACGTTTTTTTTAGTCATTTTATTGTTATGGGAATCTGCATGGATAGAGAGCGTCACTATTCTTTTCAAAGAGACACAGGAAGGGAAAGATATAGGCAGATATGATTCAGGCACGAATTTCAAAGAAATCCGTGCCTGAAAAAACGTGATGAAACCAGTGACCTATTCGATCGTGCTAATCGTAGAAATCATACCGAACTTTTCGTTATCGTTCAGATTCCAGATCACTTCACCTTTATCATTGATTTCGAATACCTGGGGGCTGTTGGCCTCTACGGCATTCTTGTCATGTCCCTGCCAGTTGCAGACGTACAGGCCGCCATCCTTTGCAGGAAGCAAGCCGGCGACGAAGAACAGGCGGGCTCCTTTGATATCGTTCTCACCGTAACGGCGGGCTACTTCGCCGTTGTCGAGGTTCACTTCCATCAGGGAGTGACCGTCACCACAGGCAACCCAATGGTTCCCGTTAGCCAATGCCAATGTCGTGAAAGGCGTTCCTTCGAGACGGGTGATCTTCACGACTTCGCCTCGCGGAGAGATCTCGCGCACGTCGGAAGTAGCAAAGAGGGGCATCAGGTAGTTACCGCGGGCATTCTTGTTCAGCTGGCGGAACTGGGCATGCGGATGTTCGATGCCTGTCTCATATTCGGTACGCGACAGGATTTCTCCCTTCGGGCTCACCTCCATGATGACAGCCGGATGGCCTACCCAACCCAAAAGATAGTTACCGTCGGGCAACACGCGGGCGGTCTGCATCTCACAGGTATCGGGAGCAGCAATATTCCAGATCTCCTGATGGTTGCGGTCGATCAGCTTCGCACCTCTGGCATAGGCAAAGAGGATATTCCCGTCGGGAGTGGCAACAGCGGAGTTGCATTCCCAGCCTTTTTCGAGGGGATGCTCCCACTCTACCTGCTTGGTGTTCTTATCGATGATCACGATCTTGTTCCAGCCGGAACCACCCAACAGCAATTTTTCTGTCTTCTTCTCGCAGGATGTAGCGGTTACCAGCAACAATGCGGAACAGAGATAAGTAAATAATTTATGCATAACTAATAATTTATCAATTTGCAAATGTGCCAATATGCCGGTGAAATACTCCAAATGGAACATTCATTCCATTGGTACATTGGCATATTGACCCATTAGCACATTATTGTAAATCCTTGAACATTTCGAAACCTTGTTCCGGTGTCAAGCCTTCGTGTACGACAGCGTGTACGGCCTGGATCATGGCGGCAGGGTTTTCGCTCTGGAAGACGTTACGTCCCATATCGACACCGGCAGCACCGTCGTTAACGGCGTTGTAGCAGAGTTCGAGTGCTTCCTTTTCAGGCAGTTTCTTACCTCCGGCGATCACAACGGGAACCGGACAGGCGGCAGCTACCTTTTCGAAACCGTCGCAGTAGTAAGTCTTCACGATAGAAGCACCGTTCTCGGCGCATACGCGCGATGCGAGTGCGAAGTAACGGGAGTCGCGTGCCATCTGTTTGCCGACAGCCGTCACACCCATGACGGGGATGCCATAGCGGTTCCCCATATCGACAGCTTCCACCAGGTTGGCTGCCGTGATGGCTTCCTGTTCGCCGTCGCCGGCAGAGAACATGACTGCCATAGCGGAAGCATTGTAACGGATCGCATCTTCGATATCGATCAAAACGTTACGGTTCAATTCCGTCAGGATCGTAGAACCGGCATCCGAACGAAGGCAGACGGGCTTGTTGATGTTGGCGGGAATGGAAGTCTGCAAGATACCGCGCGTACACATGATACAGTCGGCATATTGTACGAGGGGAACGATATTCAGGTCGATACGTTCCAAACCTGAAGTCGGACCCATGATAAACCCATGGTCGAATGCCAACATGACGGCACGACCTGTTTTCGGGTTGAAGATACGAGAGAGGCGGTCTTTCATACCCCAAGAGTAGTTAGACGCACCTTTTACATGAAAATTGTCGAATTGGGAAGTTTGTCCGAAGCCGAAATTATTCGCTTCTCTGAACCCATCCATATCTGCCATAGCTTTTTTCCTTTCTTAATTTTTAATTTTTAATTCTTAATTTCTCAAAGCGCTTGCGCGAACGATTCAAACATGCAACTCCAAGAGGTAGCACCGCTGTCGGCATAACCGACGGAGCGTTCGCCGTAGTTACGGGCACGGCCGAAGTTGGCTTTCATTTCTACGGTCGAAGCAGCACCGGCAAGGGCGGCTTTCGCTCCGGCTTCGAGGATTTCCTTGATATCGTCCGAAGGACATGCCTGGATCGCTTCCACAGCCGGGATCAGGGCGTCCATCATGGTCTTGTCGCCTTTCTGGGCTTTCGTCTGTTTCTGCACGTTGGCAAGACCGCCGGCAAACATGGCTTTCACTCCGGCTGCATCCAGTTCCGTACCGGAAGCATGGTCGCTCATACCTAAGAAGAAAGCCCCCAACAGCGTACTGGTGGAACCGCTTACCTGCAACATGACGTCAAAACCCATATCGTTCAGCATGGCTTTGAACTCCGTTCCTTTCTGGGCCGTAGCCACGATAGCGGACATGGCTGTCACGATTGCCTGGCCGTGGTCGCCGTCACCGATAACGGCGTCCAGTTTAGAAAATTCGTCTTCGCGTTCTTTGATGTTCTTCAAGGCGTTGTCGAGCATCGCCTTGAAGTTTTCGATAGTCAGTTGTTTCATATCTCGTTTATTTACCGATTGTTGTCCAGTAAGGTGCATCAGCACGTTTGTTCTTCAGATAGTCGATATGATCTTCGTCGAGGATAGCCATGATCATCTGGAAACCGGCCTGTTCCTGTACGGTCAGGATTTCCTGGATGCGGCTTACGACAACCTGGAGGCCACGGGCTTCCAGTTCCTTGTAGGCCTTACGGAAGATGATGTTCAACTCCATGTGGGTAGTCGCTCCTACGCCGTTGATGATAAGCATCATCTTGTCGCCAGCCTTCGGCTTGAGCTGCTGGCAAAGCAGATCTACCATCTCGGCAGCCGTATCGTCGGCAGAAACAAGCGGTTTCTGTCCGCCACCGCCTTCGCCGTGCTGTCCCATACCGATCTCCATGATGCCCTGGGGCAGGTCGGTGATCGTACCGCCGTTCTGCGGATGCGTACAAGAACGCATGGCAACGGCCAGAGTAGCGACGTTGTTGTTATAGCGTTCGGCGATTTCGACCAGCTCGTCAAGCGTCTTGCCTTCTTCGGCTGCAGCACCTAATATTTTATACAAAGGCACACAACCGGCCAAGCCGCGACGGTCGTTGATGTCGGCACCGATACCGGCGCTGATATCGTCGTGAGTCAGCACTTGTTTCACCTTGATGCCTACACGTTCTGCCAACTGGCAAGCCATGTTCGCACTCATCACGTCGCCAGAGTGGTTCAGGACAACCAACAGGATACCGGCTTCACGCTTCATCAGCTGCAAAGCCTGGAACAGACGCTGTGCACCGGGAGCGGCAAAGATGTCGCCCACGACAGAGCAGTCCAGCATACCTTCGCCTACGAATCCGCTCAATGCGGGTTCATGACCGGAACCGCCCAAAGTCACGATAGCCACTTTGTCTTCGCTCTTCGGATTGGCACGTACGACGATGTTTTCACCACCTAACTTGACCTGGTCCGGATATGCCAATACATAACCTTCCAACAATTCGGGTGTTATCTGTTCGGGATCATTTATAAATTTTGTCTTTATGTCTGACATGGTATATTCCTCCTTTATTTAAGTATGTTATTAATGTTATTATTTGATTTCCATGATTTCGATAGCGATGCCTTCTTCTTCGATGAAAGCGATCGTCAAATGTTCGTCGCATACGGCCGGGCCGAAGATCACCTTCTTGCCTTTCAACTCTTCCTCCAAAGAAGGAACGGTGTAGGCAATGTGTCCCTGTTTCTGTACCAGTTCGGGCAGACAGCTGCCTTCCTCGAATTTCAGGAATTCGATGCGATTCGGACTTTTGCTATAGTCTGTCAACCATACTTTCAGGCCTTCGTTAAACATAGCCCCTTCTACTTGTTCTGTCGTTACGATACCGACATGATTAAATGTTCTCATGACTAATTAATTTTAAGTGTTCGTACTATTTTTATTCGTTATCAGTTCTCTCAACCTCAAAACATAGATGTTTCGCATTCAAAACACCCATGTTTCGTTTTCAAAACATATATGTTTCACACCTTCGTCTTCCATCTCCTGTACGAAAGGACAGCCAGGACAACGACTACCCCCAAGGCGATATAAAGATAGGTGAATATTCCATGCACATTATCATTTTGACCGTATGAATGCATTCCGCTCAGGAAATAATTGACACCGAAGAAAGTCATCAGCACGGAAGCGAACGCGATCACGGATGCCAGATTGAACAACCAAAGACTATTCCAGCGTTTCACCAAGTGGAGATGAGTCACTACGGCATAGACGACCATCGTGATCAGCGCCCAGGTCTCCTTCGGGTCCCACCCCCAATAACGACCCCAGGACTCATTCGCCCAGACAGCACCGAGGAAAGTGCCGACAGTCATCAGGGCAAGCCCTACCCACAACGCCATCTCACCCACAATACTCAGTTCGGTGATACGGGCTTTCAATATCTCTTTGTTCTTCTTTCCGGCGACGGACATCATCACCATATTGGTCAGCCCGATTAGGCAACTGATACCGAAAAAGCCGTAAGCGGCAACAATGACCGCCACATGGAACATCAGCCACGGCGATTTCAGGACCGGTACGAGCGGATTGATCTCAGGGTCCATCCAGTTCAGACCGGAGACGAAGAGGATGATACCGCCGAACAGGGTGGCCAGCGCGAAGGTGATCGTACTACGACGCACGAACAACAGTCCGGCAAGGACAGTTGCCCATCCCACATAGACCATCGTCTCGTAGGAATTGCTCCAGGGAGCATAGCCACCGATATACCAGCGCATCCCCATTCCGAACATATGATAATGGAAGACGACCAGTACGCCGGCTCCTAACAGCCATACGGCGACCTTCATCCAGCGGGTCCGGCGGAACAGCATCGCGAAAGAAAGGACCAACAACAGTCCGCCCAAGACCAGATAGCCGATCTTGCAATAGCGGAAGACATCCATCTTGTTATATTTCAATTCGGCCTGCATGCGCTTCGGACTGATATCGAGTGTCTTGTTCTTGGCTTGCTGGTAGGTGTCGATCATGCCGACCACTTCATCTGCTTTCGCCCAATCGCCACTCTTCAAGCCCTCCTGCACTTCGCCTAAATACCAGTCGAAAATACGGGAGACGAACATGGAGTCTTTGCCAGTAAAGGCAGAGAGGTCGTCGCCGGGTGCATACCATTTATGATTCGGATCGTCTTCTTTCGGAAAAAGGTTCAGCATCTGGTGATTGATCAGCTGATGGAAGATGTTCAACTGCTCGTCCAGTTTCATCAGGTCCTTGTCGAAACGCGTACGCTGGGCAGGCATCTTGTTATAGGCTTCTTCCAGCTTCTCTTGCAGTTTGTAGTTGCCGTTACTGTCGAAGGCCTGGATATAGGCGCACTCGCCGTCCGTCAGATCATAATAGGCGGCCAACTCCGGATTGGACAGAGCGATAAAGGGAACGCGCATCCACATATCGGGCATGGCTAAAAGGCTCAAAAGGAACTGGTCAGAGTTCAACTGACCGATCTTATCCGACTTATGGAGCTTACGTAGAATCTCCGAAGAGAAGGTATTGACCGGCATCATACGGCCGCTACCTGACTGGATCGGAAGGGCTCCGAAGAGGGCAGCATGTTCCGGGCTCACCGCATATTTCTGCACGGCATCGAGCATCGGGGAAGCCTTCCCGCCGGCATTTACGGACAGGGGTACGGCAAGGAGCGCAAGCAACAGGACCGTTACGTTGGTCGCCTTGCGCAATTCTTTCAGGCGGCGGCTCTGACGCATAAAGCGGGAATCCTTACCGACCAGGCAAAGGATCAGGCCGATGACCAGCAACAGATATCCGGTGTAGGTGATGTTCCGCCCCGCCACGTCGCGGTTGACGGAAAGGATGGTCCCGTGTTCGTCCTGGTCATAGGAGGCCTGGAAGAAACGGTAGCCTTTTACATCCAATACGTTATTCATAAAGATCCGCTCTTCGCGGTCTTCCCCATCCACATGGACGATCACTTCACTCTCGTAGGAAGAGGGACTGGCGGAACCGGGATAGCGGGTTAAGGTGAATTTCTTCAGTTCAACGGAAAAAGGCAGGGTATGAAAGGTCGTGTTATCGGAAGTGCGGACAGCAATCTGGTTGCTTGTCTCCCCTTCACGCAGATGCAAAATTCCTTCTTCGCCGAAAAGGAAAGAGGTCAAGGCGCCGAGAAGGATGATGATAAAGGCGAAATGAGTCAGCATCAGTCCCCATTTGCCGCGTTTCAGGTATTGGTGTTTGATCGTAGCCGCAATAAAATTAACGACTAAAAGGAATTGGAGCAGAAAAAACAGGGGGGAATAATAAACCATTGCTTTGGCTGTCGCTGTACCGTGATACTTTTCGATGAAAGTGGCAACGGCCAGGCCAAAGGCATAAATCAGTAACAGGACGATCGTCGTTACAAAGGAGGAGAAAAATCTTTCGAGATTTGTTTTCATTTACTTTTTTATTAGAGTTCACAGATGCGGCAAATGTACGCAGATTAATCGTTTGATGAAATAACCGGTGGCAATCTGCCACATCTGTGTCCTCTATTAGTTGATAGATATCATCTATACCTTTTCATTATCAATCTTCAATGATCATACGGAAGCCGACGTTGAACACACGCTGGTACGGATAGTAAGCCTTACGCGTATGGGAAGCCGCATATTTCGGACGGTCGATATAAGAACCGCCGCGGGCCACCTTGTATTCGGATGTCTCTTTCGTCTTCTCATTGTACGGATACGATACATAGTCGGAACGGGTCCATTCGGCTACGTTTCCGTGCATGCTGTACAGACCGAAGGGATTGGCCTCATAAGCCTTGCCGCCGACCTGGACCAGGTTACCGTCGTCCACGCTCTCTTCTTTCGGAAGGAAGGTATAGTACTTGTACCACGGGTTGGTCTTCGCCATCGGCTGCGGGTCTACACCGTAAACGGCAAACAACAGCGTTGTCTTGTCCGCCAAATTGTCCTTCTTGCCGAAGTCCGCATGCATGTCGCCATACCAGAAGTCCTGGTCGCTACCGGCGCGGCAAGCCCACTCCCACTGTGCTTCTGTCGGAAGCGTGATCTTGAGACCGGTCTTTTCGCTCAGTTTCCGGCAGAATTCCATAGCATCGTTGTAGCTGACACGGATAACAGGCTGTTCCGGTTTATTGGCCGGATATCCCTGAACCACGTGGTCTTTCCACTGCTGATCGACGAAACGGCTGTCGTGATCCGGGAAGACAACGTTGAACTGTTCGTTCGTCGTTTCCAGCTCGGCCATCCAGAAGGCTTTGTCGATCTTCACCTTGGCAGTCGGATAAGCATCCGGTTCGCCACGGTAACTACCCATCACGAATTCACCGGCCGGGATACGGACGAAATTGACTTTCACACCCGGAGCGATCTCAACCACCTTACGGGTTTCCTTCTCCTTAGCCAGCATTTCCTTGATCCGGTCAGCACCGAAAGGCCAACCTTTCACCTTCAAGGTCTTTTCCTTTACAGGAGCGGCCTTTTCAGGCATTACCGGGGTGATCGGGCCTTGTTTCTTCAGGTAGTCGGCATAGTCGGCGATTTCTTTCTTCCAGTCGACACCGGCTCCGTTCGCATACTTGTCGGTCAATTCCTTACGACGCTTGATCTGGTCGAATCCCTTATAAGGAAGATCAGTCAATACGTTCGCATTGAAATAACCCTTGTCGGGAGCGTTGTAGTCGATCCAGTTATAAAGCGTCTTCCATTCCTTATCGGTCAGTTTCACGTTGTGATGGCCTTTCTTCAGCAAGCGTACCAATTCGCTCGTGTTGGGATGATATTCGTACGGCTGCAAAACGACCATGTCGCCTTCGCCTCCCTGACGATGCACATACGGATGCAAGTTCAGATAAGACGTGCCATAACCTAGCTTGTCTTTCTTTCCATCCCGCAGGTCGAACGCTTTTCCTTCACCGTTATGACAAGCAATACAAGCGCGGTCCAGGATCGGCTGCACTTCCAGGTCAAACGTGAAAGAGCGTGTACCGCCTTCGGGCAGAGTCAAAGCAGACGGAGCTTTCTGCGAAGCGATCACACGTTTCGGGATCGCGATCTGGTTCTGGTCTTCATGACAACCGATACAGGAAACCACTTCGCCCGGCTGACCGGTCACCCAGCTTCGCATCCACTGGATAGCCACGCCGTCCTTATCCAAAGGCTGGATGGAGATCGGTGTATTGGCAGGAGCCTTGAAGATCACGGAACCGTCTTCTTCGACAGGAACCGTCCCCAACATACGCTTGATATCCCAACCGGACTGGATTCCATGCCAGTTATGGTCGGAACGAGTCTTTACATACGCATATTCGTAAGCATGCAGACGCAGAGACTTGACCGTTCCGCGAGGAATACCTTTCAGACCTTCTCCTTCGTAGATATCCTGAATAAAGAAGGTCGCTTCCTTTTCATTCAGTTTCACACGGTCGGGAATGGACGGAGGAGTCTTTGTCTTGCGCACCAGGATCGGGCTGATATAGCCTTCGCCTTCTGCCTGCATCAGACAGGTCACGTTGTCGTAGACGTCCACCAGATAGAGTCCCCACAAGGCATGCGGGTCCAACTTGGCTGCAACCAGGAAGTATTTGTCGTTCAGCGGAGTCGGTTTGATGAACTGCGGCCATACACCGTTTACCAGCTGGTCCTTGATTTCTTCTTTGATCGGACGGTTACGGTGAGGGATTTCCTGTACCATACCGGCTGTGCTCTTACGTCCCTTGGTCGGATCGAAGATGATCATACGGCCTGAACGTGCCACACCGTGGTGGCCGGAGATGATACCGACGAACGCCGAACCGTGGCCGGGCAACGGCTGCACGTCGAACGTACTGTTCGGGAACATCGCACCGCTACCGTAGAGGGCTTTGTTTTCCGTTCCGTCCGGGTTCATGTGCATTACGATACGGGAATAGTAGTGGGTCAGGTCGGTGTACTCCCAGCGGGTGTACATCACGCGGCCGTTATTCATGATGACCGGATTCCAGTTGGCATCCTGGTCGAATGTCAGGCGGCGCATGCTCTTGTCCTTCGGGTCATACAGCACCATGTTACCTACCGCATCGCTACCGTTCACACAAGGAACACCCTGGTAACCGATGTTGGAGATAGCGATCACACGACCGTCGGGCAGGTAAGTACCATCGTAGAACTCCAGATCCGGCTCGTCGTTTTCCACAAGCGGCTTGAAGCCTGTCCCATCCAGATTCACTTCATAGATGTTCCAGCGCTTGTCGTCCTGTGTCTGTGTGAACATCACACGGTCACCGTCCCAATGCAGTTTCAGGTCAGCGATGGAAGAACCGTTTTTCGGTTTGTAGACCTGACGCATCTGTATATCGCCACGCAGATTGGAGAGTTCGACGATCTCGGCATCGAAGCCCTCACGACCGGCAGATTCCTGGTTACTCCAGTTATTGGCCTGAGTCCCCAAGGAAGGAGTCATGATCTGGTGTGCCTTTGAACCTACCTTGAAACGGGCTGCCACGATCTTGTCGGCATCCAGCAACGGGTTAGCCAGCAAGATGGCACGTTTGCATTCCAATGCTTTCTTGGCATCGGCGATAGCCTGTTCGTCACCGTTATAGATGCCTTTGAAACCTTTCTTTTCGAGCCGTACCAGTTCGTTCAGCATCGGTTCGTATTTGGCGGCGTCGTAGCCTTTCTGCTTTTTCATATCGGCGAAAGCCAATTTGACAGCCTCGACGTTCAGCCATTCCAAATCGCTCTGAAGCGTGTACAGCTCCTGTACTTTCTCAACCAGTTCGAGATATTTGCGTATCTGTGTATTGAGATCTTTTTCGTTTGCGATCTGCTTTGCCACATTCGAATAGTAGGCTCCGTCCTTCAACCGGGCGATCGCATTATCCGCAGCCTGCTTTTCGACTGAGGCATCCGGGGTGATCAACCAGGTATCCAGGCCGTCCAGTACCGCACCCAGCATACCGATTTCTTCCGGATACTTGTTGTTCAATTCTTCCGCCACAAAGGTCGGAACCGTATTCAATGCCTGGAAAAACACACTTCCGCCACTTGAAGTATCATCGATACCGACTTCGGCTTCGAAACGGACATACTGGCCACCCACCGGATATACCAACGTGCCGTTCGCATGGCAGAACACACCGTGTTTGTATTCCTTTCCAGCAATAACGATCTCATGATCGTATGCATTCGTGTTCATCTTGGGTTTTGCCCAACCGGCAACACCGTATTCATAAGGAACTTCGTCCAACCATACGGCTGTACCATCGGCTTTGATCAAACGGGCATTCGCCCATACAGCCTGGTCGTAATCCGTACCATCGGGACCACCGGCCGTTACAAGCACCAGCTTATCCACGCCTTTCAAGTCTACCACGAAAGGTTCGGCTTTCGCCTTATGCTTCATCCAGGTAGAAACGATCGGCATTCCGGATTTCTTCAGCTTTGCCTGTAATTCCGTTTTGGCTTTGACTGAAGCATCAATCCACGTTTCCGCCTTCTTCTGCTTGGGGCCGGCAGACACCATAACAGAAGAGGACAGAAAGAGTGATACTAATAAATAGTATTTGTTCATGTAATAAATTATAAGGTGTTTATTACTTATTATAACGCAGCTTTCGTGTTGGTGAAGCGCAAGCCGTCATTATCGTGGTAGCATGCCCATTCATCAACAATAGCACCTTCAGGACCAGCCATCATAAAGTGGAATGTTTCCAGTTTTTTCAGGCGAAGAACATCACCTACATTCTGTACGACGAAATTTTTGCTCTTGATCGCACCATGGGTAGCAGGGATAGCAGGAGCGTTCGGAGTCTCGTCGCCTACTTCAGAGAAGTTGTAAACCCATCCCTTTTCTACCATCCAGGATTCATGTTTAGCCGGGAATTTGGTCTTTACATGCGCATGTTCGGGGATCATCTGTCCCGGAAGCAGGTAGATCGCGTGAGCGAAGTAGCCGTATTCAGGATCGTTGACCCAGAAAATACCACCCATACCCACGTTTTCAAAATCACCCAGACCGAAATCAGTCACCCACATGTCCTTAGCCATCAGTTCGGTGAAAGGAACACCGTAGAAAGCGAACATGTCTTTCATTGCTTCCATAGCAACATCCTGTTGGAACTTGCCGTCTTTGTAGAAATCGGCATTTGTGTACTTCTTTGAATACTTCATTTCTTTATTAATTTTACAGTTAGCATTGTTGTTACATTCATTCTTGCAGTCGTTTCCGCACTGTTCGGTGCATTGTCCTTCGCCTGCCGCTGCGCAACAGGTAGCCTCGCCAGTAGATGTTTTGCCGTTACATGCAGCCATCGAAAGCAGGAGGGCTCCCATAGCGGCCGATTTCATAAGATTCTTTTTCATTTTTTCTCTTGTTTATTTAGTTAGTAATATTTGTTCTGTACCTATTTCCTACCGGAGAAACTTTGTTTCCATAGGGTGAAACGACTGTTTCCATACGAGGAAACTTTTGTTTGATGCCTATGAAACGTTTACTCGATGGCGATCCCTTCTATTTCGATCAATAACTCATCCCGGCAAACGTCCGCCCACATATAAGATATGGGGATATTCAAATTATATTCTTCCAGCAGTTCGCGTGCCTCCTCATAGAAGGATTTCTCTTTCAGATAGACACGCAGCATTTTCAGTTTCGCCTTACCAATCAGCTGGCCGATGTTTTCCATCGTGATATGGAGCTGGCGTCCGAGCCCTACTCCAACCAGGCTTTCCTCCCCGCGGATAGCTGCCGTACCGGAAATATAAACGATCCGCCGGTCATCGAAAGTCATGCTTTTGGCCCGTTCGAACTTCGGAGTGGCTTTCTTCTGCTGGGCAGCTTCGAGGACCTGGTCCGAATAGGCGTGGGCGGCTATCTGCAATTTATTGTCGATCGGGGTGGCATAGCATTCGGAACGGGCGAACACGGCCGCATCCAAATCGACCAGTATGCCTCCCAAGTTGGCCCCGATACCGGTAGCAGCCGGATAACCGTTGCTCCAGTCCGTCTTTCCATAGAAATCGGCACGGGCGTTGTTGAACATCTGGTAATGCTGGTCCGGCCCGTCGAAGCGGGTGATCTGCTCGATGTAGTTCCACTGGCGGATGATGCAGTTTACGGGGAAGCCTTCCCGGCGCATCACCTCTCCCATCATGTGGAATACTTCGGCGGACTGCTGCTGGATACCGAAGTTTATCACATCCCCATGGAGGCCACCGGCAAAGAGGAAACGGCCATCGGCATTTTCCAGTACGACATACGGGAAGCCGCCGTGACGGCGGAAGGTGATATGATCGTCTTCGTCCGCTTTGTAGCTATGGACTTCCAAGATCAGTCCGGCATTCAGAGGTGGCTGGGAAACATAACTCAATACCGGTTCATGATTCCCATAAAACTTACGGATTTTCTCACGCAGCATGATGCGGCGGGAGACGTATTGTTCGTTGTCGTTCGGCATGCCGAAGAATGCCAAACGGAGAATCTGTTCGTCTTGAGGCAACTGTGCCAGCAGGGCGTCTACCATTTCACCGAAAGTAGCCAGTCCGGTCGTATAAATATTATAATGTATTTTATCGCAATAGTTCATAAAGAGTTCACATATTCGGTTAATGCTTCGATATCTTTCTCTGAAACTTTCTTCTCGATGCCGTGTTTATGGACACTGAACACTTCCTTCATGGTAGCGGCACGTCCGTCGAACAAATAGGGAGCCGTACGCCACACTTCACGCAAAGTCGGAGTATCCCAACCTTTTTCGAACTCTATATCCTCACCTATGCGGTGGTATTTCATATCCGTATAATAAACACCGCTATGGCATTCCCCGCATTTCAGCTTTTCGAAAACCTTTTGCCCTTCCTTTGCCAAATCAGACAGCTCGCCATTCACCAAGTAAGGACTGGGCACGGGACGAAGTGATTTCAAATAGGCATCCACACAAACAGCATCTTCTTCCGAAACTTCAAAAAACTGGATGAAGTTGAATCCTGCCCGCACAGCCCGTTCCGCATGTTCACGGATACCGGAAATCATGTTGGGAGGAGTCACATGACTAAAGAGCATGCTCTTGCAGTTCTTGGAGTTGCCGACACCGTCGTTCATCAAGTCCCAGTTCATGCCATCCGTTCGTCCGTCTCCCGGATGGCAGCCATTACAACTCTGCCAATTCTGGAAGCAGTGCGAAGCATCGTTGAAGTAGCGTTCACCCTTGTTTTCAGCCGTTTCTTCACGTCCGGGATTCAGTTCGACAGACGTCACTTCGTTCGTATTGATATCCATGATGTTCAGGATATCGGCAAAGTAAGTCGGGATAATCAGCTTGTCACCGTTCAGGATCATATTGCGAGGACCGTTCCCCTCCAGCGGGATACGTTCGCGGAGGCCATACAAGAAAGTCAGGTCGTAGTCCAACACCGCCTTATTGGGATAGTTCAGAAATTTCTCCAACATCGCCTTATGGTCAATCACGCTGACCTCGTGCGTTCCCGAATGGGAGATGAAAACAGACTCGTCGTTGCAGGCAATGCTCCAGATACCGGCCGCACCCCGTTCGGGTTCATCCACGACGATGGCTCCCAGGAACTCCTGCTTGTCGACATCGATCACGCTGAAAGCACTCGTGTTCATCCATCCCTGCTGCAATTGAGATGTAGGGACGGTGAAACGCCCCAAGTTGTGCGATACATATATATATTTGCCGTCGGGAGTTATACAGATTCCCCGAAGGGCATTGCTTCCGTTTGCCAACTGGATGTCCTTCACCTTCGTGAAGCCATCCATTTCGATGACGGATACACACGCGGCCACATAATCGAGATCAGCCCGCTGTGCAGGAAGGAAGTTCGTGACGAACATATATTTGCCGTCCTTGCTGAACACGGCGGACTTCGGTTCGCGCAATGCCTTCACCGTACGCATCACCTTCCGCGCAACCGGATCGATTTCGGAGATCGTAGTCTGGAACTGGTTACATACATATATATGCTTCTTGTCCGGACCGAACATCGGATGACATGCTCCCGAACCGGTCGGAATAGAAGCCTCCACCCTGCCCGATTCGAGCGAGAGGATCTGTAAATGGCCTGTCGTTCCGAATGTAGTCACATATGCCTTGTCGCCATCCAAAAGGATACCCGTAGGCGCTTCGTCCATCGGGAAAGAACGCAACAATGTCTTGCCATCAGGCGAAAAAACATCCACCCGCTTTACTCCTTTATCTGTCATCAGCAACTCACCTTTGGCGTTCGCCACGACATCTGTCGGGAAGAACGGTGGGTTGCCTGCTGAAGCAAAGGAGATGCAACAGCAGGCAAAACAAGCCACCAGTGAGTTTTTAAACATGTATTTTCGTGTGTTCATGGTATATTATATTTTTTTTGCTTTACTATATCCCAACTCAAGAGAAATCGTCTGGGCCACTTTCCTTATACAGTCTGCCGAAACACGTACGACCTCTTTCGACAGCCGGTCCTTAGGGCCTGAAATCCAAATTGCCCCGCAAGGATAACCCGTATAATTAAAGATAGGCGCTCCGATGCAAATCACACCGTTCAGTTCTTCCTCATTATCCATGGCATAACCCAATTTCCGGACCTTCTCAAGTTCCTCCAGATAAGCGTCACGTGTAGTAATAGTCCGGGCGTTGTAGCGTGTAAATTCCATATAAGACAAATATCGGTCCCGGACTGTATTCGGCAAATAAGCCATGATAGCCTTTCCCGGAGCCGAACAATGCAAATCGAAAGGTTTTCCCGGCGAGAGGATAAAACGGAACGTATGATGTCCCTGCGCCTGCTCGATAAAGATACCTTTCCGGTCCCCCAGCACGCCGAAGCATGCCGTCTCTTTCACTTGGTCGCGCAAATCGCGCAAACGAGGCAAAACAGTTTCCAGCAAATTGTGTTCATTCAACGATCTGAATCCCAAAGTTAGTAATTTACGGGATAACTTGTACCTTTTTGTGTCTTCATTATAGATCAAATAATCCAGACGGACCAACGTATTTAAAATACGGTAGGCCGTAGTCTGTGAAATATCAAGGGCGGACTTGATATCCTGAAGCGTCTCACCCTGGGTGTGAAGCGACAAGTACTCAAGTACAGCGATCCCTTTTTCGAGATTCGGAACCTTGTAGTTCTCTTCTGCTTTTTCCATATTTGGAATAACGCTTTCCATATTTGAAATATTGTTTCAGATTTGAATCAAATATAAAAGAGAGCGCATAAATGCAAGCAGGATGTTTGTAAAAATTAGTTAAGTATGTCGTAAAACACATTATAGTTGAAAGGTGAAAGTGAAAATGCAAATAGCAACTTTCAACTCTTCTTGTAGCTGACGATGGCCAGTATGTTAAAGAACACTACGAACAGGTAGATGATCCCCCTATTGCCTACCGACATCAACCCATATACAAGCCAGGCGATACAGGTACCTGTCGTGAGCAGGATAAAACCAATAATCCAATAATGTTCCAATATGTCTGACACACGCATCAAAAGCAATATAAAAAAACAGGAGCGCAACAGCTACACTCCTGTTTTAATATCTTTTAGAGATAAACCAAATCTTACTTATCTATTGTACGGGCGGGAACACCTTCGAAAGTCATTTTAACAGGATTTATAAATCCGTTCTCATCGAAAGTCATCCGGTCGATACAAGTCACACGGTGGTCGCGAGTATTGTCGTTCAGCGGGCGGCGATGGTAGACGATATAATAATCTTCAGTATTCGGAACATGCAATACGGAATGATGCCCGGCTCCTCGCGCGATTGTCGAATCCTGCTGGAGAATCGTGGCGATACGATTGAAAGGTCCGAAAGGCGAATCGGCAATCGCATAAGCGACACAATAATCGGGACCTGTCCAGCCCCCTTCGCTCCACATAAAATAGTACTTACCGTTCTTCTTGAACATGAACGGACCTTCCACATATTTATCCGGTGTCACTTCCTTGTAGACCGTCCCGTCTTCAAAAGGAACCAACCCGGTGAAATCGTCGTTCAGGCGAACGACATTACAATGTCCCCAACCGCCGTAATACATATAGTAGCGGCCATCATCGTCACGGAAAACGAACTGGTCGATCGGCTGTGCCCCGTTTACGATCTCGTTGATAAGCGGTTTGCCTAACAGGTCCTTATACGGACCTTCCGGGCGGTCGCTGACGGCAACCCCGATTCCTCCTACTTCACCTTCATGCACGTCGTTGGCCCCGAAGAAAAAATAATATTTGCCATCCTTATGGATGATAGACGGCGCCCACATGGCTTTCTTCGCCCATTTCACGGCGGAGGTATCGAGCACAGATGAATGTTTCGTCCAGTTCACCAAATCCTTGGATGAAAAACAGTCGAAATAAGTCTGCTTCTCATACGCATCGCTCCAGGTCGGGAAAACCCAATAGGTATCACCATAAATGATCCCTTCCGGATCGGCATACCAGCCCTCGAATATCGGATTACCACTGGTCACGACATCAGCAACAGCCTTCTGTTGCTGTTTCGGCTGTCCGCACGAAACTAATGCGGCAGCACACAATAGCACATATAAACTTTTTTTCATTTATGAGTTAGATTTTTTCTGTTCCATATTCTTAGCCAACCCCCCTTCGGATGTTTCCTTATAGAGACTCGGCAGGTCGTTTCCGGTCTGACGCATCACTTCCACCACCTGGTCGAAACTTACCCGGTGCTTGCCATCGGAGAAATTGGAGAAGGTATTCGCATCCAGCGCACGGGCTGCCGCAAAGGCATTGCGTTCGATACAAGGAATCTGTACCAACCCGCAAACCGGGTCGCAAGTCAGTCCCAAGTGATGCTCCAGCCCCATCTCGGCCGCATACTCGATCTGTGCAGGCGTCCCCCCGAACAACTGGCTGGCCGCAGCAGCTGCCATCGCACAAGCCACACCGACCTCTCCCTGGCATCCTACCTCGGCCCCGGAAACGGATGCATTCGTACGGACCACATTACCGAACAACCCGGCTGTCGCCAACGCACGCAAGATACGGGAGTCACGGAAGTCGCGGGACTCTTTCAGATGGTAAAGCACAGCCGGCATGACACCGCACGAACCGCAGGTCGGGGCCGTCACGATCTTGCCTCCGCAAGCGTTCTCCTCGGAAACGGCCAGAGCATACGCATAGACCATCCCACGGCTTTTGATACTGCTGCCGTAACCTTTGGCACGGATCATATAGTCGGATGCCTTACGCCGGATTCCCAGACCGCCGGGCAAGATGCCTTCGGCTTCGAGGCCGTTACGGACCGCTTGTTGCATCACTTCCCATACTTCGGCCAGATAGTCCCATATCTGCGGACCTTCGCACTGTTCGACATATTCCCAGTAGGAATGGCCGGTTTTTTCACACCAGGCCTGTATATCCTTGATAGTATGCATTTCGTAAACCTGGCCCTGCGTCAACTCGTTGTAGGTTTCGTTTGCCAACGTCCCTCCCCCGATACTGTAAATCGTCCAGTTATCCAGTTCCTCTCCGCTTTCGTCAAACGACTGGAAGAGGATGCCGTTCGGATGAAAAGGCAGGAACACCTTCGGTTCCCAAGTGATATTGGTCTTGGCCACCGGGCTCAACACTTCGAGAATTGCCGCATCCGTCATGTGGCCTTTGCCTGTAGCCGCCAGGCTCCCATAGAGCGTAACATTAAAACGTACGGCTCCCCGATTACGTTCCAGGAACATCCGGGCAGCACGCATCGGCCCCATTGTGTGGCTACTGGACGGCCCGTGACCGATCCTGTATATTTGCTTGATCGATTCCATTGTTTTGAGATTTATGAGTTATCATTTGTAATTTATGATTTATAGTTTATGCATTGATGATAAATTATAAATATTTTCACACTTTCAAAAATATATTCCGCTTATAAAGCAGCCACAAAATTACATAAATAATCAATGCGTTCGACGCTGCAATCAAAGCCGGATAATAATTTCCTGTATATTGTTCGAGGCCATGAAAAAGAGAAGTTCCTATACATCTGAAACTAATCACGTTAGCCAGCATATAGGCCATGATCGAATTCATGCCGTAGACTTTCAACCAAGTCAGGTTCTTCCGGTGTCCCTTATAATCGATCCAATAATAGAACAAGCCCATCAACAGGAAACAATAGCCGCTGCTGACCAACACCATCGAGCTCGTCCATATCTTCTTGATCACCGGCAACTGCAAGTCCCACAGCCAGCCCAGCGCAACCATTATCGCACCGATTCCTAACAGCCATTGCCATTTGTGCTTCCGGTCCATTCCGCTCTTCAAGATATACCCGGCAAAAACTCCGGTCAGCACCGTCACGCCAAAGTTCAGGCTGCTTAATATCCAGGTATAACGATAAGATTCGGCAAATACGATCTGTCCGTTCTCCACAACAGCAGCATCGCGGAATCGTCCCAGGACCGTACGGTCCACCCATTCCGCCAGGTTACCGTCCGGCGTGTAGTTGCCACCTCCATAACCATCGATCGTAATAAATTGCATGGCTCCCCAATAGGCTAACAACAAGGCGACCGCCGTCCCGATTTGCACGGACAGACGCACATGCAGGAACAGCATTGCCGAAATCAGATAGCCCATCGCAATTGCCTGCAATGTGTTCGAATAAAGATAAATCCGGTCCGGGTCCAATCCTAAAAGATTTCCCTGGCACATCATACCGAAGATCCAGAGCAAGGCCACCCGCTTGACGATACGACGGTAGACCGCCCATTTATCCGGCATCACTTTATATCGGGAAAGGGCGAACGGCATCGACACGCCCGCCATAAACATGAAGAGCGGCATCACCAAGTCCCACGAAGAGAACCCCTCCCACTGCACATGCGAGAAGCACCACAAAAAATCGTTATACCAAGGCGCATCTATCGCACGTCCGAGAGGATGCAGAACCCCTTCCAGCGCCACCAGGCAAAACAAATCGAAGCCACGTAACACGTCGAGCGACTCCAGGCGTTGATAAGATGGTTTCATGATGATTTATGATTTATGATTTATGATTTATGATTTATGATTTGTATAAAAAAAGATTTCAGATTTATGTTTAATGTTATGTTTTCTGGTCATAAATCTGAAATCACAAATTTCTTCACACTTTCAGGAAAATTCGTTGACGGTACAGGAAGTACAGGAATCCCCAGCAAACGGCAATGTAGCCGATCGAACCGGCTAAAGGCTGCGCGGCTTCCGGCATCCATCCGACAAGTCCGCCAAACAGGCCTTGGGATGTATAAGAGAAATCGATGAATTTTTGCGCCAAATAGATCGTAATCGAATTAACCCCGATCACCTGGAAGAAGAAAGTCCATTTCCGCCATCCCAACACATCGACAATGTAATAAAACAGGGCGAACATCCAAACCGAATAGGCTCCGACAACGCAGACAAACGAACTGCTCCACAGCTTTTTGTTGATCGGGAACACCAAACTCCACAACACCCCCACCAACAGTAACAGCACACCGGCCAACACCAAGCCTGCCACCTTCCGCTTGTCCGTCAATCCCTCTTTACGCAACTTGATAAACTCGCCCGTAAACATTCCCAACATAGCCGTCACAATCCCCGGTAACGTGGACAACAACCCTTCCGGGTCAAAAAATCCTTGATGCAAACGCCCCGGCAACAACAAACGATCCACATAGCCGACCCAGTTGCCTTCCAGCGTGAATGGTCCGACCTCCGCACCCGGCACAGGGATAAAAGCTATCCAAACCCAATAGCCGACCAAGATCGTCCCGGCTATCCACGCCCTGACTGAAGTCCGGAAATGCACGAACAGCAAGGCGGCAAACATCCATCCCAACCCAATACGCGCCAAGACGCTGGCGCAACGAAGGTTCGCAAAGTCAAACTGTAGCAATCCGTTATAGACACATCCCAGCAACACCAGCGTAATTCCTCTGCGGACAATCCTTTTATAGATATCCGACTCGCTCTTCCCCTGTTCGCGCTGCTTTTCCAACGAGAACGGAAACGAGATGCCGGCAATGAACAGAAACAGCGGGAAAATCGTGTCGTGGTGTGTCAACCCGTCCCACTCCACATGATCCATCTGTCCACCTATCGCCTGAAAAAAAGAATTCGGAAACAACGTTGCCAACGCAACGAAAAGAGAAGCCCCTCCCATAATAAAGAACATATCAAACCCCCTCAGGGCATCCAGCGACAGCAGTCGCCGGGACTGTTTTTGTTTTTCCATATATACAATATCTTTTTAAGTTTACTTTGTCGATCAAGTTTGCAAAGATAGGTCTTTTTTCAACACAAGCAATTTATACAAGAAACCTCGTTTCTTCAGATACCCTAAAAATTTTCATTCTTTCCCCAACAGTGAAAATAAATTTTCCATCACATGAAAATTTATTTCCCCACTATGGAAAATTTATTTTCATGCGATGGAAACTTCTCTTTCATACAATGGTATCAGAACAACGTTCCCAACCGAAATTTTCTTCATACCGGTCGAAGAGGGGTTCCTCTTCGATATTGTATTGACGGAGCAAATCGCGTACGTATAACTGGTCTTCGGGAGTAAAACAACGCTCCTTACGTTTCAAACGGTAAAAATGAGTCGTCCCGAAATATTCTCTCATCTCCCGCCGTATTTCTTTAGCCTGACGATAAGGGATATTGTCCAACAGGTGCTCCATGCCATAGGCATTTTTCAACGGGCTGTCATCCATAAACCCGGAACAATCGCCATCGGGGACAACACGTTCCGGGTTGATCGCTCTCACCGCCCAACGTTCTTTCGGGATATGCCGCGACACCTGATGACGCAGACAGGTGGAAGCATGTAGGCATTTCCCGTTAAAACAAAGTGCAAAGTCGTTCGGGACCAAAGAATAATCTAATTTGTCTAACATGGTATTAATGTATTGATATTAGACAAAGGTACTCACAGATCCGGCGGAAAGCAAACATTTACACTCAAAAAATGATCACAACAACAATGACTATAGGCGAGATGAGGGAGTTCACCGTGCCAACGGCTGCCATTTCATATAAGTTCCGGTCCTCCACAACCACTCCATCGGTCCATAACGGAACTTCTTCAGCCAATAATGGCTGAACACTATCTGAACACCCGTATAAGCAAGACAAACCAATACGCTCAAGAAAACACCCAGATGGCTCCAATCCAACCCGAAACCGGAAAAAATAAAGACTCCGATCACGGACTGCGCGATATAATTCGTCAGGCCCATACGCCCGTAACTGACTAACGGTGCCATCGCCCGCTGCACCTTCTGCAAACGGTATCCCTCCATCACCACAATTACCCATAGATAAGCAGTCAACAGGTTAATCAGATTAGTCGTCGTCGAACTCATCCACGAATAAAAAGAGACCTCTCCCCAAGCCACAGGCGGAAAATAAGAACGCGCCACATAAAGCAGTCCCAACCCTGCGAGGGCAAGCAAGGCCCAACGGTTCAGTCGGCTACGAAACTCATCCATACGCTCGAACAGACGAATGCGTCCTACGATGAACCCTAAGATGAAAAGTCCCAAGGTCAAGTAAATACGCCCGCTCGACACCTGGAAGCGCATTTTTCCGACGATCCCGTCCCAAGCGTTACTCTCGATCGTTTCAGACAAGGTCGGGACTTTCCGAGGACCTGCCGGACGGGAAGCAGGCCTTTCGGCAACACGTTCCACCTGCTCGACCGCCGGAGCCGTCAGGCTTTTATAAGCTACCGGGACAAGTGTCGCCCCCCCTAAGAAAAGAAACAGCGTAATCCCTGCCAACAGCTTGGTCGACCATTTATACATCAACACCAAAACAAACCCCAGTATCGCATATATCAGCAAAATATCCACCCGGACAATCAAGCCGTGTAAATAACCGATCGCCAACAAAAGAACCAGCCTCCACAAAAAACGTGGACGGAAGTCAAGTCCTTTCTTCGCCGCCCGATCCATCTGGATAAAGAAACTTAAACCGAACAGGCAAGAGAAGATAATGAAGAATTTCCCGAAAACCAGATAATTGATAAGCCAACTGAAAATCTCGTTCATCGTTCCCTCCCACGGGAACACAGCCTGAGACGTCATCGTCCCCATAGCTCCAAAATGTTGCATAGAATGAATCAGGCAAATGCCGATAAGAGAAAAGCCACGCAAGGCATCGATCACTGTAATACGCTCTCCGGGAGCAAGCACTGTTTTTGTTGTTTCCATATTTTCAAATTTCAGATTTGATTTTTATTCGTTTTCTTCCGGGAACAAAATTACAGGGCATCACTCGAACAGAAGGAATACAAATTACGGTTTTGTGGATATTTTTTACTGTAGAACGGCTCTTGGTTCGGAATGAATCACATAGTGACCTGTTTTAGGATTCAAGAGAAACAAGATTGTAAATTAATTCGTATGTTTGCAGCCGTAACCTAAAAAAATAAAGACAATGACAGTAATCATTTTAATAGCAGTGATCGTGATCCTGGCAATCTGGATCGTTTCTTTGTATAATTCGTTAGTGAAATTGCGCAACAACCGCGAGAACGCATTTGCCGACATCGACGTACAGCTCAAACAACGCCATGACCTTATCCCACAGTTGGTCGAAACGGTCAAAGGCTATGCCTCACACGAGAAAGAGACCCTGGAACGCGTCATTAACGCCCGTAACGGAGCGATCAGCGCCAAAACGATCGACGACAAGATCATGGCCGAAAACGTCCTGACTTCCGCTCTTGCCGGATTGAAGATCACGCTCGAGGCCTATCCCGATCTGAAAGCCAACCAGAACTTCTTGCAGTTGCAGGAAGAAATTTCCGACCTAGAAAACAAACTGGCTGCCGTGCGCCGTTATTTCAATTCGGCCACGAAAGAGTTGAACAACGCAGTCGAGACATTCCCGTCCAACCTGATCGCCGGTATGTTCGGTTTCAAGAAGGAAGTGATGTTCGACCTGGGCGAACAACGCGCGACACTCGAAGAAGCACCTAAAATCAAGTTCTAAGGATGCAATACGTCGGTATACAAACCCAACAGAGCAGGAACAATTTCCGGTCCCTGCTCCTGCTTTGCTTGTTTCCCTGCCTGGTAATGGGATTGCTTTTTGCGTTCTGCTACCTGCTCCACCTGTTGGCAATGAACGACGACGGCCTGACGGGGGCCGAACTGCTCGGATATTCCACCGGGATGTTCATCCATTTGGCGCCATACGTATTGGGAGGTGTACTCATATGGTTCATCATCGCCTATTTTGCCAATACAAGCATCATCAACTCGGCAACCGGCTCCGAACCTTTGTCGAGAATGGAAAACAAAAGGGTATACAACTTAGTGGAAAACCTATGTATGAGCCAGGGAATGAAAATGCCCAAGATCAATATCATCAACGACGATTCTCTGAACGCTTTTGCAAGCGGCATCAACGAAAGGACTTACACCGTCAGCCTCTCGCGGGGGATCATCGACAAGTTGGACGACCAAGAACTGGAAGCGGTCATTGCACACGAGCTGTCGCATATCCGCAACAAAGACGTGCGCCTGATGATCGTATCGATTGTCTTTGTCGGCATCTTTGCCATGCTCGCACAGATGGCCATGCGTTCCGTCTACTACTCGTCGATGAGCCGCAGGAGAGACGAGAAAAACAACACTGCGATCATCATCGTCTTAGTCATGGTTGTTGCAGCCATCGGTTATTTCTTCTCCATGCTGATGCGTTTCGCCATCTCGCGCAAACGGGAATACCTGGCCGACGCCGGAGCTGCCGAGATGACCAAGAATCCGCTCGCCCTCGCCAGCGCACTGCGGAAAATATCGGCCGATCCCGACATCGAAGCCGTCAAACGAGAAGACGTAGCCCAGCTTTTCATCCAGCATCCGGGCCAACAGGCCAAAAGCGCACTGAACGGTTTAAGCGGACTTTTCGCCACTCATCCACCCATTGAAAAGCGGATACAAGTACTCGAACAATTCTAAATTTAATCAAGATTTAATATCCCTAATCATTCCAATCCCGGCATTAATTTAATATCTTTGATGCCGGATAAAAATAAGTGTTGGAAATGATACAAAAAGAATTGACCGGCGATCTTAAGCTGAAATGGGATCGCATACAACAGGCGATGCGGAAGATAAATGCCGACGGATGCCTGCTTACCGTGGATGTAAATCTGTATTACACAACCGGACGTATCTATAGCGGCTATTTCTATCTTCCTGCGGAAGGTGCTCCGTGGTTCTTCGTGAAACGGCCGAACGGACTGGCAGGCGATCATGTCGAATACATTCGCAAACCGGAACAGATGGCCGAGCTCTTCGCGTTCTACGGACTGGAAATGCCGGAAAAGCTTCTGCTCGAAGCCGACGAACTGACATACAACGACTATATACGTCTGCAAAAGATCTTCAATCCGAAAGAGACCGGAAACGCAACCGCAATGATGCGTGAACTGCGCCGGATAAAGACACCGTACGAGATCGAAATGTTCCGCATCTCGGCCGAACGCCACGCCAAGACATATGCCGAAATTCCCGAATGTTTCCGCCCCGGAATGACTGATCTCGAATTCCAGTATGAAATAGAAAAACGGATGCGCAAGAACGGTTCCATCGGACTGTTCCGCGCCTTCGGAGCTAATATGGATATCTTTATGGGAAGTATCCTGGCGGGAGAAAACGCCGAAGTCCCCTCGCCTTTCGACTTTGCCTTAGGTGGTAGTGGTATCGACGCTTCCTGCCCGTTAGGTGCAAACGGAACGCCTCTGAAAGAAGGGACAGCCATCATGGTAGACATGGCAGGAAATTATACGGCTTATATGACGGATATGACACGTGTGTTCTCCGTCGGCCACCTGACCGAGCTTGCTTACCGGGCACATCAGACAGCCCTCCTTATCGAAAGCGAGATCGAGAATATCGCCCGGCCGGGCACACCTTGTGCCGAACTCTACGAGATAGCCGCCAAAATCACCGAAAGCCAGAGACTTGGCGCATACTTCATGGGGACCAAGCAACAAGCCAAATTCGTAGGGCACGGCATCGGCATCCAGATAAACGAGCTGCCGGTACTTACGCCCCGCTCGAAAGACATGCTGGAACCGAACATGGTATTTGCACTCGAACCGAAATATGTGATACCGGGTATCGGCGCCGTCGGCATCGAAAATAGTTTCCTGGTTACGGAAACCGGACTGGAGAAGATCACGCACTTCACAGAAGATATCATACAATTAGACAAATAAATCATAAATCATAAATCATAATGAAAAAAACAATCTCACTTCTCCTGTTACTGTCTGTCATCTTCATGCCGGTAAAGGCACAAGATGTAGAAAACGTAAAGCCGGTGAAGAATGTCATTCTTCTAATCCCGGACGGGACATCACTGGCTACAGTCTCTATGGCGCGTTGGCTGCAATGGTATACCAACCCCGACAAACCGAAATTGAACATCGACCCGTATCTCTGCGGAACAGTCCGCACGCATTCTTCGAATGCCCCGATCGGCGACTCGGCTCCTACGACTTCCTGCTACATGACAGGACAACCCAGCCGTACAGGCTACGTTTCCACCTACCCGGAGAACGACGGTGACAACGATATCTACCCGACCGATCCGGCACGCGCTTTCCAACCGCTGACAACCGTCCTGGAAGCTGCCAAAATAAAACAGGGCAAATCAACGGGACTGGTTTTCACCTGCGAATTCCCGCATGCAACACCGGCCGACTGCTCCGCCCACAGCTACAACCGTGGCAAATATGAATGGATCGCTCCGCAGATGGCTCACAACGACCTGAACGTCGTGATCGGTGGCGGCGCCAGCCTGCTTCCCGAAGAGAGCGAAGCCTACCTGAAAGGTAACGGATACGGTATTTTCAAGAATGACATCGACGGTATGCGTAATTACAAAGGCAACAATATGTGGGCTTTGTTCGGAGATCGGGAAATGGCTTACGACATCGACCGAGATCCGAGCCAACAGCCATCCTTGGAAGAGATGACACGCAAGGCAATCGAAAAGTTATCCCAAAACCCGAACGGTTTCTTCCTAATGGTGGAAGGCAGCAAGGTCGACTGGGCTGCCCACGCGAACGATCCGGTCGGCATGGCCACGGATATGTTGGCTTTCGACCGTGCTTGCGGTGCTGCCCTCGAATTTGCCCGTCAGAATGGCGAGACTGCCGTAGTGATCGTTCCCGATCATGGCAACAGCGGTATCAGTATCGGCCGTGCCGACTGTAAAGGTTACGATAAACTGAGCAAGGACCAGTTGTTTCATCAGCTTTCTTTGTATAAATTGACAGCCGAAGGCTTTGCCAAGAAAGTGAACAGTGTACCGAATTCCGAAGTGCAAAACGTCTTCCGGGAATATGCCGGCTTCGAACTGACACCTGAAGAACTGGATGCCTTGAACCATTGCAAGAATTACAAAAACAGCCCGATCCCGGAAAATGAACGCTCGATCGAAGGCAAAGGCTCTTTATACAGCAGTTCGCTGACGACTTTCATGTCCAAGCTGCTTACCTCCAGAACCTGTTTCGGTTTCACAACCGGCGGCCACACAGGCGAAGAGGTGTTCCTTGCAGCTTACCATCCCGACCGTACAAGCTTACCTCTCGGTATGCACACGAATATCGAACTGAATCATTATCTCTGTGCCCTGTTCGGCATGACACACGACACGCTGGAAGAACTGACAGCCGGAAACTTCGCTCCTCACACGGAAGTATTCAAAGATTTCAAATGTGAAATCGTTCCGGCTAAAGACGAGAAAGGTTCTCCTTCACTGGTCGTAAAAAACAAAAGGAAGCAGATCAACATCACGCCGTTCAGCAACATCGTGACGATCGGAAAGAAAGGCCGGGAAGAAATCCGCCTGAATTCGGTAATCGTATACGTTGACAAAAACAATACATTCTACTTGCCGACCAAACTGGTAGAATATCTGCAATAAAAATAGAGAAGAGGGTGGTGTGCACACCACCCCTCTCTCGTGAAATTTATCTTCCCCATAAACCTGTCTTCCTCCTCCAAACGCCCTATTTACATAATATACGGCAATAAGTTATAGTTATTTGTTTTTTTTCAATCATTCTTTTCTTAAAATATCTATACTGTATAAATATGGAAGATTTATATAGACATTCAGACAAATAAAACCGCTCTTTTTAAGGTACATTTGCGTCATTTTTAATGAATAAAACGAATATGACAAGAGCAAATGCAAAATGGATACGGCTGATGGCAGTTATCGGCTGTACGACTATGTGGATGGCATCCTGCAAACATGCACCGGATGCACAGATGAAAGCATCTTACGCGACGATGAAAGTTTCTACGGCAAACAAAGAGCTGACAACCCCTTATTCGGCCACGATCCGCGGTCGCCAGGATATAGACATTTATCCGCAAGTATCGGGAACGATCGAAAGGCTTTGTGTAACCGAAGGAGAGGTCGTACGGAAAGGACAATTACTTTTTGTTATAGACCAAGTTCCTTACAAAGCTGCTTTAAAGACAGCCCAGGCAAATGTGGAAGTGGCAAAAGCAGCTTTAGCTACAGCCGAACTGAACTACAACAGTACTAAAGAATTATTTGCGAAAAAAGTCGTTTCCGCTTTCAACCTGAAAACAAGCGAAAACAGCTATCTGACGGCCAAAGCACAACTGGCGCAGGCGGAAGCACAAGAAGTGAACGCCCGCAACAACCTGTCTTATACGGAAGTCAAAAGTCCGTCCGACGGAGTTGTCGGTATGTTGCCTTACCGTGCCGGAGCATTGGTCAGCGCCAGTATTCCCCAACCGTTGACAACTGTTTCCGACAATTCGAACATGTATGTTTACTTCTCCATGACCGAAAATCAATTACTGGCTATGAGCCGCCAGTACAAAAGCATGGACGAAGCGTTGAAAAACATGCCGGAAGTGTCGTTGAAACTGAATGACCAGTCTATTTACGAACAAAAAGGAAAGATCGAATCGATTAGCGGAGTGATCGATCGGAAGACCGGGACAGTCGGCGTGCGTGCCGTATTCCCTAACGAATCCCGCCTGCTTCATAGCGGAGCCTCCGGCAATGTGCTCATACCGCAAACTTACAAAGACTGTATCGTAATTCCTCAAGGTGCAACAGTCCGTTTGCAGGACAAGACGCTTGTCTATAAAGTGGTGGATGGGAAAGCTGTTTCCACATTGATTACTGTAGCTGAAATCAACGACGGTCGCGAATATATCGTACTTGACGGATTGAAGGTTGGCGAAGAAATCGTATCCGAAGGAGCCGGGTTAGTACGCGAAGGAACGCAAGTTAAATAAAGGATCGAAGTATGAAAGGAAATATATTTATCAAACGGCCTGTTATGGCCATCTCCATCTCCATTCTTATTTTGGCGATCGGACTAATTTCGCTCTTTACCTTGCCGGTCGAGCAATATCCTGACATTGCGCCGCCTACGGTCCACGTATCGGCAACCTATACCGGAGCGGATGCCAATGCAGTGATGAACAGTGTTATCATGCCACTGGAAGAAAGCATCAATGGTGTGGAAAACATGATGTACATGACTTCAACAGCAACCAATGCCGGTTCGGCAACGATCGAGGTATATTTCAAACAAGGGACAAACCCCGATATGGCAGCCGTCAACGTACAGAATCGTGTAACGAAGGCACAGGGTTTATTGCCTGCTGAAGTAACCCGTATCGGTGTCAGCACTCAAAAACGACAGACCAGCTTCCTGCAGATCGACGCACTTGTCAGCACTGACGGACGATTTGACAAGACCTTTCTCGGAAACTACCTCGACATCAACGTCATCCCACGTATCAAACGTATCGAAGGCGTAGGTGACGTAATGGAGTTGGGTGATACCTATAGTATGCGTATCTGGCTGAACCCCGAACGAATGGCCCAATACGGCTTGGTTCCATCGGATGTGACTGCTGTATTAGGAGAACAGAATATCGAGGCTCCGACCGGTTCGCTGGGTGAAAACTCGAAAAACGTTTTCCAATATACGATGAAATATCGTGGACGCTTGAAGAGCGTAGAAGAATTCCAGAATATCGTCGTCCGTGCTCAGGAAGACGGTTCTGTCTTACGCCTGAAAGATGTCGCTAAGGTTGAGTTGGGAACATTGAGTTACGGTTTCGACAGCCAAATGGACGGCAAACCAGCCGTGACATTCATGATTTACCAGGTAGCCGGTTCCAATGCTACGGAAGTCAACGAACGTATTGCCGCCGAATTGGAAAAGATGAAAGAAGAATTGCCTACAGGTATGGAATTCATCACGATGATGAGCTCCAACGACTTCTTATTTGCTTCTATTTATAATGTAGTCGAAACACTGATCGTGGCGATCATCCTCGTAATCCTCGTGGTGTATTTCTTCCTGCAAGACTTCAAGAGTACCTTGATCCCGTCTATTTCAATCATCGTTTCGTTGATCGGTACATTCGCCTGTCTGACCGCAGCCGGATTCACGATCAACATTCTGACCCTGTTTGCCCTGGTGCTTGCCATCGGTACGGTAGTGGATGACGCGATCGTAGTGGTAGAAGCCGTACAGGCGAAATTCGATGCGGGTTACACCTCGTCCTATCAAGCAACGAAAGATGCGATGGGTGACGTGACGATGGCCGTTATCTCTTGTACCTGTGTGTTCATGGCCGTGTTCATACCGGTAACTTTCATGGGTGGTACTTCTGGTATTTTCTACACACAATTCGGTGTGACGATGGCAACCTCCGTAGGTCTTTCCATGATCTGTGCATTGACGCTCTGCCCCGCCTTGTGTGCTATGATGATGCGCCCGAGCGATGGAAACAAGAGTGCCAAAAGTTTCAACGGACGTGTACGTGCAGCCTACAATGCCTCTTTCAATGCCGTGTTGGGCAAATACAAAAAAGGCGTCATGTTCTTTATTCACCACCGCTGGATGGTATGGGCCGGAACGATCGCATCCATTATTCTGCTGGGATGGCTTATCAGCAATACCAAAACAGGTCTTGTCCCGCAAGAAGACCAAGGGACCATCATGGCAAACGTGGCCATTGCTCCGGGTAGCACATTGGAAGAAACGGGCAAGGTGCTGGACAAAGTAGAGAATATCCTGAAGAACACGCCCGAAGTAGAACACTACGCCCGCGTAGCTGGCTACGGCTTCCTGGCTGGTCAAGGTACTTCCTACGGTATGGCAATCATCCGTTTGAAAAACTGGGATGAAAGAAAAGGGGCCGAACATGTTTCCGACGCAGTAGTAGCCCGCCTAAACGCACAATTCGCCCAAATCAAAGAAGCGCAGATATTCTGCTTCCAGCCGGGTATGATTCCGGGCTACGGTCTGGGTAACTCTATCGAGTTGAACTTGCAGGACCGTACAGGTGGAGATATGAGCACTTTCTACGGCAACGCCATGCAGTATATCGGAGCTTTAAACCAGCGCCCAGAAGTTGCAATGGCTTATACTTCTTATGCAATGAACTTCCCGCAGATATCGGTCGATGTGGATGCAGCCAAATGTAAACGGGCAGGCATTTCACCTTCGATGGTTCTCGACGTATTGGGTAGCTATTGTGGTGGTGCATACGTTTCCAACTACAACCAATTCGGGAAAGTATACCGTGTGATGTCACAAGCCTCACCTGAATATCGTCTTGACGAACAAGCCCTGAACAACATGTTCGTCCGCAACGGGACGGAAATGGCTCCGCTCAGCCAGTTCGTAACCCTGAAACGGGTACTCGGACCTGAAGTATCCAATCGTTTCAACCTCTTTAGCTGTATCACGGTCAATGTGAACCCGGCACCGGGATATTCCACGGGTGAAGTACAACAGGCCATCGAGGAAGTGGCTGCCCAAATGCTGCCGACAGGATACGGGTACGAATATGGCGGTATGGCACGTGAAGAGGCCAATACGGGAGGCTCGCAGACACTCTTTATCTATGCGGTCTGTATCTTGCTTATCTACTTGATTCTGGCTTGTCTGTACGAAAGTTTTCTTGTGCCCTGGGCCGTTATCCTGTCTGTTCCGTTCGGTTTGATGGGTTCATTCCTGTTTGCCAAACTGTTTGGATTGGAAAATAACATCTACTTGCAGACCGGTGTAATCATGTTGATCGGACTTTTGGCCAAGACGGCAATTTTGATTACTGAGTTCGCCATCGAACGCCGTCGTAAAGGGATGGGGATCGTCGAATCGGCTTATTCGGCCGCACAAGCCCGTTTACGTCCAATTTTGATGACCGTACTTACGATGATCTTCGGTATGCTTCCGCTTATGTTCGCATCCGGAGCCGGAGCCAACGGTAACAGTTCATTAGGAACAGGTGTTGTCGGCGGTATGGCAGTCGGGACATTGGCATTACTGTTCGTCGTGCCGGTATTCTACATCATTTTCGAATACATGCAAGAAAAAATCCGTCCGCCGATGGAAGTTGAAACCGATATGCAAGTTGCGTTGGAAAAGCAAAAGAGCCAAACCGAACGTGACGGTTTAAACAATGAAAATAAATAAGGTATGAAGAAAATAATCGTATTAACAACCGCAACCGCCCTGTTGAGCAGTTGCGGCATATACACCAAATATCAACCGGCCGAGACGACTCCGGACAACCTGTACGGAGAAGAGGTGGCTGTCGATGATACGACCAACTTCGGTAATGTGAACTGGCGGGAACTTTTTACGGACCCGCAGTTACAGGCTCTTATCGAACAAGGGTTACAAAACAACACCGATCTCCGATCCGCCCAATTGCAGATCGAGGAAGCGGAAGCGGCGTTAATGTCGGCAAAACTTGCTTTCCTTCCTTCGTTCGCACTTTCCCCGCAAGGAACGATCAGCAGTTTCGACGGTGGGAAAGCGACAAAGACATACACGCTGCCAGTCACAGCCAGTTGGGAACTGGACATCTTCGGACGTCTGCGCAATGCCAAGCAACAGGCCAAAGCACTGTATGCCCAAAGCAAGGACTACCAGCAGGCTGTGCGTACCCAGTTGATCGCCGGGATCGCCAACGTATACTATACATTGTTGATGTTAGATGAACAGTTAGCCATTTCGCAACAGACAGAAGAAGCCTGGAAAGAGACGGTGGCTTCTACCCGTGCATTGATGGATGCCGGATTAGCCAACGAGGCGGCCACTTCCCAAATGGAAGCGGCTTACTACAGCGTACAGACTTCCATTCTTGACTTGAAAGAGCAGATCAACCAAGTCGAAAATAGTCTCGCCCTATTGCTCGCTGAGACACCGCGCCGCTACGAACGTGGAAAGCTGGCCGACCAGCGGCTCCCGGAAGACGTAGCAGTCGGCGTACCTATGCAAATGTTATCGAACCGTCCCGATGTACGTGCTGCCGAACGTTCGCTGGAACAAGCATTTTACGCAACCAACCAGGCTCGTGCCGCTTTCTATCCTTCCATCGTACTGAGTGGAAGTGCCGGATGGACCAACTCGGCAGGGAGTATGATCGTCAATCCAGGCAAATTCCTGGCTTCGGCAGTCGGCTCACTCACACAACCGTTGTTCAATAAAGGACAGATCATGGCCCAATACCGCATCGCCAAAGCACAGCAGGAAGAAGCAAGCCTGTCTTTCCAGCAAGCCTTGCTGAATGCCGGCAGCGAAGTCAACGACGCTTTAGTCGCCTGCCAGACAAGCAAGGCCAAGACCCTTTTGTTCGAAAAGCAAATCCAATCCTTGGAAAAAGCATTGGAAAGCACCTCGTTGCTGATGGAACATGGTACGACGACCTATCTGGAAGTGCTGACCGCCCGCCAGTCCTTGTTGAGTGCACAGCTGTCACAAACAGCTAACCGGTTCACCGAGATACAAAGCGTGATCAACCTTTATCAAGCTTTAGGCGGCGGTAGAGAATAAGAAAACATTTTTTATCCATAAAAGCCAAAAACCTTCTAAACCGGACCTTTTACCTATTCCATAGGACCTGTTTCAGAAAAAGTATCCAAACTTCAACGAAACAGGTCCTTTTTTATCAAATGAAAAATAAGCGGAGCCATGACATTGTCTATTCATTTTTTTATACTTTTGTGGGCATAAGACAGAATATACACAACAATGAAAAGTAAAAGTTTAGTTTCTATCGATCAATGCTCCAAAGAGGACATTCTTCGTATTCTGGATAACGCCAGGAAGTTTGAAGCAAATCCGAACCGTAAGGTGCTGGAAGGCAAAGTTGCAGCGACCTTGTTCTTCGAACCCTCCACCCGCACACGTCTGAGTTTCGAAACTGCGGTGAACCGGTTGGGCGGCCGTGTGATCGGTTTCTCCGACGCTTCCACGACTAGTTCCTCCAAAGGCGAAACACTGAAAGATACCATCCTGATGGTAAGCAACTACGTCGATCTTATCATTATGCGCCACCATTTGGAAGGCGCCGCCCGTTATGCATCGGAGGTTACGGACGTGCCTATCATCAATGCCGGTGACGGAGCAAACCAGCATCCTTCCCAGACAATGCTGGACCTCTATTCCATTCAAAAGACACAAGGCAAGCTGACCGATCTCAACATCACAATGGTAGGCGACCTGAAATACGGACGTACCGTACACTCACTGATAGTAGGTATGTCTCATTTCAACCCGACATTCAACTTTATCGCACCAAACGAACTCCGCATGCCGGACGAACAGAAAAACTTCTGCGACAAACATGGCATCAAATACAACGAATATACCGAATTTACGGAAGACATCATCAACCAGACGGATATTCTGTACATGACTCGTGTACAACGCGAACGTTTCACCGACCTCGAAGAATACGAACGTGTAAAGAATGTGTATATACTGAAGAATGACATGCTGAAAAACAGTCGCGAGAACTTGCGCATCCTGCATCCGCTGCCTCGCGTGAACGAAATCGCTTATGATGTGGACGATAATCCGAAAGCCTATTATATCCAGCAGGCACGCAACGGACTGTTCGCCCGTCAAGCCATCATCTGCGAAGTGTTGGGCATTTCCGTTGAAGATTAAGAATCCCGTTTCCTGATTTTCAACTTTCAATTATCAATTTTCAATTATCAAAAGTTATGTCAGCAGAAAAGAAAAAAGAATTGCAGGTCGCCGCTTTAGAGAACGGTACTGCCATTGATCATATTCCCCCCAGCCAGTTGTTTAAAGTAGCCAAATTACTGGGGCTGGAAAACATGGACAATACGATTACGATCGGCAACAATTTCCACAGCAATAAAATGGGCAGTAAAGGCATGATCAAAATCTCCGACAAGTTCTTCTGTGACGAAGAGATCAACCGCATCGCCCTGATCGCCCCAAACGTGATCCTGAACATTATCCGCGATTACGAAGTGGTGGAGAAAAAGACCGTTACCTTACCAGACGAACTGGTAGGGCTCGTAAAATGCAACAATCCGAAATGCATTACCAATAATGAACCAATGCCGACTCGTTTCGATGTAATCGACAAAGAAAAGGGTACGATCAGATGCCATTATTGCGAACGCAAGATTAATAAAGAAGACATCATCGTTAAATAATTAACAATCGACAATGGACAATCGACAATTATTTGTCGCAGTCTTTTAATTGCCCATTGTCAATTACCAATTGTCATGAAACACGACTGGAAGCCCGGCACGATGATCTATCCGCTGCCAGCAGTAATGGTTAGTTGCGGCTCTGAGCCTTCAGAATACAATATTATCACTGTCGCGTGGGTGGGTACGATATGTACTAACCCACCGATGTGTTATATCTCCGTCCGTCCGGAACGTCACTCCTACCCGATCTTGAAAAAGAACATGGAATTTGTGATTAACCTGACAACCCGCTCTTTAGCATACGCAACAGACTGGTGTGGTGTCAATTCCGGCAAAGATCATACTAAGTTCGAAGAGATGAAACTGACGCCAGGAAAAGCCTCAGTCGTAAATGCTCCAATCATCGAAGAATGCCCGCTCTGCATCGAATGCCGGGTAAAAGAAGTAATGGCATTAGGCAGCCATGACATGTTTATCGCCGATGTGGTAAACGTGCAGGCCGACGACAAATATCTGGACCCGGAAACGGGAGCTTTCGATATGCAGCGTGCTGACCTGCTGGCTTATTCACATGGCAAATATTACGGATTGGGCGACTTTGTCGGTAAATTCGGCTGGTCGGTCAGAAAGAAAAAATAGTCATGAAGAAAATTTACCTTATATTGCTGATACTTCCATTCTGTTTCTCGGCCAACGCCCAGAAGTTTATCAAGATCGAAGACAAGACATTCAACTGGGGAGGAAAAGTTGGAGTCAATGCCGCGCTCCCGATTGTCAAATCGTTGACGATAGACAATCAGGAGATGGAAGACATACGTCTGCAATATAAGGTAGGTTACCAAGCAGCTGTGTTTGCACGAGTCAATATCGATCGTTTCTATATTCAACCCAGCTTGGCATGGCAATATACGGAAGGTGACATACGTTTCAACATACCACAGACAGAAAACAGCCTGCCTGACGGGACAAACACCCAAATGCCTATCGGCAAGAACCGGATTACTTATAAGTCCGCCACGCTCGAAGTTCCGGTGATGATCGGTTATTATCTGGTAAAAGAAGGTCCGTACGCATTAAGCATGATGTTCGGCCCCAATATCAAATACAACTACAAAACGCGCTACAGTACAGATATGACAGACAGACCCCGCGAGTTTGAAGACGACAATACCCCTTTCGGCATCAGCATAGCCGCCGGGCTGGGAGTCAGTATCTGGCGTCTGTTTCTTGACTTCAGTTATGAATTCGGTTTGAACGAGGTAGCTTCCGATTTCCGTGAGATAGGTACCGAGGCCAACCAGAAAGGGACTCTCAACATTGAAAAACGAACAAACATAATGAGTTTCTCACTCGGTTTCCTGTTCTGATTCAGATTTTCATTGTTAAACCATCAAAAAACATATCAGATGAAAAAAGTCAAGATTACGGTATTAAAAACTACTTTAGATGAACAACTGGCCCGCGAATACGGCGCCGAAGGACTGACCGCCTGCCCCATGCTGAAAGAAGGACAAGTTTTTTATGCTGATTATGCCAAGCCGGAAGGTTTTTGTGACGAGGCTTGGAAAGCGATTTACCAATATGCTTTTGCGTTGTCACATGGTGCTGGAAAAGAAGTATTCTATTATGGAGACTGGATCAGAAAACCGGGAGTTGCCATCTGCAGTTGCAATGACGGATTACGCCCTGTCATATTCAAGCTCGAAGCGACGGACGAAGAGTCCGAGATAGACTACACGCCTGTCCGTTGACCAAAAATCAGGATGTATACCCTTATCCTGTAAAAATGGTACTTATCCCCGTAATTCATATACAATCCGAACCAACCTGTCACAGTAACTTTGTATCTGTTCCTCCGGAACATTTTTAATAGCGATTTAAACTAATATACAAGTATGGCAAAAAAAGTATTGATCTTATCATCCAGTCCCCGCCGAGGCGGCAACTCAGACACGCTCTGTGACGAATTTATGCGTGGTGCGGCAGAAAGCAATCATGAAGTGGAAAAGATTTTCCTGAGAGACAAAACAATCCATTACTGTACGGGATGCAGTACATGCAGTCTGTACCAGAAGCCATGCCCTCAAAAAGACGACGCGGCAGAAATCATCGAAAAAATGGTGGATGCCGATGTGATCGTAATGGCTACCCCAGTCTATTTCTACACAATAAGCGCTCAAATGAAAACCCTGATAGACCGCTGCTGTGGAAGATACACGGAGATGAACGGCAAGGAATTTTATTTCATCGTAACGGCAGCCGAAGACGACCGTAAGAAAATGCTCCGCACGATCGACACTTTCCAGGGATTCCTGGACTGCCTGGAAGATCCCGTAATAAAAGGAACCGTGTTCGGATTAGGCGTTTGGCACAAAGGAGAGATCAACGGAAATCCCGCCATGAAAGATGCCTATCAAATGGGAAAACAGGTTTAAGCGATTGCAATGACAGCCCTTTTCAAAGCATATATGTTTTGAATGCAAAACATATATGTTTCGTTTTCAAAACACCGGTGTTTTGAAAAAGGAATCCTTTACTGCAATAAACTTCATGCCTCCATGAGCGGTTATATATACAATAACAACATAAAATTTAAAAGCTATGGGATTTTTATGGTACATTATCATAGGTATAGCAGCCGGCTTTCTGGCCGGTAAAATCATGCGGGGCGGTGGCTTCGGAGTAATAATCAATCTGATTTTGGGAATAGCCGGCGGTGTATTGGGCGGCTGGGTATTCGGATTACTCGGAATTGCAGCTTCCGGTATTATCGGCAGTCTGATTACGGCGACAGTCGGAGCCATTCTGATGTTATGGATCGCTTCGTTGTTTAATAAGCGAAATGTAGATTAATAACAACAGGACATATAGAGTAACGCAAATCCACCCAATTGGCAAGATCTGCGTTACCCTGTTTTTTCAGCTATTTACGGGAACACATCCTATTTCAACACAACCAATACCTTGACCGGGCCATGTGCACCCAATACAAGAGCCTGTTCTATATCAGCTGTTTTAGAGGGGCCTGAGATAAAAGCACCGAAATCATATGTCATGTTTTCCGTCCGTTTATAGGCTTCATGCATATTGTTCACGATCGAATTGCGGTCTATCAGCATAACCAGGCTGTTGGAGATAAAATACAATGCCTTATGCTTTACCTGGCGGGTAATCCAGACAGCCCCGTTCTCGGCTACACCAAAATGGCCTTCCACGATGGCAAGGTCTGTATTGTCCAACTCACGAGGATCGTCGAGATCGTCCGGATTAAAGGTGGCACAGGTAATACTGGACAGATTGGAGGCGATACGGATTGCATCAGGAAAATGGTGACGAATAATATCGTTGATATCGTCTCCAGGCTGCATCAGGACGACTTGCCCCCCAGCAGCTTTCAGAGAGTCGGTAAACTGGAGGATTTTATCTTCGTAAGTGATGGCATCCAGCGTCAGTTCCGGCATATCGTAACGTTTGCCGGTGTGACGACGGATAGCAGATAATATATCGTTTTTGCTACTCATTGTCGTATCATTTTAAGGGCAAGCATACTTCACCCCTACATTATTTTATCTTGTTACTTTTCCACATTTCATTGAACGACTGCTTGGCAAAAGCTGGCAGTTCACGGCCCTTCCCCCATGCATTCAAAGCGTTGTAGATCATAAAACGAGGCATGTTATTGACTACCGGGGCAAACTTCAAAGCCGTATTGAACAGTTTCGGACGTTCCATCAGGAACTTCATGCCGCCGGACATAATCTTTTTCTCCGTACTCGCTTTCCCTATCTTATCCAAGTCCTGACGCCAGCGATAGATCTGTTCGCCGAGGTCTATCTTGACCGGGCAAACATTCGAGCAAGAGAGGCACAACGAACAGGCAGAAACATTGTCCGAATATTTCACCGGATCTTTCAGCATCCCTAGATTGATCCCAATCGGGCCGGGTATAAAATATGTATAGGAATAACCACCGCTACGGCGATAGACCGGACAAGTATTCATACACTCGCCACAACGGATGCAGTTCAGCGTACGGATATGATCGGGACATGCCAGGATATCACTCCGCCCGTTATCGACTATGATGATATGAAACTCACCTCCTTCTTTCGGTTTACAATAGTGAGAAGTGTAGGAAGTGATCGGCTGCCCCGTGCCGGAGCGTGCCAGCAGGCGGGTGAAGACACCTAACGAGTCCCGATCCGGCACGATCTTCTCCATTCCGAACGTCGCAATGTGAACATTCGGGAAAGAAGTTCCCATATCTGCATTCCCCTCGTTGGTGCAGACCACTATCTCTCCAGTCGAAGCAACTGCAAAGTTAGCTCCCGTCATGGCAACATCGGCTGTCAGGAATTTCTCACGCATATTTTTGCGGACGGCATGCGTCAGATAGGTCGGGTCGGAATTGCCTTTTTCCGTACCTAACACGCGCTCCATCATCTCGCCCACCTCCTGCCGCTTGATATGGATAGCGGGCATCACGATATGGCTGGGATGAAGTTTCATCCATTGAAGGATACGTTCGCCGAGGTCGCTCTCGATTATATCGTAACCTTTTCCGAACAGGTAATCGTTCATACCACACTCTTCTGTCAACATGGATTTGCTCTTTATCAGCGTATGCGCCTTGTGCTGTTGCAGGATTTCCTCGACGATCGCATTATGTTCCGCCGCGTCTTTCGCCCAATGGACAATCGCTCCGTTGGCCGTGGCGTTCTTCTCGAACTCTTCCAAAAGGACATCCAAATGGCTGTTCGAATAAAGTTTGATCTCACAAGCCAGTTCACGCAAGCGTTCCCATTCGGGAAGCGAATGGCTCATTTTATCCCGTTTGACACGGACCATCCAGAGGGTTTCGTCGTGCCAGGCTTCCTGCTTGCGGTTCCCGATGAAGCGGGCAGCCGCTTTTGAATGTTTCGTGCTCATAATCCGGAGGCTAATATTTCAACAATATGAATCGTTTTGATCGGAAGGTTGTCACGCTTGATCACGCCTTCCATATGCATCAGGCAGGAACTGTCGGCACCGGTGATGTACTCGGCTCCTGTGCTCATGTGGTCCTTCACCTTATCTCGTCCCATACAGACGGACACTTCGGGTTCCTCAATCGCAAACATGCCACCGAACCCACAGCACTCGTCGATACGTTTCGGTTCGAATATCTCAATGCCTTTCACCAAAGAGAGGAGATCGCGCAACTTAGAAAAATACGGGATATTCCGTTCACTCGGAGAAGAAAGATGCAACTCGCGCACACCGTGACAGCTATTGTGAATGCTTACCTTGTGGGGAAATTCAGCTTTCAGTTCCTTGACCTTCACAATATCGTGCAGAAACTCGCAGATATCATAAATCTTCTTGCTGTTCATACACACATGACCTGCCTTTTCCAGAATACCGGGATGATTCTCTTTCACGAAAGCGACACAACTGGCAGAAGGGCCAACCACATAATCGTACGAACGGAACAATTCTTCCATACGCAGCGCCAACCCTGCCGATTCATGCTCGAATCCGGCATTTGCCATTGGCTGGCCACAACAAGTCTGGTCTAACGGATAATCCACATCCAACCCGAGACTTTTCAATAATTTATAGGAAGCAACACCAACTTCCGGATATACCGCATTGATATAACAGGGAATAAATAATCCTATCTTCATATTGGTTTATTTTAATTACCACAAATGTAATAATTATTTCTGTTACTTTGAACTTGATCCAAAAGTAACAAATCACTTATACTCCTGCCAGCTTCGGATTTGTATATCGTCCATGCCCAGCGTGCAAAATGCTTCGATAAAGGCGCTTGCCAGACGGGCATTTGTGATGAGCGGAACGTTCAGATCGATGGCGGCACGACGGATCTTATAGCCATTATTCAACTCACCGGCTGAAAGGTCGCGCGGAATATTCACAACCATGTCAATCTTCCTTTCGTGGAGCATGGTGAGTGCTTGAGGTTCCATGTCCTCCTCGCTCGGCCAGTAAACCCGCGTACTGGAGATGCCGTTTTCTTCGAGAAAGCGGTGTGTCCCGCCTGTTGCAAAGAGGTTGTAGCCTTTCGATGCCAACATCTTGGCGGCATCCAACATGGCCACTTTCTGTTTTGGCGTACCCGTCGAGAGCAGAATATTCTTTTCTGGGATACGGAGACCGACGGAAAGCATACTTTTCAAAACAGCCTCGGAAACATCGTCGCCGATACACCCGACCTCGCCCGTCGAAGCCATATCAACACCTAAAACAGGGTCAGCTTTCTGCAAGCGGTTGAAGGAGAACTGCGAGGCTTTGATACCTACATAATCCAGATCGAATTCGTTCTTATTAGGTTTCTCGACAGGTAAACCTAACATGATGCGAGTGGCCAGTTCAATAAAGTTAATCTTCAATACTTTGCTGACGAAAGGAAAGGAACGGCTCGCGCGAAGGTTACATTCGATCACCTTGATCTCGTTGCCTTTCGCCAGATATTGGATGTTGAACGGACCAGAGATATTCAGCTCTTTTGCGATCTGCTTGCTGATACGCTTGATGCGGCGGACCGTTTCAACATACAGCTTTTGTGCGGGAAACTGGATAGTTGCATCGCCGGAATGCACACCGGCAAACTCGATATGTTCGGAGATAGCATACATGACGATCTCACCCTTATCGGCTACTGCATCCATTTCCACTTCCTTGGCATGTTCGATGAACTGGCTGACAACGACCGGATGTTTCTGCGACACGTTGGCTGCCAGCTGCAAGAAGCGTTCGAGTTCTTCCTGGTTGGAGCAGACATTCATGGCGGCGCCACTCAGCACATAACTCGGACGAACCAAGACCGGAAAACCCACCTCAGCCACAAACTCGTTGATATCTTCCATCGACGAAAGCTCTTTCCAACGCGGCTGGTCTACACCGATGCGGTCCAGCATGGCGGAAAATTTCTCGCGATCTTCGGCATTGTCGATACTCTTGGCGGATGTCCCCAAGATATTGACATGCTGCTCGTCCAGACGCATCGCCAGGTTATTGGGTATCTGGCCGCCTGTTGAAACAATCACGCCATGCGGATTTTCCAGTTCGAGGATATCCATCACACGCTCGAAGGTCAGTTCATCGAAGTAAAGGCGGTCACACATATCATAGTCGGTCGAAACTGTTTCAGGATTGTAGTTGATCATCACCGAACGCCAACCTTCCTTACGGATCGTTTCCAACGCCTGCACGCCACACCAGTCGAACTCGACCGAACTGCCGATCCGGTAAGCGCCGGAACCCAGCACGACGATGGAACGGTGGTCACCCTGATACTGCACGTCGTTTTCCGTACCGCTATAGGTCAGATACAGATAGTTCGTCTGCGCCGGGTATTCAGCAGCCAGCGTATCGATCTGTTTCACTACCGGAACGATGCCGTGTTCCTTACGAAACTGGCGGATCTGCATCATACCTTTTTCTATATTTCCCTCAAGGCCGAAGGCGCGAGCTATCTGAAAATCGGAGAAACCTTGCCGTTTCGCCTTGCGAAGCAATGAACTATGGACTATGGACGATTGACAATTATCAGGATTGCGATATTCTTTTTTAATTGCCAATTGTCCATTGTCCATTGTCAATTTATGCAACTCCTTGGAGGTACACATGATTCCGTAGAGTTTTTGTAGGAACCACCGGTCTATCTTGGTCAGTTCGTGTATCTGATCGATGGTATATCCGGCACGGAACGCTTTGGAGATAACGAAGATACGGGTGTCGGTCGGTTTATGGAGTGCCTTGTCGATGTCGGTTATCACCAGCTCCTTGTTTTCTACGAAACCATGCATGCCCTGTCCGATCATACGCAACCCTTTTTGGATCGCCTCTTCGAAGGTGCGCCCGATCGCCATCACCTCGCCCACAGATTTCATGCTCGACCCCAACTCACGAGCCACACCATGAAACTTACCCAAATCCCAGCGCGGGATCTTGCAGACCACATAGTCGAGAGCCGGTTCGAAGAAAGCACTTGTCGTCTTCGTCACCGAGTTTTTCAAATCAAAAAGGCCGTAACCCAGTCCCAACTTGGCTGCGACGAAAGCCAACGGATAACCAGTTGCTTTAGAGGCCAGCGCAGACGAACGGGAAAGACGGGCGTTCACTTCGATCACGCGGTAGTCTTCGCTCTCCGGATCGAAAGCATATTGCACGTTACATTCGCCCACGATACCGATATGACGGATGATCCGGATAGCCAGTTCACGAAGTTTATGATACTCGCTGTTGGTCAGTGTCTGTGACGGAGCGATCACGATGCTTTCGCCGGTATGGATACCCAACGGGTCGAAGTTCTCCATGTTGCAGACCGTGATACAGTTGTCGAAACGGTCGCGCACCACCTCATATTCCACTTCTTTCCATCCCTTCAAACTCTTTTCCACCAACACTTGAGAAGAGAAAGAGAAGGCTTTTTCAACCAGTACATCCAGTTCCTCCTCATTGTCGCAGAAGCCGGAGCCGAGGCCGCCCAAAGCATAAGCGGCACGGACAATCACCGGATAGCCTAACTCGGCAGCAGCCCGGCGGGCATCTTCGGCATTTTCCACCGCTTCGCTCTTGATCGTCTTCACACCGATCTCGTCGAGTTTGCGGACGAAGAGTTCGCGATCCTCCGTATCCATGATTGCCTGTACCGGAGTACCGAGTACACGGACGTTATATTTTTCCAGCACACCACTCTGGTAAAGCGCCACACCGCAGTTCAACGCCGTCTGGCCTCCAAAAGCGAGCAGGATGCCATCCGGACGTTCTTTGGCGATCACCTTTTCGACAAAGAAGGGAGTGACGGGCAGGAAATAAACGGTATCTGCCACTCCTTCCGAAGTCTGTACCGTAGCGATGTTCGGATTGATAAGCACTGTCTGGATTCCCTCCTCCTTGATGGCTTTCAAAGCCTGGCTACCTGAATAGTCGAATTCTCCCGCTTCACCGATCTTTAGGGCGCCGGAACCGAGTATCAGGACTTTCTTTATATCTTCTTTCATTTTCAGACTCTTTTATTCGTTAACATTTTTAGATCTGTCGTCCCAATTCCTAAAGCAAATCGACAAACTTATCGAAGATAAACTCCGTATCGGTCGGTCCGCTACATGCTTCGGGATGAAACTGGGAAGAGAAGAAAGGCTTCGTCTTATGCCGGATTCCTTCGTTTGTCCCGTCGTTCATATTGACAAAGAGCGGTTCCCAGTCAGCCCCCAATGTGTCATTATCCACTGCGTAGCCGTGATTCTGGGAGGTGATAAAACACTTCTCCGTCCCCACCATACGCACCGGCTGGTTATGGCTGCGGTGGCCATACTTCAGTTTATAGATCGAAGCACCGCCTGCTTTGGCAAGCAACTGGTTTCCCATGCAAATGCCACAGATCGGTTTGTCCCCATCCAATGCCTTGCGGATATTCCGGACAGCAACATCGCAAGTATTGGGATCGCCAGGGCCGTTCGAAAGGAAAAGCCCGTCGTATTCCAAATGATTGAAATCATAGTTCCAGGGAACACGTATCACCGCTACATTCCGCTTCAAAAGGTTACGGATGATATTGGCTTTCACACCACAATCGAGAAGCACAACACGCTTCAAGAGTTGAGAGTTGAAAGTTGAAAATTGAAAGTTGTCGAAGCCTACAGGGTAATGGGTGGTGATCCCGTCAGGTAAGTAGGCGACAATGTCTTTGCAAGAAACACGATCCACATAATTGATGCTACCGTAATCCGGTATTTCCCCTCCACTTTCACCTTCTTTATCGGCGGTACCGATAACGATACGTCCCATCATTACCCCGTGCTCTCGTATCTTTTTTGTCAGCGCACGGGTATCGATGCCGGTAATTCCGGGAATCTTCTCACGTTTCAACCAATCACCAAGGCTTTCCACAGCATTCCAGTGGCTATACTCTTCACTATAGTCACTCACGATAATCGCCTCCGCATGAATTTTCTCACTCTCCATAAAGGTAGGCAAGCCGTTCTCTTCGATAGAGAAAGGAGGCACCCCGTAGTTTCCGACCAACGGATAAGTCAGAACCATCAACTGCCCGGCATACGAAGGGTCGGTAAGACTTTCGGGATAACCGGTCATAGCAGTGTTGAACACCACTTCGCCGGCCATTGCCTTGTCAAAACCAAAAGAGAAGCCGTGAAACATGCTTCCGTCGTCTAAGACCAATGTTGCTGTTTTTCTTGTCATTTTCAATATTCAATTATCATTTTTCAATTCCCCAATATTCCTCTTCCATATAATGAATGAACGCTTCGTTCACCATTCGTACACCACCAGGTGTCGGATAATCACCGGAGAAATACCAGTCGCCCGGATGATCAGGACAAGCGGCATGTAACCCTTCGAGTGTCTGGTAGACAATCTCCACCTTCGCACGTGTTCCTACGGGGGTAAGCAGTTCCACCATCTTGGCCGAAATTTCCTCGTCGGTGAAAGACGCATAAATCTCCTTCACATAATTTACGGTCGCATCGCACGGCATAACCTGCTGCCGCTTGGCTTTCTTATAGGCATCGAGCAGAACGGATTCCATCCCCTTGTCCACTAAAAGTGCCACGGCAGCCTTGAACGCGATAAATTCGCTCATACGAGACATATCAATACCGTAATAGTCCGGATAGCGCACCTGCGGAGACGAGCTGACCACCACGATCTTCTTCGGATTCAGGCGGTCCAGAATACCGATGATACTCTGCCGGAGTGTCGTACCGCGCACGATACTGTCGTCGATCACGACCAGATTGTCCTCGAAAGGCACGATGCTTCCGTACGTGATATCGTACACATGGGCAGCCAGATCGTTACGACTGTTTCCCTCGGCAATAAAGGTACGCAATTTTATATCTTTGATCGCTACTTTTTCACACCTAACACGCATGGACAGGATTTGTTCCAGTTCTTCCTCCTGAAGCAGGTGGCTGCGATCGGCGATCCATTCCTTTTTCTTCTTGTTCAAATATTCGTTCATGCCCTCCTGCAATCCAAAGTAGGCGACCTCCGCCGTATTCGGGATAAAGGAAAAGACCGTATGGTTCAGATCGTTGTCCACAGCCTTCAAGACTGCAGGTACAAGATTCTCACCCAACCGTTTCCGTTCGCGGTAAATATCCCGATCGCTTCCACGTGAGAAGTAAATGCGCTCGAACGAGCAGGCCTTATTTTCCTTCGGCTCTACGATCTGCGACGTATGCCAATTACCTTGCTTGTTGATGATCAGTGCCTCTCCCCTTTTCAGTTCATGTACATCTTCGGCAGGCACGTTCATGGCCGTCTGGATCACCGGACGTTCGCTTGCCAGGATCACGATCTCGTCATCGGCATAATAGAACGCCGGACGGATGCCCCAGGGATCGCGCACGCTGAAAGACTCACCACTCCCGGTCAATCCGCAGATCACGAAACCACCGTCCCACTGCGGGGCACAACGTTTCAGGACATTCGACAGGTCGACATTTGCCTCGATCGCATGGGTGATATTCATTCCTTTCAGCCCTTCGGCTTCGTACTTCCGGTACAGGCGTTCGACCTCACGGTCCAGACGGTGCCCCACCTGTTCTAGCATGATGAAAGTGTCGGCATAGGCACGCGGATGCTGGCCGATGGCTGTTATCTCTTCAAAAATATCCTGTACGTTAGTAAGATTGAAATTACCGCAAAGAGCAAGGTTCTTGGCTCTCCAGTTGTTACGGCGTAAAAAAGGATGGACATAGGAAATACCGGATTTCCCGGTCGTACTGTAACGCAGGTGTCCCATATAAAGCTCTCCTGCAAAGGGAAGGTTTGTTTTAGCAAAAAGCGGATCATTCAGTTTGTCGGGCGGCAAATCCTTGTAATACTCATGAACGGCTGCGAATATCTCGGTAATGGCTTCTGTGCCTAATGCTCTTTCCCGAAACATATATTCTTCGCCGGGACTAGCTTCCAACTTGACGCATGCTAAACCGGCTCCTTCTTGACCGCGGTTATGCTGCTTTTCCATCAACAAATAGAGCTTATTGAGCCCATACATCCAGGTTCCATACTTCTGATGATAATATTCCAAAGGCTTTAGTAACCGGACCATGGCGACTCCACACTCGTGTTTAAGTACTTCCATTTGGTTCTATCTTGTTTATTCCGACTGCAAAGATACTTACATTATATTACATAATGTTCATATAAACGAAGTTTATTTGACACATTAATAGAAATAATCATTTTATCTACCATTTAGTTAAATTATTCTATAAAACAATATTCTTTCAACAAATCTACCAAATAAAAAGAAAAAGTCCTTTCATCACATACGGATCGTAAGAAAGCAAAAGGCTTTTTTATATAATCATTATCAGAGCGATTTTGTTCTGGGAAATCGCTTTTGGATTTCTCATTTACACAAACTGACTTTATAAACAAAATGCGGCATGTCCACCCCTCGGTAATGCTTAATGAAGGTTGCCACTTTTTGCATGCCATTGCGCCGCGCTACTTTTTGGGAAGCAATATTGGTATCCCGTATGATCGAATAGACCTCTTCGAAACCAAGCGTATGGAAAGCATACTCCCGACAAGCGACAGCAGCTTCGATAGCAAAGCCCTTATGCCAAAACTCCTTTTTAAAAAGGTAACCGATTTCAGGGACTCGTTTTCCGTCAAATTCCTGATAAGTAATACCACACTGCCCAATTAGTTCGTTGCTACCTTTCTCAACCACTCCCCATAAACCGAAGCCGTCGTGCCGGTACCGTCCGAACTGCCTATCCAGCCAGTTTTGCACTTCCTGATCGTTGAATGCCCCTTCATAGGCATACATGACTTCATCGTCCTGCAACAGTTTGCACACATCCTTAAAATCTCCTTGTTCCAATCCCCGTAATAACAATCGTTCCGTTTCCAGTATTTTCATATCATCCTCCACATTTATAAAATCATCAATTCCGAAACATTTAAGTTTCTCACCTTTACCAACACTATTTCCGGTAAAAGAACTTTTACCTCCTCTTCTTCTCCCGTTTTTTTCCAATACACGACAAAATTAACGCGTGCCTCTTTCAGTTCATATCCCTTATCCAGCCATTTCTCGATCTCTTTTTTGAAACTGTTTGAAAAACGGACAACTTCCTTATCCGACGAATCGCAACAACCGCCCTCCATCAACCGCAATGGCATGCCACTTTTCAGATTTCCAATCGACTCCTGCCTCCTTGCATCTTTGAAAAAATCCAACCATACATCGCGATGCGTAAGCAAGAACAGTAAACGTTCCGGCATCGGATAATAAGCCTTATCGAACCGGATAATTTTTTCCTCATTGCCGAAAATTTCCGGATAATAGCTATTCAAATGGATCGATAACTTATTTTTGGCACGTGTGAGTGCTACATAAATCTCACGTCTCTTTTCATCCGTGACAGGCTGATTATCCCCTAATAAATCCCTATTATCGTTTAAAAGCAGAAAGACATTATCAAACTCTTTCCCTTTTGCCTTGTGAATCGTAGAAACAACGATAGTTTCTCCCCGAACGGCATAGAAATCTTCCAGCTTCGATTCAAACAGATACGTTTCCCAATCCGAACGATACTTACAGGGATAAAGTTGTTCGAAATTCTGAATAATCCCCCGGCAAATTTCCCAAGAAGCAGCTTCACAATATTCATTTTTAATAGCTTGTTTTGCCTCAGCCCAGCATACTTCATCTATCAGATGAACCTCCGCTTGCGATCCTAAAATCCGGTTGAAGAAACGCATCTCATCCATATCGCACAGACGGAAACCCTCGTTCGACTGAATCAAACGGACTGGCATACGTTTATCTTTCAACAAACAGGCAACCTGTATCGCTTCCCAGTTTGTCTGAGTCAATACGCAGGTCGTTCCGATCAGAGGGGTTGCACAAATATCCTGCACCAATGGTATAACCATATTCGGCGACTGGTATTGAACGATACGGATCTCACCTTCATCCTGGTCGTGAGAAATGATCCGCGACTGCTTCATTCTTTCAGGTATAGTTTCCCAAAAACGATTCGCAAACTCAACCAAACACTTTTTGCTTCGGAAATTGACCAGCAAATCATGCGTACGAGCACCGTATTCATCGACCAGCTTTCTCATATATCGGGAATTCGAACGACGGAAACTGTAAATATTCTGGTCATCGTCACCTACCGCGACCACCTTCAAGTCCTCATTTTTACGAATAAGCGCCTCCACCAGTGCAAACTCGTCTTCAGTCATATCCTGCGCCTCATCAATCACCAGAACCGTTTTTGTAATACGATTTATCTCTACTTCCCCATTGTCTATTTTTCCCACGGCATCGATAATTACGGAAGATGATTTTTCTAAAGAACCTTGCAGCCCTAACAGGTCGAAACAATAAGAGTGGAAAGTCTTGATCTCAACATAACCAGCAGCAGTCCCTATCAAATCCCATAACCGTCGTCTGAATTCGCTCGCAGCAGCACGAGAAAAAGTCAGCATCAAGAGTTGTTCGTGCTTGACATCTTCCTCCAACAGCAAGTAAGCCAGTTTATGAACAAGTACACGTGTCTTTCCACTTCCGGGTCCCGCCATGACGACTATAGAACCGGGACGGTCATCCTTGACAATCTCCAATTGTGTTTCGGACAATTCCCCCAATAACCGCTGAAGTTTGGTATTCGTCATTTTCCGGTTAATCTCATCCCTCCGTTTACCAGGGAAATATTTTTGGAGGAATGACGAATAATTCAGTTGGAAATAGTCGTCAACAAATTCCAATGCATCGCTATTACCGGAAAGCATTTTCCGTACATATTCACCGACAATATTAATCTGCTGGATCTTATTGGCATAAAACAGTTCGAGTTTATGATAATCATCCTGTTTATATTGCATCTTATTATTCAGAACCAATCTGTCTATCTGCAATCGGTTGTATAACACCAAGAAGCCACCTTCGATCTGTAAGGCTTCTATCCGCGAAAGATACAAAAGAGTATCTTCAATGTCTTCCATCCGAATGGTATGCCCAAACAATTGTTTCCTGACATCCTTCTCATACGCCTCTTTCAGCTCAAGCATGGAAAACTCGACCAAAATATTTCCGCTCTGTTCCAGCTCGCTGGACTGTCCTGTTTTCTCAAACAAATAACGAATGATGAAATCAGACAAGAGATGCCTCCCTTCCGTCAGTTCTTCCAGATCGAGGACCGATCCGGTACGGGCAATCGTGACATAATTATGCGCTTTATCCAAGTATATCCGTTTGATCCAGTTCTTTTCAGACCAAAAATTAAGGAGTCTGTTTAGCTTATCTGGCGAAATACTTTTTCCAGTCTCGATCTCGGCTTCTTTCCGTAGCTCTTTCAGATTGAAAGATTGTTCTTTTGCGGTAAAAACGGATAAAAGGTATTCATCAAGACGGTTGTAAAGAAGGACTGTTTCAAGCGAACGATTGCTGTTTTCACCTTTTTTTATATAAGCTGTCAAGTCACAAGCGTCTGCCAGAATATTCTCTTCCCGCAACAAGCGAATGACCAGCATCACTTCTTGCCGGGATATCCCCAAATGGTCCGAGATATAATCGATACGAGATTCCGGGATCTCGCCATTTACATGCTTGCGGCTTCTCGTCGAAATTAATTTTTTGATGATACGTATCGCTTCTTCCTTTTGAGTGTCATCAAAACGTGGAGAGACTGTTATTCTATCGATAGCCTCCTGAGCTGTTTTCGCAAGGATACTATCAGCAAAAACACATGGATTGTTTTGCCCCCGCCGAATATAACCGGCCTCCTCAAGCGCGGCTATTGCAGTGGTTACACGCGTTTCCACGTCCAGAATATTTTCATTCCAACCAGCTTTACGGGCAAGTTCAAGAGCTGACAACGAAATCCTGGAACTGGTAAGTTCTTTAATTGCTTTCCAAACCTGCTGTATCTCTTTAATACGCAGTTTGGTCTGGTTTAGCAAATAGAAGTGCTTGTCCAGATCCTCTTCGTTGAAAAGAACGTAACAATCCGCCTCAATTGATTCGTCACGCCCGGCTCTACCAGCCTCCTGCACATAATTTTCCAATGAATCCGATATCTCGTAATGAACCACCAGACCGACATTTTTCTTGTCGACCCCCATTCCAAAAGCAGAGGTAGCGACCATTATCCGGATTTTATTGTCTATGAAATCATTCTGACTGGACGTTTTCATCCGGGTTTCCATCTTTCCGTGAAAAGTACCGGCCGAAAAACCATCCTGCTGCAAGCGCGTGGCAACTTTGGCTGCCGTACGGGTACGGGAAACATAAACTATAGCCGGACAATCATGGTCTTCAATGATACTCCGTAACAGTCCATATTTTTCATCTTCATTTTCTACCTTGAAAACTTTGTATTTTAGATTTTTGCGGGTACTTCCCGAACAAAATGTTTTAAAGCGTATATTTAGCTTTTCGAAAAAATAGTCTTTGATATCTTGTATTACATTCTGCTTGGCAGTGGCTGTAAAACAGGACACCGGTATCGCCTGCTTCCCTCCTTTTTGTTCCTGTAACAGACGTATGAAATCACCTATATATAGATAATCCACACGGAAATCCTGTCCCCAAGCTGAGAAACAGTGTGCCTCGTCAATAACGAAACGAACCACTTTCCGCCCGACCAACAACCGTTCTATCGTTTTCGAACGAAGCGACTCCGGCGATATATACAAGATGGAAACCGACCCTTCTTCCACCCTTTGGATAGCATGGGCACGTTCCACCGGGTCTAACATCCCGTTGATGGTAACAACATCCATGATTTCATTTTTCCACAGGTTATCCACTTGGTCCTTCATCAGGGATTGCAAGGGAGAGATAACGACAGTAAGTCCTTTTATCCGTTTACCGCTCATCAAAGCCGGGAGCTGGAATGTGATGGATTTTCCTCCGCCTGTCGGAAAAACAGCCAAAAGAGATTCTCCTTCAATCGCAGCCTCCACCGCTTTCTGCTGCAGATCTTCTCCTTCATAGGTACGGAACGAATCATATTTGAAAAAATATTTCAGTCCTTCCTTACCGTTAAATGCTCCTCTGCAATAAGCACATTCGTTATTTTCACAAGGCGTATCCCGCAAACGCTCCATCACCCATCCTACCTTCGGGTAATTATGCAATACCCAAAGCGGAATGCCGGAACTGCTATTCCAACAATTAATCAAAGACAGGCCATAAGCCAATTCCACCGGATAAGAGGTGATCAATTCAGCAAGCGGAGAAGATATACAGATGTCTTTACTGAAACACTCAAGGATACTACCCGATAAATCATCCAGAATATCCGGTGCATAATCTATGTAATCAAAAAAGCCGCCGAACTCATCCGTATCATGCAATAACCCGTAATAGATCATTTTCAGCATACTATCCAAGCATTCAAAAGCGTTTTGTTCTTCCTCGAATAACAACAACGATTTCAGCGAATCGTTTACCGGGTTATTGGGTTTATCAGCCTGTAACTTATCATCCTTGGACAGTTGATGATGCAGTTTTTCCGGGAACAGCAACGAGGATAGATAGAGCGTATCAATTATTTTCGGTTGTCGGCAGCCTGCTTTCTCAAACTGAGGTTTCAAATAAGAAAGGTCATGTTTTAATATATTATGCCCGCCAATATAAGGTACCTGATGCAAAAAAAGCAACAGATTATCAAAGGAATTTTCATGAAAAGGAGTTCTGTCGGATCGGACAGCTCCGATATCCACTACCCGGCAGGTGTTCAGCGTTACTTCCAGATCAACAAAGGTTATGTCTTTCATGGGCTACATTTTTGTTTTGTAGCAAAAATACATTTTTTCTTTTATCCTCAAGCAACCACACCAAAAAAATCCTTTCTCGACTATCTTTCCCATATTGTCATTTTGATAATAATCTCCTGCCGAAAACGAGAGATACTACCACTCCTTCGGACGAAGAGAAGCCGAGAGAACTCTAAGACTCTTGGCTCTTGACTAAGAAATCTCACATTTTCATATTCCCTATTACAAAGAAATTAGTATATTTGTCTAACGTTAAAATTCAAATTATGAGAATTTACTACTTCATTATCACCCTCATTATCAGTTTTTGTGTTTCCCTTCAGGCACAAAACAATGCGGACAAATTCAAGCAACAGGCACAAAGTAGCTTTGAGAACAAAGACTATACGAAAGCCCGCTATCTTTATATCCAGGCATACAAGGATTACGCAAATGAAGGAAAAATAACGCAGGCAATCGAATGCGGTACACAGGCGGCATCCCTCTATCACCGCGAGAACTACTATCAGGAAGCGTTCGACCTCTGCCGACAAATGAGCCAGATAGTGGCAAATCAGGAACATGCAGAGCAAAAGAAACTGTACGGCCTGCGTTTTGGGATAACAAAAGAGCGCCTACAAATGTACATCAAGCTAAGAAACACCGCGCAAGCACAGCTCCAGCTTAACATGCTGGACAACCTGGCCGAAGAATCAGGCAATCCCGAACTTACCGAAGAACTGTTGTACACAAAAACCGATTATTTCTATATCTTCGAACAGAAAAAAGAAGGAGACGCAGCATTCAACAAGCTCATCAGCCAATACCGGGAGAAAAAGGAATACGGTAAAATCGACGAATGCTATCAAAATCTGATCGCAATTGCCCGCAAAGCCAATAATATCTCGTTGCTAGAGCAAACCTACGAGAAATATATGGTATGGACCGATTCCGTAAAAATGCTTACCGCAGAGGACAAATTGGGTGCCCTGCAACAAAAATACGACAGCAGCCTGCAAACGATACAGGAAAAAGAAGACCAGCTATCAGCCAAGCAGTATATCATCGCCGGGCTCTGCACGTTAGCCGCCATCCTAATTGCCGCATTGGCGTTTCTGGCATTTCTGGTCATACGCTTCATACTCCTGAACCGGAAGTTGAAGAAGATCATCCAGACCATCACCGAGCACAGCGAACAACAGACCGGATTCATCCAAAGTATATCGGCGCAGATGGAACCGACACTAGACGAAATGAGCAAATCGGTAGCCGGATTGCAAATCACAGCACCCAGACAAGCAAAAGCCATACAAGCCCGTATCGATGCCCTAAAACAGTTCGGAAATCATATACAAGAACTTTCTTTGTTGGAAAACTCCTTGCTGGAAACCTACGAAGCACAATCTTTTAATGTCAGCTCTTTCTGCGAGAAAGTGATGGAACAGGTAAAAGAGGATGTCCGTCCGGACGTTGAAGTCACTGCTGATATCCCAAAGATCGAAATCAAGACAAATGCCGAACAGCTGCAACGCATCTTGCTACACCTGCTGAGAAATGCGGCGATCTACACGACATCAGGCAAAATCAAGCTGGAATTCAAGAAGAAAGGAGCCCATATCTGTCAGTTCATCGTTACCGACAGCGGTCCGGGTATCCCTGTCGAAAAGCAAATGGCGATCTTCAAGCCTTTTACTGAAATCAAGGATCTGACTGATGGAGACGGACTGGGATTACCCATCTGCTCCCTAATCGCTTCGAAGATGAACGGCACACTGTCCATAGACCCCGAATACAAAAAAGGCAGCCGCTTTATTCTGGTATTGCAGGTGTAACCTGACACATACATTGCCTGCCGCAGACGAGTGCGCATCCCTGTATCGTCTGCGGCAGGTCGCATCCGGTAAATTTCATTCCATCCTCTCCTTTATTATCCTCCAAGAATACGTATCGAAAGAATACAATATACTTTCTATTTGTAAGAATTAAACAATAGTTTTATTACAAATTGTCACACAAATCAGCAAAACACTTTCAAATAGAAACAAACCAATCTATAGAATAAAAAAGCTTCTCCTTATCCGCACTCAATATTATTACATTTTGAAACAAATAACATATATTTGCCAAGCAATTTGATAAACAAATCAAATACATTACAAACATAAGGTCAACTAACAATGGATATAAGGAGCAATTTGAACAATAAGCAAGGATTATACGATCCTGCCAACGAGCATGACGCTTGCGGCGTAGGACTGGTCGTAAACGTCCACGGCGGTAAATCGCACGGCATAGTGGAATCAGCCCTTAAAATATTGGAAAACATGCGGCACCGGGGTGCGGAAGGAGCGGATAACAAGACCGGCGACGGTGCAGGCATCCTGTTACAAATTCCACACGAGTTTATCTTACTGCAAGGCATCCCCGTACCGGAAAAAGGTAAGTACGGAACCGGACTAGTCTTCTTTCCGAAAGACGAGAAACAGCATTCGGCTATCCTCAGTATCATGATCGAAGAGATCGAAAAGGAAGGGTTGACCTTAATGCATCTGCGCAAAGTACCTGTCAACACGGACATCTTAGGAAAAGACGCACGGGATACAGAGCCGGATATCAAACAGGTGTTCATCACCGGATGTGACGACCAGCAAGTATTGGAACTGAAACTATACATCATCCGCAAACGAATCGAGAAACGGATGGCGGCATCCGATATACCGAACAGGAAAGATTTCTACGTAGCGTCACTTTCCACCAAGAGCATCATATATAAAGGCATGCTGGAATCAATGCAACTTCGCCATTATTTCCCTGATCTGACCAACCCCTACCTGACAAGCGGACTGGCACTCGTCCACTCCCGCTTCAGCACGAACACATTCCCGACCTGGAGTCTAGCACAACCGTTTCGCCTCCTGGCACACAACGGGGAAATCAATACGATACGGGGCAACCGTGGCTGGATGGAAGCACGTGAAAGCGTCCTGTCCTCTCCCCGCATCCCGAATATAGACGAGATACGCCCGATCATCCAGCCGGATATGAGTGACAGCGCTTCGCTGGACAACGTGCTGGAATTCTTCGTGGCGTCCGGCATGAGCCTGCCACATGCCATGGCGATGCTGGTTCCGGAAAGTTTCAACGAAAAAAACCCGATATCGGAAGACCTGAAAGCGTTCTACGAATATCATTCCATCCTGATGGAACCGTGGGACGGCCCGGCCGCCCTGCTTTTCAGCGACGGACGGTATGCCGGAGGAATGCTCGATCGCAACGGCTTGCGCCCGGCACGTTATCTGATCACGAAAAACGGCATGATGGTCGTGGCATCCGAAGTGGGCGTAATGGACTTCGAGCCGGACGAGATAGAGGAAAAAGGACGCTTACAACCGGGCAAAATCCTGCTGGTCGATACGGAAGAAGGCAAGATCTATTACGACGGCGAACTGAAAAAGCAGCTTGCTGGCGCACAGTTCTACCGCGTCTGGCTAGCAAACAACCGGGTGGAACTGGACGAACTGAAGTCCGGGCGACACGTCCCGCACACCGTTGCCGGATATGACAGGATGCTACGCACTTTCGGGTACAGCCGCGAGGACATCGAGCGTATCATCGCCCCGATGTGCATAGGCAGCACGGAGCCGGTCGGTTCAATGGGAAACGACATACCGCTGGCCGTCCTCTCCGAGCATCCTCAACTGCTGTTCAACTATTTCCGCCAACAGTTCGCCCAAGTGACGAACCCGCCAATCGATCCGCTCCGTGAGGATTTGGTCATGAGCCTAACAGAATATATTGGTGCTGTAGGAAGTAATATCCTCATACCGAACGAGGCACATTGTAAGATGGTACGCCTCGCTCACCCAATACTGACCAACACGCAATTAGATATTCTTTGCAACATCCGCTATAAAGGTTTCAAGTCCGTCAAGCTGCCGATGCTCTTCGAAGTATCGCAAGGCTGCGAAGGACTGAAAACCGCCCTCGACCGGCTTTGCATGCAAGCAGAACAATCTGTCGCAGACGGTGTGAACTACATCATCCTGAGCGATAAGGATGTGGACGAAACCCATGCCCCTATCCCTTCACTCCTTGCCGTCAGCGCCGTGCACCACCACCTGATCTCCGCACAAAAACGTGTGCAGACCGCATTGGTGGTGGAGACTGGGGAAATGCGCGAAGTGATGCACGCAGCCTTGCTCTTAGGCTACGGAGCAAGCGCCATCAACCCATATATGTCGTTCGCCATCCTCCAAGATCTGGTGGACAGGCAGGAAATACAGCTCAACTACGAAATGGCACGCAAGAACTACATCAAAGCGCTTTGCAAAGGTCTGTTCAAGGTCATGAGCAAGATGGGAATCAGCACGATCCGCAGCTATCGAGGCGCCAAGCTGTTTGAGGCAGTCGGCCTTTCGACCGCACTTACCGATGCCTATTTCGGAGGGACGGCCAGCAGTGTAGGCGGTATCCGCCTGCAAGAGATAGCCGCCGACGCCATCGCCCTGCATCATCAGGCCTTTAGAGGGACAATAGACAGTCTGACTCTTGAGCACAAAGGGCTATACAGTTTCCGCAAAGACGGCGAGAAACACGCATGGAACCCGGAAACGATCTCAGCCCTCCAACAGGCAACCCGTTTGGGTAGCTACAAGAAGTTCAAGGAATACACACATCTCGTAGACAAAAAGGATACACCAATCTTCCTCCGAGATTTCCTGACCTTCCGAACGGGAAAATCCATTCCGATCGAAGATGTGGAACCAGTAAGCGAGATCATGAAGCGTTTCGTCACGGGCGCCATGAGCTTCGGCTCGATCAGCAAAGAGGCGCACGAGACGATGGCAGTAGCAATGAACAAGATACATGGACGCAGCAACACAGGGGAAGGAGGCGAAGACTCCGCCCGTTTCACTCCCCGCGAAGACGGTCTCTCCCTCCGTTCCGCCATCAAACAAGTGGCCTCCGGACGTTTCGGCGTAACCGCTGAATATTTAGTGAATGCAGAAGAGATACAGATCAAAGTCGCCCAAGGCGCAAAACCAGGTGAAGGTGGACAGCTGCCGGGATTCAAGGTTAACGACGTGATTGCCAAAACACGCCACTCCATTCCAGGTATCTCGCTGATCTCTCCTCCTCCCCACCATGACATTTACTCGATCGAAGACCTAGCACAACTGATCTTCGACCTGAAAAATGTCAACCCGAGTGCCGAAATAAGCGTGAAGCTGGTATCGGAAAGCGGTGTCGGGACAATTGCAGCAGGCGTAGCAAAAGCTAAAGCCGACCGCATCGTCATATCGGGAGCCGAAGGGGGAACAGGTGCTTCTCCGATGAGCTCCATCCGCTACGCCGGACTGCCTCCCGAACTGGGATTGTCGGAGACGCAACAGACACTGGTCATGAATAACCTTCGCGGGCAAGTCCGGCTGCAAACCGACGGACAGTTGAAGACCGGGCGCGACATCGTCCTGATGGCCCTGTTGGGAGCCGAAGAGTTCGGTTTCGCCACCTCCGCCCTGATCGTACTGGGCTGCGTGATGATGCGCAAATGCCACATGAACACCTGCCCGGTGGGTGTCGCCACCCAAAACGAGGAACTGCGCAAACGTTTCCACGGCCGTTACGAATATTTGGTGAACTTCTTCACCTTCCTCGCCGAAGAGGTCCGAGAATACTTGGCGGAGATGGGCTTCAAAAGGCTGGATGACATCATCGGGCGTACGGACCTGATCGATAAGCGCCCACCCACGCCATCTGCATCCGGCAAATACGCATTGCTCGATTTCTCCAAATTGCTGCACATCCCAGCACAGGCTGCTACAAATGCCATACGTCATACGGCAGAGCAGGTCCACTTGACCGGACATGTAAAAGACCAGGACATTATCCTGCATGCCATGCCGGCCATCGAGCACCGACAAGAGATTTCTTTGGATTATGCCATAGCCAACACCGACCGCTCGGTAGGCGCCATGCTCTCCGGTGAGATTGCCAAACGATACGGCAACTCAGGATTACCGGAACATACGCTTAATATCAAATTCAAAGGTTCGGCCGGACAGAGCTTCGGCGCCTTCCTTGCGCACGGTGTCAACTTCCGCCTCGAAGGAGAAGCCAACGATTATTTAGGCAAAGGCTTGAGCGGAGGACGTATCAGCGTGATGCCTCCGGTACGGTCGACCTTCGTAGCCGAAAACAACACGATTGCCGGAAACACCCTGATGTACGGGGCGACAAGCGGCGAAGTGTATATCAACGGACGTGTAGGCGAACGTTTCTGCGTGCGTAACTCCGGTGCTATCGCCGTCGTAGAGGGAGTCGGTGACCACTGCTGCGAATATATGACCGGAGGACGCGTGGTGGTTCTCGGACGTACAGGGCGCAACTTCGCCGCCGGCATGAGCGGCGGTGTTGCTTATGTGTGGAACAAGGAAGGAGACTTCGACTACTACTGCAATATGGAGATGGTCGAACTCTCGCTGATCGAAGACAGCACGACACGCAAGGAACTGCACGAACTGATCCGCAAACATTACCATTTCACTGGCAGTCACCTCGCAAGCAAAATGCTTGACAACTGGAACAAGTATGTGGATGAATTCATACAGATCGTCCCGATCGAATATAAAAAGGTCTTGCAGGAAGAGCAGATGAAGAAGTTGCAACAAAAAATCGCTGAAATGCAGCGCGACTACTAAACGGCAGGGATACGTACCCGGCAAGTGAGGAGCGACCGTCCTTATGCGTGAGGAGTCACCGTCCTTACAAGGTCCCCCCTACCCATCCGGGCCGAATTACGAAGAAAAGAAAAGTATCAGTATAAACAATCAATTACCAACATGGGAAATCCGAAAGCATTCCTCACCATACACCGGCAAGAAGCCGGATATCGTCCCGTTCATGAACGCATCGACGACTTTAGCGAAGTAGAACAAACGCTCAACAGCAGCGACCGCCGCACACAGGCTTCCCGCTGCATGGACTGCGGCGTGCCCTTCTGCCACTGGGCCTGCCCGTTAGGTAACAAACAACCCGAATGGCAAGACCTGCTCTATAAAGGCAGATGGCGCGAAGCCTTCCACGTGTTGGAGCAGACCTGCGACTTCCCGGAGTTTACCGGACGCATCTGCCCCGCTCTCTGTGAGAAAAGCTGTGTGCTGAAACTGAGCTGTGACGAGCCTGTCACGATACGCGAGAACGAAGCCTCCATCGTAGAGGCCGCTTTTCGCGAAGGATACATCCAACCGGTCCGCCCCATCCGCAACGGCAAGCGGGTAGCCGTGATCGGCAGCGGCCCAGCCGGACTGACAGCAGCCAACCAACTGAACCGCCGGGGATACGAAGTAACGGTATTCGAGAAATACGAACTCCCAGGCGGCCTGCTCCGATTCGGTATTCCGAACTTCAAATTAGGGAAGAACATCATCGACCGCCGTATCCGGCTGATGGAACAGGAAGGGATCGTCTTCAAAGTCAACACGATGGTCGGCAACGAAGTATCCGCCAAAGAGATCGCCTCGACGTTCGATGCCGTCTGTATCGCCATCGGTTCCGAAGTGCCGCGCGACCTCCCCATCGAAGGGCGTAATCTGAAAGGCGTCCATTTCGCCCTCGAACTGTTGTCACAACAGAACCGTATCCTCGAAGGCATCGTCATCCCGCCTAAAGACATCATCAACTGCAAAGGCAAGAAAATCCTCATCATCGGTGGCGGCGACACGGGAAGCGACTGCGTCGGGACAGCCAATCGCCACAAAGCCGCTAACGTGACGCAAATCGAAATCATGCCCCAGCCGCCCGTCGGACATAACCCGACAACTCCCTGGCCCCTGTACCCGCAAGTGCTGAAAACGAGCAGCAGCCACGAAGAAGGATGCATCCGCCGCTGGAACCTCGCCTCCGTCCGTTTCATCGGCGAAAAGAACACACTGAAAGGCGTCGAAGTCGAAGAGGTGGAATGGTTGCCTGCGAAAAACGGCGGACGTCCCGAAATGTGGAAGACAGGCCGTACGGAAATAATCGAAGCCGACCTCGTCTTCCTCGCGATGGGCTTCATCCACCCCGAACAGGAAGGGCTGATCAAAGAACTTTCCATCGCCGTCGACACACGCGGCAACATCGCCGTCGATCCGGGCACCAACCGGATAGCCGACACTAATATCTTCGCCTCAGGCGATGCCGTCAGCGGTGCCAGCCTCGTTGTCCGTGCCATGGCCTCCGGTCGCAAAGCAGCAGCCGCTATCGACAAATACCTGCACCCCCATAAATCATAATTCATAATTCATAAATCATAATTCCCATGTGTGGTATTACAGCAATCTTCAACATCCATAGCAGCGCCGCCGACCTTCGTCAGCAAGCCCTGAAAATGAGTAAACGTATCCGTCACCGCGGCCCGGACTGGAGCGGCATCTATCAAGGAAAAACCGCCATCCTCGCCCATGAACGCCTCTCCATCGTCGATCCTGCATCCGGCGGACAACCGCTGAGAAGCAAAGACGGCAAACTGATCCTCACCGTCAACGGCGAGATATATAACCATCGCGAACTCCGCGGACAGTTGAAAGACGAATACGAATTCCAGACCGGAAGCGACTGCGAGGTCATCCTCGCCCTCTACCGCAAATACGGCGTGGGATGCGTGGAAAAGCTGAGCGGGATCTTCGGATTCGCTCTCTACGACGAAGCGAACGACTGTTACCTGATCGCCCGCGATCCGATCGGCGTCATCCCCCTCTATATCGGCCACGACGACGAAGGGCATCTCCTTGTGTCATCCGAACTGAAAGGGCTCGAAGGCTTCGCCACCGCATACGGCCAGTTCCCTCCGGGACACTATTTCTATAGCCGTGATAAGGATTTCACCCGCTGGTATATCCGCGACTGGATGCAATATGATAACGTGAAAGATAATCCTGCCAGCGTAGAGGAACTGCACGATGCCCTCGAAGCGGCCGTACGCCGCCAACTGATGAGCGACGTGCCCTATGGCGTACTCCTTTCCGGCGGTCTGGACTCGTCCATCACCTCCGCCATAGCCAAAAAATACGCAGCCAAACGCATCGAGACCGAAGGGAAGGCAGATGCATGGTGGCCGCAGCTGCACTCCTTCGCTGTCGGTCTCAAAGGAGCGCCTGATTTAGTGGCAGCCAAGAAAGTGGCCGATTATATCGGTACTGTCCACCACGAGATCAACTACACGATCGAGGAAGGGCTCGATGCCATTCGTGACGTGATCTACTACATCGAGACATACGACGTGACGACTGTCCGCGCCTCCACTCCGATGTACCTGTTGGCTCGCGTAATCAAGTCGATGGGTATAAAGATGGTGTTGAGCGGCGAAGGGGCGGATGAGGTGTTCGGGGGTTACCTCTATTTCCACAAAGCCCCGGATGCGAAAGCATTCCACGAAGAGACCGTCCGTAAACTGAGCAAACTCTATATGTATGACTGTCTACGGGCTAACAAAAGCTTATGTGCTTGGGGTGTGGAAGGTCGCGTTCCTTTCCTCGACAAAGAGTTTCTCGATATTGCCATGCGCCTCAACCCTGAAGCCAAAATGTGTCCCGGTAGCGTGATCGAGAAGAAAATTCTCCGCGAGGCTTTCGCCGATGTGCTCCCCTCGGAAATAGCCTGGCGGCAGAAGGAACAATTCTCCGACGGCGTCGGCTACAGCTGGATCGACACGCTGAAAAAGGTGACCGCCCAAGCCGTCAGCGACACTGAAATGGCGAATGCCGCCCGGCGCTTCCCGATCAACACGCCTCAGAACAAAGAAGAATACTTCTACCGTACCATCTTCGAAGAGCATTTTCCCAGTGAAAGTGCCGCCCGCAGCGTGCCGAGCGTACCGAGCGTTGCCTGCTCCACCGCCGAAGCTCTCGCTTGGGATACCGCCTTCAAGAACATGAACGACCCCAGCGGACGGGCGGTGAAAGGGGTACATGAAGCGGCATACTGACATACCGATCTCCGTAACAAAACACACTCAAATCTGTATGTTATATAAAAAACAGAAACAAACCTCTAAACTGAAGTTTGCTTCTGTTTTTATATGACCTTCACTAATCCCGCACGCAACGGATAGGGAAATAACAAGCTCCGACTGCTGCCGCTGAGACATTATTATTAATCATATCATTGTCGCCATCCAAATATGGAAGCATCGGAATTCCCTTTGACAAGATATCGACCCAAAATAAGACAGTTCCTTCTAACTCCGTTGAATTAAACTTAGGAGTATTGGATTTACCAAACCCTGTTGTCTGTCCCAGTGCAGGCACAGCATAAAGTGAAAGTCCACTCAAATTATCAGGAGTATTATCACCAGACTTCCACCATTGAGCAGCCACCCAATCACGACTATCTTTATTTTCCGCCACATTAGAAGCCATCATATGCCACCAGTCAAAGCCAAAAATATAATCAATATATTCCATGTCTGCATAATAATTTCCAAATACACCATGCGTAAAACTTGTCGGAATATGCCACCCTTCGGGGCAAAGACTATTATTAGTTTGTCCTTCTATATCTTGTGAAAGAATATTGTAATCTGAACCAAGATTCTGGACATATGGATCGTAATCTCCCGCCACAGCCGAAAAGTTATAATGCAAACCATATCGTTTCTTCACCTCATCGCTCTGACTTTCCACATCAAAACTATCATCTTTCTTATAATAATCATACATAGCTGCTTTCTGATACTGAGTACCTGTCGAATATTCGTTAAGATAAACAGTTTGAGACTTTTGGTCATCCGTTGCGCTCCGCTGATAAACCAAAGAAGTTCCATCCTTAAACTTTGTAGCACGCAAATTCTCTCTCATCCAATAAGACGCTCCTATCTTGACAATAGGATACTCAATACCGTCAGCATCCGAAATGGTATAGGGTTCTAACTTATACTTATCAATCCCATTTTTGCATTCCTTGACATTTTTAGATGATGTAATCATCAATTTGGAGATTTCCTCCTTCCCTCCAGTTCCCGCAATAAAAGCTGCAAGAGGTGACACATTACCATTTTCATAACTACCCCGCATTGTCCAACCAATGTTACCTCCGGCAATATTCCTACTGCCTTTAGCACCTCCTAGATATTTCGCTATATATCCATTGGCAAGGTCTACCTTGTTATCTTCACCTACAGGATAAACGGCTACGACCTGATAAGTCACGCCATTTTGCCCCGGAATACGGCCGAACCCTTCCTTACAGATCTCCGCAACCTGCTTATCGCCATCCATCACTTTCCACACGTTGGATTTATCCCAATCTATATCATTTATATCGATATAATTCTCAACTGTGACAGGCATACTGAACCGGGTTCCATCAGTCAAGATAAATTCCACATAGTCATCATAGACCTTCACATCGCTAAAGAACGAGCTACCACCGCCCCCACCGCTACCGGCAGGACCTTGTGAGCCGGTCGGACCCTGTTCTCCCGTTTCGCCACGCTCACCTGAAACTTTCGCCCACTGCTTACCTCCGTCTACAGAAAGATAAACGGCAGTATCATTCTTCTTACCCCCGCCAATCAGAATGGCATCATCCGGCAATTGGCTTCCTAATTTCAATTCAGGAGGTATACTCTGTGTATTAGCGCCGATTATATTGCCTTCAGAATCTTTCATCAGTTCGCCGTCAAGTGTCCAATACCAATTTCCATCTTCCGACTGCTTTATACCGATTAGGGGGGTATTCCCTTTTTCGCCTTTCTCGCCGTGATAGATCGTAGCCGGTTCCTGATTCTTAAAACGTATCGTATAACCGACCGTATCACTGCCTAAAACCACAGGAGTGACATCCGTGATATAGTCATTTTCGTCCATCAACTTTTGAAGAGCATCAATATTGCTACTGGCCGCAGCCTGCCAGGTTTCCAAAGCTTCGATACGGTTCTCCAATCCCGAAATCTTATTCCATAAATCTTCATCATTATAGCATCCGGTCATAAACACAGCAGAAAGAGCTAACCAAACACAAATACTCGTTTTTATCTTTTTCATTTTTCTATTATATAAAAATTCGATTAATAATACTAATCAGTCTTGACTACCGGCATCCAGCGATGCCGGTAGTCAAGACCATTCGGTGCCAGTTACCAGCACCGTTCAGTGCCGATGACCGGAACAAATTATAATTCACCCGGACGTTCTTCTTCTCCGGGAATATTTCCCACATACAAAGGATAGGGGAAGCGGTTTCGACGGGGTTCCTTCAACAACTTCTTTGAATTTGTGCTTGCCTGAGTCGCAACCTCCAAATAGTAAGCCCCCTTATTTAACTGAGGAATGATAAATGAAAAAAAAGATGGGTCGTTGCGTAGTAAAGCAGAAACCGGGACAGGGATTTCCGTTTTATCCGTATCGGACACGAAGAAGAAGCCGACCGTCTGCCCTTCAGAACCGGTTATCTTCACCCGGTTGCCTTCGCCGTTAAGACCACCGCCCGGAGTGATCCGAAGATTTTCACTGCCGGTTGCCACATCGACAACTTTCGTAATGGTCGGCAATCCTTCTTCCGTACCAGCGACAATCACACTGATGTTTTTCAAATCTTCCTTAAATTCGATACGGGGTGAACAACGTAAAGTTACATTGTTGACCGACGGATCGAATTTGGCATCCGGACCTATAAACGGACCGTCCACGCCAAGTGAATTATTCGCAAACCCGAACTCTACGGTAGAAGCATTGTAAAGTTCTATCTTAGCCTGGGCCATCAAGTCGTTATAGGCACTCTCCAACTCAGACGCCGTAAATTTACTGTTCGTTGCAGCCAGCTTGCATAAGTCTTTGACTGAACGATTTGCCTGATAAGTTACATTAAAAGAAAAGTCATCATCACGCTCCGTCAGCTTATTAGCAACTAATTTGCCGGTAATGCTACGCATTTTAGGTTCGTTTAAAGCCATAAATTTAAAATTTGATTAAGTTCGATTAGAACTATTTCCTTTTATGGCGTTTTTCAAGTAACGAAATCCATATCAACAACCAAAACACACTTTATTTTGGCAAAAAGGTTCAAACGGGTAATAAAAATTAATACAAAAACCCGTTTTGTTAGGATTTATTTTATAGATTTGCATCATTATTAACGTAGTTCTAATCGAACTATGTCTATTTTTTTGTTTCCTTTTAATTATCAATTATTATTACAAATACGAACTTCCGGCTACTTTCGTAGTACAAATGGGATTCCTGCCATTTATAAGAAATCCTCCCGCATCGGACTGAACGTGTCGATCAGAACACCAGCTTCCAAGCATATGCAACCATGCAGAATACCCGGTTTCATATATACGCCGTCACCCGGACGCACAATCTTCGTTTCACCGTCCGTCGTGAACTCGAACACACCACTCGCTACATAAGTCGTTTGCGTATGCGGATGTGTATGCGGCGTTCCGATTGCTCCTGTTTCGAACTTGACTTTGACCATCATCAGGTTGTCGTTATAACCCATGATTTGCCTAACGATACCTTCACCCGCTGATTCCCATGGCATTTCTGCCTCAAACTGAAAATTGTTACTCTCGTATTTCATGATTTTGCAATTTAATTATTACAAAAATAATCGTTTTTTCGTACATTTGATGCATTATTAAATCTATCAACATGAAAAATAGAATTTCTACTGGGGCGCTCTTCGCCATGCTTATACTTATGGCCATGCTTCCCCGAACCGGACATTCACAAGAAATCGATCCCAACGCCTATTACGAGATCGTAAGCAGCAACAACCTGGTTCTCGACAATCAAGACAGCGAAGACGACGGGACCCAGATATTCATCAACAACCGTGTGGAGAACCGCGTGTCGCAGGTATGGCAACTGACGACTCCCGGCCATGGGGTCTATAAGATCTGTACGCCCCTCTCCGATAAATGCGTGGACAACAACAACACGAAAGAACCGGGCCCGGTTATCCAGTGGGACAACGGAGCGACCAATATGAACCAATTCTGGAAACTCACGAAGATAGGAGGAAACACCTACACGTTCACCAACATAACAAACGGGTTGAACCTCGGTATCAGTGACGACGGGCAACCAGGAAAAGCGGCTCTCCAGCTTGTCGCTGATTCGACCAGTGCCAGACAACACTGGACACTACGCCGGTCAAACATCAAAATTGACAAGGAGACCCTGCGCAGTTCCAGTGACAAGGATTGGGAGAACGAAACTATCTTTGCCGTCAACAAGGAGCCGGGGCATACGACTTATGTCCCCTTCCCTTCCGTGGAAAGCCTGAAAAGTTCGCCAGACTACCGCAAAGCCTGGCTTCGCCCGAACTCGCCGCGCTACCAGTTGTTGAACGGCAACTGGAAATTCAATTGGGTAAAACAGCCGTCCGAACGTCCGGTCAATTTCTATAAACCGAACTACGATGTTTCCGACTGGAAAGAAATTCCGGTTCCTTCCAATTGGGAAATGTACGGATACGGTACTCCTATTTATACAAACATCACGTATCCGCATCGCAACAACCCTCCTTTCATACAAGGCAAGAAAGGATACACGATTATGGACGAACCGAACCCGGTCGGCTCCTACCGCCGTGACTTCAATATTCCGGACGACTGGAAAGGAAGTGAAATTTTTATCCATTTCGACGGAGTCTACAGTGCAATGTACCTCTGGGTGAACGGAAAGAAAGTCGGGTACAGCCAGGGAGCGAATAACGACGCAGAGTTCAATATCACGAAATATGTAAAGCCGGGAAAGAACGTCCTGGCTGTCGAAGTGTACCGTTGGAGCGACGGCAGCTACCTGGAAGACCAAGATATGTTCCGCCTGAGCGGTATCCATCGCGATGTTTATCTGTTCGCGACTCCCAAGCTGCGCTTGCGCGATTACTATCTGACCGCTTCCTTCACAGGAGATGACCTGAGCAAGGCGATATTCAATGTCCGTACAAACGTGACGAACTATGGCAAAACAGTGGACGAAGCGGTTGTCGACATCACGTTGCTGGACCAAGACGGCAAACAGGTGGCCTTTATATCCGATGTTGTCAAAGACATCAGGAAAGGACAGGAAACGATCAACACGGCCAGCGTCGAAGTCAAGAACCCGCGTCTCTGGTCTGCCGAGACTCCCTACCTTTACACGGCGATACTGGAATTGAAAGACAAGACTGGCAAAACACTAGAAGCTATGTCTTCACAATTCGGTTTCCGCAAAATCGAGATCAAGAACAAGCGGGTATATATCAATAATGAGCAGGTGTTCTTCAAAGGAGCCAACCGCCATGACATCCACCCTCAGCACGGAAAAGCGGTTCCGGTCGAGTCGATGATCGAGGATATATTGCTTTTCAAGCGTTATAATCTGAACACGAGCCGCACGAGCCATTATCCGAACGATGCCAAGATGTACGCATTACACGACTACTATGGCCTCTACGTGATGGACGAAGCCGATATAGAGTGTCACGGCAACCATTCGATCAGCAACAAGGAAAGCTGGTTACCCGCCTATGTAGACCGTATGGTTCGCATGGTCGAGCGTGACAAGAACCACCCGTCCGTCATCTTCTGGTCTATGGGTAACGAATCCGGTGACGGCAAAAACTTCGACACCGTATACAAGGAAGCCCGCAAACTCGATCCGCGTCCGATCCATTATGAAGGCAAAAACCGGATCGCCGACATGGATTCCCGAATGTATCCTTCCATCGAGTCGATGAAGCAACAGGACGAGGAGAAGAGCGACAAACCGTTCTTCCTTTGCGAATATGCGCATGCAATGGGTAATGCGATCGGTAACCTCGATGAATATTGGGATTATATCGAAAACCATTCCTGCCGCATGATAGGCGGTTGTATCTGGGACTGGGTGGACCAGGGTATCAACAAATATGGCGAATTGTCTGACCGTTACTACTTCGGCGGTGGCTTCGGCGACAAACCTAACGATTTTGATTTCTGCTGTAACGGTATCGTAACTCCCGACCGCCAGGTAACTCCTAAATTGATCGAAGTGAAAAAAGTGTACCAATATATCAAATTCAAACCGGTAGAGTTGAAGGCTGGTAAAGTGAAGCTGGAAAACCGCTACGATTTCCTTAATCTGAATCAGTTCGATTTACAATGGCAGTTGTTGAAAGACGGCCAAATAGTCGAATCGGGCGTATTATCTTTAGGCGATGCAGCTCCGAACAAAGACATCGAAGTGACGATTCCTTATAAAACGGCTTTGGATGCCGGCAGTGAATACTTCCTCAACCTGTCAGCCCGGTTGAAAAAAGATTGCAATTGGGCGAATGCCGGGCACGAAGTAGCCTCCGAGCAATATTCACTGACCGGAAAGATTGCAGTAGCTCCTGTCGACACAGCTTTCAACGACACACTGAAAGTCGAAGAAGAAAAAGAGCAGATCGGTTTTCGCGCTCCGGGATTCTTCATCGCTTTCAATCCTGAGACAGGCAAGATGGTTTCTTTACGCTATGCCGGTACGGATATGATCTATAATAAGGAAGGTTTCGATTTCAACTGGTTCCGTGCAATGGACAATGATAAACGGGATTATCTGCCGACCACCGTCAAAAAGCAGGCATTCGACTGGAAGCAGGCCACCGACAAAAAGTCGGTGACCATTACCACGAGCTTGGAAGCTACCGTAGGAAGCGGAACCCAAAAAGTGGTACTGCCATTCGACGTCACCTATACAGTCTATGCAAACGGTACGGTCGATGTAGACGCGACTTTCAAAGCTGGCAACGACTTCAACCTGCCTCGCCTCGGCCTCCAGGTTGCTTTGAACCCGACACTCGAACAGGTGGAATGGTACGGACGCGGCCCGATTGAAAACTATTGGGACCGCAAAAATGCAGCCTATGTCGGCCTGTACAAGAACACCGTGACTGGAATGGAAGAAGCCTACGTACGTGCCCAGTCGATGGGTAACCGCGACGATGTACGCTGGCTGACGCTAAAAAGCCTCGATAACCAAGGTATCCGAATCACATCTAAAGACCACCTGAACTTCAGCGCACTCCACTTCACCGATCCGGAACTGTGGGAACTGACTTACGGGCATGACCTCGACAATATCCGCCGTGCGGAAGTGATTCTAAATCTCGATTGCATCCAGCGTGGTATTGGAAACGGCAGTTGCGGCCCAGGCCCGCGTCCACATTATGAAATTGAAAAGAACAAAAACTATAGCTACTCGTTCCGCATCGAGAACGCGAAGTAACCTATCGGCGAATGAAGACTTAACCGCCTTGTTTCCACGCTCGACGCGGGATCGCAAAAGAACAGGCATTATCTACGGCCAGTTATAACGCGATCCTGTGCCCAGCACAGGAATAAGGCGGTTTTTATTCACCGATAAAGCATCATTCAAACAAAGCAACCATTTACTAAGCCCCTATAAAGAATGAAGAAAATCTTATTGACCGCAGGCTTTACCCTATTCGCTTGGGGATCGACCTGCCTGGCGCAAAGCACGTATTTCAGCGACAGTAAAGAATGGCTCCGGAAAGCTGAGGCCTGCAAGCCGGAGTTGAGTTATCAGACTATTTCTCCCGTCAAAGTCGTCCGTTCCGTACAGGACACAAAAGCATTCCAGGGCTGGCGGATGGAAGATGCCGGACAACCGGATATCCTCTTCAACGAGCCGTTCAAAAAGCATCCAGCCATTACCCTGGATTTCGGCAATCATTATACCGGCTATCTCACTTTCTCCATCAAACCGTCCGGATTAAAAGCAGCAGACGCACCCGTCCGGCTTAAGTTCACCTTTGCAGAAGTTCCGGGAGAGTTGAACACCCCGCTCGAACCTTATAAGGGAGGTTTGGCCCGTTCCTGGGTGCAGGACGAGATCGTGACGGTCATGAGCGTCCCCCACGAGATGACGATCCCGCGCCGCCTGGCAGGACGCTACCTGAAAATCGAACTGCTGGGCATATCGGGCAGTTTCGACTTCGTGTTCGACAAGCTGACCTTCAAGACACAAACCTCCGTCACCAACGAAGCACCGGCTTTAGCCTCTACCACCGATCCTCTGGTCCGGGATATATATAAAGTAGGCTTGAATACCCTGAAAGAATGCATGCAGACTGTCTATGAAGACGGCCCCAAACGGGATCGCCGCCTGTGGATCGGCGACCTCTATCTCGAAGCATTGGCAAACGCCCATACGTTCAAGAACCATGAACTGACCAAACATTGCCTGTATCTGCTCGCCGCCTTCGCCAACGACGAAGGCTTGCTGCATGCCACACTGCTCGAAAAGCCTCAACCCCATCCGCAATACGGCACGCACACACTGGACTACTGCCTCATTTATAACGTAGCATTGTTGGAATACCTGAAAGAGACGGGGGACAGGGAAACAGCGAATGACCTGTGGCCTGTTGTTGTCCGCCAGATAGAGTTAGCACTTCGCCAGTTTTCACCGGAATGGATCTATGACATGGACAAGAAACCTCAATACTGGTTGGTATTCGACTGGAAAGACGGATATGACCGGCAGGCTTCCATGCAAGGACTAACGATTTTCGCCCTACAACACAGCTACGAATTGGCTAAAATGTTAGGCAAAGAAAAGGAGGCCGGCGAATGGCCGACAATAGCCGGCAAGATGAAGAAAGCTGCCCGCCAACATTTCTATGACAAGAAGCGAGGAGTAATGGTCAGCGGCAAAGACAAACAAATCTCCTATCTGTCGCAAGTTTGGATGATCCTATCCAACACACTGGACAAAAAAGAAGGGGCTAAGGCAATGGCTACCGTCATGTCCATGCCCGACGCTTGCTATCCGGGCTGCCCCTATGCTTACCATTATGTGATAGAAGCCCTTCTGCAATGCGGCATGCCGCAAGAAGCACGCAAACTGATTACCGATTATTGGGGTAGTATGGTAAAGCGGGGAGCCGATACCTTTTGGGAAGTCTATGACCCGAACAATGATTACCTTTCCCCCTATGGCTTCTTCGTAATCAATAGCTATTGCCATGCCTGGAGTTGCACCCCGATCTATTTCATCAACAAATATCCGGAGATATTCCAAAAATAACCTCTTTCATGCCGGTTAAGGAACTGTATCAAAATACCTATATGATTTCTCTTAGGCACGGATTACATGGACTTTTTTATTCTTTCCTCGTGTAACCCGTGCCAAAAAAACAAATAGCAAGCGAATTTTTATTTTGACCTCATGAAATCTTTCAGGAGGTGTGTCGATCAGCAGTCAGAATTTCTTCCCATCCTTCCAAAACCAAAAGTCCTCATCATAAACTCAGATAGCCATTCGCATAGAACAACTTACAATAACAAAGATAAAACAAGTATCCTCATTACTATTTATAACATAAAACAGCCCTATTTATAACAATTCATCACAAATACATTATTATTATACATTAAGACATAATTTACATATCAAAAATGTCAAAACGTCGTATATTTGCATTGCAATAAAACAAAAAGACATATTAAACAAAATAATAGCGATAAAAATGACAGAACCAATCAGATTTACAAAGATGCACGGAGCCGGAAACGACTACATATACGTGAATACAATGGCTTTTCCGGTCCGGAACCCGGAAGAGCTTGCCATTAGGTTGAGTGCTCCCCATACCGGGATCGGCTCGGACGGACTGGTTCTGATCGGTTCATCAAAAATCGCCGACTTCAGCATGCGTATTTTCAATGCGGACGGTTCCGAAGCCATGATGTGTGGAAATGCCTCCCGTTGTATCGGCAAATATGTATATGACAAAAGACTGACGAACAAAAAAAACATTACGCTGGAAACATTATCCGGCATCAAGGAGTTGCAACTGACCACCCGGAAACTTTCCGGTTCCCACGAAGAGGTAACCGAAGTGACGGTCGACATGGGCTGTCCGGTAATAGGTGAAACAGCCCTTGAAATAGAAGCCGGAGACTATTTTTATACGGGAACGGTCATCTCGATGGGGAATCTGCATCTTGTCATTTTTGTCGAAGATATCACGAATATAAATCTGCCGGTCATCGGACCTTTATTGGAATGCCATCCGCTGTTCCCAAACCGGACGAATGTCGAATTTGTCCAGGCGCTAAGTACAGACGAAGTACGGATGAAGGTTTGGGAACGCGGTTCCGGCATTACGCAAGCCTGTGGGACCGGAGCCTGTGCGACAGCCGTAGCAAGCGCAGTGCGCGGGAAAACCGGACGAAAAACCAAAGTCGTCATGGATGGAGGTCCTCTTACCATCCATTGGGATGAAAGTTCCGGACACGTCTATATGACTGGCGGGGCGGTCAAAGTATTCGAGGGGGAACTGGAAATATAAACACAACAAAAAACTATTGATAGAATATGGCACTGATTAATGAACATTTCCTGAAGCTGCAAAACAACTATCTGTTCTCGGACATCGCAAAGAAAGTAAACAGTTTTAAGGTTACACATCCCAAAAAGAAAATTATCCGCATGGGTATCGGCGATGTGACGCAACCGTTAGCCCCTGCCGTCATCGAAGCCATGCACAAGGCGGTCGACGAGATGGCAAGCAAGGATACATTCCACGGATACGGCCCCGAACAAGGCTATCCGTTCCTGATAGATGCCATCATCAAGAACGATTATGCCAGTCGCGGCATCTTCCTCGAACCCGGAGAAGTGTTCGTGAGCGACGGAGCCAAAAGCGACTGTGGAAACATCGGTGACATGCTTCGTCACGACAACAGTATCGGTGTGACAGACCCGGTCTATCCGGTATATATCGACTCGAACGTGATGAGCGGACGGACCGGTACGCTGGAAAACGGCAAATGGAGCGACGTGGTCTACATCCCCTGCACCGAAGCCAATAACTTCGTGCCCGATCTGCCCAGCCGCCGCGTAGACATCATTTACCTCTGCTATCCGAACAACCCGACCGGGACAATGCTTACGAAAGAAGAACTGAAGAAATGGGTGAACTATGCCCTTGCCAATGATTGCCTGATCATGTACGACTCGGCTTACGAGGCCTATATCCAAGATCCCAATATCCCCCACTCTATCTACGAGATCAAGGGAGCGAAGAAGGTGGCGATCGAGTTCCGCAGCTTCTCCAAAACAGCCGGTTTCACAGGTGTGCGCTGCGGTTACACGATTGTTCCGAAAGAGTTGAACGCCTTTACCCTGGCAGGTGAACGGGTTCCGCTGAACCGGATGTGGAACCGCCGTCAGTGCACGAAGTTCAACGGTACGAGCTACATCACCCAGCGAGGAGCCGAAGCAGTCTACAGCCCGGAAGGGAAAGAGCAGGTCCGGAAAACGATCGATTATTACATGGCCAACGCCCGCATCATGCGGGAAAGCCTCCAGAGCTGCGGCCTGCGGGTGTATGGCGGCGAAAACGCCCCTTACATCTGGCTGAAAACACCGGACGGACTCTCTTCTTGGAAATTCTTTGACAAACTGCTTTACGAAGTCAATATAGTAGGGACTCCCGGTGTGGGGTTCGGACCCGGTGGCGAGGGTTTTCTCCGTCTCACCGCTTTCGGAGACAGAGACGACACGCTGGAAGCCATGAGCAGGCTGAAGAAGTGGTTGCTCTAAGCTAACAGTCGATGAATTCCAATCCACAGGTTAATTTGGAAAATTATCACATCAAATCATTATATCTATGTCAAAGTTAAGATTCAGAGTAGTAGAAACAGCCTTCAAGAAACGGGCTGCAGAAGTACCGGCTCCGGCCGAACGTCCATCCGACTATTTCGGGCAGAACGTATTCAACCGGGCGAAGATGTTCAAATATCTTCCTGAAAAAGCGTACGAACGGATCACGGACTGCATCGACAACGGCGCTCCGCTCGACCGAGAAACAGCCGACATCGTAGCTGCCGGCATGAAGAAGTGGGCGATCGGAATGGGAGCCACCCACTACACGCATTGGTTCCATCCGCTGACCGAAGGAACAGCCGAGAAGCATGATGCTTTCGTCGAACACGATGGCAAGGGCGGCATGGTCGAAGAGTTCTCCGGCAAGCTACTGATCCAGCAGGAACCCGACGCATCCAGTTTTCCGAACGGCGGTATCCGGAACACATTCGAGGCACGTGGCTATTCCGCCTGGGACCCCTCCTCTCCCGCTTTTATCGTAGGTGACACACTCTGTATCCCGACTGTTTTCATCGCTTATACCGGAGAATCGCTGGACTACAAAGCCCCGCTATTGAAAGCCCTCGAAGCCGTTAACAAGGCTGCCACAGACGTCTGCCATTACTTCAATCCGGATGTAAAGAAAGTATACGCTTACCTGGGCTGGGAACAGGAATACTTCCTAGTCGACGAAGGACTGTATGCCGCACGTCCCGACCTGTTGCTGACAGGCCGTACGCTGATGGGACACGAAAGTTCGAAGAACCAGCAATTGGAAGACCACTACTTCGGCGCCATCCCGACCCGTGTCATGGAATTTATGAAGGAGTTGGAAATCGAGTCGCTCAAATTAGGCATTCCTTTGAAAACACGCCACAATGAAGTGGCCCCGAACCAGTTCGAACTGGCTCCCGTTTTCGAAGAATGCAACCTGGCGAATGATCATAACCTGCTTGTAATGGCTCTGATGCGCAAGATCAGCCGTAAGCATGGCTTCCGTGTCCTGCTGCACGAGAAACCGTTCAAAGGCATAAATGGTTCCGGCAAACACAACAACTGGTCACTGGGAACCGACACAGGCATCCTGCTGATGGCTCCGGGCAAGACACCGGAAGAAAACCTCCGCTTCATCACCTTCATCGTCAATGTGCTGATGGCTGTCTACCGCCACAACGGATTACTGAAAGCCAGCATTTCGAGTGCCACCAATGCCCATCGTTTAGGAGCTAACGAAGCACCTCCTGCAATCATCTCCAGCTTCCTCGGAACACAGTTGTCGAAAGTCCTGGAACATCTCGAAAAAAGCGAACCGGAAGACCTGATGCTGGCAGGCAAGCAAGGCATGAAGCTCGACATCGCCCGTATCCCCGAACTGCTGATCGACAATACCGACCGTAACCGTACCTCACCTTTTGCCTTCACCGGCAACCGCTTCGAATTCCGTGCCGTAGGCTCCGAGGCCAACTGTGCTTCCGCCATGCTCGCCCTAAATGCTGCCGTAGCCGAACAGTTGAAGACATTCAAAACCGAGGTCGATGCAAAAATTGCCGATGGCAAGGAAACATTCGCCGCCATCCTCGAAATGCTCCGTAAAGACATCAAGGAATGCAAGGCGATCCATTTCGACGGCAACGGCTACAGTGACGAATGGAAAGCCGAAGCGGCCCGTCGTGGCCTGGACTGCGAAACAAGCGTGCCGGTGATCTTCGACAACTATCTGAAAGAAAGCAGCGTCCGGATGTTCGAATCCACCGGCGTCATGACACGCAAGGAACTGGAAGCCCGTAACGAAGTCAAATGGGAAACCTATACGAAGAAAATCCAGATCGAAGCTCGCGTACTCGGTGACCTGGCGATGAACCACATCATCCCGACCGCCACCAGATACCAGACTTCCCTGATCGACAACGTCTACAAGATGAAAGACCTCTTCCCTGCCGATAAGGCTTCCGCCCTTTCGTCCCGCAACCTGGAGATCATCGAAGACATCGCCAACCGCACCAACTTCATCAAAGAGAAGGTCGATGAAATGGTGGAAGCCCGCAAGGTCGCTAACAAGATCGAAAGCGAACGCGAGAAGGCAATCGCCTACCACGACAAGATCGTCCCAATGCTGGAAGCTATCCGCTACCACATCGACAAATTAGAACTGGTTGTCGACGACCAGATCTGGACATTGCCGAAATACAGGGAACTACTATTTATCAGATAGTTTTTTGTTGATTGTTTTGTGTTTGCAAGGGGAACGTGCTGTGAAGTATGGATCCCCTTCTTTTTTATTACAAAGGAATTGCATACCTTTGGAGCATAATTCAATAAGAAAGGAGTTTACGTCATAACGGCAATGGAATTACAACAATGGAAACAGAACTTTATCCGCGATTATCTGGACGAGATAGACAGTCTGGAAGTGATGGATAAGCTGGAAAAATATACAAAACGGATACTAAATAAAAAGCCGGTGGCTCTATCCCCTATCGCTTTCAATATAGACGAAGCAAATGCTGAAATCGATATTGCCGAAAAAGAATTAAGCGAAGGAAAAGGTATCAAAGAAATGGAGAACCTGCCTTTGCAAACAGGACAAAGCAGTATCGCTCTCTGGTAGAAGGCTACTATAAAATTATCTATACCATGAGAAAACGATCACACGATACAAGTCGTTTTATTATGGGATTGCCGTCAGAACCCCGACAAGCTCAAAAAACTATAAGACAAATATAAACAAATATGAACTACGGATTTGTAAAAGTTGCCGCCGCCGTACCGCTTGTACAGGTAGCGGATTGTTTTTATAATATAGAAAAAATAGAAGGACTGATGCGGCAAGCATCGGAAAAAGGCGTGCAGATCATCGCTTTCCCGGAACTGTCCGTCACCGGCTATACCTGCCTCGACCTCTTCGCCCAGCAGACGTTGCTCAATGGCGCAGAAGCGGCACTGCTCCAGTTGGTCAGCAACACGGCCGACCTGGATATCCTGACCATCGTCGGCGTTCCGCTACGGACGGAAAACCGGCTGATCAATGCCGCCGTTGTCTTCCAAAAAGGAGCCATACGGGGTGTCGTCCCCAAGACATATTTGCCCAACTATAAAGAGTTTCAGGAACAACGCTGGTTCACATCTGCCACGGAACTTCGGGAATCGACAATTTCCATCGGGAAAGAAGAATATCCGATGGGCAGCCACCTGCTGTTCCGTTCGGGACGGCTGACTGCCGGCATCGAGATATGCGAAGACCTATGGGTTCCCGTCCCCCCCAGTTCCCTGCTGACGATGGAAGGAGCCAACATCATCTTCAACCTCTCCGCCAGCAACGAGCTGATCGGCAAGCACGCCTACCTGCGTTCGCTGATCTGCCAGCAATCCGCCCGTTGCATGGCAGGCTATGTCTATGCCTCTTCCGGCTTCGGCGAATCGAGCACCGACCTCGTCTTTGCCGGTAACGGGATCATTGCCGAGAACGGCAACCTGCTTGCCGAATCTCCCCGTTTCACGATGGAAGAACAGCTTGTCATCAGCGAGATCGACATAGAGACTTTGCAGAACGACCGGCAAGTCAACACCAGCTTCATGTATGGCACATCCGGTCTACCGAAGGAAAAGGCACAGGTTGTAGACTTCCAAGTCCGGATTCCGGACGGATTCAGCCTGACGCGTCCGGTCGATCCGCATCCGTTCACTCCCTCCGGAGAGGCTTTGAAGGAACGCTGTGAAGAAATATTCCACATACAGGTAGCCGGCCTTGCCAAACGACTCGTCCATGCACATGCTCAAACGGCTGTCGTCGGTATTTCAGGCGGGCTGGACTCCACCCTGGCTCTGCTCGTGACCGTCATGACGTTCGACGCTCTGAAAATGCCACGGGGGCAGATCATCGGCATCACGATGCCCGGCTTCGGTACAACCGACCGCACCTATACTAACGCTTGCGACCTCATCCGCTCCCTCGGCGTCACACTGAAAGAGATCCCGATCAAGGAAGCCTGCCTTCAACATTTCCGCGACATCGACCATGATCCGTCCGTCCATGACGTGACCTACGAAAACAGCCAGGCACGCGAACGGACCCAACTGCTGATGGATGTCGCCAACCAGAAGAACGGCCTCGTGATCGGAACCGGCGACCTCTCCGAACTGGCACTCGGCTGGGCGACCTACAACGGCGACCATATGTCGATGTACGGCGTGAACGGCAGCATCCCGAAAACATTGGTCAAATACCTGGTCGAATGGGTTGCCAATCACAAGGTGGACGATGCCTCCCGCCTCACCTTGCTGGATATCGTCGACACGCCGATCAGCCCCGAACTGATCCCGGCAGACGAGAACGGCAACATCAAGCAAAAGACAGAGGACTTGGTCGGCCCGTACGAACTGCACGACTTCTTCCTCTACCATTTCCTGCGTTTCGGTTCCTATCCGTCCAAGATTTATTTCTTAGCGCAAAAAGCCTTCGCAGGCATCTACGACAATGCAACGGTCAAGAAATGGCTCTACACCTTCTTCCGCCGCTTCTTCCAACAACAATTCAAACGCAGTTGCCTGCCAGACGGCCCCAAGGTCGGCTCCGTCAGCCTCTCGCCACGTGGTGACTGGCGTATGCCGAGCGATGCGGTGTCGCGACTTTGGTTGGAAGAGATAGAACGGATCAACATATAGATACCGAACCGATTCACCCGACAAAGATACGAAACCATAAAAAAGCAAAGTCGATTAGAGTCGATTAGAGTCGATTAAAATGACTGCTAAAACGATTTTTATTGGTATTCATTGTTTTATTGATAGCTATGTCCATTTGCAAACGATCAATAAAACAGTGAATACCAATACATTGCAACAGCAAATCACCACCTCTTGACCTTTTGCTATGACGATTCCTTATATATAATAACTAAGTATTCTCTTATAACTAATTATAAAACGGGACTTTTTTCAATTTTTGAAAACGACAAAAGGCGAAACTTCAAAAAATCCCGCCAACTCCTAAAGGACCGGCATCTCAGCCCCCCAATCAAAACACCGGTGTTTTGAAAACGAATCACCGGTGTTTTGAATTCAAATCACCGGTGATTCGCACCATAAAGCAGCAGCCTATATATAAAAGCAGATCACAATCCGGAAGAATCGATCCATGAACATGAAAAGATTAATCGACTCTATTCGACTCTAATCGACTCTAATCGACTCCGCTTTTTTATAATGCCATATATTTGCAGGGTAATCGATTCACAAACGCTCTTTGAAATATTTACATATAGCCAACCGTTCCCACAAAAAAAGGCTACCGGAACCCGATAGCCTTTTAATGGATATTTCAGTTTTCTTATTCAGACAATGCAAATGCCGGCTGACGGTGAATCCACTGTCCACGAGTAAAGTCGGGGAAGTCTACCAATGCGCCGCCACGGGCGATAGACATCTCGGACAAAGCGGAAATAGCGCTCCATGCAGCAGCATCGTAGCAGTCCATAGGAGCCGGTTTCTTGTTATGAATAGCGTTGATCAAGTCGAACATCATCACGTAGTCCATACCACCGTGTCCGGCCTGAGCAGCTTCGGCTTCATGCTTGGACCACAATGTATGGTCGAACTTCTTGAACCATTCTTCCGAATCATCCCAACGGTGAGGTTTGGATTGGTTTTCAACGTATACGTGATCGCCATCGTTCATCCATAAACCTTCGGTTCCCTGAATGCGGAATCCCAAAGAGTAAGGACGGGGGGAATTCGTATCATGCGTAACGATAACCGTCTGTCCGTTCGCACACTTGATCATGGAAGTCACGATGTCACCCAAGTTGAAGCGGACTTTTGCCAACGGATGATTTTCACCGCCATTGTCCACGATGAACTTATGCAAACCGCGAGACTGGGTTGCCATAGCAGACAAGGAGAGAAAACGGTTACCACGGTTGATGTCTAGGCAGTTTGCCACCGGTCCGATTCCATGCGTCGGATAGACATCGCCGTTACGGCGGACAGAATGGTTCGTACGCCACTGGGCTTCTGCAAACGCATCTTTACCCATGCGCAACTCACCGCCTTTCTGGTAAGTATAATGTTTACCATCATTGAATTTGACATCGCGCAAATCATGTTCGTAACCGCAAGTCGCATGCAGCAATTCACCGAACAGGCCTTTGCGGACCATGTTCAACGCAGCCATGCAGTCGCGACGATAGCAAACGTTTTCCATGATGTTCAGATGGCTTCCCGTAGCTTCCGATACGTTGACCAGATCCCAGCATTCTTCCAGCGTATTGGCGGCAGATACTTCCACACCGACATAAGGGACACCGGCTTTCATGGCTGCAACCGACATCGGCACGTGCCATTCCCACGGGCTGGCGATGATGACACAATCGAATTCTTCGTTGTTCAACATTTTTTCAAATTCACGTTCGCTGCCTGTATATACCTTCGGAGCCGGAACATTGAACTTGGCGATATGATCCAGCGTACGCTGGATCGGACCAGCTTGGATATCGCAGATAGCCACGATCTTGTTTCCGGGGATAGACAACACGTTGTTAATATGTTCGTGACAACGAGAACCTGTACCGATAAAACCGAAGCGTAATTTACCATCGTCTTTGCCGGCGGGTTTCTTTTTCTTCTCTGCACTAGTTTCTGTTGTAACCGTAGCAGCAGCATTGCTACTCAATGCAAGACCAGCCGTACCGATTCCGGCAGCGGTCATCTTTTTCAGGAATGAACGACGAGTGTTTTCCATTTTTCAATTTAGAATTTTATGTTAAGTGGGCAAATGTATAACATTCCATGCATATATCAAAGGAGATAGCCCATTATTTTGCAGCCGTTCTCTTCTTATTCCGCCAAAAGCTGCCATCCCGTTTGCTACCGAACATATTCCGGCGCTTGGACTCTTCTTTTATCGCTTTTTTCTTCTCGGCTACCGCTTCCTTTACCTCGACCGTCTCGAACATATGGCCTCCTGCAACCGGCACTTCTTTACCGATCAGCTTCTGGATATCTTTCAGATACGGAACCTCTTCCACATCGCAAAAGGAAAAAGCGATCCCGCTACGGCCGGCACGACCGGTACGACCGATACGATGCACATAGGTTTCAGGTACATTCGGCAAATCATAGTTGATGACATGCGAAAGATGGTCGACATCGATACCGCGGGAGGCGATATCGGTCGCGATCAAGACACGGAGCGTATGATCCTTAAAACTGGATAAGGCACGCTGACGGGCACTCTGCCCTTTGTTTCCATGAATGGCTTCCGCACCGATCCCGGATTTGTTCAGGACACGGGCAACCTTGTCGGCTCCGTGCTTCGTACGAGTAAAAACCAAGACGGATTCCAGTGAGCGGTCTTCCAGCAGATTCTTCAACAGGTTGATCTTTTCCACTTTCTCAACAAAATAGACAGACTGGTCGATCGTATCGACGGTTGAAGAAACAGGAGTCACCTCCACTTTCTCAGGTTCATGAAGGATCGTTCCGGCTAGGCGTTCGATCTCCGGCGGCATCGTTGCAGAGAAGAACAGGGACTGGCGCTTTCGGGGCAGTAAAGGAAGGATGCGTTTGATGTCATGGATAAATCCCATATCCAGCATCCGGTCGGCTTCGTCCAAAACAAAATATTCCAATGTGTCCAGGCGGATAAAACCTTGATTGATCAAATCCAGCAGACGCCCGGGAGTTGCGATCAATACGTCTACACCCCGTTCCAATGCATCTGTCTGCGGCTTCTGCCCCACGCCACCGAAAATAACGGTATGTTTTACGTGAGTATAACGCCCGTATGCCGTAAAACTTTCACCTATCTGGATCGCCAATTCGCGTGTCGGAGTCAGGATCAAGGCTTTGATGCCCGGTTTACGTCCCCTCGAAATCCGCTCTTCGATCTTTTGGATGATAGGGATGGAGAAAGCTGCCGTCTTACCTGTTCCGGTCTGTGCGCAACCTAATAAATCAGATCCGTCCAATACTACGGGAATGGCTTCGGCTTGTATGGGAGTGGGAGTTGTGTACTTTTCTTTTTTGAGAGCCTTTCGTATCGGCTCGATTAGTTCCAATTGTTCAAATGTCATATAATAAGTATGAGCCGTCACGGCTCGTTAAATAAATAATGGTGACAAAGATACACAAAAATCCGGCATCTCTGCAATAATTTGCTATATTTGCGTGCTTTTTAAAAATATTCAGTTCTTTTTGATTCTCATGAAAGAATTATTGTCACTACTCAAACGGTTCTTCGGATACACTTCATTCCGCCCCTTACAGGCCGAAATCATACAGCGCACCTTGCAGAAAGAAGATTCGCTGGTCCTGATGCCTACGGGTGGCGGCAAGTCGATCTGTTTCCAGCTTCCGGCGATCTATATGCCGGGAACCGCCATCGTAGTATCTCCCCTTATCGCTCTGATGAAAGACCAGGTCGAAGGGCTGATCGCCAATGGCATACCGGCTGCTACGCTCAACAGCATGATGCCGGAGGAAGAACGCCACCGGGTACGACAACTCTGCATACAGGGAAAGGTGAAACTGCTTTACATCTCCCCCGAAGGGATCATTAGCGAACTACACTGGCTCCTGCCCCGCATCGACATTTCGCTGATCGCCATCGATGAAGCGCATTGTATCTCGCATTGGGGACATGATTTCCGCCCCGAATATACCCAGTTGTCCGTTCTGAAAGAGAATTTTCCGAAAGTACCGATCATCGCCCTGACAGCTACGGCAGACAAAATCACCCGGACGGACATCCTGAATCAATTGAAACTGCGTGATCCTAAAACATTCATCTCGTCTTTCGACCGCCCGAACCTGTCGCTCACTATCCGCCGCGGGCTGAGCAAAAAGGAAAAGATCGCAGCGATCGTCCATTTCATCAACCGGCATCACCGGCAGAGCGGTATCATCTACTGCATGAGCCGTAACAGTACGGAGTCTTTGGTCGAAGAACTGTCTGAGTACAGCATCCGGGCAGTCGCCTATCATGCCGGGCTAAGCTCCGACAAACGCGAGAAAGCACAGGACGATTTCATCAACGACCGTGTTAATGTAGTGTGTGCAACGGTCGCATTCGGGATGGGGATAGACAAAAGCAATGTCCGCTGGATCATTCATTATAATATGCCGGCAAGCATCGAGAACTACTACCAGGAAATAGGCCGTGCCGGACGGGACGGAATGAAAAGCGACACGCTTCTGTTCTATTCCGTGGGCGACATCCTGCTCCTTCGCCGTTTTGCAGAGGAAAGCGGACAGAAAGACGTCAGTTTACAGAAGTTGAACCGGATGCGCAGGTATTGCGAGGCAGACATCTGCCGGCGTCGTATCTTGCTGAGCTATTTCGGAGAAGAAACGGACAAGGACTGCGGGAACTGCGACGTCTGCAAGAACCCTCCCCAACGTTTCGACGGGAGCATCTTGGTACAGAAAGCCCTGAGCGGTATTTTTCGTACCGGGCAAACAGCCAATATGCACCTGCTAATCGATATACTCCGGGGAGCCGAAAAGGATGAACTGAAGGAAAAAGGATACGACAAGCTAAAAACCTATGGTGTTGGCAAAGACCTCAGCTACAAAGAGTGGAAAGAATACTTATATCAGATGCTTCAGCTCGGTTATATTGAAATCGACTATATGTCGGCCGGTCACCTAAAAGTGACTCCATTAGGACGTAAAGTCCTTTTCGGCGAGCAGCAGGCGCTCATGACCATTTACCAAAAGATCAAAGATTTTGCCCTGCCGACCAAGAAAGGCGGCTACAAATACCGTCCGATCCGTCCGATCGAATCCACTTCCGTGGATGAAACATTGCTCGACTCCCTGCAACAACTCCGTAAGCAGATTGCCGAACGCGAACATACCCCGGCTTATATCCTCTTTTCGGATGACGCCCTCGAAGATATGGTCCGTAAGAAACCGGTTACGCTCGACGAGTTCAGCGAAATACGAGGTGTCGGACGGCTCAAGCTGGACAAATACGGCAAGGTATTCGTCGCCCTGATCCGCTTTGTCCTTCGTTTGCCTAAAAAGGAATAAAAAAAGAAAAACAAACAATCGTTCTATTCTTTTGTTTATATTTATATAATGAATAGAATGACAGATACAATGAAAACAGTTCCCATACTCTTGTTGCTTTGCCTTTCCACACTGAGTTTCTGTACGACAAAGCCAGGAGAGCCGCAAGGACCTGGTTTACCCGGACTAGACACTCCCGTTGCAGAAACAGTACCGGAGGCGGCCCCTCCCCTCATTGAAACCGTTATAGAAAAGGAACTGCTTTACGACCAGCATACGTTGGCCGATACTTACCCATACAAGGATACAATGCGGGAATTCCAATGGGATAAGATCCGTGCCGGTCTCCGTCTGCTCGATTCGCTTCGACAGAAACCGTCCCGTTGGGCGATCTTTCAAAACTACAGGAACAAGAACGGGGAAGCCCCGCTGGTCCGGAAGTTTCATCGCGATGCTTACAAGCGGGTTTCCGACACTTTAGGTATCGAACGTTACCAATCTGTCCCGCTATATCTGCCGGAAGATACACTGACTGCCGAACGCTATGGCCGTGACGGTGCTCTTGTGAAATTGCTTGATGACAGCAACCGCCTTTTCCGTATCCAAACGATCTATACAAACGGGGAATGGCTGGTTCCCGGAAAATATGTCAAGTCGATAGCCGATAGCGTCACGTTCGACAAGGCCATATTCGTCGACGTCACCAACCAGAACATCGCAACACTCGAACATGCAGGTTCCAAATGGTTGGTCAGAAGCATGAATCCGGCCACAACAGGGCAGCACCGTCCTCCATACGCACAGGAAACGCCATTAGGCATATTTGTCGTTCAGGAAAAGAAGGCAAGGATGATTTACCTCGTAGACGGCAGCAAAGAGACAGGCGGATTCGCTCCTTATGCCAGCCGGTTCACCAACGGAGGTTATATCCACGGGGTCCCGGTAAACGCGCCACGCAAGTCGCTGATCGAATACAGCCCAACACTTGGAACGACCCCACGCTCCCATATGTGCGTCCGGAATGCGACCTCTCACGCCAAGTTCGTTTATGATTGGGCACCTGTAAATGAGACTATTGTTTTCGTTTTTGATTAAAAGTCTTATCTTTGTGCGACATTATTCAATCTTATGTTATTGCGTATCTGTTTATACTTGTTTTTATTATTTCTTCCGGCTAATTATACGACAACCAGAAGTTCGTCTCCCCTGATTCCGGCTGATCCCGCGGCGGCCATGTCTTCGGTATGCCGACAGCTCTATGCTGATATGCAGCTGGATAGTATGGTGGACTATACCGCTTTCGAACAGGCGATAACCGGAGCACAGGCAATCGAACGGCGTAACAAGGATATCATTACCCTAATCGACTTCACAAAGCCTTCCACGGAAGAACGGCTTTACGTCCTGGATATCCGGCATAAGAGACTCCTGTTCTCCTCTCTCGTCTCACACGGAAAAAACAGCGGAGGAAATTACGCCACTTCTTTCTCCAACAAAGTCAATTCTTACAAAAGTTCATTGGGATTTTTCGTTACGGAAAATACCTATCAGGGCAAAAATGGCTATTCCTTAGTCCTGAACGGCTTGGAAAAAGGGATCAACGACCGGGCAAAAGAACGGGCGATCGTAGTACACGGGGCGAATTATTGCAGCCCGTCTGTTGCCGTCTCGACGGGCCGCTTAGGAAGAAGTTTCGGTTGTCCCGCCCTACCCCCGTCGCTTGCCAAGCCGATCATTAACACCATCAAGGACGGGACCTTACTCTACATCTATGCCAACGATAAGGAGTATCTGAGTCAAAGCACGATCTTATCAACCGGAAGATCGATTTCCCCGAACTCGATCATCGCATTGAACAGCCTGATACGGGAATAGCCCGGTAAATCCTCCGGACGGATATCACCTGCAACCAGCTCTCCCTGATCCAGCAACGAAGCCCTCTTCGTCCCTGCCAGTAACGGTGCGGAGGGAGTGATCCATTGTTTCCTGTTCCAGAATGCCACGTTGCAAATAGAGGTGTCGGTCAACAACCCTTTCCGGACGACCAACACATCATCTTCTGTCTCGCGGCACGCGAACAAGCGGTTCAGCACACTCCGATCTCTGCTTTTATACCGATAGTCGGCTTCGTCATCGACAACCAACCGCAAAGAGGATACTGGGCGGAAGTGATAGGCGGCATACTCCACGTTCCGGATATCCACATCATATTCGACCCGACACTTCGTCCGCTCCCGATAGTTCACGGGGCGGATGTAATCGTTCAAATCAAGCACATCGGTTTGACGTAGCACGTTCCGACGTGTCTCATTCATACGCCGGTTATGGTAGGATAAGTTATGAATCCGCCCGTTCTCGATCCGGATTGTTTCAATAAATAGGGACATATACTTTCTGCTTCATTTCATTATATTCGCTTGTCAAATCACTTTGGGAAGTGATTCCCCCTCCACTCTTAAAGATCAACGAGCCATCCGCCTGCTGTTCCAAAAAGCGGATCATAACGGCACTGTCCAGGCTATTCCCGTCAAAATAGCCCATGACACCCGTATAAAACCCCCTTTCGTAGGTCTCGGCTTCCGCGATAATCTCCATTGTCTTCTTTTTGGGCGCCCCGGTAATGGAACCTGCCGGAAGGAGCCGGAAGAACAAATCTCCCACTTCAGCCTGCCAACCTCCGGCAAGACGACCCCGGATCTCCGAACTGACCTGCAACAAAGCCCCCTGATGTGTCGGTAGTTCGTCTATGTAGCGATAACGGGTCACCATCACCTCGGTCGCCACCATACTGAGGTCATTGCGGATCAGGTCGACAATCGTAGCATGTTCGGCCGTTTCCTTCGGATCTTCTAATATCCGCCTGCGGGCATCCGGCAATGTAGCATCGATCGTCCCTTTCATCGGATAGGAATAGATATGTTCATCCCGAATCTTCACGAATATCTCAGGAGAGAAAACGACAAAACGGTCTTTCATCCAGAGCTTATACCGGGCTTCCGAACTGACAAAAACGTCCTTCAAGCTCAGATCGGTCCGAACAGGAGTGGCGCAAGTCAGATTGACCAGATAGGAGTTTCCGGCCCGGATATGTCCGACCACCTTATGAAACGAGTCGGCGTAGGCCGATTGTGTGATAGGGAATGTTTCCCATCGGATCGCAGAAGTTCGGTTCTCCCGATCATTCATACGGCTTGCAGTCGCAACATTCGTCACACCGTCCAGATTGTAGAGCAATGCCTCCGAATCGATCTGATCCGGCTCTTCCACAATCACCTGCTCTTGCTTGTAATCGATCACAAACAGGAAAGGCCGCCTTTCCGCACCCAATCGGTTCATACGGCAGACGGCCTCTATGCGGTTATAGAATCTCATATCAGAAAACGTTCGGTCAAACCACCAAAAGCATCGATACGGCGATCTCGGAAGAAAGGCCACCAACGGCGGACATTCTCGCTACGCGTCTTGTCGATCTCCACAATTCGTATTTCTTCATCATTATTGGAAAGTTCGGCCAAAAGTTCACCCTGCGGACCAGCGACGAAACTGTTTCCCCAGAACTGAATGCCATTCGTTTGTCTGGACGGATCGGCCTCGTGTCCTACCCGGTTTACCGTAACGACCGGAAGACCATTGGCTACGGCATGCCCCCGCTGAACAGTTACCCACGCTCCTAACTGGCGTTTTTTCTCTTCCTCCGTGTCACTGCTTTCCCAACCGATAGCTGTCGGATAAATCAGCAGTTCCGCTCCTTTCATCGCCATCAGGCGGGCTGCTTCGGGATACCACTGATCCCAACAAACCAATACACCCAATTTACCAACAGAAGTCTCGATCGGCTCAAATCCGAGATCACCGGGAGTAAAATAGAACTTCTCATAATAGGCCGGATCATCCGGAATATGCATTTTACGATATTTTCCGGCAATAGCGCCGTCTTTCTCAATAACGACAGCCGTATTATGATACAGACCGGGAGCTCGTTTCTCAAACAAAGAAAGTACCAGTACGATCCCCAGTTCCTTTGCCAACGCTCCGAAGCCCTCTGTAGAAGGTCCTGGAATCGGTTCAGCCTGATCGAACACTTCGGTATTCTCCGTCTGGCAAAAATAAAGCCCGTTATGCAACTCCTGCAAAACGACCAATTCAGCTCCTTGCAAAGCACAAGCCCGAATATTTTGTTTCAGTTTCTCAATATTAGCAGCCCGATCACTGCTATTCGCCTGCTGCACCAGCCCTAACTTCATGATTTATGATTTATAATTTATGATTTAGATTTGAAACCTCAATTGTCAATTGACACGACTCCCTCCGGGTACTGCATCGTCACACAATGTAGCGAACCATGTTGTTTAATCAACGGCAAGCAATTGATTCCTATAATCTCACGCTCCGGAAAAGCCTGTTGCAAAGCTTTCTTCGCCAGTTCGTCCTTCGGAGATTTATAATAGGGTAACAACACAGCCCCGTTGATAATCAAAAAATTGGCATAAGTGGCAGGAAGACGTTCTCCCTCCCATTCCACAGGGTCCGCCATCGGCAAGGCGATTAACCGGTAAGGTTTGCCGTCAGCCTGTCTGAAAGCCTGTAACTCCTGTTCCATCGCTTGCAGCTCCTCGAAATGTTCATCCGACTCATCCTTGCACTGCACGTACGCAATCGTATCTTCGCTACAGAACCGTGCCAGCGTGTCGATATGGCTGTCCGTATCATCACCGGCAAGATAACCATTTTCCAGCCATAAGATGCGTTCAAAGCCGAAGACATCCTTCAGATAGGCTTCCAACTCTTCCTTTTGCAGATATTCGTTCCGATTCTGAGACGAAAGACATTCGACCGTCGTCAACAGTGTTCCCTTGCCATCCGATTCGATACTGCCGCCTTCCAAGACAAACGGTTGCATATTGATGACCTGAACCCCGCCGGCAAATGTTCCCTGTACCGACAGGTTACGCGTAACCAGGTTATCCAGATTCGCCGCGAACTTCATCCCCCACCCGTTGAACACAAAGTCATACACGACTGGTTCTCCCTGGTCGAATACAGTAATACCGCCATGATCACGTGCCCAGGTATCATTCGTCGCCATCTCCCTGAAAATGATCCGGCTGTCATCCACATCGCCCAATTGTCTGCGTACTTCCTGTTCGTCCGGACAGACAATCAAGAGCTTCTCATGTTTGATCACCTCCTTGGCAATCGATACAAAACAAGGAATCACCTCGTCTAATATAGGCGCCCAATCCGTTTCATCATGCGGCCATGTCAACTGGACGGCACTTTGCGGATACCATTCCGCCGGTAATATGATTTTATTTTCCATCTGCGTTTAATAAAATATGCGATTGTATTGCGGCACAAATATAGGCTTATTTTCCATCATTCTTAATACAAAGATTCTATCACCTCTGTCAACTTGCTGTTTTTCTTCCACGTCTCAAGCAAACAAAGAAGCGGTGCGTATGTCACCTTCGGCCAGTTATTGACTGTTTGAAGTTCCGCAAAAACTTCCAATAACCGCTTTAAATCCTTTACCGGATTTTCCGGCAGGCAAGACAAGAAAGAGACAAACAGCACAGACAGTTCTTTGTTATGAAAAGATGATCTATTTATCAACATTTCAACAACCAAACCTGAAACTCTCTGCGCAGGAGCCCATTCCAACGCTTGGATCTTCCCCAACACCCGACCTAATGCCACATTGTCTATCAGGTCTTTTTCCACAAGTTCGCCCCAAAGATTCGCCGCACACAAACGAACAGGACGATCAATGCTCAACAGGCACACCGCCAGGTATGTCAAAGCCATCCCCCCTCTCCACTCCAAATCAAGTTCGCGCAGGGTATCAAGAGCAACCAGGTTAAGCCTTGCTAGTTCCAAATCGTTCCAATAAGCATCCCTTACGCGATCCCGCACCAATAAAGCCAACCAAATCCGAGGTGCATTCGGAGAAAGCAACAAAAATCTCTTCAGGTCCTTCTCCCGCAAAGGAACCTTCCAAAAAGTCTCCACCAAAAGCGGAATACGGGAACAAGGACGATAAGCCATATATAAGGCATAACCTCCAAACCTCCACTTTATCGCAACATTTTTGCTTGCCGGCGGAATCAACTGCAAGATACGATCGACTTTCCCAAACGGCTTTTCGAAAGTAAACACATCGCATGGAATATCTCCCGTCAGATAGGCCCGGTTCACAGCAGAATAAGGAAAATCCTTAAACTCGTCATAGACGGTATCAGGACTTTTGACCAAAGCGGCGGTCATCCAGACAGCCTGAAACGTAAAAGGACCATTAGGGCGTGCTTCCGGCTTGAACAAGAAAAGCAATAGCTCGCGATATTCGCCCGCCAACTCTTGTTCGGCTAACCGGACAGCCTCTTCCGTATCATCCAATGCCACACGCGAAAGTGCGATTTGAAAGTCCAGACTGTCCGGTTTGATTCTCTTTTTCTGATATGCAGACAACCGGGAGACAAGCACGGACGGATCGATCCAAGCCGGACGGTGGGTCGGTGTCGATAGCAAAGGCAATGTATTATAATCTTTTATCCGGTTAAAAGCCAATTTTACAAGATCCAGATAGGGTTTATAGTCCTGAAATGATTGTTGTTTCGAGCTTTTGACACGTCTTTCCGATCCGGTAAGCATTTGAGCATAATCAAGAAGAAAAGACGCTGCCAGCACATCCAATTCTCCTACCCCGTCTTTTCCTCCCTCCACAACGGTACGGGCCATTTCGAAAACCGGAACCATACGTTCCACATCCTCCTGCTTTACAAACGGATGCATACGGGACAAAGAAGCCAAAAGTAAATCGATATGGAAACTCTCTTCGTTATCCATCGACCGGCCCATCAGAGAAACCAGCCCATCCATATTCGTGACATCCGGAATACGCATTTCTTCCCGAATGAAGGGTTGTTTTTCTATTCTTTCCATACTACTTCAATATTGTGCGATACAAATATACGGAGAAAAATACACCCATCAGACAAAGTCTCCATTTACCCTTGTGTTTTCCGGTATTCCATGGGGGTCATGCCATATTTGTCTCTAAAAATGCGCTGGTAGGTTCGCACATTGCCAAAACCGGAATCGATAGCGACAGCCTCAATCGTATAATGCTTGAAATCTTTCAGCAGCACAAGCGAATAATCGAGTCTCAGCCGATTGATGTATCCGTTGAAATTTTCGCCTGTGAAAGTCTGCAATAACGGAGAGATACGATTTTTCCCAACAGGTGTCCATCAAGACGATGATCCTACGCCGACAGTTGTTGAAGAACCCGATTGGAAATTGGAATTGGTGGAAAACGATCCTGAACCGGAATGGGAAATGCCGGAAAGCGGAATCTATAAGGCTTCCGAATCTTTCCCCTTCATTAATGAAGGAGTGAAAGGCACCGAAGAAGAGCCTTTCACGATATCTTTACAACCTGTTGTAAATTGACACTAAACTCCAATAAAAAGAAGGTGTGTCGTAATACCCGATGCGCCTTCTTTTTTTCGTTGACTATAAAAATCGGCTCATTTTTTTAAGCTGCG